>ERZ773054.879-NODE-879-length-20309-cov-57.082206_pt1 | contig 20309 bp, 22 predicted proteins | sample MGYA00580630_ERZ773054 | MGnify/ENA primary metagenome ERZ773054 (study PRJEB29015, sample SAMEA2737994) | human oral metagenome | biome: human oral; feature: human-associated habitat; material: dental | place: China | collected 2115 ... | reverse complement strand
GGCCTTTGGATTCGAAGAATTTTAGGAATTTTTGGCGTAGTTCGGAGGTTTTCATTGTGGTCTTTCAAAACGGTTTTCAGACGGCCTGATTCGGACAGGAAATGCCGTCTGAAAAGTGTGCTAAACAGAATAAATCAAAGCAGTGCATTTTATAGCACTTCCCCCTAAAAGCCTATCCCGCCTTATCTTTTGCAGCGCAATCCCGTAAAATGCGCGTTTCTTTTTTCAGACGGCCTTTTCGTCATGCTCAGCTACCGACACGCCTTTCACGCCGGCAACCATGCCGACATGCTCAAACATTTTGTCCTTTGGCTGGTGTTGGATTACTTCAACCGCAAAGACAAACCCTATTGGTACATCGACACCCACGCCGGTGCGGGTTTGTACGATTTGTCGGGCGGCGAAGCGCAAAAAGTGGGCGAATACCGCGACGGCATCGCCCGCTTGATAACGGCGGAAAAACTGCCTGACGCGCTTTCGGCCTTCCGCGCACGCCTGCAAGCCATGCTACCGCAGGCCGGCCTGTATTGCGGCTCGCCGTGGCTGGCGCAGGCCGCAACGCGCGAAACCGACAAACTGCGCCTGTTCGAACTGCATCCGGCGGATTACCGGCATCTGCAAAACAATATGGAAACGGCAGGCTTGAAACGGCGCGGCATCATCAGGCAGGAAGACGGCTTCCAAGGCTTGATTGCCCTGCTGCCGCCGCCGACCCGCCGCGCCGTGGTCTTAATCGACCCGCCGTACGAACAAAAACAAGATTACGCCCGCGTCGCCCACACACTGAAAGAAGCGCGCAAACGTTTCGAACAGGGCTGCTATCTTGTTTGGTATCCCTGCCTGAGCCGCGAGGAGAGCCGCAAACTGCCCGAACAACTGCAAAAGCTTTCGCCCGACAATTTCTTGCAGGCCGAGTTGTACGTCAAACAGCCCGCCCGAGACGGCTTCGGTATGCACGGCAGCGGGATGTTCGTCATCAACCCGCCTTACCTGCTGGCGGAACAGTTGCGCGACAGCCTGCCGGTTCTGACCAAGCTGCTGGCACAGGATGCGGGTGCGCGTTTCGTATTGGAATACCGAGGATGAGGATAAGGACGGAGGCCGTCTGAAAAAAAGAAAACCGCCCGAAAGGGCGGTTTTTCATATCTTGCCGAATTAGCGTTATGCAGACTGCACGGTGGGTTTCAACAAATGGTCTTTGTTGAAGGCCGAAGTATCGACATGGTTTTTGACAAAATACATGCCGCCGAAAACAGCTGCGGCGATAACGAAAACGCTGACTTTCATTTGCACTCTCCTGTGGTTGCCTGACGGCTGTTGTTTTGATTTGAATCGTGGGAAGGAATGTACGGCATGGTAATCGAATAGGATTTTTTTACACAAGCTTACGGATAATCGGTTTATTTTTTAGGCAGGCGGTATAGGCGGCGGGCGGCTTGAACCACGGTGCCGATGCCTGCGGCGGCCAGCAGGAACAGCAGCGGCCACACGACCAGTTGTGGCAGCAGCCACAGCAGCAGGGCGGCGAGCAGGAATGCCGCGCCGATACTCAGTTGCGCCCATGCCTCGGAGGGTGCGACGGGACGGATTTTGCCGAGCTGACCGTCCAGCATGGCGGCCAGCTGCAGTGCCTGCCGCACCATGCCGTTTACGCGACCACGACGATACGGCCGCTTCCATGCACCGGCGCGCCGCCGCAGCAGTTGCGTGTGGGATTGTTCGTCGAGTACAACTTCGGTGGCATGTTGCAAATCGTCCAAAAAGATTTTTTCCAGTTCGGCCACGGTGTCGGAATCTTCGATGGAGATGTCCAGTTCGCGGTTGGCATACCAGCTCGACAGGTTCAGGTTGGTACTGCCGACCCGCGCCCATGTGCCGTCGATGAGGGCGGATTTGGCGTGCAGCATGGTGCCGTCCCACTCGAACACACGCACGCCTGCATCCAGCAGCTGGCGGTATTGCGTGCGCGACACGGTGCCTATCCATTTGATGTCGGAGGTACGCGGGACGAGTATCCGCACGTCCACGCCGGCGGCTGCGGCGTTTATCAGTGCCTGCGTGTACATGCGGGTGGGCATGAAGTAGGCATCGGTAATCCACAGGTTGTCCCGCGCCAGGCCGATAAGGTTCAAATCCAGCCTTACAGTGTTGGTGTTGTCGGGTGTGGTGGCCAGCACGCGCGCTTGAATGTCGCCGCAGGGGTCAAGTGTGCCGCGTTCGTAGTTTTTCAGCGTGGCGGGTAGGGATTTGCCCTGAGAGGCCAAGGTGTCGGCAAAGGCGGCCATGATGTCGTGCACCGCCGGGCCGTCGATGCGCAGGCCGGTGTCGCGCCACGGGGCGATGCCGCGGTTCGGGTCGCCTTCCCAGGCCGAAGAGACGCATAAGCCGCCGACGAAGGCGGTTTGCTCGTCGATGATGATGGATTTTCGGTGGTTGCGCGAGACCATGCCGAGTCCGAGCGAGAGGCCGGGTGGGTTGTAGGCCGTGATGTGCGCGCCTGCTTCGCGCAGGGGGCGGAAAAAGCCGGTAAGGTGTGCGGGCAGGCAGCCCAGCCAGTCGTAAGCCAAGACGACGGTTACGCCCTGCGACAGTTTTTCCAGCAGGATGTCGCGAACGCGGCGGCCGAAGGCGTTGTCGGCGAAGATGTACATTTCGATGCAGATGCTCTCTTCGGCCGCCAGCATGGCCGCTTCCCAGGCGGGGAAGTTTTCCGTACTGTCGAGCAGGATTTCGATGCGGTTGCCCGAACCGGCCTCCGCACCGGAGGCGCGGGAGACCAGTTGTTCGATCAGGCTGTTGGTGGTAACGGCGGATTCGCGGCTCATGCTGTTCCTTTGTGCTGTCGCATATATCTGAGGCCGTCTGAAAAAGTGCCGGGCGGCTTTCAGACGGCTTGTGCGGTTCGGCTACATTTGTATCGAACCGCTCACGGTTACGCGGATTTCTTCGCTGCCGGGCGAAACGGGCAGGTCGGGTGCGGCGGGCGCGGACAGTGCTTCCGGCGCGGCGGCGTATCGTCCTTCGGCCAGGGATTTTTCCAGTACGGCAGACGGGCTGCCGGATTCGTTGATGCGGAGTTTGACGATTTTATAGCCGGAGAAGCCCAGTGCTTTGCCCAAATCGGCGGCGCGTTCTTGGAAACGGTGCAGGGCGGTGCGGCTCAGTTCGTCCACGGTTTCTTTTTGTTTTTGTTTGGACAGGGAGAAAGAGGTGTTTTGCACTTCGGCTTCGGCCTGCGAGTCGGCAATCAGGCGGTTGAGTGCGGCGAAATCCTTGCTTTCCACCGAAAATTCCACCGATTCCTGCCAGCCGGTCAGGATGCGTTTGTTGTTGCGGTATTCGTAGGTTGGGACGGCGGTACGGCCGAACTGCGCGGTTTCGAAGGTTTTGCCTTCGGTACGGCGGGAAAAAGACTGGAGTTTGGCAGTAAAGGCGCGGTTTACCGCCGAACGGTCGCGGCCTTCGGCACGGATGACGAAGGAGGCGGTCATGGTGTCGCGCGGCACGGTGGCGGAAACGCTTTCGTCAAATTCGACGATGTTGTAGTTTAGCGGTTCGGCACCGGCGGCGGTGCAGGCCAGCATCAGGCTCAGGAGTAGGGCGGGCTTGTTTTGCATTTCGGATGTCCTTTCCTGCGGGCGGATATTTTTCAGACGGCCTTACACTGCGGTAGAGGCCGTCTGAAAAGTGTTGCCGCCGGGTTTATTCAAGCTCCAGGACGGCGGAGGTATAAACGTTTTGCACGTCGTCCAAGGCTTCGAGCGCGTCGATGAGTTTCTGCATTTTGACGGCATCATCGCCGCTCAAGACGGTTTCGTTCTGGGCGCGCATGGTAACGTCCCCGTCTTCCGATTTGAAGCCTGCCGCTTCGAGCTTGGCTTTGACTTCCGCCCAATCGGCGGGGGCGGTGATGACTTCGATGATGCCTTCGTCGTCGGCAATCACGTCTTCCGCACCGGCTTCCAGCGCGGCTTCCATCAGTGCGTCTTCATCGACGCCGGTGAATACCAGGTAGCCCTGATGGACGAAGTTGAAGGCCACGCAGCCGTCGGTGCCCAGATTGCCGCCGTTTTTATTGAAGGCGTGGCGCACGTCGGCGACGGTGCGGGTTTTGTTGTCGGTCATGCAGTCTACCATCAGGGCCGCGCCGCCGATGCCGTAGCCTTCGTAGCGCAGTTCGATGTATTCCACGCCTTCCAGATTGCCCGTGCCTTTGTCGATGGCGCGCTGGACGTTGTCTTTCGGCATGTTGCTGGCCGCAGCCTTGTCCATGGCCAGGCGCAGGCGCGGGTTTGCGCCGGGATCGCCGCCGCCCAGGCGTGCGGCTACGGTGATTTCTTTAATCAGACGGGTGAAGATTTTGCCGCGCTGTGCGTCGGCTCGGGCTTTTTTGTGCTGGATGTTTGCCCACTTGCTGTGGCCTGCCATATATTTTGTCCTTTTTATTGCTGTTTCGGAGGGCGGTTTCAGACGGCCTGCCAAACGGCACCGCCTGCCGCATTGAAAAAGAAAGGCGCGATTTTATCATACCGCGCCGTCTGAAAACACTTGCCCGCCGGGCTTGCAATTTCGCCCTGCGGCCTAAATATTGCCGCCCATCGAAAAGGAACAATCAAACCATGGATAATCTGACCGACCATTTTCTGATTGCCACGCCCTCGCTGGAAGACCCGTTTTTCGGCGGCAGCGTGGTCTATATGTGCCGCCACGACGGGGACGGCGCTTTGGGGCTGGTCATCAACAAACCTTCGCCGATACCGATGGATGCGGTATTTTCTGCCATCGACAAGCCCGTGCCCGAACAATTCCGCAGCAGCCTCGTGATGATGGGCGGGCCGGTGCAGATAGACCGCGGCTTCGTCGTCCATTCGCCCTGCGGGCAATGGCAGAGTAGTATCGCCGTCAATGCCGATACCGCGCTGACCACGTCGCGCGACATCATCGAACGGCTGGCGGAAACCAATGTCGTCGGCAAGGCGATTTTGACCATAGGCTGCGCCAGTTGGGATGCGGGGCAGTTGGAACGCGAATTGGAAGAAAATTCGTGGTTGGCCGTGCCTGCCGACGGCAATATCCTGTTTGACCTGCCGTTTCACGAACGCTACCGCGCGGCACTGGCCAAGCTCGGCATCGAGCCGGTGATGCTGATGAGGGAGGCGGGACATGCCTGAGGCCCTGTATTCCACACCGGCCGGGACGTGCCTGGCCTTCGATTTCGGCGAGGCGCGCATCGGCGTGGCGCAGGGCGGCGCGGAAGTCGGCATCGCCCATCCGCTGCAAATCGTTTCCGGCGAGGGCAACGAACGCAAATTTGCCGCGATTGCCCGTCTGATTGAAGAATGGCGGCCCGATTATCTGGTGGTCGGCCTGCCCGTCCACAGCGACGGCACGGAACACGAGCTGACGCGGTTGGCAAGGAAATTCGGCCGCCGCCTTCACGGCCGCTTCGGCCTGCCGGTGTATTGGGCGGACGAACGGCTGACTTCGCTGTACGCAGAAAGTCTGTTGGGTGAGGCGAAGGTGTTCGGCCGCAAACAGAAGGCGGTGTCGGACAGTGTGGCGGCACAGGCCATTTTGCAGGGCTTTTTTGCCGGCGGTGCGGTTGAGTTTTTCGACGGTAGGGAATGACCGCCGCCGTGTGTTTTTTGTTTGAGTTGCCGTTGGAAAGGCCGTCTGAACAATCTGTTTCAGACGGCCTTTTTGTGTTTGTGTTGCGGTTTATTTGTCCAACAGGGCGACGAGTACGGCTTTGATGGTGTGCATCCGGTTTTCGGCTTGGTCGAAAACGATGCTGGCCGGGCTTTCAAATACCTCTTCCGTCACTTCCACGCCGTCGAGGCCGAAGGTTTTGTATATCCATTCGCCGACTTTGGTTTCGCGGTTGTGGAAGGCGGGCAGGCAGTGCATGAATTTGACTTGCGGGTTGCCGGCGGCGGCCATCAGATCGGCGGTAACGCGGTAGCCGCGCAGCAGGTCGATGCGTTCCTGCCAGACTTCTTTCGGCTCGCCCATGCTGACCCATACGTCGGTGTGGATGAAGTCTGTGCCGCGCACGGCTTCTTGCGGGTCTTCCGTCAGCAGCAGGCGTGCGCCGCTTTTTTCGGCCAGGCTGTGTGCCTGCGCGATGATGTTTTCAGACGGCCACAGGGCTTTGGGTGCGCCGATGCGCGTATCCATACCCAGCAGCGCGCCGATCAGCAGCAGGGAATTGCCCATGTTGTAGCGCGCGTCGCCGACGTAGGTGTAGGCGGTCTGTTGCAGGGGTTTGCCGCAGTGTTCGCGCATGGTAAGGAGGTCGGCCAGGATTTGGGTGGGGTGGAATTCATCGGTCAGGCCGTTGAATACCGGCACGCCGGCGTAACGCGCCAGTTCTTCCACGACTTCTTGTCCGTAGCCCCTGTATTCGATGCCGTCGAACATCCTGCCCAACACGCGGGCGGTGTCTTTGATGCTTTCTTTATGGCCGATTTGACTGCCGCTCGGTTCGAGGTAGGTAACGCCCGCGCCTTGGTCGCGCGCAGCCACTTCAAAGGCGCAGCGGGTGCGGGTGGAGGCTTTTTCGAAAATCAGGGCGATGTTTTTGCCGCACAGGCGCGGTTTTTCGCGTCCGGCTTTTTTGTCGGCCTTCAGTTCGGCGGCCAGGTCGAGCAGGGCACCGATTTCTTCGGGAGTGTAGTCGGTGAGTTTGAGGAAATGTTGCTGCCGCACGGTCATTGTCGTCTCCTTGTTTTCAGACGGCCTTTTGCAAAGCCGTTTCAAAAGGCTATCTTAAACGGATTTAATCTTTTTTAACAGTGCTGTTTCAGACGCTTTTGCGCCGCGTCAAAGGCCGTCTGAAAACATTCGGCGGCGAAATCGGGTAGAATCCGCACTTTTGTTTTGAAGTTGCAGAATTAAGTTATGTTGGAAATATTGAAGGCCGCGTTGTTCGGCATTGTGGAGGGCATTACCGAGTGGCTGCCCGTCAGTTCGACAGGGCATATGATTTTGTTGAACGAGTTTGTGTCGTTGGACATGACGCCCGAGTTTTGGAAGATGTTTTTGGTCGTGATTCAGTTGGGATCGATTATGGCGGTGGTGGTGCTGTATTTCGACAAACTTTGGCCGTTTGCCGGCGGTCTGCGCCTGAAACCCCATGCCGTGCCTCTGTGGAGCAAAATCATGCTGGCCTGCGTGCCGGCGGCGGTCATCGGTTTGGCTTTGAACGATTGGATAGACGAGCATTTCTATAATCCGTGGACGGTTGCGCTGGCTTTGATTACGTTCGGCGTTGCCTTTATCGCGGTGGAAAACCGCAATCAAAGCCATCGGCCGCATACGGTCGAGCTGGCGGCGATTTCCTATAAGCAGGCTTTTTGGGTGGGGATGTTTCAGGTGATTGCCGCCGTGTTTCCCGGAACCAGCCGTTCGGGGGCGACGATTTTGGGCGGTATCGCCGTCGGCCTGAGCCGCGCGGTGGCGGCGGAATTCACGTTTTTTCTGGCCGTGCCGGTGATGTTCGGTGCCAGCCTGCTGAAAATTGCGAAACACGGTTTGTCGTTCAGCGGTCATGAGTTGGCGGTGATGGCAGGCGGGATGTTGGTGAGTTTTACCGTCAGTATCCTGGCCATCAAATTTTTGATGTCGTATATCAAACGCCATGACTTCAAGGTGTTCGGCTGGTATCGGATTGTGCTGGGTTTGCTGGTGATTGCGTATTTCACATTGATTAAATAGCGGTTTGAAAAGGAAGAGGCCGTCTGAAACGCCGGAAAACGGTTTTCAGACGGCCTCTTTCACATTGCGCCGTAGTTGGGCCCGCTGCCGCCTTCGGGGCAAACCCAAGTGATGTTCTGCGTCGGGTCTTTGATGTCGCAGGTTTTGCAATGTACGCAGTTGGCGGCGTTAATCTGCAGTTTCGGGCTGCCGTTTTCCTGCACGATTTCGTACACGCCGGCCGGGCAGTACCGCGTTTCGGGCGAGGCGTATTCGCGGAGGTTGATGCCTATCGCGGCCTGCGGGTCGGCGAGTTGCAGGTGGACGGGTTGGTTTTCCTCATAGCTGATGTTGGCGAGGAAGACGCTGCTCAAACGGTCGAAAGTCAGCACGCCGTCGGGTTTGGGATAGTCTATCGGCGTGCAGTCGGCGGCTTTTTTCAGGCTGCCGTGGTCGGTGCCGTGGTGGCTGATGGTCCACGGCGTGCGTCCTTTGAACAGGTATTGTTCCAAACCGGTGTAGGCGAAGGCCGGCCACATGCCCCATTTGAAGGACGGGCGGACGTTGCGGACTTCGTGCAGTTCGCCGTACAGCCAGCTTTGCTCAAACAATGTTTGGTAACTTGCGGCTTCGCGGCCGCTTTCGGCATGGTCGTTTTCGTCCAACACGGCCAGCACGGCTTCGGCGGCCAACATGCCCGATTTCATGGCGGTGTGTATGCCTTTGATGCGCGGCACGTTCAAAAAGCCCGCCGCATCGCCGATTAACAACGCGCCCGGGGCGGTGAGTTTCGGCAGGCTTTGCAGTCCGCCTTCGCTCAGGCTGCGCGCACCGTAGGCGATACGCCGCCCGCCTTCGAAGGTTTTGCGGATTTCGGGGTGGGTTTTGAAACGTTGGAATTCTTCAAACGGCGACAGATAGGGGTTTTGATAGTCGAGTCCGACGACGAAGCCGACGGCGACCTGATTGTCGTTCAGATGGTATAGGAACGCGCCGCCGTAGGTTTTGCTGTCGAGCGGCCAGCCCGTGCTGTGCATCACCAGCCCCGGCTGTGATTTTTCGGCGGGGATTTCCCAAATTTCCTTGATGCCGATGCCGTAGGTTTGCGGCTGGCTGTGCTTATCCAATTCGAAACGGCGGATAAGCTGTTTGCTCAACGAACCGCGGCAGCCTTCGGCAAACAGGGTTTGTTTGGCGTGCAGTTCCATGCCGGCCTGGAACATGTCCGTGGCTTCGCCGTCCTTGCCCACGCCCATGTTGCCGGTGGCGATGCCTTTGACCGAGCCGTCGGCGTGATACAGGATTTCGGCGGCGGCAAAGCCGGGATAGATTTCGACGCCGAGGTTTTCCGCCTGTTCGGCCAGCCAGCGGGTCAGCAACCCGAGGCTGATGACATAGTTGCCGTGGTTTTGGAAGCAGGGGGTAACGGGCAGTTTGAACGCCCGCTGTTTGGTGAGGAAAAGTACGCGGTCTTCGCTAACGGGGCAGTCAAGCGGTGCGCCGTTTTCACGCCAGTCGGGCAGCAGTTCGTTCAGGGCTTTCAGGTCGATGACCGCGCCGGCCAGAATGTGCGCGCCGACCTCCGAACCTTTTTCCACGACGCATACACTGATTTCGCGCCCGTCTTTTTCGGCCAGCTGTTTCAGGCGGATGGCGGCACTCAGCCCGGCAGGACCTGCGCCGACAATCACGGCATCGTACTGCATATTTTCGCGTTCGATGGTTTGTTCCATGTTTGTGTGTTCCTTGGTTTTATTCAGGCGCGATTATACCGCAGGCCGTCTGAAAAATATCTTCAGACGGCTTGCGGTGCAGGCGGTTTAACGGTTGAAGCGCAAACCGTCCGACGGTTTGCCGAATTCGATGGGCGGGCATTGCCAGTGTGTCAGCAGTTTGTTGATTTGTTTGATTTTGTGCCGGCGTACGGGTTTGCCGAACATCACCGGGGCGTTGATGGCGAAACGCCGCTTGGCAAACAGGAAATTGACGACTTCTACGATTTCCATCTCGTTGCCGTGAAAGCGGATTTCGGTGGAGCTGGTCAGCAGGCCGCGGCCTTTGGTATAACAGTTTTCTTCCGTGCGGCGATATTTGTTCAACTGCGCCCACAGTTCGAAATCGGGGCTGTAACGCGCGCCGTTGGGTACGGGGATGGAGAGTACGGGATAGGTGCGTTGCGCTTTGTTTGACATTACCCACAATATAACGATTGATAAAATCCCGCCGAACAGTCCGCCGACAATCGAGCCGATAACAATGGGAAGGAGGTCGCTCTGCATAATGTTCTCCCGATATGGCAATTCATGGAAAGAGGCCGTCTGAAACCCCGTTTCGAAAAAGGGGTTTCAGACGGCCTGGACAGACGAATCTGCGCGGATTATTTAGAAGCGGCTTCTTTGGCTTCTTCAGCAGCTTCGGAAGCAGCTTCTTTAGCATCTGCAGCAGCTTCTTTAGCATCTTCGGCAGCTTCTTTAGCATCTTCAGCAGCTTCGGAAGCAGCTTCTTTGGCATCTTCAGCTGAAGCAGCTGCGTCGGTCGGTACTTTACCGTTCAAAGCGTCCAAAGAAACCTTACAAGCGGCTTCTTTTTGATCTGCAGGCAGGTTTTGCAGTGCTTCTTTGCTTTGATCGAATGCTTTTTGCATTGCTTCTTTAGTAGCGGCATCGACATTTGCAATAGAGGCGGCAAATGCTTTTTCATACTCATCACAAACTGAACCGCTGGTGGAATTTGCGGAACCAGAGTCTCCACCACAAGCGGACAATGCCAATGCGGCCAACAGGGATGCCAGTAAAGCGGATGTTTTCATTTGTATCTCTCTTTGGTTTGATGTTAAAAAGAAGCCAGATTGTTATGATAATTCTTTCGTTCGTCAAGATTTTTGCGATTATTTATTTGTCTCATTCAGTAAATTGATTGGAAAAAGCAACATTTCAAACGGTTCTTGCCGACGTGTTTTATAATCGCGCTTCTTTGTGTCCGATGCTCCCGAGATAACGTATGAAATGGTTGAAACGCAGCAATACCCTTTGGAAAACCGTCCGCCGCTACGGTTTGGCCGAACTGTTTGTCCCGTTGGCGAAAAAGGGTTGGCAGCGCAGGTTGCTGGCCGCCCTGCCGCAATCGCGCGATTCGTCAGCGGAACCCCTACCTGTGCGGCTGCGGCTGGCTTTGGAAAGCCTGGGGCCGGTGTTTGTAAAATTCGGACAGGTCCTTTCCACCCGCCCCGACCTGATTCCGCACGATTATGCGGTGGAATTGGCCAAATTGCAGGACAAAGTACCGCCTTTCGATGCGGATTTGTCGCGCCGTCAGATTGAAAAGGCCTTCGGCAAGCCGATTGCGGAACTTTATGCCGAGTTTGAAATGCAGCCGGTAGCCAGCGCGTCGGTGGCGCAGGTGCATAAGGCGCGGCTGTACGGCGGCGAACGTGTGGCGGTAAAAGTGTTGCGGCCGGACATCCTGCCGGTTATCGAGCAGGATTTGGCACTGCTGCGTTTCGGTGCGGGTTGGGTGGAGCGGCTGTTTGCCGACGGCAAACGCCTGCGGCCGCGCGAAGTAGTGGACGAATTCGACAAGTATTTGCACGACGAGTTGGATTTGATGCGCGAAGCGGCCAATTGCAGCCAGCTCGGCCGTAATTTCAAAGACAGCGAAATGCTGATTGTGCCGAAGGTATTTTACGATTATTGCAGCCGCGACGTGCTGACCATCGAATGGATGGACGGCACGCCGGTGTCCGATATTGCCGCCTTGCGGGCGCAGGGGCAGGATTTGCACAGGTTGGCGGAATACGGTGTGGAAACTTTTTTCACACAGGTGTTCCGCGACGGCTTCTTCCATGCCGATATGCATCCGGGCAATATTTTGGTGTCGGCCGACAACCGCTATATCGCGTTGGATTTCGGCATCGTCGGCAGCCTGACGGATTACGACAAGCGTTATTTGGCGATTAACTTTCTGGCTTTCTTCAACCGCGACTACCACCGTGTCGCCACGGCGCACATCGAGTCGGGCTGGGTGCCGCCCGAAACGCGGGCGGAAGAGTTGGAAGCGGCGGTGCGCGCGGTGTGCGAGCCGGTGTTCAACAAGCCGATTTCCGAAATTTCCTTCGGTTTGGTTTTGATGCGGCTGTTTGAAGTGAGCCGGCGGTTTAACGTCGAAATCCAGCCGCAGCTGGTGTTGTTGCAGAAAACGCTGTTGAACATCGAGGGTCTGGGGCGGCAGTTGGAGCCCGATTTGGATTTGTGGGCGACGGCCAAACCGTTTTTGGTGAGATGGATGAACGAGCAGGTCGGGCCGAAAGCCTTTTGGCGCAATCTGAAGAACGAAGCGCCGGATTGGGCGGAAATGCTGCCCGCACTGCCGCGCAAGCTGAATGCGCTGGTGGACGAGGCGCGGCAGAAGGAAATGCGCGACGCCTATGTCCATTTGGTGAAAATCCAGCAGCGGCAGAGTTTGTGGCTGGCGGTGATTGCCGTGGCTTTGGTGTTGATTTTGCTGTTTAAATAGGATTTTTATAGTGGATTAACAAAAATCAGGACAAGGCGATGAAGCCGCAGACAGTACAGATAGTACGGCAAGGCGAGGCAACGCCGTACTGGTTTAAATTTAATCCACTATAGATAAGGGGAGGCCGTCTGAAAAAGGTTCAGACGATGTTTGGATGTTATTTCCACACGGCCTCAAACCTAAAAGGCCGTCTGAAAAACTTATTCTTTGACATAAACGATTTCGACATCGTAGTCGTCTTCGTCCCAATCGTCGTCATCGTCATCGAGTTTGTCGCGCCATTCTTCTTCGCGGCTGAGCGGGGAGTTGAGGCCGCTTTCCAGACGCAATACGGACAGCAGGCGGTAAATATCCTGCGGCAGCGGAGCTTCAAACTGCATTTCTTCACCGTTTTGCGGATGGATGAAACTCAGGCGGTAGGCGTGTAATGCCTGTCGGGCCAATGCCTTGATTTCGGTTTTTACCGTGTCGGAGCAGGGATGGCGCGGGTTGCCGTAAACGGGGTCGCCCGCCAGCGGATGCTTGGCTTCGCGCATGTGGACGCGGATTTGGTGGGTGCGGCCGGTTTCCAGCGCGCATTCGATGTAGCTGTGCGCTTGGTAGCGTTCCAAGACTTTGACGTGGGTAACGGCTTCTTTGCCGCCGAATTTTACCACCGCCATTTTGACGCGGTTGTGCGGGTCGCGTCCGATTTGGGTTTCGATTTTGCCGTCGAACGGCACGATGCCGTCGGCAACGGCACGGTAGATGCGTTTGACGGTGCGGGTTTGCAGTTGTCGGACAAGGTGGTTTTGCGCGGGCAGGGTTTTGGCCACGACCATCAGTCCGCTGGTGTCTTTGTCCAAGCGGTGGACGATGCCTGCGCGCGGAATGTTTTGCAGCGCGGGGCAGTGCGCCAAGAGGCCGTTGAGCAGCGTGCCGGACCAGTTGCCCGCCGCCGGGTGGACGACCAGTCCGGCCGGTTTGTTCAAGACGATGACGCTGTCGTCTTCGTATATGATGTCCAAATCCATCGCTTCGGGGGTGAAGGCCAGGGTTTCGTTGCTTTCGCGGATTTGCACGACCAGCTTCTCGCCGCCGATGAGTTTGTCTTTCGGCTTGGCCGGTTTGCCGTTTACCGATACCGCGCCTTCTTTAATCCAGTCGGCCAGCCGCGAGCGGGAGTAGTCGGGCAGCAGTTTGGCCAGCGCGGCATCGAGCCGCAGGCCGGCATATTCGAGGGGGACGGTTAAATTTAGACAACTTTCCGCAGCGGGGGCTGCACCAAAATCGAAATCGTCGTTATAATCGGCGGCATTTTCAAAGGAAGAGTTCTGCATGAAAAAAATTCTTTTAGTAGTAGCTTTGGGTATCGCGCTGGGCGGTTGTGCCGCCAACAAGGGAACTTCCGACAAAGATGCGCAGATTACCCAGGATTGGCCGGTCGAGAAGTTGTATGCCGAGGCGCAAGATGAGTTAAACAGCAGCAATTATACGCGGGCTGTCAAGTTATATGAACTTTTGGAATCGCGTTTCCCTCAGGGGCGTTATGCGCAGCAGGCCCAGTTGGACACGGCCTATGCCTACTATAAGGACGAGGAGCGCGAAAAAGCATTGGCGGCGGTCGAGCGTTTCCAACGCCTGCATCCGCAGCATCCGAATATGGATTATGCCCTTTACCTGAAGGGTTTGATTTTGTTTAACGAAGACAAATCGTTCTTGAACAAGCTGGCTTCCCAAGACTGGTCCGACCGCGATCCGAAAGCCAACCGCGAGGCCTATCAGGCGTTTGCCGAGCTGGTTCAACGCTATCCTCAGAGCAAATATGTCGAAGAAGCGTCCAAGCAGATGGAAAAACTGGTGGATGCGCTGGCGGGTAACGAAATTTCCGTCGCCCGTTATTACGCCAAACGCGGCGCGCATCTGGCCGCGGCCAACCGTGCGCAGAATATCATTACCGGCTTCCAGAATACCCGCTTCACGGAAGAGGCTTTGGCGATTATGGAGGTTTCTTACCGCAAGATGAACCGCCAGCAGTTGGCGGACGATACCCGCCGCATTTTGCAGCAAAACTTCCCGCAAAGCCCTTATTTGCAGCAGGAATGGAGGAGCGACGATGCGCCGTGGTGGCGTTATTGGAAATAGCTTTTTAACAATCGGCAGGCCGTCTGAAAGGTTTTCAGACGGCCTGCGGCGTATAATGGGAACGGCAGGGTTAATTTGAGGAGTCATCATGGATTTGCACGGCATACGCGAAGATTACAGCAAGCGGCAGTTGTCGGAGGAAGATTGCGCGACCGACCCGCTCGTTCAATTCGAACAATGGCTGAATGAAGCCATGACGGCGCAGGTAAACGAGCCGACCGCCGTCAATGTGGCCGCCGTCGGTACCGACGGCCGGCCAAACAGCCGTATGGTTTTATTGAAAGAAGTCAATCCGCGCGGTTTTGTGTTTTTCACCAACTACCAAAGCCGGAAAGGGCAGTCTCTGGCCGCACACCCGTTTGCCGCGCTGACGTTTTTCTGGCCCGAGTTGGAACGGCAGGTGCGCGTTGAGGGCAGGGTGGAAAAATTGGATGCCGCCGCGTCCGACGAATATTTCGCCAGCCGTCCCTATACCAGCCGCATCGGGGCGTGGGCGAGCGAGCAGAGCAGTGTGATTGCCGACAAAAGCGTGTTGGTCAAACGCGCCGCCGCCATCGGTTTGAAACATCCGCTGAACGTGCCGCGCCCGCCGCATTGGGGCGGCTACATCGTTATCCCCGACCTCGTCGAATTCTGGCAGGGTCGGCCGAGCAGGCTGCACGACCGCATCCGATACCGGCTTTCAGACGGCCTTTGGTTGAAAGAACGTCTCGCCCCGTAAAACGGGAAGACGAGCATATTTGCAAGGAGAGCGACATGATTTATGCAGACAAGCCTTTCCCGCGCGTTTTGACCATTGCCGGCTCCGATTCCGGCGGCGGCGCGGGCATACAGGCCGATTTGAAAACCTTCGGCGCGTTGGGTGCATACGGCGCAAGCGTCATTACCGCCGTTACCGCCCAAAACACAAAAGGCGTGCAGGGCGTGCATACCGTTCCGGCCGAAATGGTACGGCAGCAGTGCGAATCGGTGTTTTCCGACATCCGCATCGACGCGGTAAAAATCGGCATGTTGCCCGATACGGAAACCATCCGCACCGTAGCCGACGTGTTGCGCCGTCATCCCGTGCCGTTTGTCGTTGCCGACCCCGTGCTGGTGGCCACTTCGGGCGACAGCCTGGCGTTGGAAAATACTGTCGAAACCATTTTGTCCGAGTTGATGCCTCTGGCCGACCTGCTGACGCCGAACCTGAACGAACTCGCGCAGCTGGCCGGAAAAACGCTGCCGCAAGATGAAAAAGAAATGTTGGAGCAGGGGGAAATGTTGTTGAAACGGGGCGCGAAAGCCGTATTGCTTAAAGGCGGCCATTGGAGCGGGGAGTTCGCCCGCGATTGGCTGGTGCGGCAGGATACCGATCCGCAATGCTTCATCAACAGCCGCATCGATACCCGTCATACGCACGGCACGGGTTGCACTTTGTCCAGCGCGATTGCCGCGCTCTACCCGCACCGCCGACAGTTGCCTTTGGCCGTTGCCGCCGCCAAAAGTTACCTGCACGGCGCGATAGATGCGGGTCGGAGCTGGCGTTTGGGAGAAGGTGCGGGGCCGGTCGCCCATTTTTGGCGTACCGTCCGTTGAAGAGATAAATTCAGGATAAAGCGAAGGCGCATACCGAACGGCAAGGCAGGCAATGCAGAGAGGCAGCCAATCCGCCATACGGTGTCTGATCTATAAAAAGATAGGATATTAGGCCGTCAAGTACCTGTAACGTATTTTTTCGGGTAAAGGTAGCACCCTTACCGTCATTTCGGTATTGCCTCAATCTACGGAGATTCTAGGCGATTCTCTATTGGATTCTTGTATACCTTTTTTTAAAAGGGTCTGTACTAGATTAGTAGTTATATTACCCTTAAAATATGAAGATAACACACTGCAAATTAAAGAAAAAGGTACAGAAAGAACTGCTCCGTTTTTTTGTACTCGAAGTTACCGCCCGTTCCGCTGCCGATATTTTGGACATTCAGCCCAACTCCGCCATTCTGTTCTACCGCAAAATCCGTATGGTCATCAGCTATCATTTGGCCTTGGCTACCGATGAGGTTTTTGAGGGCTCTGTCGAGTTGGACGAAAGCTATTTCGTCGGACGGCGTAAAGGCAGACGTGGTCGCGGTGCGGCAGGAAAAGTGGTTGTCTTCGGCATTCTGAAACGCAACGGACGGGTCTATACCGTAGTCGTAGATAATGCCAAGTCCGATACTTTGATGCCTGTTATCAAACAGAAAATCATGCCGGACAGTATTGTTTACACGGATAGCCTGAGTAGCTATGACAAGCCGGGCGTAAGCGGTTTTATCCATTACCGCATCAACAATCAGCGCAGTTTTTCGCAGGCTGCTTCAAGTACAGCCCCCTTTTTTACCGCCGCCGTGCCCGCCGCGGCTATCTCGGCTTACGGCAGGTTTTAGTGCAATGAAGGTACGGCTCGGCCGGCGTATGCGGACAGCCTACCTATTGAATGAGGCCGTCTGAAAACCCCTTTTCCTCTCGGAAGAAGAGTTTTCAGACGGCCTTCAATGATGCTGACCGTTTCGGGCTTAACCGATATGGTTGCCGATGATTTGCAGCATTTGCACCAAAACTTTCGGGTTGGCGGCCACAATGTCGCCGCTTTCCAGCCAACCCTGTTCGCCCGTCATATCGGTAACCACCGCGCCCGCTTCCCTGGCAATCAGCGCACCGGCGGCAATGTCCCAGGGCTTGAGGTTGAATTCGAAGAAACCGTCGAAACGGCCGCAGGCCAATGCGCACAAGTCCAGCGAGGCCGCACCTTCGCGCCGCGCACCGGCAGTTTGCGACAAAAAGTCTTTCAAAATGGCCAGATAGGTATCCGTCCGGCTTTGGTCTACTACGGGGAAACCCGTACCGATCAGGCATTGCGGCAGATCGATGCGGCCGGAAACGCGGATGCGGCGGTCGTTCAGCAGCGCGCCTTTACCTCTGGAAGCCATGTAAAGGTCGTTGCGTTCGGGCGCGTAAACCAAAGCTTCCTGCAATTTGCCGTTGTGCAGCAGTGCCATCGAGATGGCGTATTGCGGATGGCCGTGCAGATAGTTGGTGGTGCCGTCGAGCGGATCGATAATCCATTCGTAGGCACCATTTGGATTGCCGTGGCTGCCGCTTTCTTCGGCGGTGATTTTGTGCTGGGGATAGGCTTCGAGCAGGGTTTCGATCAGGATGTTTTCCGACATTCGGTCGATGTCGGAAACGAAATCGTTAAACGCTTTGCTGTCGGTTTTGATGTTGCCCAAGTCTTTGGAGGCGCGGATCATGAGGTCGCCCGCCTTGCGCGCGGCTTTAAAGGCGGTGTTTAAAATCGGGTTCATATAAATTCCTGTATAGAGAAGGGAGGCGGGGAGGCCGTCTGAAAAAGGCTTTTTGTGCGGCTGACGCGTTTAACGATTGTTAAAGAACCGGACGCGCCGTAAAATGCGCGGTTTATCCGTCATGCAGGCGGAAAGTGCGCATTATACGCCTTTTCCCGCCGGTAAAACAGACAGGGCAGGAAACCATGAACACGCTTTTTTATATGCAGGAACAACGTCTGTACCGTTTTTCAGACGGCCGCAGCAAGCCGGTAACGTGTCAGGCGGTAGAGCAGTATATCGGCAACCTGAAACAGATACACCGCAAAAAAGAATGGAAAACCCAAGGCAGCGGCGCCGACTTTATGGGCATCCGGCAGGAAGGGCTGGATTTGTCGGACATCCATCCGAGCGATTCGGTCTGTACTGCCGACGGCCGGCTGGTATACGGTGCGACATTGCAGGGCGGTGCGGCGATACAGGCCAAACCGATTAACGACTTGGCGCAGGCCGAAGGCCTCCTGCTGCGGCATACCGACTGCACGATATACGACATGGCTTACGATGCGGCACACGAACGCCTGGCATTGTCGCTGGCCGGCGATTGTTACGGCGACCGGCATCTGGCCGTCATGCCGCTGTCGGGCAACCGCTTTCAATTTATTACCGAAGGCGAATGCCGCGACAGCAACCCCAGTTTCGATCCGAAAAACGGCAACATCCTTTATTACGACTCCTGCGGCCTGGCCTACACCGACCACGGCGCACTGAACAGCATCCGCTCCATCAACCGCCTGAACCTGTCCGACGGCGAACTCGAAACCGTATTGCACGACGAACAATACGACTTTTTCATGCCGCAGCCCGACCACGCGGGCAACCTCTACTGCATCCGCAAACCGCACCGCGAAGAAGTGCAAAAACAAGGCAACATACTGCGGGACATCCTGCTGATACCGTTCAAACTGTTCAAAGCCATGTTCGGCTGGCTCGATTTCTTCAGCCAACGCTACGGCGGCGAATCGCTGCGCACCTCCGGCGCGAATCCGGCCAAGTCCAAACAACAGTCGGAAGAAGAACGCTTTATCGAAGGCAATCTGGTCAAAGTACGCCGCCGGCGCGACAAAGAAGAGCAAAACGAACGCTATCCCTCGGCCATCCCGAAAAGCTGGCAGTTGGTAAAATACACGCCCGAAGGCGGATGCACGGTTTTACACTCCGGCGTAATGGCCTACACCCTCTGCCCGGACGGCGGCATCATCTACTCCAACGGCCGCTACATTCTGCACGCCACGGCGGAAGGGGAAGAAAAAATGCTGACCGAAGCCCGCTGGGCAAGCAAACTCCGCCTGCAACCCTAAACCTTTTCAGACGGCCTCATTACCACTTGAGGCCGTCTGAAACATACAGCAAACCACACTATGCCGAACACCAAACCCTCCGCCCCCGACTACCTCTCCAACATCAGCGTCGTTCTCACCCGCACCAGCCATCCGGGCAACATCGGCTCCGCCGCCCGCGCCATGAAAACCATGGGGCTGACCAAACTGACCCTCGTCGCACCCAACCTGATGCAAACCCCGATGACCGCCGAGCCGCCCGGGTTCGACCCTGCAAACCCGCGGGCGTTCAAACTGCCCGAAGAAAGCTTCATCCTTGCTTCCGGCGCGGCCGACGTACTGGAAAACGCACGCATCTGCGCCACACTGGAAGAAGCCCTTGCCGACACCGTATTGAGCTGCGCGCTGACCAGCCGCCGCCGCGAACTGACCGCCGAACTGCAAACCCCGCGTGCGCTGACCCCCGAGCTGCTGACCGTCGCCGAAGCAGGACAACAAACCGCGCTGGTGTTTGGCAACGAAACCTACGGCCTGAGCATAGAAGAAGTACAAGCCTGCAACCGCCTGATGACCATCAACGGCAATCCCGACTACTTCTCGCTCAACCTCGCCCAGGCCGTGCAAGTCGTGTGCTACGAAATCTACAGCCAAACCGACAGCAGCATGGAACATCTGAAAGTGGAAAAAAACACCGCCACCCATGCCCAAATCGGCGGCATGGTCGCCCATATGCAGGGCCTGATGGAAGACATCGGCTTTTTCAACCGCCGCAACGGCGAACGCATCATCCGCCGCCTGCAAAACCTGTTTGCCCGCGCCGGCACGGAAACCGAAGACATCGACATCCTGCGCGGTTTTTTCAATACAGTAAAAAAACGCCTGAATAAAAATAGGGAATAAAAACGTCATCCTGCAGCCGTTGCTGAAGCTAAAGAGACAGTATATTTAGGGCGTCGAGCACCAATAACGCATTTTTTCGGGTAAAGATAGCCCCCTTGCCGTCATTTCGACATTGCCTCAACCTACGGTGATTCTAGATGGCTTTCTGCTTGATTCTTGTATATTTTTCTTTGGTGCTGTCCTAGATAACTAGGAAAATTCAATTCAAGCTAGAATTATCCCCATGAGAAGAAGCCACCTAAGTCAGTATAAGCAAATAAGCTCATCGAACTATTCGTTGCAGGCGTTACCTCCAGAACGGCAACTCAATTGGTCGGTGTTAACAAAAATACCGCAGCCTATTATTTCCACCGGCTGCGTCTGCTTATATTTCACAGCAGTCCGCATTTGGAAATGTTTGACGGTGAAGTAGAAGCAGATGAAAGCTACTTTGGCG
>ERZ773054.876-NODE-876-length-20344-cov-26.110257_pt1 | contig 20344 bp, 13 predicted proteins | sample MGYA00580630_ERZ773054 | MGnify/ENA primary metagenome ERZ773054 (study PRJEB29015, sample SAMEA2737994) | human oral metagenome | biome: human oral; feature: human-associated habitat; material: dental | place: China | collected 2115 ... | reverse complement strand
CAAGCCGGGCCGGCTGACGCCGACTAGGGCCGGGTCCCGGCCGGGGCCGACTCGGGCCGGCCAGGACCGGCTCTGACCGGTTCCGGCCGACTGAACAGGAGGCCGACCGGGGCCTGCCGATACCGACCGGGGCCTGCCGATACCGACCGGGGCAGGCCAGAGCCGACCAGGGCAGACCGGGACCGGCTGGGCCATAGCCTCATAAGGCTCATACTGTGCCATGTCCCGGCTGCGGCCCGGATGCCCGTCCCCGGGTACAGCCGGCGCCCGGCGCCCGCCGAGGGGCTCGACTCGTACTGGCCCCGCCCCCATCCGCATCTGATGACGTCCTCCGAAAGGATCCCTCATGACCGCCACCCGCCCCGTCCACATCGGCGCCGTCGACCTCGGCGCCTCCTCCGGGCGCGTCATGGTCGGCACCATCGCCGATGGACGCATCGACCTGACCCAGACGCGCCGCTTCACCAACGGCGCCATCCCCCTGCCCACCCGTGAGGGCGAGCGCCTGTTCTGGGACATGCTCCACCTGTGGAACGAGGTGCGCGAGGGCCTGCTCACGGCCGTGCGCGACGTCGGCCCCCTGTCGGCGATCGGCATCGACACCTGGGGCGTGGACTACGGCCTGGTCAACGGCTCGGGCACCCTGTCCGCGCAGGTCCACGCCTACCGCTCCGAGCGCACCCGCGGCATCCCCGAGCGGGTCTTCGCCAAGATCCCGGCGCCGGAGATCTACGCGATCAACGGCCTGCAGGTGCAGGAGTTCAACACGATGTTCCAGCTCGTGGCCCAGGCGCGCGACAACGGCATCCCCCGGGCCTCGAACGGCGCCTACGCCCGCACCCTGCTGCTCCTGCCCGATCTCCTGGCCTGCTTCCTCACCGGCCAGCGGGTCGCCGAGGTCACCAACGCATCGACCACCGGCCTGGTCGATGCGCGGCTGCGCGCCTGGTCGCGGCCCCTGCTGGAGCGCCTGCGCACCGAGCTCGGCCTCGACCTGGACGGCGTCCTGCCCGACATCGTCGAGCCCGGCACCCTCATCGGGCCGGTGCGCCGCGAGTCCCTGGAGGTCTTCGGGCCCGATGGCTCCCCCACTCCGGTGATCGCCGTCGGCAGTCACGACACGGCCTCCGCCGTCGTCGCCGTGCCCGCCGCCGGAGCCGACTTCGCTTACATCTCCTGCGGCACCTGGTCACTGGTCGGCCTGGAGCTGGACGAGCCGGTGCTCACCCTGGCCTCGCAGGCCGCCAACTTCACCAACGAGCTCGGCGTGGACCACACGGTCCGCTACCTGAAGAACATCATGGGCCTGTGGGTCCTCAATGAGGCCGTGCGCACCTGGCAGCGCCAGGGCATGGAGATCTCCCTGCCCGAGCTCGACGCCGCCGCGGCCGCCGCCGAGCCGCTGCGCACCGTGGTCGATATCAACGACTCCGCCTTCTACGCCCCCGGGGACATGGCCGCCCGCATCGACGACGCCGCCCGGGCCACCGACCAGCCCCGGCCCCGCAGCGTCGGGGAGTACGTGCGCTGCATCAACGACTCCCTGGCCCTGGCCTACCGTCGCGCGGTGCGTCAGGCGGCGGAGCTGTCGGGGCGCGAGGTTAAAGTCGTGCACATGGTCGGCGGCGGCATCCACAACCGGCTCCTGTGTCAGCTGGCCGCGGATGCTACTGAACTGCCGGTCCTGGCCGGCCCCGCCGAGGGGACCGCCCTGGGCAACATGGTCGTCGCCGCCCGGGGCGCCGGCCTGCTCGAGGGAGACCTGAGCGACCTGCGCCGCCTCATCCGCGACTCCACCCGGATCACCGAGTACACGCCCGACCCCGACGCCGCCGACTGGGACGCCGCTGAGGGGCGGCTCTTCGGCTGAACCCCGCATCAGCTCCGTTGCGGCAGCGCCCGGTCGGAGAAGACATCCAGAAGCAGTCAGAATCCAAGAATTCGAGGAAACCGCCCATGCGCACACACCCGACCCTTGATGATGCCCTCGCCCAGATGGGCGCCGCCGGACGCCGCCTGGACCACATGGGGGCCGTCGAGGCCGGAGCGGGAAACATCTCCGTGGCCATCCCCGCCGGCGCCCAGGAGCTCGGTCTGACCGACCGTTTCCCCCAGGCCCGCCCCGGCACCGAGCTGCCGCTGCCCGCTCCGGCGCTGGCCGGCCGCACGGTCCTGGTGACCGGCTCGGGCTGCCGCCTGCGGGATGTCGCCGGGGCGCCCGAGGCCAACGTGTCCGCCTTCGTCGTCGACGACGGCGGGGCCACCGGCACCTGGTACACCCATTCGCAGCGGGCCTACGCCAAGCCCACCAGCGAGTTCAACTCGCATCTGGCCGTGCACAACGATCAGGTGGAGCACCGCGGTGTGGGCGTCCAGGCCGTCATCCACGCCCAACCCCCGTACCTCGTCCAGCTCAGCCATATCAAGGCGATCCGCAGTACCAAGGAGTTCAACCGCCGCATCCTGCGCTGGGAGCCCGAGACGATTGTTCAGATCCCCGCGGGAATCGAGGTGCTCGATTTCATGGTGCCGGGCTCGCAGACCCTCATGGAGAACAATGTGCGCGCCCTGCGCGACCACGTGATCGTCCTGTGGTCCAAGCACGGCATCATGGTGCGCTCCGACGACTCGCCGCTCGCGGCCGTCGATAAGGTCGAATACGCCGAGACCGGGGCCATGTACGAGGTTCGCAACATGATGGCGGGCGGTCTCGGGGAGGGCGTCACCGACGCCGAGCTGCGCGCCGTCGTCGAGGCTTTCGGGGTGGATACCGACTTGTTCTGAGTGACCTTCATTCTCTCCACCGAGATCGGTCGCACTCCGCGCCGAGATCGGTCCACTTCCGGCTCGAGATCGGTCGCACTCCGCACCCAGATCGGTCCCAATCCGCGTCGAGATCGGTCGCACTCCGCACCGAGATCGGTCCCAATCCGCGTCGAGATGGGTCCACTTCTCGCTTGACGAACCGATCTCGGCGCGGAACTGGACCGATCTCGCGATATGCGGCGCGCTACGGGATCGAGTTGCCCGCCGGAATGATCGGCGAGTTTATCGGTCCCGACGGCGAGGCCCGATAAAGGTCAGCCGATGCAATGAGAGGCGTTCTTATTCTTGATGAGATCGCTGAGGTTCTGGGGAATCTCGTCATCCCCTACAACAGCGCGGTCTCCTTGACATTCGGAATCCTTGTAGATCGACACGACCTCACCGGTTCGATTCCAGACGGATGCCACGTTGTGGTCCATGCACTCCCCCTGCCCCTCGCCGGGGCCTTTGAATTCATAGCAACCAGGCTGAGAGGTCCCATAGTCCTTGACATCGGAGAAGAAGTCGGAGACCGACCCTCCGAGGTTGCTGTTGTGATAGAAGCAGATCTCCCCCTTCTCACAGATTCCATTGCGTTCCATAGCTGCACCCGGGATAGGAACCGGAACTGCCCATAAATCATCGTCCTCATCGGCTTGCGCCGGGGAGCCGAGGGAAGATATTCCCACGGCAAGAGCGAAGACAGCTATGACATTGGTGATGCGAGAGGCAATTTTGACATTCATGATGAGACATCCTTCGGTAGTCGTAACAAACAAACGGATGCGGCAGGCGACCAGGACACATAGGGCGCTTCAATGCAGCCCGTCGGCGCCGTCGCCATGCGCGTTCGCCTACTTGTCGTCTGATAACTGACGGCATAAGAATAATACGGAGCGGAATGACTCAACATGGTGAGACCTCCCCTCGTCTCATCCGTCAAATTTGCTCACCATCTGGTATGCTTCGAATGCCTCAAATACGGAGCAGAATCGCGATAAAAAATCCTCGGCAGCTCCACCCCGAGCCCCCCTGCTCCGCCCCGCAGCCGCGTTCGACGGATGCCGCACAGTCTCGACAGTCTTGAACCTCACAGCGCCAGGCTGATGGGAACCGACAGGTTCGGTGGTTACTCTTCTTCAGACGCACGACGACGGAGCTCCTGTCGGCCGTGCGTTTTGTCGTCCCACCTCCGGGACGGGACCCGAGAGAAACCAGCACGAAAGGAATCGCCATGTTCTTCGACATCGACCTGACCATCCTCGCCGCCGTCACCCGCGAGCGCGAGCTCCAGCGCACCCTCGCCGCCGAGCGCGCCCGGGACGAGCAGCGCTGACCAGCACCGACCAGCACTGAGCGGTCTCGACGCAACGCCTCCGGAGTCAGCCGACCGGAGCCCGCGCGGGAATCAGCCCGCATGCCGACCAGGGCGAGGACGACGAGGTCTTCGCCCTTACTTACTGCCTTCTTGCCGCTCACTGCCCGCCCCGCCGAAATCGATCCACTTCCGCCTCGAGATCGGTCCGGTTCCGCGCCGAGATCGGTCGTACTCCGCATCGAGATCGGTCGAGTTCCGGCTCGAGATTGTGGCGTGTCGGGGCATCTGGGACAGTGCTCGGTGGGTGGTGGGTTGGTTGCGTAGGGGTGTGGTGCGCCTGGTGGGCGTGTTTGTCGTCGGTGTTGCACATGGGAGACTGGGACCTCTGCGGGACCAGGGCTGGTTTTTGTTGGAATGACGGGATTTTCTGGCGATCGTCGTATGCGGGGATCGGGCTCCCATGCGCAATGAGGGGGGTCGGCGCACATGGGAGCAGGATTGTGGCCGCTACCGACGTTGCCGTTCCGCATGATTACGCGGTTCCCACCGACACGGAGCATCCGCGAGTGTGCAACACCCACCACCCCCGGCACACGCAGGCACCAGTAGAGCCGCCCCACGACTGTCCAGCCCGACTCACACGAACCCCAGCCCCAAGAACCACTCCACCAGGAACCACCACACTCGACGCACTCACCCACGCTCCCCCCCCCCGCCGTCTCAGACGCCCCGACACACCACACAGAACCGATCTCGACGCGAAGTACGACCGATCTCGACGCGAAGTACGACCGATCTCGCCGTAGAGCCGCAGCCAAAATCCACCAGTCTGTATGAGTTTCAAATCACTCCACAGATCACGTTCCACGCCTCGCCGGATAGGCTGACCTTGAGAGCACAACCACCGCCGAACACGCTCAGCAGCGGCCGACACATGAGTCGGTCGAACCGACGCAAAGACCACACCAGTAGAGACCCGCAGAAGCCACGGACGCGAGGAGAGGCGAGGGCGCCATGCCGAGCGGAAACCGCAGGACCGCCCCGACAGGAAACCAGAAGAACAAGGGCACAGGCCACACCCCACAGGGATCAGCGGCGCCGACTCGCGTCCGACCATCCGACAGACCACCCGCCGATTCCTCACGGTCGACCGACGCCGTCGCCCCGCCGGACGGCCGCACCCGCTACGCCAACGGCGAGCGCCGTCGCAGCGAGATCGTCTCCGCCGCCATGGAGGTCTTCGCCGAGCAGGGCTTCAACAACCTCTCCCTGCGCCAGATCGCCGAGGCCGTCGGGGTCAGCCACACGCTGCTGCGCCATCACTTCGGCACCAAGGATGCCCTCCTCCAGGCGGTGCTGACCCGACGGGAGGAGGCCGAGGCGCAGAGGCGCGCGGCTCTCGTCATTGAGTACGGCCTGCTCGACGCCCTGCCCAGGATCATGGAACACAACGCCGCAGCCCCAGGCCTCATCCAACTCGACGCACTCATGCGCGCCGAGGCCGTCAACCCCGATCACCCCGCCCACGAACACGTCACCAATGCCGCCCGACGCTTCCGCATGCAACTGCACTCAGACCTCGCAGCAGAGCAGATCGCCGGACGACTCCGACCAGGCCTCGACCTGGACCAGACGGCGACACAGCTCGCCTCCCTCATCGAAGGCGTTCAAAGCGAATGGCTTCTAAACCGCAGCATCGACATGACCACCACAATCCGCTCCTTCACCAACGACCTACGAGCAAATTGACAACCACCGAGCAATCGCACCTCGCCTAACTAACGCCCAAACCCATTGATGCCCGACGGCGGCCGTCGGCAGTGCAGCACGATCTATCACATGGCCCCGCAGCGCGGTCGATCCGCCGAAGCACTTCGGGCTCCGTGAGGATCCAGCATCCGCACGAGGCCATGAGAAGGCCCTGACTTCGACGTCCGGACATGCGGTATAGCAGGAGAGTACTTTAACGATCAGCCCTGATCATGACATGGCACACTTGCCATACCTCCCCCCCATCCCTTCGAAGCTGAAAGAGGCCCTCATGCCCAGCAGCCAATCGCTCATCTTTCAGGCTGTCCTTGAAACGCTGCCGGTACATCTCGGACGGTACGTGCGCGCACGCCTGCGCAATGAGCACCCTGAGCAAGACTGGTCCCCTTCGACGCTGAATGGGCAAGCCTCCGAGCAAATCGACCTGGACGACCTCTCTACACAGATCTATGCGCTCACCAGCCGCGGACGCGATGATCGCCCCATCCTCAAAGTCGATCCCGGCCTGCGCAGCAAGCTCCATGACATTCGGATCGTGCGCAACAGGCTCGTCCATGGTTCACGCTTCGAGCCCTCAGAGGTTTTCCTCGTCCTCAGCGAAGTCGCCGAGGTCCTCCGGCTGATCGGAGCCACACAGGCAGCTGCGGAGGTGACCGGACACCTCACCGCCTATGCCACCAGTGCAGAATCGGCTCCCCGCAAGCAAGAATCCGCTGACGACCCCAGCGAACCGGACGCCCTCGAAGATGCGATCACAAGGTCTTCGACGGCCCCCACAGCTGAACCGGGCTCACAATCTGCACCGAACTCGGCGACAACATCCGTCTTAGACGCAGTGGAGCTCAAGCTCGATGCACCGCCCACTCTTTCCTACGCCCATGCTGTAGCGGGCCTTAGCCTGCCGCTCCATCTGCACCTGTCCATTGCGGTCCCTCGCCCGCCAGAGGATCCTCCCAATGATGAAAAGGATACTGAAGACAGACCTCAACTCTCACAACAGCCCCAAATTATCCCGGCCCCCAGACCATCCTCGGACCGCCAGTGCCTCACGGACGTGAGCGTAACCGCCGTCGTCGAGAGTGACGGCGAGGCGCTCACTCAACCCTTCACGCTCAGCATCGCCCGTCTCACCCCGGACGGCGCAGAAGCGTCCGCAGAGATCGAGCCTGATCGCTCCGCGCTTCTCCAACTCGATTCCCAGACGGCCTCCAGACTGCATCTGACGCTGACATGCGAGGGTGAGAGTCGAGACGTGCTGGTCGAGGGACCTACCGTTCTCTCGCCGAGACAATGGATTCTCAGCGGCCGGTACAACCACGATGCCGCCACCCTTGCAGCATTCGTCCAACCGCAGCAGCCGATTCTGGCCACGCTGAGCCGCAGCGCCGCCACCATCCTGGGAAAGCGCACCGGCTCCAGCGCCCTGGAGGGGTATCAAGGCTCCCCTACCCGGGTCTCACATATTGTTGAGGCGCTGTGTGAGGCCATACGCGACGACGACGTTGCTTACGCCGTGCCTCCCAACAGTTGGGGAGAACGCGGACAGCGAGTACGCACCGCCGAGGACGTCCTTGAAGGACGCCTGGGCACCTGCCTGGACACAGCGATCCTCATGGCAAGCGTACTGGAATACCTCGGCATCGAGCCGCTCATTGTGGTCCTACCCGGACACGCACTCGTCGGCTACTGGAAGACCGAGCAACACATATCCGAGGATCTTGTGATGCCCGGCTGGGAGCTGATTAACCAAATCGATCGCAAAGAGATCGGTCTTATCGAAACCACAATGTTGACTGGAGGACACCGATCCACCTTCGCACAAATGCACTCGGCAGCCCGACAGAAGATCGGTACGGACGCGTCGGCCGTCGATTTCATCGTCCCGATCCGCGAAGCACGCAACCGAGGCATTATCCCTATGCCCCTGCGCAGCCGCTCCGAGGATGGCGACATCGCCGAGATCGAATACGTCCCAGCGACGCAGCCCAGTGTCTTTATCGTTCCCGACGAGAAGCCGAGTCGGTCTCGTCATAGGATAGTGCGTCGAAAAGCCCCCGACCGGGTCGAGGAGTGGAAGGCTCGGCTGCTGGACCTCAGTCTTCGCAACCGCCTCATCAACTGCTCCGACTCCGCCATCAGGAATCACAGGATCGTCGAGCTGGCAGTACCCGAGGCGGTCATCGGCGAATTCGAAGACCTTGTCAACACCAGCCATTCCATCACTCTGCGGCAAGCGGGCGAAAGAGCTGCACGCATACGCAAAGCCGGCGGCCTGTTCCGCGATGAGCTCGATCCGCCCCAGCTCGCTCCGAAACTCGGCAACCATAAGGAAGTAGAAGTCGATCTTTCCGAAGACGTCTACGACACGACGCTGCGCCGGCTGCGCTCAGCTGCGCGAACATTAACTGAGGAGACCGGAGCCAACAATCTCTACCTTGCCATCGGCTCACTCATCTGGGAAAGCAAAGGAAGACAGGTGCGTTCCCCTCTTGTCTTCATCCCTGTGGATCTCGAAAGGCGTTCGGCCCGCAGCCCTTTCCGGCTGAGAATCGACTCCTCCGGAGCGACAGTGCCGAACTACTCTCTCATCGAAAGGCTGCGGGTCGATCTCGGTCTGGAACTTACAGAGCTCAGCGAGCCCGAGGAGGACGGGGCGGGAATTGACGTCAAAGGTCTTTTCGACGCCGTCCGACGGATTCTAGCCGAGAACAAACTGCCCTTCCATGTCGAGGCCACAACCTACCTGGGCATATTTCAGTTCAGCACATTCCGACTATGGAAGGATCTCGAGGAATCATGGGAACAACTTGCCCGAAATCCCCTAGTCCGTCACCTCATTGATTCTCCCGATACGGAGTTTCACGATCCCGCGGCGAGTACGCCTGTGTCCAATCTCGAGGAACTGGTCCCCAGACTCCCGATTCCCGCCGACGCGTCCCAGACAGAGGTTGTCGCCCAGGCCCTGGCAGGGAGAACCCTGGTCGTCGAAGGACCTCCCGGCACAGGTAAATCTCAGACAATTACTAACCTCATAGTCAGCGCAGTCGCACAGGGACTCCGCGTTCTCTTCGTCGCCGAGAAGCAGGCCGCCCTCGACGTCGTTTCTAGACGGCTCCAGCAAGCCGGAATTAACGATTTCATCCTTGATCTCCATAACCGACTTCAGGCTCCAGACGCTGTACGTCGGAAAATTTTGCGGGCGATGGATTTGGAATGTCATCCCGACCGGATCAGCCTCACGGCTAAATCCGGCATAGCCGACAATTACCGCCGTCGCCTCACTGGCTATCACGACGCGCTTCACCACCGCACCTCAGCGGGTTTCTCATTCTATGACGCTCATACATCCGAGCTCGCGTACGGTCCAGACCACACAGCCCTAAGCATCGAGCCCGCAACGCTCACCGAGCTCACGTACGACGACGTTGCATCCCTGCGCAATGCTGTACCGCATCTCATGGAATGCCTTCAAGACTACGGCGATATCCTGGGATCCGATCAGCCTTGCCCACTTGATAAGCCAATCTCAGATGGCGCACTGGAAGACGTTCTCGATCGCATCGAGCAACTTATGGATGCAATAGGTGAGGACGGAGAAGAACTGCTCACCGCGGTGAGGAAACTCCCGGACAGCCATTGGAACAGAGCAATCGCTGCTCTGAAGGATCTTTCTCTCGATACCGCTCGACTCAACACAATCGCCCACCCGGAATGGCAAAAGACAGCCCGATGGCTTATAGGAGAACTGACAGCAGAGCTACACACCAAACACCCAGCTCTCTACTACTACCTACCTAGTGTCCTGAATGAAAATCTTCAGTCAGTGCGCAACTCTCTCATTGACGCAAAAAACTCGCTCTTCGGTAAGACAAAAAAATCTGAGAAGGCGCTCGGCACACTCGCAGCCCATCGAACTCCCATCCCGTTGCCGCAGGACGGAGCATGGCTACTCACCATCGTCGACGAACTAATTCGTCTATCGGTCCGCAAAAATGCGCTGAGCCGATGCTATTCCGGCCTCCTTCCGAAGGAGGTGACATGGAACAGACAGTGGACACCTTTTAATCGATTTGCATGCCAGGAGACCATCGCTACTCTCACTCGGCTTCTAGAGATGTCTGAGCTCGGGACTCCACCGGGATGGCAGGCAGGAACGATGCAGAAGGCAGTCGCCTCGTTGCTCGCGATGCCTGATAGGCAGGCGACGGCGACATGGTTACTCAACTACACAACAGCCTTCCGAGCGTTTGCACAAAGCTCCCACCTCATCAAGACATCGCCGACTATAGTAGACTTTCTGCGCAGACTCGGATCAGCTTCTGCGCGTGAGCATTATTTACGCGGACACAATAATTTTCTTACGGCCGGGGCAGAGTTCCAACACTTCGGCTTAAATGAATGCTTGGATCAAATACTAAGCGGGCATGTTGATGCACCCGAGATCCATAGCGCACTCGAACTGGGTTTTGTTCGCGCATCTTTCGAACTGCGAGAATCCAGAGGATCCTTCGGCGCCTTCTCCGCCGCCCACCAAAATGAATATGTGCACAATTATTCCGCAACGCTCAACGATATCCGCTCCCTACTCCCTCCGGCGCTCGTCTCCGATGCGCTGAAAGTGCAAGCACACGTCACGTCCGATAACCGGCTTCGAATGGCAGCACTACGTCGTGCACTTGAGTGCAAGAAAGGGAAACGTAAGATCCGCGACCTGGTTGAGGAGTTTGGCGACCTTATCACTGCGCTCACACCCTGCATCCTTGTCTCACCGGATTCTGTCGCAAGATTCTTCCCGGCCAAGAGGCAGGACTTCGATCTCGTCGTCTTCGATGAGGCGTCCCAGATCACAGTCGCAGCCGCCATCGGAGCAATGGGCCGAGGCCGTTCGGCCATCGTCTGCGGAGACTCGCAACAGATGCCGCCCACATCGTTTGCCGAGCTATCCCGCGATGAGAATCCCGACGATGAGCCGATGGACGAGGAATCCATACTCAGCGAATGTGTGGCCGCCCATGTTCCACGCCTTTTGCTCTCGTGGCACTACCGCAGCCAGAGTGAAGACCTTATCACATTCTCCAATAGGTCCTATTACCGGGGTAGACTCTCTTCCTTCCCAAGTCCACGCAGTATCGAAAAAAATTCCGGAATGAACGGATTCGGAATTAGTCTGCGTCACATTGACGGGCAATTCATCCGCTCGGTTCCTCAAGGGCAGTCTCGACGTCTTTTCCGAACCAACCCCGCTGAAGCACAGGCGATCGTCGATGAGATTAGACAGCGTTTCGAGCAAGCAGATAGCTCCTCTCCTTCGCTCGGCGTTATCACATTCAATACACAGCAGCGAGATCTTATCGAAACTCGTCTGCGCGACCTTGATAATCAGCGAATCACGGCATCTTTGGACACCGATGGAGGCATATTTGTCAAGAACCTTGAGAATGTTCAGGGCGACGAACGAGATACCATCCTTTTCTCCGTCGCATTCTCGGCCAATGAGCACGGTGATATTCCTTTGAATTTCGGGCCGCTCAACCGACGGGGCGGTGAGCGGCGCCTCAACGTGGCTATAACACGCGCCAAAAAACAAGTGATTGTCTTCTGCTCTTTCGCACCTGCGCAGCTCCAGGCGGAGCGAAGCGGGTCCAAGGGTCTCCAGGACCTCAAAAGATATCTCGTTCTCGCCGCCGAGCAGGGTGCGCACAACCCGGAGGAGAAGACCTTTGGAGAAGCCGTGCCAGACCGTCATCGCGACGACGTAGCCCAGGCGCTGCGCGAAGCGGGATTGCAGGTCACCACCGATGTAGGCCTGTCCGACTTCCGGATCGATCTCATCCTGGCCCGAGCGGAAAAGCCACACGTGCCACTGGTTGCTGTCCTTCTCGATGGCACCGGCTGGAGCGAACGCTGTACGGTTTACGATCGCGACGTTCTGCCGATAGAAGTGCTCACCCAGATGGGCTGGTCCCGTGTCGAACGGCTATGGCTTCCACAGTGGCTGCAGGACCGCGACGGTGTCATCGAGTATTTGCTTCACATTGTCAACGAGGCAGCCGAGAAAAACTCACGCCAGCGCCCCACAGAGGAGATCACGCTAGATTCTGAGGAAAGCGCATCCAACGACATCGCCCAGGAATCGAAGACAAATGATCTGTCTCCGGTGACACACGAAGATACTAAGACAGTTGACGAGCGCCGGAGCACCGAGCAGAACAACACACCTTCATTCGCAATGGCGCCGCTGCAATCTACCCTACTGGCGAGAGGATCCACGACCCCAGACACCGACGAGCCCAAGCAAAGCGACTTCGAGATCTGTAGCGAGGATCCCCGCGGTCGAGATCTTGCTGCAATCATCGACTTCGTCCCCGTTCTACCGCGACCGCGAGGTCCGCGAGAAGTTCTTGATGACGCAAGTACGAACTGGCGCTGCAGGAAGCTGGTGCATACGGCAGCACGCGAAATATGCGAGGCTGAGTTCCCAATCGAACAGCACCGGTTTCTATCTCTCGTGTGCAATGCGTTCGGTTTGAAAAGGATGACGGCATCGCGCAAGAGAAAAGTTCGCGATATCTTGCACGGATCGGGTTGCTCTGTCGACAGCTACGGCTTCGTCTGGCCTGAGAACACGGATCGGTCCCATCTGACCGGCTATCGCCGTTACGCATTCGATCACCTTCCCCTCAATGAGATTCACCCGCGCGAGCTCGATAACTACATTCGAGATACCCTTTCGAGGATGCCACTACACACTAACAATGAGACGGTACTGCGCACTGTCTTCGAGGGACTTGGAGTCAAACCGCATCGCCTGACGGCTTCGGTTCGACAAACGCTCGAGAACGCGATTTTTCTGATCAGGAAAGAGGGCGTAGAAGCCAAGTGACGACACAGGCAAGAACAATCTAAACAGTGATTTCTCGCATTCTCACAAGTCCTCTCGGGTCACGAAAGTGCGATTCTCGCATGTCAACCATACGATTGCCCAGATTGCTGCCGGCCACAGAAACGTGACGGCGCCATATCGGAACTAATTTCACATAAGAAAGAACTGCGGTACTCCGGGAAGCACCACCTCAGCGGTAGCTTCCAAGTACTCACCAACTTGGCCGGGCCGCTCTGTGGGAATTCGCCCCGATGGGGCACTTCTTTCCGCAGCCCGAGCACGCGTGCTTCTGATCTTATACAAGTCCACGTGCAATGGGATTGGTGCCCGTAGGCAAGAATGCCAACACCGTCTCCGGGGGCGAGGCCGGGATCAAAATACCGGTCGGGCGAACCCAAATCGGATCAGTACACCCAAATGCGAATTACGCAATGTATAATTTTATAACATTTTTTGTAGCATTAAAAACCATGCGTAAAATTTTCCGCTTGAAAACCCCAGGGCAAAGATCGAAGCGATAGATCCAGCGACCGGCCACCGCCACCCGAGCGGCAGTTCAAGACGGGCGGAGATAGCTCGCCAAAGGACATGAGGCCATACATGTTGTGCAGCATAGATAGCCGCTACCGCAGCTACATCCCAATAAATTGTTCCAAGTGCGAGGATAACATAGAAAGCGCCTCCCAAAAATGCGTATAGAACATATGAAGCGCCTCTCAAGCCTATTTCAGATCCTTCTATTGAGCAGAGCACTAAAGCCTGTTGGGCCGCAGGCGGTGCGCCCGGTGCACGCCACAGTAGAACGGCGACCACTATTCCGATTGCCGAGTATATAAACGGGAAAAATATGCATGCTACAGTAGCCCGCGAACCGGCGATGACATTACGCCACCAAGCAATAAAGACTACCAAAAATGCAGCTACACCGATCACCGCAGACAAACTTGCAAGCCCTAAAACAATCCACGGTCGCCATTTAATATAGAGTACAATTACCACAAATGCTGCGGCTATGATCATTAATGGGTCATCTTGATTTCCGTCAGTACGTTCAAGCTTTCTTTCTCGTCGTACAGGAACTTTCGTTCCCGAACCCGCAGCAGAACGAATTTCCTGCATTGTAGCGCCGCCATCTACTGGACGTATGATCCACGAAAATGCCGGCCCCGATATTCCGCCTAACAAAATACCGACCAACGCAAACAGAAGCGATATGATGTTTGCCTCACTCATGACTATTCTTCCGCAATTCAGTCCACCCCGAGAGCATGGCGGACAATAACGACGCTAAAGAAAGCATAACGAAATCCACTACATGTTCATCAATGAATTCTATTGCAGTTATAATAACAGGGGTACAGCCATTCATTATGAACTCCTTTTGGTGAGGCTTTATCTTTATTATCGACCTTCAACGATATGTTCAATAGTTCATTGAGATTCCTTGAGTTCAGTCAATATCGCCATCTCAGTATACTCGCAGATGGGATGAGATTAAGATACGAGTAATAGCCTCCTCTTGTCTTAGAATAACGCAGATTGCAAGATCCTTGTCAGTTCGGAAAATGGGACGGCCTTAAGGTGGCAGCTACGAGGTCTATTCTACATCCGAAATCTAGGATGAGGTCGGTAAAAATGACGACAAAAGGATGTGAGGCTATCAAGCTTCACGAGCATGGAAGGTGAAGCTTAGATTTATTTTTAAATATTCGCTCCCGACGAGGTTGTCAATGTATGCTTTCTCCTATTCAAGTGAGGTTTAGGAAATGCCGACTATAGTTGCGTAGATAATTAAAATGTTTGTTGGCTGCTTATTCTGGTCGCCCCCATCGCAGTCGCCGCCCGGGCGCACGTCGTGAACTGGATCGACCATCCGCTGCACGACGCTCCCCATCCCAGCATTCTGCAGCTGGCGGTCATCAATTTGAGAGCCCGCCCAACTGCCCTTTGATTTTAGCGCACCGCACGCCGCATTCGATTCGCTTCCCGCATCTTGCTGACGCTCCAACGAGCCGGGATTGTTGGGGCACGTGTGATAGCACGTGAACCCAACCGTTCTCAACGCGCGGCTCTCGTCATTGAGTACGGCCTGCTCGACGCCCTGCCCAGGATCATGGAACACAACGCCGCAGCCCCAGGCCTCATCCAACTCGACGCACTCATGCGCGCCGAGGCCGTCAACCCCGATCACCCCGCCCACGAACACGTCACCAATGCCGCCCGACGCTTCCGCATGCAACTGCACTCAGACCTCGCAGCAGAGCAGATCGCCGGACGACTCCGACCAGGCCTCGACCTGGACCAGACGGCGACACAGCTCGCCTCCCTCATCGAAGGCGTTCAAAGCGAATGGCTTCTAAACCGCAGCATCGACATGACCACCACAATCCACTCCTTCACCAACAACCTACGAGCAAATTGACAACCACCGCAAGCGCGATGCAGATACGGCAGCCGAATCGAGATAGACATTCTCGAACGAGATCGACGATGCTGCCGTCGTCTTCGTTCGAAAATGTCTATCTCGACGCACGCCCTCGCGCCAGCTGCACCAGCTGCCGACTCATCATCGCCACCCACGTCATCCAAGCGAGGATGGCGAGCAGCACGAGCCAGATCGGCGGATGAGCCGCATAGTACGTATCAATTATCTGAAGCAGTCCGGCGACAACGCTCACCGCCCCACACGTCAACCCGATGAGCGCTGTGCTCGCAGCGCCTTCAGCGCCAGTAGTGCCCACAGCACTTCCAGTACTTTCAGCCTTCATCCGCTGACCTCTCAAAAGACTCACCACCCGTCCCACCGACCGATCTCGAGCCGGAACCCGACCGATCTCGGCGCGAGTTTCGACCGATCTCGGCGCGCCCGCCGGCCCATCGGCCCATCGGCCCATCGGCCCGCTGGCCCACCGCCCCACCAGCGCCCGCCTCATCAGCGCCCCTGAACCAACGAGATGGTTCGCGACATGAACTCCGCCAGGAAGCGCTCGACGTCCACCGCGAGGGCGACGCGACTGTTCTTCCAGGGCTCGTTGAGGCGGGTGACGTCCCCGATGGTCCGCCCACGGGTCGGCCCGTCGAGGTCGACCTGGAGGTTGATGGGGAAGGCGGTCACGAGGCTGGGATCGATGGCGACGCCGACGGCGAGCGGGTCGTGCAGGCCGCACCCGCCGAGCCCCGGCGCAGTGGTCTCGTAGGCCCTGATGTAGTAATCGGTCATGTCGGCCAGGAAGGTGCCGGCCGGCGTACCCGGCTCGCGCCAGCGGCGCGTGTGCTCGTAGGTGAGCAGGGTCTGCAGCGTCACGTCGAGGCCGATCATGGTGGTGCTGACGCCGGAGCGGAACACCGTGTCGGCGGCGTCGGGGTCCTGACTGATATTGGCCTCGGCCCAGGGATTGACATTCCCGGAGACGGACAGGGCCCCGCCCATGAGGACGACGTCGAGACGCTCGACCAGGCCCGGATCCTGGTCCAGGGCCGCGGCGAGGTTGGTCAGCGGCCCGGTGGGGACGTAGACGAGCTCCTCGCCGTACTGCCGCGAGGCCTCGATGAGGAAGTCGACGGCGTCCGTGGCGGCGGCGCTCCGCGTGGAGGGCGCGATGTCAGCCTCGCCGAGCCCATTGCGGCCGTGGATGAAGGTGGAGATCTCCTGGACGGCGAAGTCCTCGGCGGTGGAGGCGTGCGGCAGGCCCGGATGCACCGGCACGGAGTCGGCTCCCAGAATGTCGAGGACGGCCAGGGAATTGCGCACCGAGTCCTCCATGAGGACATTGCCGTATGCGGCGGTGACGCCGACGAGCTCGGCCTCGGGACTGCCGAGCGCATAGGCGATCGCGAGGGCGTCGTCGATGCCGGTGTCCAGGTCGAGGATGAGTTTCTTGGTCATGAGGGCTTCTCCTTCATTCACCACACGAAAATGCCGACGATGCCGGCGGACAGGAGGGACACGAGGATTCCGGACAGGAGCATGCGGCCGACGTTCTTGGCGACCAGATCGTTGCGCTCCTTATCGACGAGCCCCTTGAAGCAGCCGATGATCATGCCCAGCGTGCCGAAGTTCGCGAAGGAAGTGAGGAAGACGGTCAGGACGGCCTGGTGGTGACGGGTGTAGCCGGTCACCGCATCGGCGATCTGCCCCATGGCGACGAACTCGTTGGTGACGAGCTTGAGCCCCATGAGCTGCGACACCTCCCAGCTGGTGGAGGTGTCGAGGCCGAGAAGCAGGGCGGGCACGTACATGACGACGCCGAGGATCGACTCCAGGGAGAGCGGCGCCCAGATCGCGCCGAGGATCTTGTCGATGAGAGCAGCCAGCGCCACGAAGGTGATGACGTTCGCGGTGATGATGAGCACGAGTTTTCCGGCGCCCAGAATGGAATCGCCGAGGAATGAGAAGAAGGGCTCCTTCGCGGGCCTGCCGGTCCTGCCGGGGCTCCTCGTCATGAGCTTGGCCGCTAGCGCGCCCAGGCCGCCGGAGCCGGCCCCGTCCCGCGTCTCGACGGCGGAGCCCCCGTCGGCCTCGCTCTCGCCGGCGCCGTCAGCACTGTCAGGGCCATCAGCGCCATCAGCACCGTCAGCACCATCAGCACCATCAGCACCGTTCTCATAGGTGACGATGACGTCCTCCTCGGGCGGGACGTCCACCGGGTAGAGCAAGGAGGTCACGATGAGGGCGTTGAGGCAGTTGATGGGCACCGCCGTCAGGACGAACTCTGCGGGGACCATCTGGATGTAGGCGGCAAGAATCGACGCGGTCACGCAGCTCATCGACATCATGGCGATGACGACGTTGCGCGCCGGGCTCATCTTCTGCACCTGCAGCTTGGAGACCGCCAGGGCCTCCGTGTTGCCCAGGAACATCATCTCGATCGAGTAGAAGGTCTCGAACTTGGGCTGCCGGGTGATGAAGCTCAGGCCCCGCCCGATCCAGGTGATGACCCACGGCAGGAATCCGATGTAGGTGAGGATGTCGAAGACGGGCACGACCAGGAGGATCGGCAGCAGCGCACTGACGATGAAGTTCACCGGTGTGGGGTCCACGCCCTCGGCGCCGACCCAGTTCGACAGGGCGAAGTTGATGCCCTTCCATGCCACGGAGACCAGCTCGTTGAAGCCCGCCGCCGCGCCCTGAACGACGGCGCGGCCCCATGAGAAGCTCGTGAGGATCCAGGCGATGACGAGGTTGAGCACGGTGAGAATCCCGACCGACTGCCAGTGGATCTTCTTGCGATCGTGGGACAGCAGCCATCCTGCGGCGAGGAAGACGAGGACTCCCAGGAGATTGACGGCCAATAAGAGCGCTGAAGACGCTGAAGATGCTGAAGACATGAAACGACCCTTCGTGTGCAACGGGAGGTATGCGGTTGTCGATCGATGAAGAGCGGATGCCGTCGAGCCCGATCGGTCCGCTGGAGGAGCGCTCGGCATGAGGCCGGCAGGCCGGATGACACGCACCGCCGCGAGCCCGGCCGGCCGGTCTCAGCCCAGGCGGGCGAGAGCGCTCGCGACGAGATCCCAGAATTGGTCTGCGTCCAGGCCGATTCCGACCCGCGAGGTGCAGGAGCCGGATCCCCCGGAGCCGCCAGAGCCCTCAGAGCCCACAGAACTCCCGGAATCCCCGGAACCGGCGGGCATGGCGGGGATGGCCCGCATGTCGGCCACGGTCATTCCGTAGGTGAGCCCGCCGCGCAACTCGACGTCGATGGGGCATCGCCGTGTGGGAACGAGATCGGGATCGATGACGTAGGCGACGGCGCAGGGGTCGTGGGTCGGCGGGTCCGGGAACGCCTCCTGGTCCCGGTAGGTGGATCGGAAGAAGTCCATGAGGCCGTCGACGGCGTCGGCGAGCCTGGGGTTGGCCGAGCTGATGACCCGCTGGACCTCGGGAGTGCACAGGGCCCGGTGGGTGACGTCCAGGCCGATCATGGTCAGCGGCCAGCTCTCGTTGACGACGATGTGAGCGGCCTCGGGGTCGCACAGGATGTTGAATTCGGCGACCGGAGTCGCATTGCCGACCCCGTACGCGCCGCCCATGAACACGATCTCCTTGACGCGCTCGACAATGCGGGGCTCCAGGCGGGCGGCCACCGCGATATTGGTCAGGGGACCGGTGGGGACGACGGTGATCGTGCCGGGCTCGTGGCTCATGATGGTCTCGATGAGCCAGGTGACGGCGTGCTGATCGGGCAGCGGCCGGCTCGGCTCGGGCAGGTCGACGCCGTCGAGGCCGGTTTGCCCGTGGATGTAGGCCGCGTCGATGGCCTCGCGGACGAGGGGCTTCATGCAACCGGCGTGGACGGGCGTGCCGGGGCAGCCGGCGAGCTCGCACACCGCCCGGGCGTTGTATGTGACCTTCTCGAGGCTGTGATTGCCGCCGATGGTCGTGATGCCCAGGAGGTCGATATCCGGGCTCCCCAGCGCGAGGAGGATGGCGATCGCGTCGTCATGGCCCGGATCGCAGTCGAGGATCATCTTGGTGGCCACATGTGACTCCTTTGTAACTGTGACGAGTGAGTTGACGATGGAGTTGTCTGCCCTGATTCATGCCGATCGGAATCTTCGATACGGCGTCATCACCGCGGCGAGGAGTGAATGAGGATCGAGTTCAGTTCATCGAGTTCATTGAGTTCGAGGGCCGAAAAAGCCCTTGTCCGCGTCCGGATACCCCGTTGCGGAGCAGTGGGCAGCGCCTTGACGGCCCACAGGACCGCACATAATGTCTCACACATTCAGAGGCGTTGATACCGGCACCTGACCGGCGAGGGCACGATCGCCCCCCCTCAACACGCCGACCGTCGTCCATCGAGATCCATTCGCCATCACGATCCATTCCCACGATTCATTCCGCCGATCCTTTCCGCCGAGACCAAGGAGCTCATCATGGGGCGCGTCATCGTCGTCGGTTCCGTCAATCAGGACATCACGGTCACAGTCGACCGCTTCCCCCAGCCGGGCGAGACCCTGTCGGGAACCTCCACCACCTATCGCCTGGGGGGCAAGGGCGCCAATCAGGCCGCCGCAGCCGCTCATGGCGGAGCGACCACCCTGTTCGTCGGGCGCGTTGGCGGCGATGCCGCGGGCATCACCCTGCGCGAGGAGCTGCATGCGCACGGCGTGGACGTCTCCGCCCTGCGCACGGACGAGGAGGTCACCACCGGGATCGCCTTCATCACCGTCAGCGCGGCCGGGGAGAACACGATCATTCTGGACGCCGGGGCCAACAGCCGCGTCACCGGGGAGCAGGCGGCCGCGGAGGTCGAGCTCGCCCCGGATGACGTCGTCGTCCTTCAGGGCGAGATCCCCCCGGCCGCCAATGAGGCCGTCATCGCCTGGGCGCACGCGGCCGGGGCGAGGATCGTGCTCAATCTCGCCCCCGTCTACCCGATCTCAGCGGAGACGCTGGCGGCCGCGGACGTCCTCGTCGTCAATGAGAGCGAGTGCGGGCTCATCTTGGGGGCGCCCGCGCCGCAGACGGCCGAGGAGGCTCTGACGGCAGCGGCGGCGCTGCGCGAACGGGGCACCGCCTGCGTGCTCGTGACGCTCGGCGCCGATGGCGCCGTCCGGTCCTC
>ERZ773054.870-NODE-870-length-20408-cov-3.065936_pt1 | contig 20408 bp, 18 predicted proteins | sample MGYA00580630_ERZ773054 | MGnify/ENA primary metagenome ERZ773054 (study PRJEB29015, sample SAMEA2737994) | human oral metagenome | biome: human oral; feature: human-associated habitat; material: dental | place: China | collected 2115 ... | reverse complement strand
CGGGACAGAAGACCATGCGGACATGATGCGTCGCCATGAGCAGGAAGATCGTCTGCGCACGGGCAGCATGAATGCGACGAGCGTCGAAAATCTCGACTTTTCCTTTCAGGTGAAGACGAAAGGCGAAGCGAAAGACTATGTGCCTGATATGGTGTTTTCCGATGGCACACGAACCTATTTGAAATATAAGACACTGCCCAAGCAGCAAGTACCGCTCTTTATTACCGAGCGTGGCAAGAAGACCATGACGCTCGTGAATTATCACACGCGCGACGGCTACTACATCGTCGATCTTCCGTTTGACAAGGCACAGCTGCGCGTTTCCGACCGCAGCATGGTGACGATCACGCATAAGGGGTGACGGCATGGCAGGATTCAACCCGCAAAGCATCGGCAAATATCTTGCCGATTTCAAAACCTTTTTCAGCCGTAACAGGCGCAAGCGATCGGATGAGGACGATACGGATCTTGAGATCGAGGATGAGACGCAGGAAAATCCCGGCGATGTAAAGATGAACAGCGGACAGCACCGTAATGTATACGGCATCCGCAAGAAGATCATCGGCGGCATTATCGCCTTTGGCGTGCTCGTCTTTATCGGGAGCTACTACATCTCAAAGCCGGACGCACCGACCGATCAGCCCGCGCGCATCCCGGCGCCGCAGCTCGCAGCAGAAGCTCGTGAACCTGCGCATACCAATGAGGATCGAAGAGAACTTTCCTATGCCGATCTCAAAACATTGGATGCAGGGCGCGCCAAAACGGCAAATGCACAGGCAGCACCGGGTGCAGACGGCAGACCCGCAGGAAGTGGAGCGGCAAACCCGCCGGGTGCTGTCACCGTTCAGCAGATTCCAACACCAAGCCTTCCGTCCGCAGCCCCGGACGCAGCCTATCCGATACCACACCCCAATATCCCACCGACACCCGCTTCTGCAGATGTGAATACGAATGCGGGCACAGAGATAGAATCCGAGCATGATCGTGCGGAAAAGGAGCTTGAAGCGCGTTACCGCTCGGCAATCGCGTTTGCACTTGGCGGCGGTGCAAGGGCAGATACGGCAACAGCGGAAAGTGCTGCTGCGGGAGACACATCGGACAGCAACACCGTCCAAACGGCAGCACGCGCCTCGTATGATACAAGCAGTCCGTACATGATTCAGGTCGGTACAATGATCCCTGCGATGCTGTTCTCGGGCATCAACACCGACACGCCGGGGCAGGTCATCGCACAGATCAGCCGTGATGTCTATGACAGCGCAACCGAGACGAACCTACTCATCCCGTCGGGGACACGCCTCATCGGGACGTATCAAAGCGAGGGCGCGGCAAACGGGCGCATTGCCATCTCCTTTGCAACGATGATTTTGCCGAGCGGCGCAGCCTACAACATCGGCGGCAGCATGGTTGCGGTGGATGACAGTGGATATAACGGCATTACCGGCAAGGTACATCGCCATCTGGATCGTGCGTTCAGTGCGGGGCTTCTCACCAGTGCCATTGCCGCGCTCGGATCGTATGCAAGCGGCGACTCCTCGTCGCAGCGCAGCTTCACGGGTGGGCAGCTCATGATGCAGGGGGCGATGAGCAACGTTCTGAACTCTGTTTCGCAGATCGTTCGCGACAGTACATCGACACGTCCGACCATCACCATTGAACCCGGCTACACATTCCATGTCTATGTGACACAGCCCATCTCATTCGGAGGATAATATGAACGAGCAGGAAAAGAAAGAACAGAACAAAACCCTTTTCCTCTGCCTCTTGCTCGCGGGGATCACCTATGTTGCGGCGCAGTGGCTCACAACACAGGCAATCGCCGATCATCTCGAATACAGTCCACTCCTGCCCGGCGAGATCGCCGGGCATATTTATCAGCCGTTTGCACATCGGACGTGGAGAGATGATCCGCAAATTGCCGCAGCGATTCCGCGCACACTCGCGCAATACGCGTTTCTGCCGTGGATTGTCTATCTTGTCGGCGGACTTGTGATCTACCAATTCCATAAAAGCCGTCAGCGCATGACCAGCCACGGCACGGCAGATTTCGCAAAGGAAAAGGACATTAAAGAGGCGGGGCTTGCGATCCGTGAAAACGGATTCGTCGTCGGAATCAACCCTTTTAGCGAAAAACTCATGCTGCACAACGGTCCGGAGCACATCCTGCTCGTTGCACCAACGCGCAGCGGCAAGGGTGTCTGCAACATGATCCCGACCGGAATCTGCTGGAAGCACAGCATATTCTTCTTCGATCCAAAAGCGGAACTTTGGAACTTTACTGCAGGATGGCGCAAAAAGCACTTTGGGCAGAAGGTCATGAAATTTGAGCCGCTTTGTAAGGACGGCTCTGCGGCGAAGTGGAACCCGTTCGCAGAGATCGACTTTCAGTCCTTCGAGGAGCTTACCGATGTTTCGACCATCTCGGAGATGATGGTCAAAACAGGGGACGGAGGCAGCAAAGATCCCTTCTGGGAGAACTCTGCTGCAGCCCTCATCAACGGTGTTATCCTGCATCTCCTCTACAAGCACTATCAGGAAAAGCGCCTCCTTCCATGTCCGTCCGACGTGATGAGCTTTCTCTCCTCGCCCGGCATGAGCACGGACAAGCTCTTTGCATCCATGAAAATCTATCCACACATCTCCAAGGAGGAGTTTTTGGAGCAGAACGGCAAGAAAAATATGCTCAAAGAGATTTACGGCGAGTATGTGGAGGATTTTCGCCCCTATAGGGAAGTCCTGCCCCGATTTTCCGAGGCGGTCGCAGCGAATGAGGAGCGCGCAAAGGCATATGAGGAAGCCTTGCAGGAGGGCAGACACGCAAAGCCGCCCAAGAGCAATCTGGAACTTTTGCGCGAGGCGATCATCGCTGCGGAGGAGGCGGGAGAAACGATTGATTTTAACGCGCCCGATTTGTCCGAATGCACACAGAAGCAGGACATCGACCAGATGATCAGCGGGCAGGATGTGACTTCCCCGTGGTACAAACTCCTCGTGCATCCGAAGGTCGCCGAAGCCGCCGCCAATATGTATAACGGCGCGGAGCAGACACGCGCCTCCATCATGCAGACCGCGCAGACCTCGATGGCAGTCTATCAAGACCCTCTTGTAAAAGCCAATACGGCAGTATCGGATTTCTCGCTGCGCGATCTGCTCGATCCATCGCAGGAGGTATCGCTCTATCTCGTGCTCCAACCCAATGACATTGACAAGCTGCGCCCGATCCTGCGCCTTTTCGTCAACACCATGCTCTCCAAGCTCGTCCGTGATATGAAATTCGCGGCAGACGGAGAAAAGGAGCAGAAAAAACAACGTCTTCTCCTCATGCTCGATGAGTTTCCGCAGCTCGGAAAACTCGAGTCCATCGAAAAGACGCTTGCGATCTGTGCGGGCTACGGCGTCAAAATCTGTATTGTCGCGCAGAGTATGGGACAGCTCAATAAGATCTACACCAAGGACAATGCCATTCCCGGCAACTGCCATGTGCAGATCTACTTCACGCCGACCTTGGAAGACGGCGGCGGCACGGCAAAGACCCTTTCTGACACCCTCGGGGATCAGACCATATACTCCTATTCCAAGTCCTCAAACGGGAAGATGTTTGAGGGATCAACATCGACCTCGCAGATGGCGCGTAAACTCATGACACCGGATGAGGTGCGGCGTATGCCCGCCGATCGTGAACTCGTCTTTGTTGCGGGCTTCCGACCGATCTACGGAAAGAAACTCTTTTATTTCAAGCAGAAATTCTTCACCGACCGCACCAAGACACCACCGCCGACCTTCAGCGACCTGCGTACGGAGGTCAAATCCTACGCCCAGCTCTTTGCCGTCCATCGAGCGGATCGTGCAGCTGCCGAGGAACGGCTACGCGAAGTACAGGAGGCACGCGCAGCGGCACTCCCGGCTACGCCCGCGCCCATAGAGGAGATGCCGACACGATTGGAGGAATACGATGAACCGGCAGCCGAAGAAAGTGCCGCGCCTTGCGGACAAGATGAAACGTGGGATGAAGCAGCTGCAAACACAGCCAGGGACGAAGACACACAGCCCCAAGACGCGGAAGAGATGACCTTTGAACAGAAAAAGAAGCTGCTTCTTGCAAAGAGGAGAGGAGAAGGAGAACACGATGGAACGTGAGGACAAAGTTTATGAGCGCCACCTGCAAATGCTGGAGCACAACATGGGGCGCAGCATCATGCACTACATGCACGATGACAACGTAACCGAGGTCATTGTCAATCCGGACGGAAAGCTCTGGATTGACACATTCGACAAGGGCTTTCAGGATACAGGCGTTGTTATGGAAGCAGAGGATACCAAGCGTATCATTTACGCCGTCGCCGATCTTGCGGGACAAGTCATTGACGTAAAGAACGATCCTGCACTGCAAGCCCATATCCCGGAGTCGCGGCTTTTTGCCAACTGTCGCTTTCAGGGACTATTGCCGATGATCGTCGAAGCTCCCAGCTTCAACATCCGAAAACACGCAAAGAAAATCCTCACGCTGGACGAATATGTGGCACAGGGCACCATGAGTGAGCGTCAGCGTGAGGTGATTCTGGAGGCGATTCACGGGAAGAAAAATATCATCGTCGCGGGCGGCACGGGATCAGGCAAGACCACACTCGTCAACGCTGTACTCGCCGAAATCTCCAAACTGGACGAGCGTATCGTCACCATCGAGGACACAAGGGAACTCAAATGTAGCGCAGAAAACGCGGTCACACTCAATACCACGGACAGTGTAGACATGGACAATCTGCTCCGCAAGACGCTGCGCCTCTCACCGAACCGCATCGTCGTCGGTGAGATACGCGGCAAAGAGGCACTCACCCTGATCGACGCATGGTCAACGGGACACAGAGGCGGCTGCTCCACCGTACACAGTGACAGCGCGACCGATACACTCTTCCGACTGGAAGACCTCGTCAGCCGTGTCTCCATCTCTGCACAGCAAGCGGGAATTGCGCGTGCTATTGACGTTGTGATCTACATCGCGAAGCGTGCCATTCGGCGCAGCGTCGATGAAGTCCTCTCCATCGACGGCTGGGATCGCGAGCGGCACGAGTACATTACGCATCGACTGGATGAGGCTGCGAGTTGATGAAAATATAAAAGACCACGGCTTTCCGACTCCCGCCGGGGTCCAATTCCTCATGGCAGCCGGAAAGCGTGGTCGCAGAGAAGTTCTCACGCGTTACACGAACTATGCCGTGGTGTCGCAAGCAGCCGCTTATCTAAAGACAAAGAAAAACCTGCTGATAATGTTCGTCCATTCAAAAGATGAAGAATAAGGAGTCTGAATGCAATTATCAGAAGAACAACGCAGAGCAGAAGAGAAAGCATGGAAAAAGACGCTGCACAGCGTACTTTCTAAACAAGAAATCTCCGGCTCCGGTCTTGCGTATGTGATGGAGACACCGCTTGTATTGGAACTGCTCGGGATAGAACCGCTTCCTGTTTATATGTTGGAATCAAAAATCAAAGAGATTCAGATGGAAGATCATCCGTCCATGTCCGAAGCCGTTCTTGGACAACTGCCACATGAATTGTCTGATCCCATGATCGTTTTCAAATCCAGATCCGTGCATGGAAGACTTGTTGCTTGCTTGGCTTTGACGGATGAAGATGGTGTGAATGTTGTTGTACCGTTTGAACTGGAAACAGTCAAACAAAGACGAAAAGTCAATCTTATTGTGTCTGCGTATGGAAGACAAAAAGGGGGGACACGGGAGATTGATTATAGCTGGTTTTGGCAAAATATCAACGAGGGCAACACGGTTTACGTCAATAAAATAAAGGCTGATGCCTTTTACCAGTCCGCCGGGCTGCGATTGCCCATGGAGGGTAAAAGGTTCACCAACCTCTTTGGCTCCAGTATAAAGACGGAGGAGGATCTTGTCAAGCTGAAAATGGAGCGTGAAGCGGAGGCTGCTGCCCTAAAGGCAGTTTGCGCAGAGACCGTTGCCGAGGATAAGAAGTCCCTTTCCGCCGCCGAGCGCAGTTTTCTTGCGGAAAAGGAGGCACTTCTGGCGCAGCACAAAAAGTGGAATCCGGCGTATACCGTGCGCACGGCGAAAAAGCTGGCGGAGCAGGGATTCGGTGAAAAGGAAATCGCGGCCGCGCTGCAAAAGCACGCGCCCGACATTCAGAATCTCCCGAGTGCCGCTCTTCGGCAAAACGCGGCTGCGCGCATCGCGAAATCCGCGGCTGGGAGCGTACGCGTGGGGCAGCAGGAGCAGAACAAGGAAAAATCCCGCTAAAAAACTTTCATCCACCGAAAAGTTTGCAGTTTTTTCATTCTGCAAGCTCTTATAATAATTTTATGTTTACGTCAATGAAATAAAGACTGCTGCCAACGCAAACATATCAGAAGCCACGATAACAGGAGGTATTGAAATGAGTGAAATGATCTATGAGGAGCAAAAACAGGAGGCATTGCCGGAGCTTCCGGTGTACGCAAAGATCTATAAAGAACTTATGGAGCAGATGGAACCCTATCTGTACAGGCGTGATAGTGATTTTTGGGTGAAGTTGCCGGAGCAGAGTCTTGCCGACGCCTATCAAAAAGTCATGGAAAACCTAGAGCAATCTATTCATACCGCAGAGAAGGAGAAAGCCGCGCACGGCACCCGCACAAATACAGAGAGCGATCCCTCTTGTGTCGTTATTACACCTTTGTATCTGAATGAGGATACATGGCAGGAAGTGGAGGATGTCAAGGCACAAGTGGATCGCTTCCGCCCCCTCGGCGTAGATGATTCCCTTCAGCATGAATTTTTTATGAATTTGAAGATGTATCAGGAGTTCGAGAAAAAACTCCAAGGCTTTGATGAATTTTTCAATGATATGACATTCATGCGGAAATATCATGAGCATCATGAAAAGCTCGGTGTTCAAATCCGTCACATCAATCAAGCGCTCCAAATCGGGGAACAGAATATTGTGCCGCAGCTCCAAGAAATAGGGGCTTCTTTTCGCGTTGGCATTTTGGAGTTGGAGCGCGAGCATCTCAGGATCTCCTATGAACAGGGCACCAAAAGACTCCAAGTGACCTACGGAATAGAGTTATCCGATCACTTTCTCCGGAATCGTCCTAAAGATGCACTTCAAATCATCGCCCCCGCCGATCGCATCTTTCTCGCGGAAAAGGAGACACTTCTGGCGCAGCATGAGACATGGAATCCGGCGTACACCGTGCGTACGGCGAAAAAGCTGGCGGAGCAGGGGGTTGCCGAAAAGGAGATCGTGGAGGCTCTTCAAAAGCATGCGCCCGACATTCAGAATCTCCCGAGTGCCGCTCTTCGGCAAAACGCGGCTGCGCGCATCGCGAAATCCGCGGCTGGGAGCGTACGCGTGGGGCAGCAGGAGCAGAACAAGGAAAAATCCCGCTAAAAAACTTTCATCCACCGAAAAGTTTGCAGTTTTTTCATTCTGCAAGCCTTTATAATAATTTCATGTGAGTTTTATTTTTTTACAGGAGGTTTTTCATCATGAAAAAGTTCAAGGTCAACATCACCAAGGCACAAGTCAAGTCGTTTCTCAAGGCAAGTGCACCCGTCGTACTCCAGCTCACCATCATGATGCTTCCGGCGGCAATCGCCTTTGCCTCGAACGGGGATGCAGGCGGTGCAGCAGGGGCAGCGGGAGCAGCAACGGCAGGAGTACAAAACGCGAATTCTACGGGGATTACGCCACTGGACAAGCCGCTTCAGACCATCAGCAGCGCACTCACGGGACCGATCCCCATTCTTGTCACGGGCGGCGGTGTTGCACTCGCGGGCATGTCGTGGGCGATGGGCTGGGAGCAGCAGGTCATGTCGCGTGGGATCAAGGTCGCGGGCGGCGGTGCGATTGCGATGGGCGCGGGCAACTTCATGCAATCCGTTATCGGCAAGGGGCTTACCGGCTGCCTGTTTTAAGAAAGGGGGCAGAGGAACATGGAAGAGCAGCAGTCCCAGCAAAATGTGATCTCATGGACACATCTGCCGCTCTATCGCTCACTCACGGAGTACATCCTATTCATGGGTGTACCGCGCAGCTGTATCATCTACAATTCGGGCGCGGCAATCTTTATGCTCCTGACGCTGGGGCTCGGGTATTGGTATCTCCTCACGCTGAACGTGATCGTGCATTTTGCCTTTCGCTACTTCTCACAGGATGATGCCCAGTTCTTCGACTGCTTCGTGGTCTACACCTACAAGCATGACTACTATTCAACCTAGGGAAGGGCGCATAATGTCTTGGAAGGAATACAGGCTGCAAAATAAGCGTGCGGCAGAACATCTCTCGTGGGGCGGGATCACGCACCCCAATATCCTGCGCTGCAAGGATGACAGCGTGCTCGGGATTATCACCTACCATCCGTATAAAATAGAGGAGGAGGCGCAGCGGATTGCGCACCCCGCCTTTCAAAACGGATGGAGCCTATGGGCAGAGGAGCAGCAGGAGCGCAGCGGCGTACGCCGCTCATATCTTGCCGTCTCGTGGATGCCGTTTCGCAGTATGGACGGTAAGGTAAAGAATACGCTCACAGGCGAAAAGATCAAAATCGAGGCATTGGAGGAAACGCTTGCGGCATTCCTCCAAACGCTTGCGGATTCTTTCCCTGCCGAGGCACAGGCGCACCTTCTCTCTTATCAGGAGATTGTCGATTACCTCTGCTTTACGCTCACGATGGGGGAGCGGCGCATGGACATGCCCGATCTTCCCATCGACTTGGATCTGTACCTGACGGACAGGTTACCGCTGAACTTTACGGAGAACCACGTGCGTCTGGGGGATGAGATATTCCTGCTGCTTAGTCTGCCCGCATTTCATGGCGCACAGGCAGATATTTATGAGGAATTGTGGCAGAGTCTTGCCGGACACAGCATTCCCTGCCGACATACACAGAGGCTTCTGCTCTTCGGTGAAAAAGAGGCGGAAAAAGAGCTGCGCAGCTATACGGGCAAATGGTGTCCATCACGACGCTACATCAAGGACATTCTCACCGGGGGTGTTCTGGGGCGACTGAATGGCTACTATACGAACGAGATCATCCTGCTGATCCCCAAAGACGCGTTTGATACGGTCTCTGAGTACCTTCACCATCTCATGCATGCCCGTGCGCTTCCCTACGTCATCGAGGACTACAACGCCAAAGACCTCTGGTGGGGAAGTCTGCCGGGGATGTTCACGGCGGGGCTTGTACCGCCGCTGTGCGGCTTTGCAGCGCTTGAGGACTTGCTCAATGTAGAGCAGCCCGCACAGACGGATGATGAGGAGGAAAGCGAAGTGCCGGAAGAAGTGATCAGAGAGGAGGAAGAAATTGTACCAGCTGAACCTGTTTAAGCGCAAAGTACATCGTCTTTCGGATGCCATGCCGTTTGGCAAATTTACCAGTGTTCATGTGAAAGGCTATCGCGTTGCTGTCTGTATCAACAAGGACGGATCTCTGCAAGCGACGTGGAAGTATCGAGGTCCGGATCTTGACTCCTCCGTGGAGGAGGAACTGGCGGTCATTACAAACCGCCTCCATCAGGCACTTGCAGGACTCAAGACGGGCTATGTCCTCTACTTTGAATCGCAGCGCACGCCATCGACCGCATACGCGGCGACGGATTATTTCCCCGATCCCGTGACGCGCGGCATGGATGCCGAACGCTGCAAGCTGTTCTCCTCGGGAATCTACTACGAATCCACCTTCTACGGAACACTGTACTTCCTGCCGCCCAAAGACCGGCAGGAGCAGATCAAAGAACTCATCGTTGAAGGGCGCGAGAAGAAGGTGACCAAGGCGGAGGACATCCTTGCCCTCTTTGCCGAGCAGATCGAAAAGCTCTACGATATGTTCCAAGGACTGCGGATCTCCGTGGACTTTTTGGACGAGGACGGACTGCTCACCTATCTGCATTCCACCGTCTCGGACAACAACCGACCGCTCAAATATCCGGGAAATCGCTTCTTCATCGACAAATATCTCTATGATACGCCGCTTTACGGCGGACTTGAACCGCAGGTCGGCAGGAAGCACATGCGTGTCATCGTGCCAATCACCTACAGCAAGGAAACCGTCTTCGGCTTCTTTGATGAACTGAACCGATTGGATTTCTCCTATCGGTGGGTGACGCGTGCCTACTGCCTCTCCAAGACGGACGTACTGGACGAATTGGACAGGCTCAAACGCCAGTGGAAAGGGAAACTGCAATCCATCACCAGCACCATCGGCGACGCAGTGATCCGCGAGGGCGCGGTGAACGCCGAGAACGTCGATGACATTGCCGTTGACCGCCTTGCCGAGGTGCGCGACGCGACAAACGCCGTGGAGGGCGATCACATCTCATTTATCTACACCTCCATCGCCGTCGTCGTCATGGACGAGTCCCGTACCCGCGTCGAAGACAAGGCAAAGCTCATTCGTCAAATCTTCATCGAACGGGGACTTCGGGCAAAGATCGAGGACTTTAACGCCGTGGACGCATGGATGGGCAGCATACCCGGCATGATCGGACACAACATACGCCGTCCCATGATCTCCACGGGCAACCTCGTGCACATGATCCCCCTGCCGTCGGCATGGGCAGGGGCGGAGTGGAACGACCATCTGGATGGTCCGCCTCTCCTTTATGCGCAGACGGCAGGATCGTCTCCGTATCGCCTGAATCTCCACATTCGCGACCTCGGGCATACCCTCATGATCGGACCGACCGGTGCGGGCAAATCCGTCCATCTCAACTGCATTGAGGGTGCATTCCGGAAATACCGCAACGCCCGCGTCATCATCTTTGACAAAGGCGCAAGCTCCAAAGTCCTCACCATGGGAGTCGGCGGGAAGTTTTATGACATTGGCAGAGATGCCAAAGAACTCTCCTTCCAGCCGCTCGCGCACGTCGATGATGAGAGCGAACGCCAATGGGCGCAGGAATGGCTGACCGATTATCTGCGAGAAGAGGGGATCGAGGTATCGCCGGAGGACAAAACTCTCATCCGCGACTCGCTTGCGACGCTTGCGGGTACAAAGCAGGAATTCCGCACCATCACGAGCTTCATCTCCTTCCTCCAGTCGCGGAGACTCAAGGAGGCGTTCTATCCGCTCGCCTTGGAGGACAATCAGGGCAATAAGGGCGAGTACGGAGAAATCTTTGACAGCGAGGAAGATCATCTGTCCATCACGAGCTGGCAGAGCTTTGAGATGGAAACACTGATGAACTCCAAGCGCATCGTCGGCACAACCCTCATGTATATCTTTCACCGCATTGAAGACGTGGTGAAAAGCGTCACGAGCGCAGAGGCGGGACCGACCCTCATCGTGCTTGATGAGTGCTGGGTCTTCTTCGAGAATCCCATGTTCGCCGAAAAGATCAAGGAGTGGCTCAAGACGCTACGTAAGTACAATACGTCCGTACTCTTTGCCACGCAGTCCCTTGACGACGTGGCAAAGTCGCCCATCTTTGATACCGTCCTCTCCTCATGCAAATCGCGAATTTTTCTGCCGGACGAGGGTGCGCTCACCGAATCCCGCAGCAAACTCTATCGCGCGTTCGGACTCAACAGCCGTCAGATTCAGCTGCTCGCGCACGCGCAGCCGAAACGTGAATACTACTACGACTCGGCACGCGGATCGCGGCTTTACAACCTCGCCCTCGAGCATTGTCCCTTTACACTCTCGTACGTCTCTGTGGACAAGGTCGCACTGACCAAATGTCAGCGCATTCTTGACCGCTGGGGGCAGGAGGACTTCAATACGCACTGGATGGAGGAGAACGAACTCGAACTTCCGGATTATCCGAAGGAGGCGGCGCATACATTATGATCGAACCGATTATTGTCCTCTGCTGCATCATGATCTGTTACTTTGCCATTCGCGTCAACCGCGTGGAGATGCGCATGAACGTCCTCGAAAAGGAACTGAACAAAATCCGTAAGGAGCGCAGCGAAGCACCGCTTGATACGGAAGCCTTGGGCAAACCCTTCGCAGAGGACGCGACCGTCACGGATACGCTCAAAGGCGTATGGAAAGCGCTGAAATCATGAGCATAGAAACCATACAGAACGCACGCACCGCCTATGCGGAAGACATCGCCCATATCGACCATATTTCCGTCCTGCAGCATATCGAGGCGGGACTTGTGCGCGACATGGCGCAGCAGGGCTACGGCAGAGCGCAGCTTCAGGAAGCCCTCAGTGCTCGCAGCCGTTACCCGAAAGACGATGGGCAGGACGCCCGCAGCAGCTACTTTGAAAGCATACTTCCCACCACAGAGGAGGAGGGAGACGCAGCGCTCCCATCCCCCGCAGCCGTCTTTGAACGCGCCTATCCCGCACGCGTCGAGGAGCACGCTGCACATTTGCGTGAGCAGGATGTACGCGCACTTGCGGGGCTTCTGCGTGAGGGACACGCACCCGCCGACGTACAGGAAGCCTATTTCGGACACAGCCTGTTTCGTCACCTTCTAGGGGAGGAAAAGGAGCGCAACCGCTTTGAAAGCGACGTGCTGACCACACTGATGGAGCGCGAGCAGCAGCGCAGCGCACAGGAACGACCACACGCAAAGGAGCGGTTCAGAGAGGAAATGCAGCCTCTCTTTGAGATGTATGCAGAGGATGTGCGAGAGAATCCGAACATTATCCCGTTTGCAGAAGGGCGCATCACGGCAAAACTCATCGGGGAGGAAGGATACTCCGCCTACACCATGCAGAGCATCCTCCTTGAGGAAAGCCGCTATGCGGGGGACGATGAAGAGCGACAGGCATATGCGGACAAACTTGTCGCAGAGGCGCTCCACTTCAAAGTTGCATACGACCGGTTGGATGGCACCCCCATTATGGAGCGCGCGGAGAACGTGGATGAACTCTACGCGGCAATGCTGCGCGAAGCACGGCAAAGTGCCTATGACGGACTCCTTGACGACACGGCAGAGGAGCGGACGATTGCAGAACTCGTTGCAGAGGACTTTGCAAAAGACGAGCTTGCCGCAGCCATACGGCGGCATTCCCCCTTTCTTCGTGCGCCCGCACGGGACAGAGAAGCCTACATCGACGGCGTACTGCACCGCAAAAGGCAGGGGAAGAAACCCTATCTGAATGACGCAAAGAAAGCCTACATCACGGCGCAAGACCTCTATCGCCGCCGACTTCTCGCCTACGATCGACTGCTCCATGCACAGGGCAGGAGCATTGACACGGATGATTCTGCCGCGTGTATGCTGATCGCGCAGCAGCTCATTGCGGATCAAAAGGCATCGCGGGACGATCTGAAAGACCTCCTGCATGCAGGAAAAGACGCACGCGCAGCGCGCGGAAAACGTTCGCGTGACCGCACATCATCCGAGGAACAGAAGCAGGAAGAGCGGGCACGCGTCCGCAACCTTGACACATGACATACGAAAGGAAGAGCACCATGAACAGCAAACGACTACAGACAGCCGTCCTCATCGGCTGCCTCCTCGGCGTCACCGTCCCATTCGGCGCAATGGCAATCTCCCATCGTTCTGCGGACGCAGCCATCTTTGTCATCGACGAGAAGAACATCGCCGAGGCGGTCAAGACGGCGATCACCACCGCCGAGATCCTCACCACCGAGCAGCAGGAACTCGCGTTCAAACTGCTCGACGCGAAGAAACTCGACCTGAAGATCATCGCCGACTTCCTGCAAAAGCACACCAACGTCCAGATACAGATGAAAGAGGGCAACTTCAGCAAAACGCCCGACCAGCTGCGCAGCATGGGACTCAGTACCGGCATACTCAACCAGCACACGAGCGTCCAATCCGTCCTCATGGACGAGATCGGCTCGATCGAGTCCGTGCTGAACACAGACAGCAGCCTCGTCGACCCCTATCATGAGAGCGTCAAGAACCACCGTATCCTCGACGCAACCTATCAGGACGCGGCACAGAGCGCACAGAACGCGCAGCGTGCCGGCGAAACTCTAAACAAGGGCGTGCAGCAAGCCGTGGAGGCATCGAACAAAGCCGAGGGCGAGCAGCAGCTCCTCCAGTCCGGTATCCAGATCGCCGCAGCCAACTACTACATGAATCGCAACACCAACGAACTCCTTGCCAACCTCCTCGCCATGCAGGCAGAGGAAGCCTACGTCGCCAACCGCGAGCGGGCAATCGTCGAGCGGCGTGAGGAGGAACACAAGGCGAATTTGAAAAAATTCGTAGGAGAATAGGTGAATATAGGAAAAAAAGATTCAGATGTTCAACTTGAACATCTGAATGACTTTAGAGAGATATTCACCTTTAGAAGGGAGTCACTATGACGAGATACCTTCCCGCTGTGCTGCTTGCCGTCCTCGTTCTTGCGCTGCCGGATACGGTGCTTGCGTTTGGAAACACCGAAATTATAAACGCAGGGACGGGACTTGGCGGCACATTCGACACGAAACTCCGTGAGATCGCGGGCGGCATCGTCACGGCGATGAACATTGTCCTGATCATGATGACCGTCATTTCGGGCATGATGATCGCGTTTGGACTCGAGGACGGCAAAAAGTTCATGTGGCAGGTCATGCTTGGTGCAGGACTTGCCGCGAACTTCGGTGCGTTCATGTTTGACGTGGGCTTCTGGGACTTCGCCGACAAATACGCAGCAACGACGAATGCCGTCACCTATTTTCAGCCGGAACTCGCGAAGACATCGAGCGAGTGGAACATCCTCGGCAAATTCATGGATAACTACATACAGCACATCATCACGCCCGGCGCGGCGAACATCCTGCCGTACTGCCTCAAGCTCCTTGTCGTGCTTGCCATCATACAGGCGACATGGGAGATCACGATGAAGTTCGCCTCGGGCGACAAAATGCAGTACATAATCCAAATGACACTCAAGACCGGATTCTATATGTTCCTCATGGTCAACTGGATCAGCCTCATGGGGGCGCTCTCGGACGGCTTCGAGATGCTCGGCTACAAGGCGGGCGGCAACAACACGGCGAGTGCAAGCAACATCGTCGGGAACAACTGCGATCAGATCGTGAAATTCTCCATCGACATGGTCAATGCCATCTGGGAGGATGTGTCATTCGGCAGTCTTGGTATTCTTCTGATCTCTGTGATCGGACTGTTCGCCATCGTCTACTGCCTCTTTATGACCGCTCTTGAGATGTTCATGGCACGCATCGAGTTCTATACCATGGCGCTCCTCACCATACCGCTTCTTGCCTTTGGCGTTACGGAGAAATTCGCATTTCTCACGGAGAAGGCGATCGGCGCGATGTTCAACCTTGCCATCAAGATCTGTGTCATTGCGTTCATCAGCAGCATGGCAGTCCCGTTCATCGAGAGCTTTACGAAGGATTTCAAGGACTCGAACAGCTTCGGCTCAGATGTCGCCATCATCCTACAGGCGATTCTTGCCTGTGGGGTCATCTATTTCCTCACGAAGAAGATCCCTGCGCTCGTCACGGGGCTTCTCAGCGGCTCCCCGCAGCTCGGCGGCAGCAGCATGGTCGATATGGCAAAGGGCGCGGGCAGCAAAGCAGTATCCGTTGGCGCGGCAGTCGCCTCGGGCGGCGCATCGCTTGCAGGACAGATGACGGCTGCGCGAACGGCGGCAATGGCTACGGGGAAGGGCGGCGCACTTGGAACACTGACGCAGCTCGGACGCAACTATGCAATGAGCCGCAGCCCTGTGCAAGCGTATCGTGGGGCGATGAAGTCATTTAGTGAGAACCTTACGAATACAGGAGATAAGTACCGTGGCGAGATTATTAATGCGATAAAAGGGAGTAAAAAACCTCAGGGTGGTTCTGGTAATTCCACAGGCAATAGTAGTGCAGGAATTCAGAACAACGGTAATACCCCATAAAAATAAGCGGCAGAGAAACCTGCCGCTTATTATAAAGTTCTTACCGGAAGCGAGCCTTTTCGGCGAAATCTTTCGTCTGTTCTAGCTCATCTTTGAGTATTCTATTGTTTCGTTCCAGCTGATCGACCTTCCAAATAAGACGCTCTATGTCTCGCGCCATCGTGTAGATGGTATCGAGCATCATGTCTTCCTTTTCGGCGCGGGTCATATTGTCATAGCGGGAGGGCGTCGGCGGCTCTGTGCAGTCACGATTGAAAATTTGGTTGATACGTTCTTCTTCTTCGCGGTCTAGTTTATCAAAATGTTCTTTCGCGTATGTTCTATGGTCCTCAAGCCCCAGTATATACTTAAGTGTTCCCATACCATCATCCTCCTTCTCTGTCATCCAACTGTTACATTGATTTTATCGCATTGCCGTTTTCTTGTCAATTTTGGAAAGGAGCGCCGTGCATGAAACGCAGCCTTTTTGTTCTCCTCCTCGTCCTAGTTCAGCTTGTCCTCTCTGCGACGGCAGCCTTTGCCTACAACGAGGATACGGGCGCACTTGATCGCGAGGGAAAGAAGGGCATGATGCGCGGCGCGATGATCTGTCCCGTGGTGCAGAATGGTCAGCCCCATATGGTGGTTACGTCCCCGCAGGGACACCGTATCCATCCAATTACGGGAAAGCCGAGCTATCATGCGGGCGTCGATCTTGAAGCAGAATTTGACGATGATATCGTCGCCGCAGCGGCAGGGACGGTGACGCTTGCGGGGTGGGTCTCGGGCTACGGCAATACCGTCATCATCAACCACGGCGGCGATCTCACAACGCTCTACGGACACAACAATAGCATCGTCGTCAGCGAAGGACAGGCGGTGCAGCAGGGACAGCTCATCGCAAAGGCAGGATCAACGGGCAACTCGACGGGACCGCACTGCCATTTCGAGGTACGTCCCGATGGGAATTCACCGGTCGATCCGGGGCTGTATGTCCCGGGACTGCTCGAACTCGAGAAAGCGCAGGGCGGCGGCAACGTCGACGGACACGCGCATACGGATTCCCACGGCAGTCTTGTAGACTTTGTTGTCGCCAATGACTTTGCGAAGCCCATCTACGATGTGATCGAGAAGACGGTCAATCTCGCGCGCAAGGGCATCTCCCTCGTGCGGGAGTACATCGCCTCCATCTTCTTCGTCCTCATCACGATTGACCTTGCGCTCGGCGCGATGATGAAGGTGACCGCCTCGGAGGGCGACCGTGAACCACTCATGAAGTGGATCATTCAGCGCAGCCTCTTCTATGCGCTCTGTCTCTTCCTCCTCTTTGAATGGAGCGATGTGGTGGGCAATCTCTCCCTCTCGGGACTGCCCGTCCTCGGCGGGCTTGCGGGCGGGCATGGCGCACAGGGCATACAGGCATCGCAGGAGGCACTATCCGATCCGACGCAGATCATCCAGAAGGGTGTGTCCATCATCGCACCGATCATCAACGAGGCAATGAAGATCGAGGGTATTATGGATCTCGTCTTCCACGGGCAGACGGCACTCATCTGCTTTATTTTCGGGGCTGTGCTCTTTGTCCTCTTCTGTATCATCGGCTTGCAGATTGCCATCGCCTACATCGAGTTCTACCTCGTCATCCTCTTCTCGTTCATCTCCTTCACATTCGCCGGAGAAAAGCACGTCCGCAAGTACGCCTCCAACGGCTTGAACGGTGTCTTTGTCGCCTCCCTCAACATCATGTTCTTTTGTTTTTTCTCCCTCATGCTCCAGACAACCCTCGAAAAGATGGCAGTGGAGGGACTGGTGACGCAGAACACCGTCGCCGAGGCACGCCCGTCTGCGGGCGGCGCGACGGGCGCAGCGGGCGAGCCAATCAAGAGCATGCAGGATCTCATGAGCCGTATCCGGCAGGTGGAATCCTACTACGGCAACTACCACTGCGACAACGGACTCGGCTACTACGGCGCATATCAGATCAATAAGGACTACTGGGATAACTGGTGCGGCAGGTTCATGAATGCCTCGCCGAGTGTCTCTCTCGACACGGATGCGAACTATACGCGCTGGACGGGGAGCGGCGCATATGATACCGCACCGGAGCCGACACATACCGCATACCCGTGGTCGCCGAAGAATCAGGATCTCGTCGCCGAATTCGTCCTCACGGGCTACTATCTCGACTACGGCAGCTACGAAGCCGCTGCGCGTGCATGGACGCGCGGGGCGGGCAACATGTGGGATGCAGAGGGCGCGCGCTACTGGAACGAAGTGCTCGGCAAACGTGGAGATGGAGGAGGCAGCAGTGAAGTCATGCGCGTCAAGGCTGCAGCGAACATCGTTCTCCTCATGCAGCTCACTCTTATCACGCTCATGTTCATGTTCTTTGCCGATCGTGTGTCAAAATTCATTATGACACAGTTCGGACAGCCGGGCTTCCGTCTGAGCAACGAACAATGATGAGTGAATATTTGCTAGAAAGATTCAGATGTTCAAGTCGAACATCTGAATAAAGAAAGGAAATGTTCACAAATAAGAGATAAGGAGAATATTATGGGACTTATGAAGAAAATCAAAGAAGAGAATGAAGAAAAAGCATTGTTTTCCAAACTGGTTTCTTCAGCGGAAATGATTGGAGAGCTTGCCAATCATACGGCACGTTTGGAAGAACTAAAACAAGGAATAGCAGCCGAATACATACAAGAACTACAATATCATCTTGAGATGTTCTATCTGTATTGCAAGACTATGGAGGCGAAAGAAGAAATTGAGGGGCATATCCAAAAAAAGAGTGGCAACATCTATGTTATAGAGGAGACCAATACCGAATTACACGATAATCTTGTTATAGAAGCGTACGTAAATCAATATAATTCGGGAAAAGGCTGCATCGTACAAGATTGGCATCTGACCAAATTTTACAAAACACATTGCAGACATGGCACAGCTCATTTTGGTGGTATGCTTGCCGATATTCCTGTGGAGGGCACATTGGTACGATTGAAGCGTCTGTCTTTGGAAAATAAGCAGGCTGAAAAAATCGAGGAAGATAAACCATGATATATGAACAATACGAGACGATATTCAGATGTTCAAGTTGAACATCTGAATAAGGTAGAAATATATTCATGAAAGGAGCATTCCAATGAAACGTATGAAGAACATGGGATCAACGCTTGGCAGGGGCGCAAAGTTTTCCCTGATGGCTGTCGGTGTCGTTGCCATGCTCACGGGCGGGGTAAAGGTCACGTCGGCATGGTGGGATATTCCAGGCGTGACAGAGCCGTACGATCCACCGAACTACTACAACCCGCTGACCGTCTCTATCCCTGACAGCGCACCGTCCCCGTTTGCCCTGCGTGATCTTGCGGCACAGGGCGGTCATGTCTATGACATGACGCGCGATATTAAATCCGTCCTCTATGGCGAGAAGTTCCTGAACATCCTTACGACCATCGTCGAAAAGCTCGGGATTGCCAAAATTGATCATCAGTCCGTTTCCTCTGACCTGCTGGCAGAGGGAACGGATCATACCAAAGAAATGCAGGATCGCGCCAATGAGATTGCGCAGATCGAGGAGTGGAAACGCGTGGAGGCAAGCCCGCTCTTTCATGGGTTCGACGAGAAGGAAGAGAAGTACAACGCACCGCGTGATACGATGGCGCAGCGGCGCGTGCTCGCAGATGCCTATACCTCCTACGCAAAGGGGGCGCAGCTCGCGGTCAGCGACCATGCAGAGAGTGATGCCGTCATGCAGAAGCTCCTTGACGCACTCGCGCACGCGCAGGGTGAGATGGAGATTCGACAGATCGGGGCGCAGATCGAAGCCCTCAGTGCAGCAGAGGATGCAAAGCGTACCGCGCTCCTCGCGGCACTCACTGAACTCAAGGCGACCAAGCAGCGCGAGGAGACGGACAGGGCGCTGGAACACCAGCGGCAGGTCGAGCGGTCGAAGGTCATCGTCGCCGACCCGTTCGACAAGGAAGCCGTCAAGGCAAGCGGCTACGAACGCCGCAAGCCGCTCGGCTTCGTGCCGTTTGAATGAATCGTCAATTTGAATTCCTATTTGAATGAGGAGGTGTGCGGAGTGTCTTGCCAGTGTGAATATGAAGAGCTTACAAGACTGATCAATGAACTCGATGAAATCGGTGGAAAAGATCCTTGGGAACCAAAATACGGGGCAAAAGACAGGGGAATATGGCTGCGCGTTTTAGACAGCAATCTTTGTCAGCTAAGGGCGTTCGTTGCCTTGAATCGTCGTCTGGATGCCATGGAGGGGGATAACAAGGATTTACTCGTTGCACTGCGCCGTATGGAAGCGATTCTGTGGATCAGAGAGCGGGCGAAGATCCGTCGCCCGATATTCAGACTCAGAGGATGGGTTTATGGCGTAATCGCTGCACTGGTCGGCTATACCTGCTACAAACGCGGATTCTAGGAGTAGAGTATCGTTTGCCGTTGCCCCTTTGCCCCGTTCGCGCTATAATTGGAACAGGAGGCGAGGATGATGGAGAAGATGACCTATAAATATAACCCGTCGGATTATGTGGACTACCTCTGTGAGAGTATGACGGCTTTTTATGAGGCACTTCCCGTAGGGAATGCGATTGACTTGTCTTGCTTCTGGC
>ERZ773054.868-NODE-868-length-20459-cov-11.662615_pt1 | contig 20459 bp, 20 predicted proteins | sample MGYA00580630_ERZ773054 | MGnify/ENA primary metagenome ERZ773054 (study PRJEB29015, sample SAMEA2737994) | human oral metagenome | biome: human oral; feature: human-associated habitat; material: dental | place: China | collected 2115 ... | reverse complement strand
TTTAACTTCTTCTTTCATATAATTAATATTTTTAAAATTATAATTAATATCTTTTTTACTTCTTATTTTTAATTTTGAATGTATTTTAAAAATATCTTCTTTTTTTACTCCTTTATACTCTGCCATTAAAGTAGATAAGTATAATCCCATATCATAGATAGTTCTTATATTAAAAATATTTTTATTTATATATTTTTTAACTTTCAACATAAATTGTTCTTCTATCTTAGAAAAGTGATAATTATCTGATTTATCGAGTAAAGCCCAAGTAAAAAGTAAATCTCTTGATAATTTTATATTAGATAAATTATATATTTCTAATTCTAAATCTACACCTAAATAAGTTAATAAACCAATACCTCTTTTAGCATTTTCTGATAAAAATATTAAATCTAATTCTTTTCTTTTTCTATCATATGATATATTTTTTAAAAATTGTTTATTTTTTATAATTGCTTTTTCTAATTTATCATCTATATCAAAGTTTAATATCGTAGCAAATCTTATAGCTCTTAAAATTCTTAAAGGATCTTCTCTTAATTCTTTATCAATATTTTTAAATACTGCTTTTATTTTTTTAGCTTCTATATCTTTTCTACCTTCTAATAAATCGATTATTTCTCCTTTAGAATTCATACACAAAGTATTCATTGTAAAATCTCTTCTTTTTAAATCTTCAAGTAAAGAAGAAATATATTCAATTTTTAATGGTTTCCTATTAGATTGATATTTTATATCTTTTCTAAAAGTCATTATTTCAAACTTTTTATCTTGTATATATAAAACTAAAGCTCCATAGTCTTCTCTTGGTAAAATAATATCTTTAAATATATTTTTAATTTCTTTTGGAGTTGCATTAGTAATTATATCTACATCTACAGTGTTAATAGATAAAATATAGTCTCTAACAAAGCCACCAACTATATAAGCTTGATAACCATTTTTTTCTAATTTTTTTAATATGTTAAGGGCAATTTCTTTCATACATTCTCAATTATACATTTTTTTATATAAAAAAGGTAGCATTAATTGCTACCCAATGTTTAATAAAATTATTTGTTTACTTTTTCTTTTAAAGCTGTTCCTGCTTTGAATGATACTGAAGTACTTGCTGCTATTTTAATAGTTTCTCCTGTTTTTGGATTTCTTCCTTCTCTAGCTGCTCTACTTGATAATTTAAATGTTCCAAATCCTGCAACTGGTACTTTTTCTCCTTTTTCTAATTGGTTTGCAATAACTTCAAATGTTGCATCTAATGCTTTACCTGCTTCTACTTTTGTTAATCCTGCTTTTTCAGCAATTGCTTCTATTAATTCAGACTTTTTCATTGTTATACCTCCATCTTGTCCTATATAGAGAGTTTTTTTACTTCTCTACTTAAAATTTAACAAGTTTCTTAATTAAAATCAATAATTTAACAGCAATTTTACTATAAATTTAACATTATTTAAACATTAATACCTCAATACTAACAAATATTATGATTAATATATTAATAAGTGTTATCAAAAGTGATACTTCTAAACTTAATATTCCTAAATACAAAAGTAATAACTTAAATATTGTAATCAATACTGTTAAAAATATATTTAATATAAATGATACTTTATATGCTTTATATGTAATAAATAACCTCTTAATATCAGTTAAATCATTATTATCTATTGTTATATCGGCTTCTGTTTCTTTTTTAGAAATAGCACAAGATAAAAATGCTTCTTTAAATAATTTTTTATCATTTCGATAATCTCCAATAAATAATACTTTTGTACCTTCTTCTTTAGATAATAATAAAAAACTTAATTTATCTTTCTTATTTATATTATAAGAATATCTCTTAATATCTAAAGTATTACAAATATATCTAACATATTCTTCATTATCACCAGATAAAACTACTACTTCTTTATTTATTTTTTCTAAGTATTTAACTATATCTTTTACTTCTTTATTAATAGAAGATTTTATAACTACACTACCTAAAAATATATTGTTTTTAACTATATATATTGCAGTACCTAATGTCTTATTCTTTTTAACTTTTATTTTATTACGCTTAAAGAAATCATAATTACCAAGATAATATTCATCATCTTTTACATTAATTATAATTCCTCCAGGTAATTTTTTAGTTTTATCTATTTTAAATAGATAATCATATTCTTGTTTTCTAAAAAATTTGCCTATTTCATCATAAGTATTTTGCTCTAAAGTTTTTATTAACTGTACTAAATTAATATCACTTTGATTATCAATATTAACTATTGATATATTATCATCTGTAAGCACACTAGTTTTATCAAAAACAATAATATCAACTTTATTTACTTTAAAAAACGTATTTATATCGTTAATTTGTATTCTTTCTTTATAAAGATATGCAATACTAAAGAGTATTGGTATGTTTTTTGAATAAAAGAATGTTAGTGGTAAAAATATAAGTAAAAAGTTAAATGTATAAAATAATGCTATATTTAGTTCGTATTTATAGTATATAAGTATAAAGAATATAATGGTAGATAAAAGAAGTAATACTATATAACTAATTAAAGATGGTTTACGAATTTTCTTTTGTAATAAATTATATGATTTTAAAGACTTACTATCTATTAACTCTTTATAATCTTTATCACTTTCTAAAAATATATCTTCATCTACTATAGTTCCTACTTCATAATAATTATCATTATATTTACCACTAGTAGTTAATATTTCCCCCTTTTTATAAATTAAAATGTCTTTTTTCTTTAATGTTGAAAACTTTTTCAAAACTTCTTTATTATTTTCAAAAAAAGATGCTATATAATCATTTTTAACATAATTTTTTAAATATTTATGAAGACTCTTATCTAATATTTCTAATATTTGATCTAAGAAATCATAAATTAATAAAAGTGATATAGCTGTAGATAAATTTAATATTAAAGCATTAAATACTGAAATAAATAAAATTATTATAAAATAATCTAATTTTACTTTAAATTTTCTAATCAAAAGGCGAATAAGCTCGATTACAAATATAGCAATTAAAAAATAAGTAGTATTAAACTTAAATAAATTAACTAAAATAAAACATATAAGTATAACTATAGATAAAACAATTTTTTTCATATATAACCCCATTCTCTTAATAAAATTTTATCAAATTATTAAAAATTTATCAAAATAAAAAGTAAACACTTTTTATAAATGTTCACTATCTATAACGATTTCTTGTTTCTTCTACACCATTTCTTATAAAATGTTGATCTTCTTTAGAATTATAATTATATTCTTCTCTTCCTATAGAGAATTCTCTTAATCCTTCTTGTACTTTAGGATTTTCTTCTCTTATAATCTTTTGATCTATTTCAAACTTAGATATTGGACTAATAACTATATCATCAGGATAATCTTGATATCCTTGTATACTCATATTTTTTAATCCATTATATTCATTTAATTTAACAGTTGTTTGATATTCTATTTCATTAAGATTATCTTTATAAGTTAATCTTGCAGTATCTAACATTTCTCTTCTAAGTAATGTACTTTCAACATATTTATTATTAAAATCACTAGCTAATTCAAAAGCAGATCTAGGAATATAAAGAGCACTATCTATTTTTACATCATTTATATTTTCTTGTAATTTATTTTCTCCAAAACTCTTAAATTCTCTTTCAATCATAATACCGTTTTTATTAAATGTTTTTCTTTCAGATGTAGTAAAGTTATTTACTTCTTTATCACTGCAATTTTCATTGTCTAATAAAGAGAAATTTTCACTAATTATTAAGTTACCATTATCATCTACTTTAGCTGTCATTTCATTAATATGCTTTTCATCTATTTGATAATAGCCATTTATATTTTCTCTATCTTGTTTTTGATTTAATACTTTTAAACATCTTATTTCATTTTCATTAACATTACTTATAAGTAAACTATATTTTTTACCTAAAAAATTATATTCAAAACTTATATTCTTATTATCTTCAGTTACTTCTATATCTTTTGCATTAATACCAACATTCATAGTATCAATTTTACCTTCTATAGAATAAATAACATCTTGAAAACTAGGATTTTCTTTTAATTTTTGACTTATCCCTATTTTATTAACTTTATCAAATAAATTATTTCTTAATTCATATAAACTATATTTTTCCATTTTTATATCTCCTTTATAAATTATATCAATTATATATTTTTAAAAACATATTTTTTATTATATTGTTATTGCTTTTTACATTTTTATCAATTATAATTTTAAGTGTGATGGCGAACATGGTGAAGTGGTTAACACATTGGATTGTGGTCCCAACATGCGTGGGTTCGATTCCCACTGTTCGCCCCATTAGATAATTACGTTCGACTAGTTCGAATTTTGATAAATAACTAATTCAGAAATGGATTAGTTTTTTTGTGTTTCAAAACTCTCGCAGGTCAGCTTGGAAGAATACAAAAACTATCCTACTTTATAAAGAGAGGATGGAACTATGGTAAATATTATTAAGAAAGAACTATCATTAGAAAAATCGTTAAGAAATAAAATTGAGTTTATATGTGATTTTACTAATAATAAGCTAACTATTATAAATGGTAGTATTAGAAAAATTGATAAGACTAATTTAACTTATATTGAACCACATAGAATAATTATTAATACTACTACATTTCTTGTATTTAACTTTTCTAATGAAATATTTATTGAAAATTTATCTAATATTCTTGTTAATGCACATGAGTAATTAAAATATAAGAATAATAAGATTAAAATTCTTACTGAAAATAATGAGATACTTAATTTAAGAGTTAAAACTTTAAGTCATACGATTATGGAAAAAGATAATGAAATATAATTTCTAAAATCTAAAATTAAAAATATACAAAATACTCTTAATTACTGGAAAGATAAGTTTAAAAAATTAATATTTTTCTTACATGATAATGATGATAAAGTTTTAGATGATGACATTGAAGAATTAGATTTAAGTAAAGAAAAAGATGACTTCGAAAGATAAGTCATCTTCTTTTTACATTAGAGTTTTCATCACCAAATACAAGTTCTCCTGCATAACTCATTGTATATAAAGGTTCTGGTTTTTGTGCCTGTTGATTAATACCTAATGATTGTAAAAACAATTTATTAATCATTTCAGTTTGATATGGTAATCTAAATAGATTTATAATTATTTCTCTATTGTATTTATATCCATTATTATTTTCAATATTTCTTAATAAATCAACTGTATCAATAACACCTTTGACTTTACATGAAGTTAATAATTGTTTACAAACAGTGTTATATAATTCTTCTGCTGGTTCATTAAAAGCGTATTTTGTTCCTGGTCTTGATTCATCTTGATAGTATTTTACTCCTGCAGAAGTAAGCCATATATTTGCAAACATTGCTCTATCTATAATAGATTTGTCAGTTTGAATTTGTCCAGTTTTAATGTCTCTAATTTTAATTTTAGTAGTATCTGAATCTAAAGGATCTTTTGAGTCAATAAATATTTCATATTTTGATGCTAAATCTTTTAATTCACTAAAGTTCGGAATCTGAATTGCTGGAGTATTAGCTTGTTGCTTTTGTCTATTTAATGAATCAATATCAACTTTTTTAGATGTTTCAAAAAATTTAACTAAATCTGGATTATAAGTTCTTATACCATTTGCATCATAGAATCCTATATATCCTCCAGCTTCACCAACTTTTCTATCAAGTCTTTCACGACTTAAATAATCATCAACCATACTTTGTCTAGTATCTTTAAAAAAGTTTCTTTCTGTAAATACAGTATTTCTTTTTAAAACTTCTTGTCCATTTTCATTAACCATTTCAAATATATCGTATCTCATAAAATCAATGCCATTTGCTTTATGTGGAGTATCAAACATTTGTTGAGCTATAAATACACTTCCATCACTTCTTGTAAATCTTCTTGTCGGATATACAAATAAATTTCTTTTTTCTTCAGGTTTAGGTATTTCTTGATATGATGATACTAATTCAAACTTATTTCCAACTTCACTTTTTTTAACCTTACCAATATAGTATGTTTTCTTTGCAATTGAATCATCAATATTTTCTTTGGAAAATAAGATATTATTAACTGCTTCTTCGTAATTTTGTGGAATTGGTTTTCCAAAATTTTTGCAATCCACTAACCGTGTAACATTTGTATCACTATATAATATTAGTGGTAATTGTTTTTTTCCATCTTTTGTAATTTCAACATAATAATATCTGTAATATGTTACATTATTAATTGTATTATCTCCTATTTGAGCAACTATATATCTTGAACCATCTTTTCGTGTTCCATAATAAGTTGTTGAGAGATAATCCCTTGCTCTTCCAACACCTATTTGTGAATATATTTGTTTTACGAGTTGTGGATCAATTTGTGATAAAGTATGTTCATAATCTTGAGTTTTTTCACTTGGTACAGGATGATGACTTCTACTAAATGTTGGAATATCTTTTCCAAGCCAATCAAAACTATTTGATTTTCCTGATCTAAATGTTGTATTATCCCATGTTAAATCAATTGGGTATTTTTTACCACCAATATTAACGATATTCCATGAATGACCACCAGTTCCATTGGCTTTTGTATATCCTTCAGCATATTCACAATTTATTCCATTTCTATCCATAAATTCTTTTAATATTAAAGCATAACCAGCACATACAGTTTGTTTGGTAATTAAACCTCTTAAACTTCTAATTTCACTTGATAATTTATGTTCAAATTTTGGATCATACATTATGCCTGTTTTTAATCTATCATATACATAAAGTAGTTTTTGAATATCTGACCAATTTTTATTTAAAGCAGATTCTATCCTTTCAATTTCTTCTAGTATTTTAATAGTTTCATTTCTTGTATAAATGACTGATTCAGTATATTCATTACCAGTAAAATGACCATTTTTACACCTAGCTTCATCAAAACCACCTGCAATTCTTATTGCAACATTTGAACCTAGTTGCCTTATTATAGAAGAAGTTATTCCTTTAGTATTTTGTACTTCAACTAATATTTTAAAATTTGGATATTGATTACATACATTTTTTATATAGTTAATATCAAATGGTTCATTTAATTTAAATGTAATTTTATATTGATAATCATATTTCATTGTTTTTACCACCAAATTCAACCATATTTTCATTTAAAACTAAGATATTTTTTCTCACTAGATTATTAAATAATTCTTTATTGTTGTTATACTGACTTTCATCTATACTTATCCTTTTTAAATTTAATAAATTATTTAAAAAATCAAAATTATAAATATTAGTGTTATCTATATACAATTCTTCTAATGCATAAATATTTAAATCTTTATTATCACTTATATTTGAATATGATATTTGTAGATATTTTAAATGATTTAACATATTTAATTTTGCAATTTCTATTATTCCATTTATAATTGATAATTCATCTAAATCTTTAAGAACATTTACAAACAAATAACTCTCTATCTTACAATTTATTAAGGATAATGATTTAAGTTTAAGTGAAGCAATTAAATCAGCATTTTCAAACTCACAATTTTCAAATACAAATTCAGATAAATTATTTAAGTTCAAAAAAATATTATAATTATCATTAAATATATACCCATTTCGTAAAGTAATAGTTTTTAAATTTTTAAGTTTTGATAATTCTTCTAAAAAAACAAAACTACTATCAGTTTCATTGTTATAATTAATAACAACTTCAGTTATTTTATTTAATTCTTCTTCAGTAAACCCATTATCAACTTTATCCAATTTAAACATTATATAATTTGCTAAATTTTCATTTTCTATATTAATTATAGTTTCCATTGATCACACCTTACTTTTATATATGATTATAACATTAATTTATTCATTTTTTCTATATTTGAGAAAAAACTATATTTAATTAAATAAATATGCTATAACTATTATAAATTTCGTATCATTCAATAGAATGATACTTTTTATTTAGGTGGGATTATGTTTTTAAAAAAAATTGATATTGAAAATTTTAGATTATTTGATAAAAATTTTATAGTTGATAATTTCAATATACCAGATAATACTAAAGAAGGTTCTGGATTGACTTTGATTGTTGGTGAAAACGGATGTGGAAAAACATCGTTATTAGATGCTATCTCAATGTGCATGTTAGATTATAAAGCATCATCTTTTAATATATATGACATGAATTCTACTAAAAAGGAAACTAATATAATATTTAGTTCAAATGAAGAATTTAAGGTGGATGGCTCTATGCCAAATTCAAGTTTTATTGCAACAGGTTTTAGATTTAAAGCTAATCTACGCTCGATAAAATCAAAATCATATTTACAAAGCCCAATAGTTTTTGATCAATACTATATCAATAAGAATCCAAACAAACCTAAACCAAATAGTCCAGATTTAAGATTAAGTGTTAATAATCCTTTTTCAGGGAAAAGATATAATGATACAGATATTTTATTTTTAGATAAAAATAGAATATTTCAAATAAAATCTGGAAGTTTTAATAATACAAGATTTGATAGATTAATGGGTGATTTTAATTCTCAATATGTTAAAGCAATGAAAAAAGAAAATATGCCAGATTTAAATGAAGATTTGAATCAAAAAATAAAAATAGGTAAAATAGAAAATATTTTTTTAGAAAATGCAGTATCTGAGTTTGAAAAAATAAGTAGTAAAAAAATATGGTTAGATTTTATTAACAATTATGAGCCTTTTTCTAAAGCATCTTTCATAATGAAAGGAAATGAAAACATACAAATTCCGTTAAGTAGCATAGGAGCTGGATATGAAATGATATTTTCATTAATATATTCTTACTATTTAGCAAAACAAAATGATAAAAAAATAATTATATTAATTGATGAACCTGAATTACATCTTCATCCTGATATTCAAAAGAAGTTTGTAGATTTTTTATTAAAAATATCCATAGAATCTCAAATTATTTTATCTAGTCACTCACCAATACTAGTTAAACAACTATTATACAATGATAATATTAAAACTGTAGTTATAAACAATGACAAAACTATTTCAGAAATTGATGATTTTAAATTACCATATTTATCTGCAAATGAAATTAATTATTTGGCATTTGGTTTAGCAACTGAAGAATATCATAATGAGCTATATGAAGAACTTAATTATTTGTTTTATCAAAATGAAATACATATTAAAGATTTCGATGCAAAATTCTTTATAACTGATAAAAATGAGCAAAAAACTTCTCCATGGAAAGGAAAACCTAATGAAGTTAGCATACATACATTTATAAGAAACCAAATACATCATAGAAAAGATAACGGAATTCCTGACTATAATGAATTAAAAAAATCAATAGAATTTATGAGAAATTGTTTTTAAACGACTTAAAATAAGTTATAATGTGATTAGTTGTTTATCAACTCTTACTATTAGAAGTTTCAAATAACCTTTGTTATCGCTCCATTAGATAATTACGTTCGACTAATTCTAAAATCAATCTTTAAAAAGATTGATTTTTTTATTAAAAAAGATATGTAATAAACATATCAATTATAAATTATTTATTTAATAAAAATTTTTTTCTTCAACCAAATCCATTTCTCTTTCAACTTTAATTGTATTAATGCAAAATAATGCTGTACCTTTAATATTATTTTTATTATCTTCTGGATTTATTTTAAACTTATCTAAAATATATTGATAGAAGTCATAATTAAGTTTTATTTAACCTATATCTTCTGAAATTATAATATACTCTAATAATTTTTTTCTGCCATTTCTAATATAAGTTTATCTTTACCTACTTTATTTTGAGCTATCTCTAAAAACTCTTCATAACTTTTGTTTGGTCAAAATAATCTTTCTAATTTATCTTCATCCATAGTTAACTCTATTTCTTTTTCTAGTTCTAAGAGTCCTATTAAATCAATTGCTATTGCTTTAATCATTTTTATCTTCCTTTAAATATAATTTTTTATTCTAAATTAATTAGAAGACTAATATCTTAAAAATCAATCTATCTTTTTCTAATAATTTCTTTTTGATTATATATAGATAAAACATGTTGTGCTCTAGTACAAACTACATAAAATAAATATTTATCTTTTTCTTTATATTCATTTTCTTTATCAGTATATATAATTACTCCATCAAACTCTAACCCTTTTGAGATATATGAAGGTAAAATTACCATATTACCTATTTTAAAGTCTTTACTTGTATTTATCATCTTTAATTTTGGTAATTCTTTTTTTAGTTTCTTATATAACTTCAACGTTTCATCATTACTCTTAGTAATAATAGCAATTCTTTTTATATTTTTTTCTTCCATTTGATGTACATTTGCTATTAAAATTTTGCTTATTTCATTTTTATCAAGTTCTCCAAATTCAACAGGTATTGAATTACTATCTCTTACTGAACAAGCATTATCTATACCTAAAATCTTATTACTAAATTCTATGATTTCTTGACTAGATCTATATGTTTTAGTCAATTCAATATACTTTCCTTTATTATTAAAAATATTATTAATATCATTTAAATTATCATATTTATAGAAAGGATTTATTGTTTGATTTACATCTCCTAAAATTGTAAAAGATGATGATTTAAATATTTTCTTTAATATGTCAAATTGTAACAATGTATAATCTTGAGCTTCATCAATAATCACATGTTTAATATTATTTGAGTCAGGATATCCATTAAGTTCAAAATTTATATACATAAGTGGTAACAAATCTGAATAACTTAATTTTTGAAGTTTTCCATTTGAATTAAATTTTGTTCTTTCTTTATCAAAATTTAAATTATTTTTATTTAAAATTTTATTATATACTTCTATAGGATTAGTATCTATTGTTAATAGTTCTTTTAGTTTTTTAAGAATTTTATTTTTTAAATCTTTATTGTAATCTCCTAAGTATTCAACCATATCTTCAAGCCGTATAGCAACTGGTCTATTATTAAATTTTTTTTGAAAATATTCATCCAATTTTTTTCTATCAATTTGTCTACCATTAATTGATATGCCTGTAATAAATCTAGCTTTAGAAATATATTCACTAAGAAATGTATCTATTTCTTTTTTAAATTCATTTGATAATTTTATTTTATTAAATTTGTTTTTTTCTAAATCTATATTGTCATCTTTATAATATCTTTCAAGAAATTTTGTAAATGTTTCAATGTTACCACCTAGATAAGATCTAGCAAAATCACTAAATGTTGTTTGTAATACATTTTGTTCTCCTAATTCTGGTAAAACATTAGATATATACTCTGAAAAAACTTCGTTTGGAGAAAAAATCAAAACATTATGATTGGTTAATTTTTTTTCATTATATAATAAGTAAGCAATTCTATGAAGAGCTACTGAAGTCTTTCCAGATCCAGCTATTCCTTGAACAATTAAATATCTATCACTCGTATTTCTAATAATAACATTTTGTTCTTTTTGAATTGTATTTACTATATTAGTCATTTTTTCTGAAGATGATTCTGATAAGATCTCTTGTAAGTATTCATCATCAATATTTATATCACTATCAAAGCATCTTTTAATTTTTCCATCAGTAATTTTATATTGTCTTTTTAAAGAAATATCTCCTTTAATTATTCCCCCTGGAGCAACATATTCTGCTTTTCCAACTCCATAATTATAAAATAAACTAGCTATAGGTGTTCTCCAATCGAACACATAATTTTTTAAATCTTTCATTATTCCGTTAATACCTATGTATATCGATATAATATCATCATCTGAAGAAAAATCTATTCTACCAAAGTATGGAGAAATTAAAGACTTTTTTAATGAATTGATGACTTTTATGTTTTTATTAGTAAAATCAACTTCTTTATTAACATCATCCATATTTTTCATTACTTCAATATCATCTAATATTCCTATATTTTTCCATATATATTTTTTCATTTCAATTATATCAACTTTTCGTGAATCTATAGAATCAGAGCTTTTTTCTATAATATTATTTAAAACTTCTAGAGTTTTTCTTAAATAATACTCTTCTGCTTTTAATTGTTCGGGACTAAGTTTCATTGCTAATCTCCTTTATATCACTATATCAAAAAAACATACACTTTTTTTATGTGTACTTTTATCATCTTTTAATAAAAAAATAATTTATTTTTTAATTTATCAAATACTTCAAACATCTCTTCAGAAATACCATATTTATCATTATTTATCATAATATTTTCTTCAAGTAATCTTTTAAATTCAAATAAACTTATATAAGTTAAAGAAAAATCTCCATTTTCTTCTTCTTTAGTTAAATTTAAATTATCTATATCTATATACTTATCTGATCTAATTATAAAATAATTTATTTCTAATAAAGTGTTTTCTTTAGTTTCATGATATTCTTCATAATATCTATATAATTTCAATATAGGTTCTATATCTTTTTCTATATTAAAATCTATACCTGTTTCTTCTAATAATTCTCTTTTTAAAGCTTCACTATATGTTTCATTATTTTCCATATGCCCACCTGGAAACTGATAATCTTGATAATTATTAACAAGTAAAATCTTATTATCAGATGAAACAATAAGTGCTTTAACTCTCTTTACCATTTTTTGATAATCTAAAATTTTTTTACCCTTATATCCTTTTAATATTATTTCCATTTTAATCCCTTTTAATCATCGCATATTTATTCACATCAAAATCAACATCTAATTTAATTTTAACATAACTATCAGCTTGATTTGCTACTTCTATTAAATTATCTTTTTCATCATATATTTCGTTAACTATAAAACTAAGTTCGTTTGTTGGTGTAAAAAGTACTACTTTATCTCCCTTAGAAAATAAATTTCTTTGTTTTAAATGTAATATTTTATTATCTTTATCATAACTTAAAACTAATGCTAAAAAATCTTGATTAGATTTTTCACTTCTTTCTGTTAAATAGTATTGGTCATTATAATCAATATTATTTTTCATATATTGAGAAGAATTATCTCTATTGCTTACCCTTTCTAAGTTTGTTTTGAATTTTTTTACATCTTCTATAGTTAAATTATTCATATAATATTTATCAATTAATTTTCTATAAGTTCCTATTACAGTAGCAAGGTAATATATGCTTCTCATTCTTCCTTCTACTTTAAGACTCGCTACATTTAAATCTATTAATTTTGTTATATAATCTATTAAATTTAAATCTTTAGTAGCTAAAGAAAAAAAGCTATCTTTATCATCTTTAAATAAAAATCTACATACTTGAGAACATCCTCCTCTATTAGCATCTCTATTAGTAAAATAACTAGATAATGCACATCTACCACTATAAAAAGTACACATAGCACCATGAATAAATACTTCTAAATCAATATCTACTAGTTTTCTTATTTTTTCTATATCATTAAATCCTACTTCTCTTGCTAAAACTACTCTATCTACTCCTAAACTTTTTAAAAATTGAACACTTAAATAATTAGTATTAGTATTTTGAGTAGAAATATGCACTTCAACATGAGGATAATTTTTTTTAATATAACTAACTAAATTTAATTCACTTAAAATAAAAGCATCTATCCCTCGTTCTACAACTTCTTTAATGTATTCTTTTACTTCTAAATAATCTTCATTATGAAATACCATATTCATAGTTAAATAAACTTTTTTACCTAAATTATGAGCAAAATCACAAGCTTCTTTTATTTCTTCTAATGAAAAATTAATAGCATTAGCTCTAAGTCCATATTTATATCCTCCTATATAACAAGCATCTGCTCCATATAAAAGAGTTACTTTTAATCTTTCTAAATCTCCAGCTGGAGATAATAATTCTATCTTTTTCATCTTTTAACCACCTTATATATAGTAGGAGAATATAAAAAGTTAGTATTATTTCCTATAATATTCTCTATATTTTTTAAACTATCAGGATTTTTAGTATTTAAATATGAATAAATATTATTAACTATTTCTTCACTTTCTTCTAAATATAGTGTATCTATTACTCCATAATCAATATCTAAATCTAGCAAAGATGTATAATTGATTATATCTTCACTATATATAACTGTATCAACATTTTCATTTATAATAGCATTTTTATTAGATGATATATGTTTATTTTTAGTTTCATCATTTTTTAAAAAATTATTGTTGGACATAGTAATTAATTTTCTTTTAGATACTGCTATTGTAGGTTTACCAACTAATAATACTAATAATTTTGAATTTGTATTTTGAGTAATATCTTTAATTTCTTCATATGTTATTTCATTAGAAATATAAGCATACTTAGCTCCTAAAGTATTATAAAAATTTATTTCTTCATAATTAGTCACAAAATGATCTTGGTTCCATACTAAATCTAAATTAAATTCTTTATTTAATTCCAGTATAGCTAAATCATAAAATAATATTTTTATATTTCTAAGTCTTTTTAATATTTCTTTTAAATTATTTATTTCATCATTAAAAATATTCTTATTTATACTTAAGAATATTTCTTTATCATTATATTTATTTTGTATATTTAGTACTTCTTCTACATCAAAGGTTAAAGATGTAAAATTAGAATAATCTTTAAGACCTAATATAAAACCATCACATTTTATATTAAAATCACTAAGTTTATTAACTTGTATAAGTAATTTCATAAATCTCCTAATAAGCTAATTCTATTCTTCTAATTAACGAAGAATAAATTAACTTCTTTTCATCACTTAAATAATCATTATATTCACACTTCTTTATCAAATTTTCTTTATTATTTCTTTGATATGTAGCATATTGATGTTTAGATATAAAATCATTATTTAAATTATATAAACTATCTCCATTATTAACTATCATTTCTTTTAATAATTTTGAATGAAGATATTCTTTATACATCAGTTTATCTGGATCTAGAGGATGCCTTTTATAAAAGTATGTCTTTGAATATCTTGAAAACAAAGGATGCACATCTATTAAACCATAATTATTATAAAATGCAATATCAAAAAATTCATCATATGCTAACATTTTAGAATTATATGCTTCTATACCAAATTTATCATTTTGATAATTTAATTCTCTTTCTATTTTAATTTCTTGTTTTTGCATAAGAATTCCTTCAGTATCATAAAAAGAAATTCTTCCTATTAAAGTATCTTTATATTTCCATTTAGGATTTATTAAATTAGCAAAATTACCTTCTCTAGCTTCATTAATTTCTTCAGTAAAAACTCCATAAATAAAGTTATTTCTGTCAATTATCTTACCTGTTTTAAATCTAATTTCACTAGCTGCTCTTTTACCAGTATTTCTATAATAATCAATATTTTTTTTCAAATAAAAGAAATTATTTTCATTACGAAGAATATAACCTTCTTTAAATTTATTCAATAAATAATCAATAAAAAAAGGATTATTTAATATAACAAGAGGAAAATTATGTGTCATTAATATATTTTTAACTTCTTCTTTTGTCATTATAAATCCCTTTCTATTTTATATATTATTATGTTTTACAGATACTGCTATTCCATCTCCTATTTTTAATATTTCACTATCATATTCTTCATTCTCTTCTAAAAAATTATGATAATCTTTAATTTTTCTAACTAAAGCTCTCAAATTACGACTAGTAATATCTTCTTCATCTTTATTTACATAACCATGTAAATACATATTATCTGTAATAATAGTACCATTTGGTTCTAAATTCTTTTTAAATTTATTAAAGAAATTAATATTTTGCCCTTTAGCACCATCTAAAATAATTAAATCAAATTTATCGTTAATATCTACTTCTAAAGCATCTTTAAAAATTATATCAACTCTAGATTCTAAACCTGCTTCTTTAAAATTTTGTAAAGCTTTTAAATATCTATTTTCATCTCTTTCTATAGTAACTAAAGATATATCATAATCAAGTGATAAATAATTCAATCCAGAATAACCTACAGCTGTTCCTATTTCTAAGATTCTCTTTACTTTATTTTCAACGATATATTTTTTTATATAATTTATCGTGTCATCTTCCATAATAGGAATATCCATCTCTAAAGCTTCTTTTTTTACTTGTTTAATAAATGTTTCTAATTCATTATTTATTATCATGTATAAACCACTTACCTTCTTTCTTAAGACTAGCAATTACTCTGTCTTGTTCTGCTTGTGTCTTTGAAAAATATATTTTACCATACTTATCTGAAACAAAGTATAAATTATCGTGTTTTATTGGATTTAGAACTGCTTTTATACTAGACTTACTAGGCATACATATAGGACCTATAGGTAATCCTTTTATAACTCTAGTATTATATTTGTTTTTAGCATTATATTCTGCTTTAGTTAATTCTCTTTCATTTAATTTAATACCTAAACCATAATATGATGTTACATCACTTCCTAAACTAGTATTTGATGCTATTCTTCTATTAAATAAATCTACCATCTTTTGTCTATCTTCGTAAGATTTACCTTCTTTTTCTATTATAGAAGCCATAGTTAAAACTTCATGTGGTAATAAAGATGATGAAGATATATTTAAACTTTTTAATTCTTTTTCCATTTTATCAAGCATCATTTTAAATATTTCTTTTACAGTTATATTCTTACTATCTAAATGATATGTATCTGGAAATAAATATCCTTCTAGTGAATATCTAACATCTTTATCACTTATTTTATCAAAATTAATAAAATCATACTTTCTTTCTAATTCTTTTAAATAATCTTTATCTTTAAGTAATTTTAAAATATCATCTTTTGTATTATTTGTTTTAGAAGTTATTTCTTTTATAACTTGATCCATATCCCAACCTTCTAAAAATTTTAGAAGTACAACTGCATCATTCTTACCGCTAGCAAGTTTTGTTAATATATCTTTAACAGACATAGATTTATTCAAATTATAATTACCTGATTTTAAACGAAAATTCTTTGTTTTTAAATAAAACATAAAAGATGATCTAGATTTAATTAATTGTTTATTTTTTAACTCTTCTGCTACTTGTTTAGCTGTCATACCAGGTTTTAAAACAAATTCTATATTTTTCTTTTCTTGTTTGTTAACTGGTTGTAAATCATTATAATATTTTAATACCAATGATAATCCAACAATTACTATTATTGCTAATATTAATAAAATAATTGATTTTTTCTTTACTTTTAATCTTGTTCTAGTTTCCATTTACTTGTTCTTCCGCCTTCTTTAATATTATATCTATTATTTTCCATTCTTTTTCTGTTTCTATAGCAGATAATTTATTAACATTATCTTTTCCTTCAACATTTTCATAACATGATGCATAAACATTAGTATTACCTTCACTATCAACAGTATTATCAGTATACACTACATAATGTTTATTAGTCTCTTCTAAATCAAAAGTAAGTAATACATCACATTCTATTTCTTTACCATCATCAGTTAAAACTTTAAATTTTTCTTCTTTATCCATTAGTTCTCCTTTTTAAATAATCTTCTAGTATTATAGTTGCTGCTACACTATCGATTATTTCTTTTCTCTTTTGTCTAGATACATCAAAGTTAATAAGCATTTTCTCTGCACTAACAGTTGAAAGTCTTTCATCTTGTAACTCTACTTTTATACCACTAGATTCTAATAATTTTTTAAATTTCTCTATATATAAAGCTTTTTCTCCTATTGTATTATTCATGTTTTTAGGATAGCCAAGAACTACAATATCAATATTTTCTTCATCACATAAAGCTTTTACTTCTTTTACTAAAAATTTTAAATTATTATCATGTTTTATAGTATTTAGTTTATTTACAATTATTCCACTTCTGGAAATTGCAACTCCTAATGTTTTTGTACCTAAATCTAAACCTAAAAATCTCACTTTTCAAGTTCCTTTTTTAAAAGAGTTTCTATTATATCTTCTCTAGATATTACTGCTATTTTCTTTCTAGCATCTTTATAAGAAGATATATATGCTAAATCTCCACTCATAAGATATCCTACTAATTGATTAATAGGTTTATATCCTCTTTCTTTTAAAGCATCATAAACTTCTTTTAAAGTAATAATAACTTCTTCTCTTTTTATAGTTTCTATACTATAAACATTTGTTTTTTGAAAACTATCATTATCCATACTATACCTCTATTATTCTATTTTACCATAAATAAACCTAAATATATAAGAATTAAATAAAGTCCTATAAACACAATTAAAGAAGATAACATTTCAATAATATTTCTCTTTTTATTAGTACCAAGTAACATAGCAGTTACTATTCCTCCAAGTAATCCTCCTAAATGTCCAAAGTTATCTACATTAGGTTGAAAAAATCCAAATATTAAGTTAATTATTACTATTACTGTCATTTGTTTTAATAAGCTAGCAGTAATTCTATCTTTATAATTGTATGCAAAGAATATTATTGCTCCAAGTAAACCAAATATTGCACTAGATGCTCCTACTGTAGCAAATCTCAAATTCATATTTAATCCAATAGTAAGTAATGCTCCAGATATAGCAGATAAAAAGTAAATAAAAATAAACTTAATTTTACCAAAGTATTTTTCTACTATAGGTCCTATCCAATATAAAGTCATCATATTAAATAATAAATGAAAAATATCAGTTGGTGAATGAAAGAAAGCATAAGTAACCAATCTATAATATTGACCTAAATTTACTATAGGTATTTTTGATGCAAAAAAATAATTAATTAAAGAATTATCCAACAATGAAAATAAATATACTAAAACATTTAATAATATTAAAAAATAAGTAAAATATGGAGTATCGTTTTTAAAAGTATTGTTATATTCTTTAGCTACTTCTTTACTATGTACATTTAAATCATATGTAATTCTATTAATTAATTTAACTCCTGTTTCACTAAAATTAGTTTTATCTACTAGATCAGGATAAAACATATTTAATTTTTCTTTTGTATCGACAATAGATAAATTATTAATACTTGGTAATTCTATATTTTTATCTATATTTAAATATATAATTTGAATTGGTAATGAAAAAGAAAATGTTCTTCTCTTAATCTTTTTAGAAAGAATAAGTGTTTTAGCTATATCTTTATCTAATTCTTCTTTAGTTTTTATTTCTTTATCAACTATTTTAATAACTTTAAATGTTTTCTTAAAGTTTTGTAACCATATTTCATCTTTTATACCTTTAATATTAATAGCTTCATAATTTTGATTTATTACAAAGTAATGAACTAATTTCATTAATTCTTCTTTCATATTTCTTCTCCTTCTAATTCTTTTAATTTTTCTTGAAATTCTTCTGGAAGTTCTGATTCTACCTTTATCTCTTTTTTAGTAATAGGATGAACAAATTCTAATTTAGAAGCATGTAAATATTGTCCAAAAGATGTATTTTCTTTTCCATAAACTTTATCATTAGTAATAGGATGCCCAATATAAGCCATATGTACTCTTATTTGATGAGTTCTTCCAGTTTCAAGATTAAGAGATAAATATGTATTATTTTTAAATGTTTTTAATACATAAAAATGTGTAATAGAATTTTTTCCATCTTTTCCTACCATCATTTTTTTTCTATCTTTAACATCTCTTGTTATTGGAGCATTTATCGTTCCACTTTTATTATTTATCACTCCGTCTACTATTGCTAAATATGTTTTTTTAATTTCTTTATTTTTAAACATTTCTGTAAGTAATTCTAAAGTTTTATCGTTTTTTGCAACTATAACAAGTCCACTAGTATCTTTATCTATTCTATGAACTATTCCACTTCTAACATTTGTATCATCTAAATTATATCTGTATATCAATGCATTAACTAAAGTATTTTCATAATTACCACTAGCAGGATGAACAACCATACCACTTGCTTTATTTATTATAACTATATCTTCATCTTCATATACTATATCTAGTGGTATATTTTCTCCTTTAAATTTAGAAGGTACATACTCTTTATTTTCAATAAGTTCTATAACATCTTTATCTTCTACTATATAACTATTATTTTTATGTTCACCATTAACTAAAATTAAATTATCATCATTTAATTTTTGTGCTTTAGAACGACTCATATCATATTTTGTTTTTATATATTCATCTAGTCTCATATTTTTCTCCTATAAGTATAAATAGTAATACTCCTATTACTATATAAATGTCTGCAAAATTAAAAATTGGAAAGTTATAATTAAATATTTTTATTCCAATAAAATCTACTACGTATCCTCTAATAATTCTATCTATTAAATTACCAATTATTCCAGATATTACAAGTGAATAAAGAATAGTATTAAGCTTATTTAAAGTAGTTTTAACAGTTATTATATATATTAAAAGACTAAGTACAATTATACTTAAAATCATAAAAAATATATTAATATTACTAAATAGTCCCCAAAATGTACCAGTATTAGTAACAAAAGTTAAATATAAAAAATTAGGAATTAAAAATAAATCTATTTTCAAAAAATTAACTATTAATAATTTAGATATAAAAT
>ERZ773054.850-NODE-850-length-20705-cov-21.631961_pt1 | contig 20705 bp, 14 predicted proteins | sample MGYA00580630_ERZ773054 | MGnify/ENA primary metagenome ERZ773054 (study PRJEB29015, sample SAMEA2737994) | human oral metagenome | biome: human oral; feature: human-associated habitat; material: dental | place: China | collected 2115 ... | reverse complement strand
CTCGGCCAGCGCCTTCGGCGCGGACGGCGTCGTCGTGCCCGAACGGCGCTCGGCCGGCGTGAACGCCACGGTGTGGAAGGTCTCAGCCGGGGCGGCGGCCCGCGTTCCCGCTGCCCGCGTGCCGAATCTCGTCGCGGCCCTGGGCAAGCTGAAGGCCCGCGGGTACTTTGTCGTCGGGCTCGACGGACGCGGCGACACGGCGATCGAGGACATTTCCTTCGCCGACGCCCCCATCGTGCTCGTGACCGGCTCGGAGGGCAAGGGACTCGCCCGGCTCACCCGCGAAACGTGCGACGCGACAGCGTCGGTTCCCATCGCGGCCGAGCTCGAATCCCTCAACGCCGCGGTTGCCACCGGAATCGCGCTCTACCAAATCGACCGCCTTCGGGCGCGTTCGCAGTAGGAGGAACAATGGTTACTTGGCGTCCCGTCAGCGGCGACATTCTGCGGCTGGATCCCGCGCTCGCGTCGGTGAACGACATCGAGAATTTCCTCGCCGAGCGGCGGATCCCCGGAAGAGGCGCCGCGGCGGGGGAGGACGGCTACCGCCTCGAGCTCGCGGTCACCGGGCGAAGGAGGCGCATCGCCGTCCTCGACGACGACGGAGAGGCCGCGCCCGGCCCGACGCTGGCCGAGTTCGTCGAAGAGATGGACGGGGCCCTCCGCAAGCTTCAGATCGACATGGGCGGGATCATCGCTTGGGGGGACATCGACCTCGGCGAAGTCGACGTCGAGGGCGACGACGTGGACGTCGCCTCCCTCCAGGCGCTAGAACGGCAGGCAGAAGGCGAAGCAGGCGAAGGCGCTGCGGAGGGCGTCGGCGACGACGCCCGCGAGGGAGCGGGTGAGGACGCCGGCGAGGAGGCTGGCGAGGACATTCCCGAGTTCAAGGGCCCGATGCTCGTCGTTTCGGACATCGCTTTGGCCGAGATGCCTGGGCTCGCCGCCGCCAATCGGCGTTCCCTCGCCGTCTTCCGCATGGAGGGCGCGTGCGCCGTGGCGATGGAGCTGGACGGGACCGAGGACGCCCGGAGAGCCGGCAAGCCGGGCTTCGCGATCGCCTTGAGCACCGATCCGTCGGGTCTGGACGCCCCGGTGCTGTCCGTGCGCTGCCGCGGGCCGCGCCTCGTGTGGCGCTGGGACGACGAGCTCGAGCCTGTGCCGTGGGTGAAGGCCGACGCCGCCGCCTCCGATTTCGTCGCCCGAGAGCTGGGCCCCGGGGCCATCTCTCAGCGGATCGCCCAGACTGTCGCCGCCGTCGACGCCGCGCGCATCGAGGAGGCACTGCACGCCGACCCGGACGCCGCCCCCGCGATGCTCGTCGCCGCCCTCGGCCTTCCGCAGGAGATCGCCGATTTCCTCTCCGGCCTGCTCAGTGCGACCGCCATTCCCGGCGCGATCGTATTCGAGCCGAAGCCCCTGACCCAGAGGATTCAGACGAGCGTCGCCTACGGATCGGTTGGGGAATCGAAGTCGAAGACGGGGTACTGGCAGACCTATCGCAGGCTCTTCGTCGACCGTCCGCGCGTGACGGAAATCGTTTCCTCGATTCAGGCAGGAGTCGGCTCGGTGCTTTTCGCCGGCGGCCTGCGCTCGTGGCGGCGAACAGGCGGAAAGGTCGCTGCGGCGGTCGGAGGCGCCCTCGTGGTCAACGCCGCAGCTCGGATCCTCACGATGCAGTGGATTCAAACCGCCCTGGAAACCGAAGGCTTGACGGTCGAAAGACCGGCAGCCGAAAACGAGGCAGCCGAAGGCGCGGAAGCTGAGCGCCTGGCGGTCGGGAACCCGACAAACGCATGCCCGTAGGAAAAAGCCCCGCGAGCGCGAAGCCCGCAGGGCAGACGATCCAACGCAGAAAGGGCTCCCATGAGCAGGAATGACAGCCAGGCCGCCGGTCGGGACGACGTCGCCCCCGGTCCCTCGGAGGAAGGCTTTGTAAACGACGTCGCCTCGGAGCGCGGCAGATCCTCGGACGGCGGAGCACCTTCGGACCGCAGCCTCCCGGAGGAAAGCTCGGCAAACGGCGCCGAAGCTGGAACGCAGACAGAGCTCGAGGCCTTCTGGACGCGCGCACGCAACGTGGCGGGGATCGCCCCGCTGGAGGCCGTCCTCGGCCAAGACGACGCCGCGTCCCTGCGGCCTCCCGCCTTCGCCTTCGGCGACGGCCCGGAGATGTCCGACCGCCTCGCCAAGCTCGTGCTCGACGGCGAAAAAAGCGCGACCTCCGCATGGCTCGCCTCCTACGAGGCCGAGGGAATCGACATCCCCGAGGTCGGCGACCTGTCCATCATGTGCGACGGCGCGGACCGGCCGCTCGCCCTGCTGCGCACCGCGGACGTGCGCAAGATCCCCTTCGCCGACGTCGGCCCCGAGATCGCGCAGGCCGAGGGCGAAGGAACACTCGATGAATGGAAAGCCGAGCACCGCGACTTTTTCGCGCGGGAATGCGCCGCGCTGGGAATCGAGTTCGACCCCGAGGGCGAGGTCGTGGTCGAGTTCTTCGAGGTTGTCTACCGCCGCGACGGCGCCTGAGCCTGCCGTTCGCGATAGACCTTCTCCAGAAGCGAGCACAGGGTCGAATACTCGCGTGGGGACAGCCCGGCGAAGAACTCTTCGCGCTCGGGCGCCAGCCTCTCGTCCAAGCGGTTCAACAGCTGTGAGCCGAGCCGCGAGATTCTGAGCATCTTGGCCCGCCCGTCCTCGGGGTCTGGCTGGGAGGCGGCCAACCCCCGCTTTTGAAGCGTCCCGATGACGGCGACGGCGTTGCGCGGATCGATTCCCGCCCTGGCGGCGACGTCCGACTGCCGCAGACCCTTCCGCGCGGGAAGGGCCGCCAGAACGGCGAACTCGCTTTGCGTCAGCTCATAGGCCTTGAGGTGACGATTCCACTGCTTTTCTGCCAGCGCGCCCAGCCGGGCCAGAAGGAAGCCGGCGCTGCGACGGTACTCGGAGAAGCCGTTGGAGGCTTCGCCGCCGACTGTGATAGACATGAAATATGTCTATCACAGATTCCTATGTCGTCAATCTCGACCGTTGTGACGTCTTCGTTCGCGACGTCGGGCCCAAAGGCGCACGGCCCCTGGTGTTCCTCCACGGTTGGCCCGAGGACCATTCGGCGTGGAATGCGCTCACCGACCTGGCGCGGACGTCGTGGCGGTGCCTGAGCGTCGATCTGCCCGGGATCGGACGCTCGCGGATGGAGGCGCCAAACGGCGATTCCCTGGCTCTCGCCCGGGCGATCCGCGATTTGGCCGGCGTCTTGCAGCTGGAAGAGCCCACGCTGGTCGGGCACGATTTCGGTGGGATGGTTGTCTACTCCTACCTGCGGGAATACGACGGCGTGCACTGCGGCGTGATCATGAATACGGTGATACCGGGCGTCTTTCCGTGGCAGAAGGTGCTGACGAACCCGTACCTGTGGCATTTCGCCTTCCACTCCATTCCCGACCTTCCAGAGACGCTGGTCGCGAACCACGTCGATGCGTACTTCGATTACTTCTACGATGCGATATCCGCCGACCCTTCGGCGATAACGGCCGAGGCGCGCAAGGCCTACGCCGCCAGCTACAAGAGGCCGGAGGCCCTCGCCCAGGGTTTCGCCTTCTATCGCGGACTGTGGGGCGACGCGGATCGAAATGCACGCGACCTGAAGGAAATCTCGACGCCCGTCCTCTACTTGCGCGGAGAAAGAGAAGGGGGTGCGCTCGGCGACTACGAGAAGGGGCTGCACGAGGCCGGCATCAAGAATCTCGTTGCGACGACCGTCCCCGGAGCGGGGCACTACGCTCCCGAAGAGGCTCCGGCCGAGGTGTGGGCCGCCATAGAATCCCGCCTTGCAGGGCTTTCCGGCTCCGCTCCCGCCTTCTCCGGCCCCGCGCGTGCCTGAGACTGTTCATAGGCCCGTCGGCGGGGCGAACGCGTCCGGCCGCCGGCATGCTCTACGCTAGATCGGGTGCCCCATCGGGTGCCCGTGACGCAACGGGAGAGGACCCCATGGCTTTAGGTTGGAAACTGCACGGAAACGGCCGCACGATCAAGCCGGGGGAGGTGGTTCCCCCTGAGGAGCGGCTCTCATGGCCCCGCACCGTCGGCATCGGCGCCCAGCACGTCGTGGCGATGTTCGGCGCGACCTTCCTGGTTCCCATTCTCACGGGCTTCAACCCCTCTACCACGCTCTTCTTCACGGGCGCCGGCACGATCCTCTTTTTCCTCATCACGAACGGGAAGCTGCCAAGCTATCTCGGATCCTCCTTCGCGCTCATCGCGCCCATCGCCGCTGTGACGGGGTACAGCTCGAAATCGGGGATCGCTATCGACTCTCACAAGATGGCGCTCGCCCAGGGCGGCGTGATAGCGACGGGTCTGACCCTCGCCGCCATCGGCCTCGTCGTGCACTTTGCCGGAACCCGCTGGATCGACAAGCTCATGCCGCCCGTGGTGACCGGAGCGATCGTCTCGCTCATCGGCTTCAACCTGGCCCCCAGCGCCTGGAACAACGTCAAGGAGGCCCCCGTCACGGCGATTTCCACGATCGTTGCGATCCTTCTGTTCACGGTCTGCTTCAAGGGGATCGTCGGCCGCCTGTCGATCCTCTTCGGCGTCCTCTTCGGATACGCCGTTGCGTGTGTGCGCGGCGAGGTGGATTTCGGCTCAATCTCCGGCGCCGGGTGGCTCGGGCTCCCCGAATTGCACGCCCCCGCCTTCGACGTCGCCCTGCTGGGCCTCTTCGTTCCCGTCGTGCTTGTCCTCGTCGCCGAGAACATCGGCCACGTCAAGTCCGTTTCCGCGATGACGGGCAGGAACCTCGACGGTGTCACCGGACGCGCCCTTTTCGCCGACGGCGTCTCGACGGCCCTCGCCGGCAGCGGAGGCGGCTCGGGAACCACCACGTATGCCGAAAACATCGGCGTCATGGCCGCCACCAAGGTGTATTCGACGGCCGCCTACGTGGTGGCCTCGCTTTTCGCCCTTGGCCTGTCGTTTCTGCCGAAGTTCGGAGTAGCGGTCGCGACGATTCCCGCCGGCGTCCTCGGCGGCGCCGCAACCGTGCTTTACGGAATGATCGGAATGCTCGGCGTCCGAATCTGGGTTCAGAACAAGGTTGATTTCTCCGATCCGGTCAACCTCAACACCGCGGCTGTCGCGATGGTCGTAGCCATCGCCAACTACACCTGGGTCGCGGGGGACATGGAATTGAACCTTCTTGGCCTCGTCGGCCTTAACAAACTACACCTGGGTCGCGGGGGACATGGTCTTCGAGGGCATCGCCCTGGGCTCGTTCGCTGCCATTGCGATCTTCCACAGCATGCGCCTGCTCGCGTCCGTGTGTGGAACGCGTCAGGAGCCGGCGACGCCGGCCTCGGCGCCCGCCGGAGCCGAGCTGGAAGAAGGGGCGCTGCGATCGGCCCGAATGCAGCGCTAGGGCCTTTCCGGGCCGACGCCGTCACTTGCCGTGGTTGCTGACCTGCACGCAGTCCTTGGCCGCCGTCAGCTTGCCTTTCGGATTCTTGCTCTTGACGTCTTTTGCTTCGAGCACCTTGTCGTAGCCGATGCCGAGCACAACGGAGATCGTCTCGTCGTTTATCGAGGGATCGTAGTGGACTACGGATTCCGGGATGTATTGGGCAGCCGTGTAAGCGGCGTTGATGCCGCGAGGGCCGGTGACGATCCGAGCGGACTCTTTGATTGCCGTCTCGCCGCCCCAATTCTCGGTTTGCGCCACGCTGAAGCCAGACGTTTTGAAAGATTTCGCGACCTCGTCCGCAATGCCTGTGCGGTTCGTCGCGTTGTAGACGTTGACCGTGATCGAGGAAACTTCGGTGGCTTTCGAACCGTCGGCTATGCACGGCGTGACCACCTTGTTGGGGTCCTCGTCTCTCGCGAAGCTAGGCTCGAAGGGCAATGGAATGACTTTCGTCCAGATGAGCATCGCTATGACCATGATGACGGCCAAAGTGGCTGTCAACGTGCTGAAGAGCACCGTTTGGCGTTGCTGCATCTTGCGCCGGTAGGCGGCGCGTGCCGAATTGTCCTCACTCACAGGTTATACGGTAGTCCAGCGACGCCGAGGATGCATATGCGGGAACTGAATTGAGGCTTGGAGGTTCGCCACGTCGGCGTTTTCGCGATCAGGTGCGGCTGGTCCTCCGATTCTGGCGCGGATGTTTTCCGATTCTGGCGCGGCCGGTCCTTTGACTAAGACGGGAGCGGTTCTCCAACCCGAACGTGGGGTTCTTCGTCCGATTGCTCCGGTTCCTGGACGGAACGCTCCGGTTCTCGGACCGATTGCTCCGGTTTCCGGGTTGAACTCCGGTTTTCTCCCAGAGCCCTCCAGAGGGGCTTTGCCAAGCCTTGCTCGGGAGCGGAAACGGCGTTGGCGACTGGCAGAGTTTCACCGGAAGCTCTGCAAGGCGCATGGCGTGAGCCCGGCGGGGTGTTTTGCGTGAGCCCAGCAAGAGGCATTGCGGAAGACTCGCAAGGGGTGCGTTGCGTGAGCCCGGCAATAGGCGCCGCGAGGCAATTCCGTGTGAGCGCCCTGCGCAGAAACTTCGAGCGACAACCGCCTGACGCATGAAGTGTGACGGAAACAACTAACGAAGCCGTTAAGTTGATTGTCGTGGGATGGGCAACAGGTTTTGCTTCCGAGCGGCTCGGCGGGCGAGGGGCTCCGCTGCAGCAGATGTGCCCCGAAATCGGCGTCACGACGCCGATTGATCGAAATGTTGCGAAAGGGGCGAAGGTTGTGCGAAAGAGTGCACGGTGTGAAGGCTGTGACGGAAGCGAATGTCAAGTTGGGCAAGATGGGTTGGAAGACCCATGCTTTCGACGTGCATAGTTGAACTTCTCCGCCTACGCTCATGTTATCGAAACGTTATAAAGACTGGTGACGACGTTCGGGGTGCGTCGAAGGTCGTCACCTGTGGCGGTGAAGTCCACCACTGCCACATTCGGTCGGTCCTGGAAGTACATCGGCTTTGCGCGAAGCTGATTAGTCACCACGACCGCCATCCACGTCTACGAGGGCGTGAAACCGGGCCCGGGGGAATTCGTGTGGGGGTTCCCCCGGGCCCCCTTTATGTGCTGGCTGCTTATCGGCTGATTGGCCTCCTTCAGTTTGCGCGAATTCGGGTTCTCGATCCGCCTGCGGCGTCGGAACGCATTCGGTTTGTGTGCGGCGACTCCGAACGTCCGGCCGGGGTGCGGGCCCGGCCGCCGCGCGTGCCCCTGGGCCGGGTCAGGCCCAGCGGACGATCTCTTCGATATCGCGCCTCGAATGCGCCGGCTGGCCGCCGGCTCGGTACCCCAGAGCGAGCATGACCACCGGCGAGGAGTCTGTGGGGTCGATGAGGCCCCGCTCGGTCAGGATCTCGCGCACGCCGTCGATCGAAAACCCCTCGATCGGGCAGGAGTCGATTCCCCGCTCGGCGGCCGCCAGCATCGCCCCGCCGAGCGCGATGTACGCTTGACGCGCGGCCCACTGATGAACGACGTCGGCCGTTATCAGCTTGAAGTCCCTCTCAGCCCACTTGGTCCAAAAGGCCTTGAAATCAGCCGCTTCGTCGTCGTCGAGGTCGCGGACGTCCCGCAGGATGTGGTCGATGTGGCCGCCCTGACGCGTGATCTGCAGGCCGGTCTTTGCGGTGAAGATGAGGAAGTGGCTGGCGTCGAAACGTGCGGCGTTGTTCCCCGCGAATGCCTTGACTGCGTTCCTCAGGTCCTCGCTCTGGGCGACGATGACATTCCACGGTTCGAAACCGTAGGAGCTGGGGGCGAGACGAATCGCGTCCACGATCAGTTCGACGTCGGAATCGGGTATCTTCCTGCTTGCGTCGAACGCCTTGCAAGCATGGCGAAACTCGAGCGCGTTCGCTATCTCGCTCCGAGGGATGTCGGGTGTGGTCATAGAATCGTTCTTTCGCTTGGCTGGTGCGGATTCGGTTGGCTGATTCAGTTGGCTATATGCCCCCGCGAGTCTCAAGCGGCGGGCCAGTGCGCGTCAAGCGCCGCCATAACGTGTGGTGCGTGAAACACCGTTGTCGCGTATCGGCTGCGTGTGTAAGCGCAACTGCTTTTGTTGCCACATACCCTACCTTAAATTGTGCGTGAACCTAAGCTCATTTCTGAGAGGCGTGCCATGCCCGCAGCCGCCCCGGAAACCGAAAGGAATCGGACTTGAGTACCACAATGCACCGGGCGGCGAACAAAATAGCATCATGTGGCAAATTTGGGGGCGACGTTGTGAAAAGGTTGTGTTCTCCGGGAGTAAGATGAGGCTTTCTCTCCTTCCGGCGGCCCGGTCTTCCGGCGTCGGCGCGCTTGTCTCTTGGCGCTGGGCCTCGAGCGTTTGGCGTGTGGGTGCGCCACGCAAAGGGAGGTACGACGACGTCGCCATCCGTTGCCGTTCGGCGTTTCGGAAGGCTTGGGCGCTCTCGCGTCGATGCCTGCGAGGGCGGTGTGAACGGCGACGGCGGCGAAGGTAATCAAAAAAGTGGTGTATGTCACATAGATGTTCAAGCCCGTTGCCTGTGAGAAAGAAGCGGGGCGGGGGCAGGGTATTATGCAGTCGGCACGCCTTCACGCATGGAGTGCCGGTCAGAAACGGGCAGGCGGGTTTGCTTGAGGATCGCACGCCTTCACGCACGGAGTGCTGACTTAGAGGCCTTTGCATGCGGCTTGCCTCGCTTCGCGGTCGCGGCTTGCGTCGCTCCCGCCCGCAAATCGTTTGGCTGCCGCGCATCGACATGCCTTGCCGCTTGTCCTCGCAGGCCTTGTTCAGGTGCTTGCGAGCCTTGCGTCGTCATCCGCGTGCCGCGGCGGCCTGCACCTGCGCTTGCCGCTGTGCCGCCGCGCACTTGCCGCTTCGAACTGAGAAAGGCCGCCCGGGTGGACGGCTCCGACGAAAGAAGGTCCAATGGTCCGGGGGCGCGCCCTTGAAACCCGATACGGCAGTCTCGAAGCTCGGGGCCGCAGCCTGGAAGCGCGCCGCGGCCTCGAGGCGCGCGAGGCCGGCGAGCCCTTTGCCGCCCAGGCTGTGGATGTGCTCGCGGCCGCCGCGGCGAGCGTCGTGTGGGACTGGTCGAAGGTCGCGCTCGTGGCCAACGCGGACGGCGCCCTTCCCGGAATCCAGACCTACGCCCTCCTGATATGGAACGGCCGCGGCTTCGAGGGATGGATGCCCGCCGAGGCGATCGAGGACCTCAATCGCGTGCTCGCCCGTTGGCGCGCGGAGCTAGAGCGCCTGTCTCGCCCTGTTTGGGCGGCACTCTTCGTCGGCGTCGTCAACGATGGCGGGCGACTCCGTTCTCGTTGGATCGTCGCCGACGACGGCGACTTCCGCGCCTGGCAGATTCGGCTGGGGGAGTCCAACGTCCCGATGGCCGAGAGAGGCCTTGCGGGCCTTTGAGGGCAACGGGTCTCTAAGGGCGTCGTGTTGAGGGGCGTGCCCGAAGCGTCGAGATCCGCGCCCGAAAGCTGTGCCGAAAGCCGGTCGCGCCGAAACGTTGCGTCGAAAGCCGGTCTCGCGGAAGCGTTGCGTCGAAAGCACGTTGCGCCGAAGCGTTGCGTCGCGCCGAGGCCGGGGTTTTCGCGGCAGGTCATGCAAGGCGTCGGGTGGTTCGAGTCTCACTGTCAAACTTCGTCGCACACCGTATGGCAAAATTTACATTCGATAGTGTTGTTTTAAATCAAAATGATTTATTAATAAGTTTACAATTCTAAACGGACGTTACCTTTAAAATTCGGGACAAACTCCCCTTTCTTGCAAGGCTGAGAGAAGGGACAATTGAAGCACGGGAATGGAAGATTAGAGGCGAACGAACGCGCATTTCGACTCGCTCCCCGACGATGCACATCCTCATACGGCAAAGGAGAAATATAGATGAAGAGAAGGTACGTCGCACTTGCTGCCGCAGTCTGCGCAGCATCCATGGCCTTTCCGGGCGGCCCTGCAAGTGCGGGCCCCGCTGCCGGCTCCGCCCAAACTCAGGTGCGGCCGGCGGAAAACGGCGAGCCCCCTTATGGGAAGGCGTCCAAACTCAGGTGGGCCGGGCGTGACTGGTACGTGCGCGACAGCGCTTGGAACGACGGCGGCCCGATGCGGACCGACGAATGGTCCAAGGGCAACGCGTCCGTTTCGGGCAATGATCTGGTTTTGAAGCTCAACTACAACCGCGGAAAGCGGCTGATGACCGGTTCGGAGATCGTCAGCGCCGACGCCGTCGGCTACGGAGACTACACCCTTTCTTTCACATCGAACACTCGTGAATTCGACGAACACTCAGTATTTGGCGCTTTCACATATGACTGGGGTTCGAATGCCACGAAAGGCAATAGCGAAGTCGATCTCATCGAGACTTCGCGGTGGCACGAGAAAGACAACAAGATGCGGGCCAAGTTCACGTATTACAGGGACAGCGACAGCAAGTCGTTCGAGGTCAGCCCCTACGTGATGCCCGAGGCCACGCGCACCTATCACATGGACGTCAAGTGGGAGCCCGGGAAGGTCACCTGGCGTCTGTGGAACGGCAACCGCACCAGCCTTCTGCGGGAGGGGAGCCGCACCGAAAACGTCCCCGCGCCGACGGCGACCACGCGCATGCATCTGAACGCCTGGTGCTCTTGGCCGCAGACCGGGAACAAGGACGACGACGCCAGGCTCCTGCACAGGGAGACCAAGCCCATCACGGTGAAGGTCCACGGCTTCGGCTACACGCCGAAGAAGACGGCCGACCCGAGGGAGAACTCGGGCTCCGGCTGGCACCGCCTGAGCAGCTGAGGCAGCCGACCCCGGGCGGCTCGGCTTGTGCGGCTGAGCCGCCCGGGTGATTGAGACACTCACGAACTGAAGGTTCGGAACAGTCCTCGGTTCTAGCGGTTGCGGAGCAAAGTCGCCTGACTTATTCCCCGAGTGGGCGGTTACACACGTCTCAGCGTGTGTGTCCGAGTAGCGGGCAGGCAGCTTATTTCTAAGTGTCTGTGCGATGCTTGAGCGAGAGCGGTTGCGCCTCCTTCGGGTGGCTGGAGGCGTAACTGTTCACTGAGTGTGCGTGGATCGGCAGCATACTTGTTTGACTTTGGGATGTCCGTCATTAGGGCGGGCCAAAAGGGCGACACAGTGCAACCGATATAAATGACATAACATATTTCGAGCTTTTAGATATGTGTTAATTTAATTATGGATCTATAGTGGATATTTTATGTTGTTTTAAGTAAAAATGGCTTAATAGTTGTGAGGGTACCTCGGACAGTCAAAAGAAAGTGCTGTTGCGCTGGTCAGGTTTGAAAGTTTGTCGAAGACGGGTTTTCCCGGTCTCGGAATTATGTTCCAATCTGGGTGTGCGGCTGCGGGAGACTCAGTCTTGCTTGTTGCGGTCTGCTGCCCCCCCCCACATCGCAAGACAAAAACTGTGTGCCGCACTGAAGTACAGTCGCGAGCCGGAGCATGGGCAACTAGGTCTTACGTCGACTGACGTCTATCTATCTCAGGTTCATGCGTATTGAACCCCTAAAAATGACACATCCGCTTGCTGAAGAGTTGGCAGCCCCCGTTTTCGCCTTTCCGGGGCTCTGTGGACTGCCGAAAGATATCGGGCACTGTTTGTTTTCCAGATCGCCTTAGCCATCTTAGGAATTTGCGTTCCGTCTTCGCTCGGGCTGCGATATCCCAGGGCCGAGTGAAGACGAACGTGGCTGCGATTAAGCTCGATCCATGAGGCAATGTCGTTGATCGCTTGCCCCTCGTGGGATACGTCATTCGATTTACCTTCTCATTCTTGATTGTCGTGTCGAAGGGCTTGTCCATGCATTGCCTTAGCATGCCCTTGCGCATCCTACGGACGGAGCGTTCTACAGGCCTTGAGGCAATCCAAAAATTTTTCGGAAGCTGCCCTCCGCGCCCAAAGTGAAGAGAATCGCACTGTCTCCGAAGAAGTGTTCAAGGCGATACAGAATAACAGAACTTTGTGACCGTCTTGTTGGACGATAACAAAGAGTCTGACTCAATCTCCATCACCACGGAGGGGGTGGTAAAACCAAGGTATTTGCCATGGGCCAGAAGCAGACCTCGGTGACGTGCTGGCTCTTCTCGGACTGCGGCACGCCAGCACTAAGTGACGATACTCGTGCATACAAGCGCGTTGGGGAGGTTGATGGTATAGTGAAATGTATTGGCGATTGATAGAGTGTTAGTTGGGAGCGACGGATGGCGGAGGTGACGCGTGGTGGCTAACAAACTCAACATTCGACCCGCAGTCGGAGACCGTCTCGGCTCGCTCGTTAGGCGAGACCAAACATCTGATGGGGCAATCAATCGTCAAACTGTGAGATTATAGTATTCAATTTGGTGTACCTACTTTTTGGGTTCATTAGAATTGTTTCTAATTTCACGTTGAAAAGCACGTCCATCCTTTTGTCAAGCGCAGTCATCTTCACGGCTGCGCCATACGCTTTTCAAACAAGACAAACGACAGTCGCCACGGGATCCTCTCAACTCTGATTGTTTGACGAAGGCTTCTATATTCTGTGCTCGGGGCTGGTTGCACTGGCCCTAGCGGCAGCGTTCGTAGCGTGTGCTGTTGTAGACGATAACGCTGACTGGATGGGCTATCGGATTGCCGGAGAAAGAATCGTGCTAGGTATTCGTTGCATGCTTGTCATTCTTGTGTGCATCAAGCGATTCCACACAGTCTACGAAATGTCCAACGATAGTTACCTAGCAAGCAAAAGGGTAATCGATCGTCTCGTGCATGGTGGGGCTGTGCGGTGAGAGACTCGGCTAACCTTCCGTCTGTCGCGCCAACTCTGCAGCACTCATCCTCCAGCGCGGTGGCGAAGACGATGCGGGGTATTCGTAAGTGTATGTCGAGCTAGCGGGCGATGAATTAGCACTGCTCGTCCTGGTTGATGGAGAGAAGGGCGTGAATGGGGTCGGCGGAGCCTCGACGGCAGATACGGCTTAGCGCTGACTAGAAGTTATGTAACTCACATCGCAAGAACTAGTTGAAAGGACGACTAGGCTTCGGTGAGTAGGTATTCCCGGGAGGTGGCGTGACAAGATGTTAAGAATCTGGTACAACCACGGTGTTATCGAATTGGCGTACAGGAGCAATGACACATGGAAAACGAGGCAATGAGATTAACCGCGTTGACTACGGCCCGAATCGTATGGGACACAGCTGATAAGTTCCTGCGTAATGTTGTTGAGCCTCAGGAGTATGGCGACTACATCTTGCCGTTCACCGTTCTACGGCGCCTAGAGTGCCTTCTGGAGGACACCAAGCCGGAGGTCATCGAGTTCGTCGAAACTATCAGTAATCTACCTGCCCATCTAATCGACATCGCCGTCAGAAACAAGTTTGAGTTGAGCTTCTACAACGTCTCACCCCTCGACCTCGCTACGATCGCCTCGGTCGACGACAACGTCGACAAGTCACTGTTGAGCTACGTCGCCGGCTTCTCACAGAATGTCGCAGATATCTGGACGGCCTTCGATTTTCCGAAGCTCGTCGCCAAACTCGCTGCTGCGAACCGGCTTCACGCCGTCGTCAAGCACTTTTCAACACTGCCGCTCGGCTCCACCAACGTCGAGAACTCCGCCATGGGCGACATCTTTGAGGATGTCATGTACCGGGCCTTTGATAAAAAGGGCAAGGCAGCCGGAGCATTCTACACACCACGCGACGCGATCAAGCTTATGGTCGACGTGTTGTTTTCGGCCGATGAGGACTCTCTGGCCGGTGAGAACACGCTACGTTCCATCTACGACCCGACCGCAGGTTCCGGCGGCATGTTGCTGGTTGCCCAAAATGCGCTCAAAGAACTGAACCCCGACATCAAGGTCACCGTCTACGGTCAAGAACTAATGGACGCCGCCTATGCGCTCGGTAAGGCCGACCTACTTATCCAAGGTGTACGCCCTGACGCCATCCGTCAAGGCGACACGCTAGTTACCGATCTCTACAACGACCAGACCTTCGACTACGTACTCTCAAATCCGCCTTTTGGTGGTGACTGGGAGGTCGAAGAGAGGTCGGTCCGGGAGCAGGCCAAGGTGCCCGGTTCCCGGTTCGACCATGGGCTACCCAGCAAGTCCGATGGCCAGATGCTCTTTCTGTGCCACTGCGCCTCGAAGCTCAGCCCCACCGGCGGACGCGCCGCCGTGGTTTCTAACGCATCGCCGCTATTCAATTCCGACTCCGGTCCCAACTCGATCCGTCAGTGGCTGTTCGACGAGGACCTGATCGACGCGATTATCGCCCTGCCAACCCAAATGTTTTACGGCACCGGCATCGCGACCTACGTCTGGGTTCTAGACAATAACAAGCCTGCTGAGCGTCAGGGTAAAATTCAACTCATCGACGCATCCGGTCTCTGGGAGCCTATGCTTAGACCACTGGGTGACAAGCGCCGTGAGATGAGCAGATCTAACCGCTCTACCGTTGTTGAGGCCTACGAGAGCTTCACTGACTCCAGTATCTCCCGGGTGCTCACACCCCAGGACTTCATGTTCCGCGACGTACTTGTGTACAAACAAGCCCGGTTGGCCGCCCGCTATTCTGAGGAAGTGGTCGATGTCCTGCGCGGTCGACCCGACTTCAGCGACGCGTTCGTCCAAATCCTGAAGGACCTCGACGGTACCCCGTGGAACCTGATCCCAAAGCGGCTACCTGTCGCAGCCAGGGCCGCCGGACTCAAAGCCCCCGTTGGTCTCATTGACGCTGTCATGGCGGCCATGGCCGTGCCCGACGAGAGCTCTCCTCCGTCCGTCGACCGCAAGGGTCACCCCGTACTGGCCGACGGATGGAAGATCACCGAGCGCGTGCCTATGAGCGAGAACCTCGACAAACACATGGCCCGTGAGGTGTTACCGTTCGCACCCGAGGCCAAGTGGGATGAGTCCAAAGCCAAGCATGGCAACGAGATCCCGTTCACACGCATCTTCTACGTGCCCGAGGAGTCACGTCCGCTCGCTGAAATTGATGCAGATGTGCAGCGCATCATGGGAGAGCTGGCAGAGATGTTCCAGGGGGTGAAAGCGGAGGATGATTGAGACTGCTCCCCTCTGGACATATGCAGAGATCAACCCGGCCACGCCAGAGTTCAAGCTACTTGGAGATGGGACCCAGGTGCCGTTTATGCCGCTCGAAGCTATTTGGCCAGGTGGTCGAGCGGACTATTCTCATTCTCTTTCTTGGTCCTCGAAACAAAGCTATACGCAGTTTCGTAAGGGTGATATCTTAGTTCCCAAGATCACTCCGACATTTGAAGCGGGACGAGCAATCGTCGCCGATATCCCTTCTATTCTGGGGCTTGCTTCCACCGAAGTTCATGTTGTTAGACCAAACTGTTCTGCGGATTCACGATTCCTTCAGTACTGCTTCCAGAGTGTTCCCTTTCTGAGCGAAGGAGCATGCAGTCTACGGGGGGTGGGCAATCTCCGACGTGTTACGCCATATTTCGTGCAGAACCATAAGATTCTTCGCGCATCTCTAAATACTCAGCGCGCTATCGCTGACTACCTCGACCGTGAGACCGGTGAGATTGACGCGATGACTGCCAAGATGGACCTGCTTGCGGAGAAGCTCGAAGTTCGTCGGATATCAGCTATACGACGGTCAACTCAGTATGCCGAAGATGATATTCTATGGCGTGTTGTTCCCACAGCTCATCTTTTTGCCTCCATCGGAAGCGGTACAACCCCAAAGGGAGCGGAATACTATGTCGAGAACGGAACAGGCATCCCATGGGTGACTACATCTGAACTTCGCGAAAATCTTATCACCTCGACTCTTCAGGATGTCACCGAGAAGGCTGTAACAGCGTTTTCATCACTGCGCATCCATCCTCGTGGAGCTATTATTATTGCTATGTATGGAGCGACAATTGGACGGCTTGGCATACTTGGGACAGATGCGACAACGAATCAGGCATGTTGTGTCTTTTCTGGCCCACGCGACGTCGATCCACGGTTCTTCTATTACAGCCTTTGGGGTCAGCGAGATGACATCATTCGCGAGGCGACGGGTGGTGGACAACCAAATATCAATCAGGGCATGCTACGCCGCTGGCGTGTGCCGCATCCTCCTATCGAGGAACAGCGTCGTATTGTCGGATATCTCGACCAAATCATTGGCAAGATCGATACCATGCTCGCCAAGGTCGCCGAACTGAAATCGCTCCTCATCGAGCGCCGCGCCGCGCTTATCACCGACGTTGTCACTGGACGAAAGAAAATAGCATGATGGGGTACGCACAAATTCTCGAAGAAGAGTTCGAGTCCGACATCTGCACCGAGCTTTCCAAGCGCGGCTGGCTCTATGAGGCAGAAGGGGATACTACTGCCGCAGGCTGGGACGTGGGCCTCGCCCTCGTGGCTCAAGACGTGCTTCACTGGCTCTCCACGCAGTACCCCGACGAATACGAGAAAGCCGTGCCTTCGGACCTTGTGGATACGCCACGCGTGGCTGCGGAGACGAAATTGCTCACCCACCTGACCAAGGAACTGGCGAAGCACACGCGCATGGACCCGAACTCCGGTTATCCGGTGGGCGGCCTACTCGGCGTTCTGCGCAATGGATTCTCTTACGCCCAGGTAGGTCGCCCAGTTGCAAAGTTTGGTCGCATGATGGAGTTCCCACCAGCGAATCCGAGTCTCACCGAGGTGGTGGAGACATCCAACGCCGTGCGTCTACGCGTCCTGCGCCAGGTGCGCTTCGACACTACAACGCAACAAACCCTTGACGTCGTTCTGGCTGTCAACGGTATCCCCGTGGTTACCATGGAGTTGAAAACCGACAACACCCAGACGGTCAACCATGCGATCCTCCAGTACAAGCATGACCGTAAACCAGGGAAAAACCGGCCACTGCTGGCCCCAGGCCGCGCACTGGTACACTTCGCTGTCTCCAACGACCTGGTGTTCATGGCAACCAAGCTGGAGGGTGGCAACACCGTATTTCTACCGTTCAACCAGGGCAATGATGGTCACGGGGGCAATCCGCCCTCAGCGGCGGGCTCACCAACGAATTACCTGTGGTGCAAGGTCCTCGCTCGGCCTATGTTCATGCGCATCCTCAAGGACTTCGCGCTGTACGAGTCAAGCAAGCGAGGCACAAAGAGCGAGGGACGCTTAATCTTTCCACGCTTCCATCAGTTGCGTGCCGTCGAGCATGTGGTTGCCGACGTCGAAGCAAACGGACCTGGTGGGCGCTACTTGATCTGGCATTCGGCGGGTTCTGGCAAGACCAAGACTATCGCTTGGCTGAGTCACCGTCTTATCCGTCATATGAATACCCAGTCAAGTTCGACATTCGACTCGGTCATCGTCGTCACTGACCGGACTGTGCTGGATGAGAACATCCGCGACGACATGAACCTCGTCCAATCCAGCAAGGGCTTGGTCGTGACTGTAGGGGAGAAGTCTGGCCCAAAGTCGCCGCAGCTCAAGAAGGCACTGGCCGAGGGCGACCACATCATCACCTGCACACTTCAGACCTTCCCCGAGGTCATGAAGCTGATCGAGGACACCACCGAACTGCACGGCCGGAACTGGGCCGTGGTGGCCGATGAGGCGCACTCTTCCCAGTCTGGCTCAACCGCGCGTGTTCTCAAGGCGCTGCTGGCAGACATCGAGGTTGAAGACCCGGAAAATATCAGCGCTGACGAGTTGCTAGCCGCCAAGGACTCTTCCATCGCGGCGTCCAGCAACATCACCTTCATCGCCCTCACAGCTACGCCAAAAGCGAAGACTCTGCGCCTGTTCGGCACCCAGGACGCGAACGGCAGTTGGCGCGCCTTCGACACCTACACCATGGCACAAGCTATCGAGGAGGGCTTCATTCTCGACGTGCTGACCAATTATTCAACCTACGACATGTTCCTGCGCGTCAAAAACGAGATCAAGGGATCAGACGACAAGGTGCTGGTTGATACCGGCTCGGCCGTGACCAACATCGTGCGCTTTGCCCGCTTACACCCCACTTCCATCGCTCAAAAAGTCCAAATTGTTGTCGAGCACTTCCGCCGTAACGTGATGCCCGCGCTTGGCGGCACCGCCAAGGCAATGGTTGTCACCAGTTCACGCATCGAGGCCTACAGATGGTCGCAGAAAATGAATGACTACATCGATAAAAAAGGCTACACAGACATGCGTACCCTGGTGGCGTTCTCCGGCTCTTTGACAGCCGACGACGGATCGAGTGTGACGGAAACTGCACTCAACAAGCGAAGCGATACTGCCAAGGCGTTCCGTGAGGAGGATGATTACAAGGTCCTCATCGTCGCCAACAAGTTCCAGACCGGGTTCGATGAGCCACGACTTATGGCTATGTATGTGGACAAGAAACTCTCCGGCATCGCTACGGTTCAGACTCTCTCCCGCCTAAACCGCACCTATCCAGGCAAGACCGCGCCGATGGTCGTAGATTTCCAGAACACCCCGGCCAGCATCCAGGACGACTTCAAAATGTACTACTCGGATGCACATGTGAACGGAGACGTCGATCCGAACGCACTCATTACGATCGGCGAGCGTCTTGACACCTCAGACATCTACACAGAGGACGAGATGAAGGCAGTCGCAGACGCCTACCTTACCGACGCGGGCGGTGAGGCTATCGCCAAGGCCATGGGGCCGATCAAGAACCGCTGGCAGGGACAGTGGTTTCAGGCCAAAGTAAAGAAGGATAAAGCGCTCAAGACGTCGTTGCAGAGTTTCCGTTCCGACGTTATCAGCTACCGTAACGCTTGGCAGTTTCTTAGCCAGATTGTCGACTACCAGGACGTCGACCTCCACAAGCGCGCAATCCTGGCAACCTTGTTGTCTCGTAACCTTCATATGGACGGAGATCAATTTGATGACAGTTATCTCGAAAATGTTCAGCTCTCCGGCGTAAAACTCACCCCCTCGGCTATCAACGAAGACTATTCCCTGACCGAGGGTAGTCACAATGCGATCAACCTTGCCATGTTCGATAGCGAGTTCCAAGGCGGCAACCCACCAACCCGTGGCCCCTTGGAAGAAGTTATCGACCAGGTGAATGAGATGTTCCGCGCCAAGGGTGTCGACATCACCCAGGGCAGTGTCGCCGGGTTTATCACTACTTACTGGGGATTCCTCGATGCCGACGAGGAAGCCAAAGCAATGGCGAAGAACAATAGCGCTGCGCAGCTCAAGGCGTCCTCCGACTTCGGTAACACGGTCGATCTCGCTGTACTGAGGACCTGTCAGGAGGCTCACGAAATGCAGTCGTATATGGCCGACCCCAGCTTCCTTCGAGAGATCACCGAGATCTCGGCCGACGCGTTACACGCTCAGTACAGTCAAGATGTCGCACGCGTTGCGACCGAGACCGACGAGGAGCGACCATAATCAGCACTCGGTCAGAGGACGGCACCGTTGGTTTAGAGGATTGGTTGGCTGAGTAGTCTGATGGTTCTTTCGGGGCGAGTCTTGTTCCTGCATTGTGGAGACTGGGTGGTATCAGGTTGCTAGTTTAGGAGTGGTTGTTTTGTCGTAGATTGTTGGAGAACCAACAGCGTGCGGATAGCGTGAACGGGGATCGAGGCAACGTTATGTCGCGGCCGGCTTGTGCGGGAGTTTCCTATGAGGCTTTGTCGCGTGAGCGTTCGCGTGTCAGGGCGTCAGCCAGAGCGTATTGTCTATTGTCCAAGAAGCCGACGACCCCTATGGATGAATGCCCCAGATTCTTGCGCAAATCGGTGCGTCGGATTATTTGTGTGCTGGTTCTGATTTTGAAAAACACGGTTGTGTGAATGACTGGCGTGGACTCTTCTGGTCGTCCGACTTTGGCTGGGGGAGATCGCCCGGCGATTGAAGAAATCTGACGGTTTGGGAGAGTTGTTCGATGCCATTGACGCTGGTGGCGTGGAGTTGATGGGAAGGACGGTCTTGCCCAGGCGCTGGTGAAGGGGACTATCGAACACGGTTTGTAAGTGGAAATGGGCTTGCATTTGAATTACGCTGGGTCTTCAAGCCGAGGATACGGCGAACTTGCCGGGTGATTCGTATGCCAAGGCGGTTTCATGACAAGTCGGCGACATGATGATCGCGGTTCCGCAGGGCTGTGAGGAGCCGTTCACCCCGCGTCTGGATCCGAAAAGGTCGCGACGTTTGAATGGGCTCGATGAGATAATCTTCATTTTACATGCCAGACCAATGACGATTCACGGCATTCAGCCCCATCCGGGTCAGCTCAATCGGCACCGAGCTGTCTGGCGAGACAATCGCCAATATCACCGACGCCGTCAGCCAGGTGGTGCTGTCCCTGCTGTTCCGACATACGCGTCCGTTAGACAAATTTTACCCAGTCAATATTCCTCAATGCGATTCGGGTCGGAGTCGGCTACGGCGGACGCGTCCGATCACAAGCCGTCTACTTGGCCGTCGGGGTCGATATGGACGGAGCCAGACCCGTCGCCGGGGATCTGGACGTCGCAGCACCGAAGGTGCGGCGTTGCCGGCTCGCATATGTGCTGAGATGGCCGACCGAGGAATCGCCGACGTGTTCATTATCTATTACGAGGGACTGACCAGGCTCGCGGAAGCAACCTTGGCGAGGCTGCCATCCTCAGTGGTCCAAACCCGTGTTGTCCATCTGATCCGCTCAGCGATGCGGTTTGTTTCCAACAGAGAACGGCGGAGGATGGGGGATTCGAACCCCCGAGGGCTTGCACCCAACACGCTTTCC
>ERZ773054.848-NODE-848-length-20732-cov-19.103787_pt1 | contig 20732 bp, 15 predicted proteins | sample MGYA00580630_ERZ773054 | MGnify/ENA primary metagenome ERZ773054 (study PRJEB29015, sample SAMEA2737994) | human oral metagenome | biome: human oral; feature: human-associated habitat; material: dental | place: China | collected 2115 ... | reverse complement strand
CTCTGAGAGCCTGACAGATTGGAGGCGGAGGCGCCGCCCGAAGGCCGCTGCGACGACGCCGACGGCCCTCCCCGCGAGGCGGGAGGGTAGGAAGAAGGCTGGGACGGGCGAGAGGCGCCCGCGGCGGGATCGTCGTCAAGGCGCCGCGCGCTTCCTCCGGGCCGGGCGACGCTCGTGGACCCGGAGCGGCGTGCGCTGTGAGAGGCCTCGGAAGCCGACGTTGCGGACCCTGCCTGCTGAGCGGAACCGGGCTGTTGAAGGGATCTGCCTTGCGGGGCGGAGCCAAGCTGCTCGGCAGCCCCCGACCGGGAGCGAGAACCGCGCTGCGACGCCGAACCGGACTGCGACGCGGAACTGCGCTGCTCGTTCGGGTCGATTCCGAGTTCTTTTTCGAGCAGAGAGCGCTGACGTCGCGGCGGGCGACCGTCGATGGCAGCCCACTCTTGAAGCTGCTCAGACGTGCTGCCCGTGCCGCCGGAGCGGCCGCTGACCACTTCTTTGGCTCCCGAGGAGTCTGGACGCGCGGCTTTTTTGGCAGGCTCGAAGGACGGAGGCTGTGTCATAGGGCACCCGCTTACTTGGCGTTGTTCCTAGTGCAAACCGGGGTCTTCGTGCTTGAGGGCGAAGGCTTCTTAGCCGACTGGGAGGCCTCGGGCGACGCCGGGCTCTCTTTGGCGGCATTCTCCGCGCTTCCTCCCGGGTTCGCCGGAGTTTGGGAAGGGGACTCGCTGTCCGTGACGGTGCCCTCGGCCGGGTCGACCGTCATCGTCACGGGCTTGTCTTTGGCTATGCTCGCCCAAAGTTTGTCCGCCTCTTTGCGCGGGACGACGTAGGCGCCCTTGTGCTCGAAAGGCATCGTGAGGAATTTGACGTCGCTCGGGGCGACGTTCTGGAGAGAAGAGGCTAGGCCTGCGAGATTGCGGATGTCTCCGAATTCCTTGTTCGCGGCGATGTTTTTAGTGGTGGCGTCGAGGATGCTGTACAGCTTGCTCGCATCCCCCACCAGGTCAAGGTCCATCGCCTCAGTCATAATGGTTTTGACTAGCTCCTGCTGTCTGCTCACCCTGCCGAGGTCAGAGCCGTCGCCCAGGCTTTTGCGGGCTCGGGCCAAGGCCAGCGCCTGGTCGCCGTCGAGAAGGCGGCATCCCGCCTTGACTTTGAGGCCCGCCTCCTTGTCGTTGACGTCCTCAGCGAAGTAAGAAGGCACTCCTCCAAGCTCGTTCACGATTCCCTTGAAAGCGGCGAAGTTGATAACCATGAAATTGTCGATGCGCAGCCTTTTCCCGGTCAGCTTCTCAACTGTCTTCATTGTGCATGCCGCTGCCGAACCGGTGTTGAGCTTGGCACCGCCTTTGGCGAAGGCGGTGTTGAATCGAGCGTTCTTTTGCGGTTCGGTCGTGTAGAGAACCTTGTCGTCATCGTCTTTGTCTCTCACATTGCATTCGGGAATGTCGACGAGGGTGTCGCGGGGGATGGAGACGACTTCGACTCGTTTGCGATCAGCGGAAACATGCACGAGCATCGTCGTGTCTGAGCGCATTCCAACCACGTCGCCTGAAGACCCGGCTCCGTCCACGTCCGAATCCCCGCTGCGATAATCCGATCCGATAAGGAGGAAATTCACCGACTTTCCGGCTTGCTTGTCGATTGTCGGGCGATCGCTGCCGAGGTCTTTCCCCGGGTCGTACTTCTCGATGTTGCCGTTCAGGCGGAAGTACATGAAAACAAGGGCCGAAGCACCTGTCAGCAGGAGCGCGGAAAGGCACAGTGCCGCGATCCTGAAAATGTGCCGTGATCGACGGCCGGCCGCCATATGGGCGGCATCGCGTTGTTTTCTACTCACCTTGCCAATAGTACGTGCCGTTCCTGTGGGAGAGCGGGGAATGCTTGCCGTTGGGGAGTTGTGAGACCGAGGCCGACATCGATGTCGATAAGTGTGGACGGCGAAGTAACGGGTTAAAGTCCGAGAACACCCGCGGGTCATCCGACCCAAATGTGCAGACGTGGCCGACGACTGCCGACGTAAGCGTCTTCCGCGAAATGTAGCGGTTTTCACAGTGGTTGGAGGCTTGACACAGTCGAGGGTGAGAGGGTGTGCATTCGCCCAGATTTCTGGGTGTGCGGTGCTCGCCGGTCCCGGGCGGCGGGTCTGCGCGAACGGGAGCCGGACCCCGGAGGCGAGTGCGGAGGATGCCCAAACCGCCGCGGGTCTGCGCGAATGGGGGCAAGGTTCCTCGGTGTGCGGTCCTCGCCGGCGGCGTGCAGCTTGGAACGCAGTCGCGCGGAGTGCGTGGAGTTCGGAGCGGAGGCGCTTGAAAAGCGGGCATTGTCCGAATTGAGAACGAGGTCGAAAGCTGCGGCGCTTCGCGGCATGGAGCCGTGCTTCGCGGCATGGAGCCGTGCTTCGGGGCATGGAGTTGCGGCGCCCTTCCCTCCGCCTCGGAACGGCTGGGAGACGGACTCTGGAAACGCGAGGCGCTGCGGGAGGTTAGTCTTATTCAGTGAACACCGAACGCCTGAGGATTGTCACCGTCGCCTTCAACCCGGGGGAGGAGCTCGCATTGTGGGCGGAGTCCGTCGGCGAGGCCACGCGCAGGGCCGTCGACGTCGTCGTCGTCGACAACGGGACCGAAGCTGAAATGGTCGACGCCGTGGGGCGGGTCTATGGCGCCGCCGTCCTCAGGCCGGGCCGGAACCTCGGTTATGGAACGGCTGTCAACCGCGGTGTGAAGGCGCTGCGCGAACGGAGCGCGGCCGCGGCTGCGCCCGGCCCGGCTGCGGGATCGCTCGACGGGCGGCCGCTCAACGCGCGAGAATCGAATGACGTTCAGGGCTCGGCCGGTGCGGACGTCGAGTTCCCCGCCGCGAATGAATCTGGCCTTTCACATGCGCCTTCCGGCGAGGGTTCGCTTGATTCGCGGGACTCCGAGTGGATCGTCGTGGTCAACCCCGACGTCGTCTTTCTGCCCGGCGCCATCGACAAGCTGATCGCCGCCGCGGCCGCGTGGCCTCGCGGGGGAGCCTTCGGGCCGCTTGTGCGCGATCGCGCGGGAACCGTCTACCCCTCCGCACGCAAGTTCCCGCGGCTCGTTTCCGGCGTCGGGCATGCGCTTTTGGGCGGAGTTTGGCCGAACAACCCGTTCTCGCGAGCCTATCGCGAAAACGCCGACACCACGCGGGCCCATGTCGTCGACTGGCTCTCCGGCTCGTGCCTGCTGCTTCGGCGCGAGGCATTCGACGCCGTCGGCGGGTTCGACGAGTCGTACTTCATGTTCTTCGAGGACACGACGTTGGGAGAACAGCTGGCCTCTGCGGGGTGGCAGAGCGTTTTCATCCCCGACGCCGAAGTGGTGCACGATCAGGGCGCAAGCTGGCGGAACAAGCCGGAGAACATGATCCGCGCGCACCATCGTTCGGCCGCCCGATACCTCGACGGGGTTTACTCCAAGCCTTGGCAGGCGCCGTTGCGCTGGGCGCTGCGAGCCGGGCTGAAAGCGCGGGAGGAGCTGCTTGTCCGCTTGTCACGGCGAGGCGAGAAATAGCCGTCGCGGTGAGGCGAGGGAAGCGGGCGCCGTGCGGAAGGCCGGCGTGAGCTGTGGCGGGCGTCGAAGCCCGATTTTGTGTGCCCTTTAGGGGTAAGCGCCGAGTTTCCGGAGTGAAATTCCAAGAAAAGTGCCTTGGCTTGGGTTGAGCGCCCAGAAACGCGCCTGGACATTGCAACTGCGGGTGCGAAGACGGGTGCGTCGATGTTGCGATGAGACTGGCAGTGCGGAGAAATCCGGGGCTTTCGCGTTTTGCCGAGGCCGCCCCGCCAATCGCCGCGAGGCTATGTGCCCTGCTGAGGTGACTTGCGGACTGTGCAGAGACGCTCTGGCGCGCCGAGATGCTTGACGGGCGTGGCCGTTGCGTCCGGATGTCCGGCGGTGTTTGTGGGCCCTTTCGGGTTCGGTGGACGTCGCCGAGGCTTGCAGGGGCCTTTGGGCTGCCTGTAAACATGACGAAATGCGGGCTGTGTGGCTGCGGCAAAGCCGCATCGGTTCGTGTGCGCTTATACCTCACATGGTGCGCGTTTAGGTTGAAATGTTGCGAATGTGACAAATGTGCATTCTGTTAAGTCTGTGATGTATGGTGGATTACCGTTTCTCTTTTGGAGGGAGAAAAATTGGAGGATCAAACATGACCATTCGACGCTTCGCCGGCCTTTCGTTGGCCGCGTCGCTCATCTTCGTGAGCACTCCCGTGTTCGCCTCAGAAAATCCGGTCGCCGGGGCGCGAAATGCATCGGCTGCCGCCGACCGCGCGTCGTCCGCTTCCGGCCTGGCCGGGGTAGCCGACGGCAGCGTTCCGACGACCCCGCGGAGCGGCTCGGAGAAAACACAGACTCTTGCCATCACAGACGGCTCGGGCTCCTTGACTCAGACTGGCAAGGACGCCGCCCTGACGGCTTCGGAAGCCGCCGCCTCGGGCGCCGGAACGGGCAATGAATCCGAAGCTCAGGCCGGCGCAGAATTCGGAACCCAGGCCGATGCGCCTGCATCCGCAGCCGGAAGCGGCTTTGCCGCCCGGACCTCGGACGGCGCCCGCCTGGCTTCGACCGCGGCGGGCCGGGCGAACGGCCTCGGCGCTTCGGCCAACGGACTTGGGCAGTCCGACGGCTCCGCGCAACCGACCGATTCCCCGAAATCTGAAGGACCCGGACAGTCCGAAGGCTCGACGCAAACGGGCAACGTCAAGGGCGCGACGGAAAGCACGCCGACGGCGCGGCAGCCTTCCGTGCAACAGGCGGAACAACCGCAGCCCGAGCCCGCTCAAGAGGCGCCGCAGGCCGAATCGGTTCAGAAGGCAGATTCGACAAGGCCTCCCAGCGGCTACCTTTTCGTCTCCGAACCGCTCTCCGTCGAGGAATTCGCCGTCGCCGGCCTGACATGGAACAAGGGCCAGTCCTTGCCGAGCGGCGCCACCGTCGAAATGCGCACTTTGGACGCCAAGGGATGGTCGGACTGGTACGTCCTATCGGTCGAAGAGGGCGAGGACGGGCGCCCCGGAACGGAGGCCAACGTTTCCGGCGGATCGACGGGCGTTCAGATCCGCATCAAGGGAAGCGGCAGCCTTCCCGCCGGGCTTGCCGTCAACCTCGTCAACGGCGAGGGGCCGACCAAAGAGGTCGCAGACGTCCAAAAGGTCGCGGCGGCTCAACAGCCTGCGGCTGCGAGCCTGACCGCCCCGGTCGCCAACCCCGACGAGAAGCGGTCGATACTCTCGGGCAAAGCGACGGGCGTAGCCTCGACGTCGCAATTCGGCGGCCCGGCTGCAGCGGCCTCCCCGCAGGGACAGGCCTCTCCGCAAGGCCAGGCCGGCGCTGCGGCGAAGGCCAATGCGCCCGCGGCGCGGCAGCTGACGACTCCGCAGATCGCCGCCGCCGACAACCTCGCGCGCATCCACCCGCGCTCGGCATGGGGAGCCGACGAGAGGAAGATGTCGTGGCCGCGTTCTTACGAGAACTTTGAGGGCGCGATCATCCATCACACGGCGGGGTCGAACAACTACAGTCAGGCGCAAGTGCCGGCGACTATTCGGGGCATCTACAGCTACCACTCGATCACCCGCGGATGGGGCGACATCGGATACAACGTCCTCATCGACAAGTACGGCGGGCGTTGGGAGGGCCGCTCGGGCACCCTGGCCGCCCCGCACGGCAAAGTGGTGACCGGTGCGCATGCCGCCCCCCGCAACCAGGGCACCTTCGGGGTCTCGGTTCTCGGCACCTACAGTTCGGCGGCGAGCGTCACACCGCTCATCCGCGAAACCTTCTCCGACGTCATCGCCGCGCGCTTCGTTCTCGGCGGCGTCAATCCGGGCAGCCGAGGCACGATGACGGTTCCGAGAGGCACCGGCGCCGCGCTTCCTGCGGGAAGCGCCCTTCCCCGCATCGTCGGGCACAAGGACGTCAAGTCCACTTCCTGCCCCGGCGCGATCTACGGGTACCTCGATCAAATCCGGGCGGCGACGGCGGCCAAGTACCAGCGGATCATGGGCGGGGCGGCCGCGGCGCCCCAGCCTCAGCCCCAGCCCAAGCCGTCGTCCCCGACCTACTACCTCAACAACGCGTGGAGCGGCAACGCCACCCACACCTTCACCTACGGGTTGAGTTCCGACACCGAGATTGTGGGCGACTGGGACGGCGACGGCAAAGACACGGTTTCCCTGCGCAGGGGCAACACCTTCGCCGTCAACAACGTCAGCGCGCCCACGGCGGCTCCGAAGTTCACCGCCGCCTACGGGATTCCCGGCGACGAGTACTATGTGGGCGACTGGGACGGCGACGGCAAGGACTCGCTCGCAATACGCCGAGGCAACGTCTTCCACGTCTCCAACAGGGTCGGCGCGACAACCGCCGATTACGCGATCGCCTACGGCAAACCGGGCGACGTGGTGCTCGTCGGCGACTGGGACGGCGACGGCCGCGACACCTTCGCCGTGCGGCGAGGCAACGAGTATCACATTCGCAACACGATGTCTTCTGGCCCGGCGGACAGGGTGGTTCCATACGGCAGGGCCGGCGACGAAGTATTCGTCGGACACTTCGGCGGATCGGCCAAGGACGCGCTCGCGGTGCGCCGCGGCAAGACCTTCTACGTCTCCAAGAGCCTCCACAACGGCGACGCCGACCGCGTCATCGATTACGGACGGGTCGGCGACAGGGCGTTCGTCGGCGACTGGGACGGAAACCGGGTCGACACCTTCGGCGTTCGCCGAGGCTGATCCGACTGCGCAAAGCGGCTGCGACCGACCCTGCACCGGTCGCAGCCGCTTTGCGTCTGCCGAGTCGGCCAGTCGCGGCCGCCCCGAACCGGCCTCGGTTCCGGTCGGCGTCGCGCCGCCCTCAACGCCTGGTTTTGCTCACTGCCCGGTCTTGGCGTACTTGGCCTCGACGTCGTCCTTCTGCGGACGCCACCAGTCCTCGTTGGCCTTGTACCACTCGACGGTGTCGTGCAGACCGGCCGCGAAATCGGCGAAGCTCGGGCTCCAGCCGGTCTCCTCGACGAGCTTGGAGTTGTCGATCGCGTAGCGCTGGTCGTGGCCGGGGCGGTCGTTGACGTGGTCAAAATCGTCGGGCTCGCGGCCGAATTCCGCGAGGATCATCTGAACGACTTCGAGGTTGTTCTTCTCGCCGTCGGCCCCGATCAGGTAGGTCTCGCCGATGCGGCCCTTGTCAATGATCTCCCACACCGCGGTGTTGTGGTCGCGCACGTGGATCCAGTCGCGCACCTGCTCGCCCGTTCCGTAGACGCGCGGGCGGATTCCGTCGATCATGTTCGTGATCGTGCGCGGAATGAACTTTTCGACGTGCTGATAGGGGCCGTAGTTGTTCGAGCAGTTCGAGATCGTTGCGGGGACGCCGAAAGAACGCACCCATGCGCGCACCAGCAGGTCCGAGGCGCCCTTTGACGAGGAGTAGGGGCTCGACGGCGCGTACGGGTCGCCGGGCAAGAACCGGCGAGGCTCGCCGATCTCCAGATCGCCGTAGACCTCGTCGGTGGAAATGTGGTGGAAACGCGTTCCGTGGCGGCGAACGGCCTCCAGAAGCCGGAAGGTGCCCTCGATGTTCGTGCGGATGAACGGGCTCGGGTCGTTCAGTGAGTTGTCGTTGTGCGACTCGGCGGCGAAATTGACGACGACGTCGGCGTCCTTGACCAGAGGGTCCACGGTGTCGGGGTCCGCGATGTCGCCCACGACCAGCTCGACGCGGTCGAGCCCCTCGATGGACTTCGGGTTCCCCGCATAGGTCAGTTTGTCGAGGACGACGACGTCGGCGTCGGGCATCGACTCGACCGTGGAATGAACGAAGTTCGCGCCGATGAAGCCGGCGCCTCCCGTGATGAGAACGCGCATGCGTTTCCTCTCCTCTGTCAATGGGCAAGAAAGATCGATCGTTGGGCAAGTCTATCTGTTTTGTCTGACCGCCGCCTTCTGTTCGGCTGCGGGAACGCTTGGCTCAGCGCCTGCCGACGCCTCGATACTCCCACCCGGCGCGCTTCCACGCGTCGGGGTCGAGGGCGTTGCGCCCGTCCACGATGATGCGCTCGCTCACGAGCTCCCCGATTCGGGCGGGGTCGAGCCGCACGTACTGTTCCCATTCCGTGCACAAAAGCACTGCCTCGGCGCCGGCGACGGCGGCTTCGACGTCGGCGAGGAACGCTGCGCCTTCGACCTCGGCTGCGACTGCCTCCGCCGAAGCCGCCGGGTCTGAGATCGTCACGTGCGCCCCCCGTTCGACGAGCGCAGACGCGATGCTCAGCGCGGGCGAGGAGCGGATGTCGTCCGTGTCGGGTTTGAACGTCGCTCCCAGAACAGCGACCTTGCGGCCTTCGAGACCGCCTGTGAGGCCCTCGAGCATTCCGACGGTTCGAGCTCGCTGGCCGTCGTTGATGCGCTCGACTTCGGCAAGGAATCGGAAGGCCTCGCACAGGTCGAGCTCCTCCGCCCTGGCCCGCAGCGCGCGGATGTCCTTCGGCAGGCAGCCGCCGCCGAACCCTATCCCCGCCCGCAGGAAGAGGCGTCCGATGCGTTCGTCGAATCCTAGGGCTCGGGCGAGCTCGACGACGTCGGCGCCGGTGGCGTCGCAGGCCTGGGACATGGCGTTGATGAAGGAGATCTTGGTCGCGAGGAAGGAGTTGGCCGCGACCTTGACGAGCTCGGCGGTGGCGAAGTCCATCGTCAGGCGGGGGACGCCCGCGGCGAGGAGCGCGCCATAGCACTCGTCGAGCGCGTCGCGGCCCGCGCGCGAATCCGCTTCCTCGCGGGACAGGCCGTAGACCAGCCGGTCCGGCTCGAGAGTGTCCCTGACCGCCGATCCCTCGCGCAAGAACTCGGGATTCCAGACGAGGCAGGCCCCCGCGCGTCGAATGCGAGGCTCGAGCGCCGCCGCGGTCCCCACGGGCACCGTGGACTTTCCGGCCACGACGTCGCCCTCGCGAAGACAGGGGAGGAGCGAATCGACGGCGTCGTCGAGGAAGGCGAGGTCGGCTGCGTGCGAATCCGGTCTCTGCGGGGTCCCGACTCCGATGAAATGGACCCGGGCGCCCCCGGCCGCCTCGGGGTCGGCGGAGAAGGCCAGCCGGCCGGAATCCAGGCCTTCCCTGAGCAGGTCCGCGAATCCGGGCTCTAGAATCGTCGGTTGCCCGGATGAGAGCGACGAAATTTTGGCGCGGTTGCTGTCAATGCCCACAACGTTGTGGCCGAGGCTGGCCATGGCGACGGCATGCACGGCGCCGAGGTAGCCACACCCGATGACCGAGATTTTCATGTCAATCAGACTACTGGATGGTACCCTTGAAAGGCTGTGACGACAATCGCTCAAGCAGCGTCAGCCTGTTTCAATCCAGGCGATTGGACCGTCGAATTCAGAAGGGCAGGCGGTCCGATTCAGGCGATCCAACAGCCGACGTCGCCGCCCCGCCGGCCGAAGCGAAGGGCGGTCGCCAAGGCGACGCGAGGAGGCTGATCTGAAAGACATGCGTGGGAGGCAACCGTGAAGGTCTTCGTCCAAATACCCTGTTTCAACGAAGAAGCGACGCTTCCCACGGTTCTCGAGTCGATTCCCCGCGCGATCGAGGGCGTCGACGAGCTGGAGATCCTCGTCATCGACGACGGATCGACGGACGGCACCGTTCGAGCGGCCCGCGCCTGCGGCGTCACGCACATCGTCCGGCACACCAGAAACCAGGGCCTCGCGAGGTCCTTCCGCGACGGCGTCGATTATGCGTTGGCCCACGGCGCCGACGTCGTCGTCAACACCGACGGCGACAACCAATACCCGCAGGAGCGGATCCCCGATCTTCTCGCGCCGATTCTTCAGGGACGCGCCGACATCGTCATCGCTGACCGCCAAACCAAGGACATCGCGCATTTTTCACGGTTCAAGAAGCGCATGCAATCCCTTGGATCGGGCATGGTCAACCTCGCCGCCGGAACGCGGCTGCCGGACGCGGCCTCGGGGTTCAGGGCCTATTCGCGCCGATCTTTGATGCGGCTCAACGTCGTCACGAGGTTTTCCTACTGCATGGAGACCATCGTTCAGGCGGGCAACCTTCGCATGCGAATCGAGTCGGTGAAGGTTCGCACGAATCCGAAGACCCGCGAGTCCCGCCTGTTCTCGAACATCTTCCAACACATGTACAAATCGGGGAAGGCGATCGTCAGGTCCTTCCTCATGTACAAACCCCACATTCCGCTGGGATTCCTGGCCGTGGTGACCGGGATTGTCGGGCTGGTGCCGTTCCTGCGCTTCCTCGTCTTTTGGTTCCAAGGCGAGAGCGGGGGGCATGTTCAATCGCTCATATTCGGAACGGCCATGATTGTCACGAGCCTGCTGAGCGCCGGCCTGCTGGTGGTCGCCGACCTTCAGCGCACGAACCGGGTGTTGATAGAGGACACGCTCGAGCGGATGAAGGCGCTGCAATACGGCGAGGCTGCCCGGGAGGGAGGCACGCTGGTCCGAGGCTCACGCTGGGACGACGTGGCCAGCGCGGAAGACGACGCCGCCTCAGGCGGAAAACGGGCCGCGCATGGCGACGGACGCGTACCGCCCGGCGATGAAGACGGCGATGAAGAGGCCGCGCACGGCGACGGCGACGGCGGCGGCGAAAGCGACGCCGTGCGTCGCGGAGGCGAGGCGTGCCGAAAACCAGGCGATGACGCGCGGATCGAACCCGGCGGACCGATTTAGGCCGGCTTGGGTCGGAGCGGCGGAGCGCGTGCCCCTCGCACTCGGTTTGTTCGCCGCTCGGACGGGATTTGGCTTGTGAAGGAGGAACTTTGAGAATCCTTGGATTCGGCACCTATGACGTTCGATCGCACCCGCGCGTCGGCGTGCTGCTCGAAGGCCTGCGCGAACGGGGGTTTGCCGTTCGGGAGGTCGATGAGCCTTTGGGGGTTGGAACGGCGCAGAGGGTCAAATCGCTGACGAGCCCGGCAAGCGCCCTGCGTTTTTCCGCGGCAGTCGCCGGAAAATGGGTGCGGTTGATCCGCCGAGCCTCCGCCTACCGCGGAAAGAACGGGCCCGACGCCGTCCTCGTCGGATACCTTGGGCATTTCGACGTCCTCCTCGCCCGCGTGCTCTTCCCGCGCACGCCCATCGTGCTCGACCATTTGATCTTCGCCTCGGACACGGCCAAGGACAGGGGGCTCCTCGGCGGAGGCGTCGGCGGCAGGCTCGCCTGCCGCCTGCTGGAAGGGATCGACAGGGCGGCGTTGGCGGCGGCCGACGTCGTCGTGCTCGACACCGACGACCACCGCGCCCTCCTGCCGGCGCGCGCGAAGGGAAAAGAGACAGTCGTTCCCGTCGGCGCCCCCAAACGATGGTTCGACGCCGGAGACCGGGCTCGGCGGGTCCGGGACGAGGCCCGTCGAGCCGAGGGCGAGGCGCCAGAATTGGCCGGGAGCGCTCGAACGCCTGAGGGCGAGGCTCAAAAAGCAGGCAACGGGGAGAGGGCCGACGACCCGCTTTCAGTCGTCTTCTTCGGCCTCTTCACGCCCCTGCAAGGCGCTCCGACAATCGCCCGCGCGCTGGCGATCCTCGAGGGCCGCGGCATCCGGATCGACGTCACTCTCATAGGGGACGGGCAGGACGCCGAGGCCGTGCGCGACGCCCTTCCTTCGGGGAAAAGCGTTCGAGTTTCGTGGATTGACTGGGTGGATTCGGAGGACCTTCCCGACGTCGTCGCCGGGCACGACGTCTGCCTTGGAATCTTCGGAACGTCCGGCAAGGCCCGCCGTGTGGTGCCGAACAAGGTGTACCAGGGGATCGCCGCGGGCTGCGTCGTCGTAACGTCCGACACTCCGCCTCAGCGCAGGATTCTGGGCGGCGGCGCACGGTTCGTCGAGCCGGGCGACGCCCTGGCCTTGGCGGACGCCCTCCAAGCCTTGGCGCAGGAGCGGCCCCGGGATCGAGAGCGTTTGTGCGCCCGGAGACGGCCCGAAGGCGAGGCCTCTCGCGGTCAGTTTGGAGGGGACGGCGCCGGTCACTCAGACGACGGCGTCGAGCGCTCAGACGACGGCGCCGGGCATTCAGGGGATGTCCGAGCTCCCGCCGATCAAACCGAGCCCGCTTTGAATGAAACCGAGCTCGCTTTGAATGAAACCGAGCTCGCTTTGAATGAATCGGAGGCGGCCGAGATTCGGGAAAGCTTCCGCGCCGTGTGCGTGACGGACTCGCTCGCCCGCGCAATCCTGCGCCTGGGCCGGAGGCGGATGCGGAACGAGCGGGGACGCGAACGCCTTGATCCGAAAGGAGTCTTGGCCGAGAGGAAACGCGGGATTTCGGGGTTGAAACGGACGCGGAGCCAAAGACCGGCGCGGGGGAACGGCGGCCTGTCGTGCCCGGGGGAGCGCGAATGAACGCGCGATCCGAAGGCGATTCGCGGCGGTTTTCGAGGCTCGCCGCGAATATGCGCCGCGTCGCGCTCGCCGCGGCCGCCGCCGCTGCCGTGTGGGCGATAGCCGCCAAATGGCCGCAGGTGCGAATCGCCCTCGGCCAGATGTCGCTTCCCGCCTTGGCGGCCGCGGCGGCGGCGTCCTTTGCGTACGTCGCCCTCACGATGCTGTCGTGGCAAGCCGTGATCGACATCCCCCTTTCGGCGGCCTCGCGGATCTTTTTCGTGTCGCAGATCGCGAAGTACCTTCCCGGCGGAGTGTGGAACTTCGTCGCCGTGGGGGAGGCGGCCCGCGGCTACTCGATTTCACGCCGCCGCTCGGTTTCCTCCCTCGCCGTGGCGGTTGCGATCTCGATTGTCGTCGGGGCGATGCTCGCGTTGCCCTCCCTGCTGGCGGCCGAGGACCTGCGCAGCAGCTACTGGTGGCTGCTGGCCGCAGTGCCCCTGGGAGCCGCGGTTCTTTGGCCCTCAATCCTCAACAGGTGCCTGAACGCGGCTTTGCGTCTGGCGCGCAGAGAGCCCCTCGAGCGGCCGGTGTCCGGGCGCGCCGTTTTGCGGTCGGCGCTCGTCTCCCTCCTTGCTTGGCTCGCGATCGGCCTGCAGGTCTACGTCCTTCTCACCGCGCTGGGGATGGAGGCCGGCGCGGCGGGGCTGGCGCGCTCGATAGGCGGCTATGCGCTCGGGTGGACGGCGGGGTTCCTCGTCTTTTTCGTCCCCGCCGGGGTCGGTGTGAGGGAAGTCGCGCTGGGGGCGGTGCTCGCGGGCGCCGTCGACGTCGGTTCGCTCGTTGTTGTGGTCATCACGTCGAGGGTTCTCGTGACCGTCGCGGACCTCGTCGCCGGAGGGCTCGCTCTCGCGGTCGGCCGGGGGAGGCCTCGAAAATCCCGCGGCGGCGGGCATGACGAGGCGGCGCCGCCGGCGAGCCCGTGAAAGCCGCAGACGCCGGCGGGGCGGATTGGCGGCAGCCCGCCGCGCTTTCGAGCCCGGCGCGGGGGCGTTTCGACGTCGTCGGCCAGCACGGGAACAATGCCTTTCTTAGCCGGCTTTCCGCCCGTCTTTAGCGGGCTTTCTGCCCGTGCGGCGCGTGCGCCGACGGAATTCGAGCGCCGCGCGTGCGGCGAAGGCGACTGTGCGAATGGCCCCCCGGGGTGAGCGTTCGGCTAAGCTTCCTACTACACTAGGCGAAGCAAGAGTGGCGCTTCGGCGCTTACGCGAGCGAGTGAGGGTATGGAAAACAGAACAGACGTGAGGGCGCCCCTGCCCTTGTCGCAACAGTGGACGCTGATCAACGCGTTCGGTCAGCGGGATCTCAAAGCCAAGTTCAACGGAACCCTCTTGGGGTGGGTGTGGTCGCTCGTCGTGCCGCTCGCAACACTGGGGATCTACACGCTCATCTTCGGCGGCCTGTTCAAGATGAAGATCCCCGGAGGCGACAGCAGGTATGCAGGAATCCAATTCGTCGCCATTTGGCTGTTCGCCGGCCTGACCTTGTGGGGTTACTTCCTCAGCTCCGTCAACGGCGGCATCTCGGGGCTTCTCGGTTCGGGATCGCTGTTGCAGAAGGTCTACTTCCCAGCGTATGCGCCCGTCCTTGGCGCGGGCCTGGCCGTCGGCGTCCAGTCCCTCATCGAGGTGGGGCTGCTCCTGACCGTGTTCGCCTTTTTGGGGATATTCGGGTGGACGTGGATCCTCATACCCTTCTTGTTCTGTCTGCTCGTCGTATTCGTCCAATCCGTCGCGGTCGTCCTCGCCATCTGGAACATCCACGTCAGAGACCTGGCGCAGCTCGTCGGAGTGATCCTCCAACTCATGTTCTTCGCGACGCCGATCATCTACAGCGTGACCTTGGTTCCCGCCGAAAAGTGGGGAATTCCGCTGCAGAAGATCATCGCGCATATGCCGATGGCCGAGTTCATCGAGCTCTTCCGGAGCGTCGCCTTTTATTGCGCTCCGGGGCACTGGAAGGCGTGGCTAGCTTGCGCGGCGTGGGCCGGGATCGCGTTCCTCGCGGCGAAGCTCGTCTACCGCAAGTGGGGCGCCGATTTGGGAGAGAGGATCTGAGATGGAAGTTCGCACCGACGCCGTCGGCGCGCAGGGAGCGCCCGACGAGTACGCGATCGTCGTCGAGAACGTCTCGAAGTCCTTCGAAATGCAGGCGGACCGCCGCGACACCTTCAAGGAGCGCTTCGTCCGCGGCCGCTCCCGCCAAGGCAAGCGCATGTTCCACGCCCTTGACGACGTCTCCTTCAAGATCCGCAAGGGAACGACCTTCGGCCTCATCGGCCACAACGGCTCGGGCAAGTCGACCATGCTCAAGATCTTGGCCGGCGTGTACAGGCCGACGTCGGGCTCCGTCTCCGTCTCCGACAAGGTCGACGCCCTGCTCGAGCTCGGGGCGGGATTCCACGCCGAGCTGACCGGCCGCGAAAACATCTTCCTCAACGGCGCGATCCTGGGGCGGACGAAGAAGCAGATCGAGGACACCCTGGAGTGGATCATCGACTTCGCCGACATCGGCGACTTCATCGACCAGCCTGTCAAGGTCTACTCGTCTGGAATGACAGTGCGCCTGGGCTTTGCCGTGGCCGTGGCCATCCGCCCCAAGATCCTCATCGTCGACGAGATCATCGCCGTGGGCGACGAAGAATTCCAGCGCAAGTGCTTCGACTACATGCGCGAACTGCGCGACGCCGGGACCACGGTCGCCCTCGTCACCCACTCGCTCTCGCTCGCCCAGGAAATGTGCGACGAGGTCGTGTGGCTCGACCACGGCCGCGTCAAGATGGTCGCCGACGCCGACGAGGCTGTCTCCGCCTACCTCGAAGCCGTCAACGCCAAAGAATTCGCCAAGCGCGCGGCGGAGCGCCAGGAAGAAGAGGAATTCCCCGAGGACGAGTCCTTCAAGCTCAACCAGGGCAACGGCGACTGCCGGATGGTCGGCGTCGACTTCCTCGACGCCGAGGGCAACGAGGCGCCGTTCCTCACGTCCGGCGAGGCCGGAACGGTCCGCGTGCACGTGCGGGCGAAGAAGGACCTGCACGACGTCGAACTCGGCTTGGCCTTCGTGACCGACCAGGGGCAGACTATCGCGGGGCCCAACTCGCGCCACGGCGGGCGGCTCTACTCGCTGCGCAGGGGCGAGGAGACGTTCATCGACTACACGATGGACCCCGTGCTCATCCAGCCTGGAAGGTTCTGGATCACAACGTGCTTCGTGCGCGACGGCGAGATGTTCGACTATTCGGATCGCAGAACCGAATTGATCGTCAGAGGCAACCGGGTCGCCGAAGAACCTGGATTGATAACACTTCCAGCCGGCGCCTGGAGCCGAGTCTCCGGGGCGCCTTCGTCACAAGAGAGGCGATGAGATGAACGAATCGAGCAGCGAGGAAGAATTGCGGCAGCTGCGCGCCGCGCTGCGGGCGTCCCAGAGCGAAGTCCAAAAGCTCGGCAAGCGCAACGACCAACTCGAAAAGGAACTTCGCACGGCAAACCGCAAGCTCGGCGGTGCGTGGGAGCAGCTGGACGCGATCCGGCATTCGACGTCGTGGAAGATGACCGCCCCCGTCAGGCTCGTCAAGACGGCTGTCCGCAAGGGCCTGGGCCGGTGAGGGCCCTGAAGAAGCGAGGCCCGCTCGTCTCCGAGGTGTCGCGGGGAAAAGTCCGCATCGAACGCGGGGAGCCGGCCGGCGTCGCCGCCCGGGGGCGGGTAGCGCTCGTCGCCCAGTTCTCCATGGGCCCCGAGCAGCCGATGTCCCTTTCGAAGTATCTCGAAGCGCTCGAGGGAAACGGCTATGCGACCGTCGTCATATCGACATGCGACTCGGCCGAGCCCCTCCGATTCCCCCACGGAATCCCCGATGCGACGGTCGTGATGCGCCGCCCCAACCTCGGCTACGACTTCGGCTCGTGGGCCACGGCTTTGGGCTGTATCCCGGGCGTCCGCGAAGCGCCCGTCGTCTTGTTGACCAACGACTCGCTGCTCGGCCCCTTCGCTCCGATCGACCATCTTTTGGAATGGGCCGCCGAACCGGGCCCCGACATCCGCGGGCTGACCGCGTCCTACCAATTCGCCCGCCACATTCAGTCGTTCTTCCTCGCTTTCCGCGGGGGGATCCTGGCCGACAGGCCGTGGGTCGATTTCTTCAACGACGTCCGCGTGGAGCCGGACAAGGACGACGTCGTGCTCTCCTACGAGCTCGGCGCCTCAAAGGTGTGCTTCTCCGAGGCCTACTCTTCCGACGAGTGGGTGACCGGCCCGGACCTCGGGGTTCCGTATGGAAATCCGACGGTCGACGGCTGGCGCAAGCTCATGGAATACGACGTCCCGTTCCTCAAGCGCACGATCATGACGCATCCTTCGACCCTGTCGGAAGGCGCCGAGGCCGCCGCCTACGTCGCCCGGCGCTACAACACCGATATCGCCCAGTGGTGAGTTAGGAGTTTCCCCATGCCTCGTTTCAGCAGATCCGGCCTTGTGCGCAGGGCCCAGTACCACGCCGCCCGAGCCCGCAACGCCGCCGCCAACTTCCTCGTCTCGGGAAGCGTCAAGGGCTACAGATCCCAGCATCCGGCCGACTTCAGCGAATACGTCATGCGCCAAGGCGGGCGGCAGGACTCCGGCTTTCCCGACAAGTGGAGAATCGACCCGCAGTTCGACATCGCCGACCCGAGCCGGATCGCCGTCGTCATTCACTGTTTCTACGCCGACCTCATGCCCGAGCTTTTCGAACGCCTTCGCAATCTCCCGATCGATTTCGACCTGTTCGTCACGAACGCCTCGGGGTCGGACGTGGCCGTTCCCGAAGACCTCGAGCGCATGCGCCACAGCGTCGTCGTCGAGGTTGAAAACCACGGCCGGGACATCTTCCCGACCGTCCAGCTAGTCAACTCGGGAATCCTCAATCCATACGACCTCATCCTCAAGCTGCACACAAAGAAGAGCCCGTGGCGGGAGGAGCACGCCGACCTCGACGGCAGCGGCGCCGCGTGGAAGGACCAGTTCCTCTCCGACCTGGTCGGATCGCGCGAGAAGGTCGAGGAGATCCTCAACACCTTCGCCGCCGACCCGACGCTGGGGCTCGTCACCGCTGCCGACTCGATTGTCGGCAAGGAGTTTTGGGGCGGGGACCAGCGGATCGTCGAGCAGCTCATGCTCCGCATCGAGATGTCGATCGACCCGGACGAGCTGGAGTTCGCCTCGGGTTCGATGTACTGGACCCGCGCCTTCGTCCTCCAGGGCCTGAGGGCCTTCAACTTGACCTCGGCCGACTTCGACGAGGAAAAGGGACAGGTCGACGCCACCACCGCCCACGCGATCGAACGGATCGTCGGAATCGTCACCGACGAGGCAGGGCTGCGGACCGTCGAGGCGCCTCGGCTGGCGAAGCTGGCCTCCGAGCCGGGATACGATGCGCGCGGCTGGCGCAGGTTCGAGCCGGGCGCCTCCCGCACGGCTGCGGCGAACGTCATACCCTTCTACCTGCCGCAGTTCCACGAGTCGGAGGAGAACAACCGCTGGTGGGGGCGGGGCTTCACCGAATGGTCGAACGTGGCCGCGGCGATTCCCGCCTGGCGCGGCCATTATCAGCCCAAGCAGCCGACGGACCTCGGGTACTACGACCTCGAGCTCGACCGGGTGCGCATGGACCAGGCCGACCTCGCCGCGGCCAACGGCATCGGCGCATTCATGTATTACTACTACTGGTTCTCCGGAAAGAGGATTCTCAACAGGCCCATTGAGAAGCTCAGGGCCTCCGGCCTCGACTTCCCGTTCTGCATCATGTGGGCCAACGAAAACTGGACGAGGCGCTGGGACGGACGCTCGCAAGACGTCCTCATCGGCCAGGACTATTCACAGGTGCCGGCGGAGGATTTCATCGACGACGTCATGGAGTTCCTCCTCGACCCGAGGTACGTGCGGGTCGACGGCAAGGCGCTCATCGCGGTCTACCGCCCGGCGCAGATGGACAATTTCCCCGAGGTCGTCGCGACCTGGAGGGAGCGCGCCCGCGCCGCAAGAGTCGGCGAGCTCAAGGTGCTCGCCGTGGCCGTCGCCGAGGAGTTCGACGGCCTCGGCCAAGAGTTCCGCGAGGCCGGACTGGACGGCACGCTCCAGTTCCCGCCGCACAACCTGCCGTGGGTTGCGGGGCCGGCGACGGAGGTCGGCCTCGACGGCCGCTGGCGCGGCAATTTCATGAGCTATCAGGCCACGGTCAAGGCGTCCCTGCATGCGGCGCCGAGCCTGGCCGACGACGAGTACCCCGGGGCCATGGTCGGCTTCGACAACACCGCCCGCCGCCAGTGGAAGGCCGACGCGTGGTACGGCTCGAATCCCTACACCTTCCACCGTTGGATCGCCGGGCTCGTGCGCGTCGTCGCCCCGCGCGAGGCGAAGGACCGTCTGCTGTTCGTCAACGCCTGGAACGAATGGGCCGAAAGCGCGATCCTCGAGCCGACGACGCGCTTCGGACAGACCTATCTGCTCGCCGTCCGCAACGCGGTGTGGAGTTAATACCTGCGGCGGCCGAGACGCGGTTCTCAGCCGACGACGCCCGGCGTCGCGGACGAGCGCCTCTCGGCCGCTTCACTCCTGGAACGGCCCGAGCCTGCCTTTGAATCCGTCGGCGACGGCCTTGCGCAGCATTTTCCTGCGCGCCTTGCCGTCGCCCGCCGCGAAGGCGTTGAACGCCGCGTACTTGGCCGCCCAGTAGCAGTAACGGATCCGCCACTTTCCGGGCAGAAGGCTCGTGCGCACGAGCGCAATCGTGTTGCGCAAAATGTAATAGTTGCGGATCGGGCTGTGAACGTGGACGGGCTGGTCGCGGCCCGGGAGCCGGACGACGTCGTCGCCGAGCGAATGCGTCAGCTTGGCAGCCGGGACCGCGACAAGGCGCCAGCCCGCCTTCCTCGCGCGCACCCCCCATTCGAGGTCGACGTGGTCGATGAAAAGGTCCTCTCGCATTTTTCCCACGGACGCCAGGGCCGAGAGCCGGATGAGGCAGCCCGAGGCGATGAGGAAGGCGACGTCCAGGCGCGGCAGGCCAAGCTCCGAGCGGCTGGCGCGCTTCGGCGCCCACCCGCGGTCGACGTAGACGAGCTCGTCGGCGCCCTCGCGCTCCTCGGAGGGGAGCGGGCCGACGGCCGCGATCGCCGGGTCCTCCTCGATCGCCTCGAGGAGCCGGGCGACCATGTCGGGAGCGGGCATCGAATCCTGGTCGCTCAACAACACGAAATTCGATTCCGGCGACTCGGCGGCCAAGCTCTGCGCCAGCTCGACGCCGCGATTCTGGGCTGCGGCGATTCCCAGATTCTCCCCCAGCTCGAGGAGCCTGGCGCCCGCCTGGCCGCAGGCCTTCCGCAAAGCCTCCACTTCGGCCGGGTCCGAACCGTTGTCCACCGCGATCACGCTGTCGCATTGACCGGCGAGCTCCGCCAGGAGGGCGGAGACGTCGCCGGGGTGGTACGTGACGACGACGGCGGCGATCACAGCGTCGCGAGGTATGCCTGCACGGCGTCCCACGTGGGCAGAAGCCCGGACTCGCGCGCCTCGGTCAGATTCGGGGCGGCCGTGTCCTTTTCGGACAGCAGGAGCTCCAGCGGGGAGCCGTCTCGCCCCGTCTTCGGGAAATCGAGCGCGACCTCGGGGCAGACGGGGGAGACGCCGTGCTCGCGCCCGGGCGCGTACTCGGCCGAGCACATGTACATGACGGTCGAGTCGTCTTCGAGGGCGATGAATGCGTGGCCCAAGCCTTCCGAGAGATAGATGGCCCTGCGATCGACGTCGTCCAGAAGAACGGAATCCCACTGGCCGAAGGTCGGCGAGCCGACCCGGATGTCGATGGCGAAGTCGAGGACGGCGCCGCGCAGGCAGGCCACGTATTTGGCCTGCGAAGGCGGGACGTCGGCGAAGTGGATGCCGCGCACGGTTCCCGCCTTCGACACGGAGGTGTTCGCCTGGCGCAGGTCGAGCCTGTGGCCCACGGCCTCCTCGAAGGCGCTCGACTTGTAGGCTTCCAGGAACACCCCGCGGTCGTCGGGGAACTGCCGGGGTGTGACCTCCCAGGCGCCGGGAATCGTCAGCTCGCGGATCTCCATGTCGGTCCTTTCGTCTCCTTCGTTCTTGGAATCCGGGAGCCGAGCGCGGGACGTCTGTGCCCGGGCCGCTCGGCGCGCGGACGGGAACCATTCTAAGCGCCCGGGCCCGGAGCCTGCGGGTCTCGCGGGGCTCCGGAGGGCGCCTGTTCCAGCGCTGCCGGATCTGCGGGTCTCGCGGGGGCGAGTGCGCGGCCGATGCCG
>ERZ773054.847-NODE-847-length-20783-cov-6.881851_pt1 | contig 20783 bp, 17 predicted proteins | sample MGYA00580630_ERZ773054 | MGnify/ENA primary metagenome ERZ773054 (study PRJEB29015, sample SAMEA2737994) | human oral metagenome | biome: human oral; feature: human-associated habitat; material: dental | place: China | collected 2115 ... | reverse complement strand
GGATTTCACGTGGGCTAAAAGCTTCGTTCTCACGTAGAAGTCACGTATGAACGGGGGTGCCCCGCCACCCCCAGCCAGGGGGCGGCAGGGGAGAGGTTACTTGTCTGTCACCTTAATCTTGCCCATCGCACCGCGTTCCATCTCGGCGAACCGGTGATTCACGAACGTGTAGGTGCCGGGTTCGCGGAACTGCATCTCAACGAACCCGCCCTGCGCCGAGTCAAGATCGAGCGCCTGCGAATGCCCACCGGTAACCCCGTACGGGTCTTTACCGCGCCGCAGCAGGTAGCCGCCCTCCTTATACACCGTGTCGAACTGCGAACCAACCACGTGGAAGCTCATGCCCTTTGACGGCCCCGCCGCCATCAGCCAGATACGCACCCGCTCACCCTTCTTTGCCTCCAACGGCTGGTTGATGTACTGGGTGGCGTGCCCGTTAAACATGGTGAACGTGGGGGTGCCCGCCGCGATACCCTCGGACGAAACCTCAGTGAGCTTATTGCCGTTCTCCGCAGTCTGGCCCGTGTCGCTCAGGTACGTCTCGTTCTGCACCAGCACATACTCGTGGTCCACCGGGTCCATATCCTGCGGGTCGATCACCACCGCCCCGTACATGCCCGAGGCCATGTGCAGGCTCATGGGCGTAGTCGAGCAGTGGTACAGCCAGATGCCGGTGCCGGTCGCCTCAAAACGGTACACCAGTTTCTCACCCGGGGCGATGGTTTTCATCGTATTATCGGGGGAGACCATGCCCGCGTGGAAATCAAGCGAATGCCCCATCGACCCGTTATTTTCAAGGGTAATCTCAAAAACGTCACCCAGTTTGCCGTGCAGAATCGGGCCCATATATGAGCCGTTGAACGTCCACGCCTTCACGTCCACCCCGGGGGCGACTTCGCGGTTAAGCTCCTGCACGTCCATGGTTATTTTGTGCACGGTCTTCCCGTCACGCTTCTCACCCGCAGGTACGGGCTGCAGCACCGGGTCACGCCGCTCATAGCCCTCCCCGGGGGAAGCGTGCAAATCAACGTTCCCGTTCTGGGCCGTCATCACGTTCGACCCCGAACCGTTCGACCCCGCGCCACCGCCGGAGGCGCCGCCCCCGTGGTGCCCATTCGCCTGCAGGTTAGAGCCGGTGGCTTTCACATGGAACAGCATGCCCTGCTGGCGGTGCCCGGCAACAGAGCACCAGCCCTCAGAGTCGGCGGTGATCACGCCAACATCCACGCTTTTCGTCTCACCCGGGTTAATCGTGCCGGTCTTAGCGCCGTTATTGAACGTCAAATCGTGGGTCATGCCCTGATCCTCGTTCGTCACCTCAACCACCAGGCGGTTACCCACCGGCACCTGCGCAGTGTCCGGGGTGAAACGGTAGTTTGAGGTGGCCTTCACCTTCACCGTGGTGGTCTGCCCCGTGCCGGTCGCGGTTGAGCCGCCCATAAGGTTAAAGCCCACCGAGCTCGGATCCACCGCAATACCCAGGGTCAGCGCCAGCACCACCGCCAGCACCCCGAACAGGGAATGCCGGGTGTGGTTCACCGGCTCAGGCTGAACCCCAGACCCGTCGAAAGAGGGCTTCTCACCGCGGGCGCGCGCAGCCATCATCTCCTTGCGGGTATTCACCGACGCCTTCACCCCGCGCACCATACACGGCAGGAAAGACGCCAACCCCAGCGCCCCCATCGCCGAGACCGTAACCTTCACCCACGAACCTGTGAGCGTAGTCGGAAGCATAAAAACAATCAGGCTCAGGTTAACCACTGTCACGCGCGCGGCCGCGAACCGGCTGAACTCCTTATTGGAGGCGCGCACCACCGCCGGGCCGCCGCCCATACGCTGCGGCAGCAGGTAGCTCATAGCCCCCAGCAGCACCTGCAGCAGGAACCCCGCCACAAACACGGGGGTGACGGCGCGCATATCAAGCTCAGCGAACGGGGTGCTGAGCACCATGAACGCGGTGGCGAGCACCCCCAACACCAGCCAGATGAACCCCGCCCCCACCGACATGGGAGGGAACTCGCCGGGCCGTTTCGTGCGCATAGTGCGCACCATAATAACCGCCACCATCAGCAGACCCACACAGTAGACGAGCAGACCCGCCCCGGCGGCAAACCGCGCCCCCGGCACACCCCCAAAAATCGCGCTGAGCGCCGTCACCAGCACACCCGCGATCATTAGCTGCAGCGCCCGCACACTAATACCCAGGGCGTTCTCCACCATTTTGGTGCGCAGCATCGTCGGCCAGAACGTAATGAGAGTGCCGACCACGGTCACACCCACAAACCCGAGCACGTTCACCGCCTCGTGAGCGAGCAAAAACTGGGCGTGAAGAGTTTTCTCAAGGCCCGGGAACGCAGTCATCGCCCCCAAGGCCGCACCGAACGGCAGCATGAACGCGGCCGCAATATAGAAGCGGATAGTTGCACCAAACCGGGACGGCAGCGCCTGCTTCACCTGCTTCAGCAGCGCAACACCGTGCCAGGTGACCATCGCCCCCACCACGCTCGCCCCGGCCAGCGTGAGTATGTACAGCGTCGGCAGCTGCTCCTGAAACACCATGCCCAGCATGAGCACCACGATGCCGGCGTTAAGCGTGAAAATACGCGTGACCTGAACCCCGCGCGCCTCATCCGGGATTTTGATTTTCATCAGCGCCTCAGTGAAATGCTGACTCCAAATCAGGATAGAGTTCGTAATCAAACCCAGGGTGACCATGTGCACGATCAGCCAGCCGCCATTAGGAATAAACCGGTGCGCCAGCAGGGCGGCAATAATCCCGAACATCCAGTACGACACAGGTTTAGAAGCACGCCGGTGCCACGTGCCGCGCCCCGATGCGCGCCGCGCGATCTCCTCAGTCGTCAGATTCGCACCAGGGGTGCCCTCCGGGCGGGCGCCGATCTGCAGCCCGCTGCTGCCGGAAGAACCCAAAGGCGCAGACCCCGGCTTAGGCCCGGCCGCACCCCGACCGTCCGCACCATCAGCGCCAGCGCCCGCAGACCCAGCACGCTGGGAATCGTCATAGTGGGTGTTCTTACCCTGTGCACCGCCGCGTTCAGGCTCGTCGGCGGAAGGCCCGTTGAGTTTCTCGCTCACGCTACCGCTCTTTCATTCGCTGTGTCCAATTACCCCCATTATATTGCGCCACCTATACGAATTTTAGTGTCGGTGACCTGTGCTACATGACGTAGAGGAACGGTAGAATAGCCCCTATGAAGTACCTGTCCCTCGCCCCCTTTGCCGCACTCGCAGCCATCATGCAGGCGATCACAATCTACTCCTACGACCAAGACGCCATGGCGGTGGCAGGGCAGATTTTCTTCCCCGTCCTCTTCACCCTCATGGCGCTGTACCTGATGCTCAAAAACCCCGGAGGATCAGCGAAACTCACACTGGTGATGGCGATCGAGCTGGTCATTTCGGCCCTCACCTTCGTCGGGTCAAGCCAGAAAATCGCCGCACTATACCCCTCCATCATCGTGTACTATGTGGCCCTGGCCGCGCTCGCGCTTGAGGTGGCTGCGCGCATCGCCGATACCCCCAAACGCGCCAAGGCTTCCGCCGACGGCGACGACACCCCCGAAACCGACAGCCCTGCAGCGGAACAAGAACACGACAGCGCGGACGAGCACGACCCGGACGAAACCGCACTAGACAGCAACAGCGCGGCGACCCACCCCACCGAGGAAGACACGGACAACACCGCAGCGGGCGGCCACGACGACCCCAACACCGCAAAACCCGCTGCGGCAAAACCTGCCGCTTCCCAAAAAACCACCCGCACCGGGATGCGCGCCGGGCTCAACCGCAAAGCACCCGTACGCCGCGGCAACCGCCTCATAGCCACCACGAAAAAATCAGACAAGCCCACCACAGACACGGACTAACAGGCCCCTGCCGCCCCACCGCTGCACACACCCTCGCCGCAACCAGCCGCACCCCACCCAGCAGCAGGGCAGAGCCCCACCACAAGACCCCCGCACCACCGGGGAACACCCACACCCACACGCCCACACGATAGACTGGGACAAACAGGCAACAGAAAACCAGCCACAACCGCCGCGCCCGGCGGGCCACAACCGACACCACGCGAAACACCCCCGAGCAGAAAGACCCACCATGACCACAGCGCCACCCGTGCAAAACCCCACGCCAAACACCACCGTGGCAGGCAAAATAGCGCTCGCGGCACTCGCCCTGACCGTCGTCGGCTGGCTCATTTACATCGAATTCACCGGCGGCCTGGACTTTAACGTCTACCGGCTCGGGGCCATGACCATCTTCGACAACGAAGGCATGCACAAAGACCTCTACGCCCGTGACCTGCTCGACTACGGTGCGCTTAAACTGCCCTTCACCTACCCGCCGTTCGCGGCGCTGCTCTTTATGCCGTTCGCGTTCCTGCCGTTCGGGGTGGGCGTGGGCATCATGTACACCATCAGCATTGGTGTGGCCTGGTGGATGGCCACCCTCATCTACGACTACGCCACCAGCCGTGGCTACCACATCCCCTTCCAGGACAAGCTCGGCAGATACGGTACTATTGCCGTGCTCACCTTCATCATCATCCTCTCCGGGCCGTGGCGGCGCGGGCTTGCGCTGGTGCAGGTGAACCCCATTATCCTCATCCTGGTGCTGGCTGACTTCCTGCGCCCAGCCAAGCGCATCCCCCGCGGGGCGCTGATCGGTATCGCTGGCGGTATTAAACTCACCCCGCTCGCGTTCGGGCTTATCCTGCTGATGCGCAAAGACTGGCGCGGTATTTTCACCCTCGGCGCCTCCTTCGCGGCGACCGTCATTATTGGGTTCATCTTCCTACCCCATGAGGCCGTCACCTTCTGGACAAGCGCCGTCTCGGACCCCTCCCGCGTGGGCAACATTAACTTCCTCGACAATATCTCCATCCAGGGCTGGCTCATGCACCTGGGGCTGCGTGACCCGCTGCTGAAGCCCGCATACTACGGGCTGGTGCTCGCCACCATCGTCCTCTTCGCCGCGCTGCTGCACCAGCTGAACCGCCGTAAACTTGTACTCTCACAGGTGGCGGTCGGCGGGTTCCTGATGGTCAGCATCTCACCCATCAGCTGGTCGCACCACAACGTCATGTTCCCCCTGATCCTCATGGCGCTCATCGTTGATGCGTTCCCCCGGTTCTACGCGCACCTGCCCGCCTGGGCCAACCGGGCGGCGCGCATCCTCACCTGGGTGGCCCTCATCGGCCTGTACATTTCGCCCATGTGGCTGGGCGCCTCCTTGTGGGGCAGCTTCAGCGACCTCGACAATATCTACCAGCACGCCCTGCTGTTCTCCACCGTGCCGATCCTGTGCCTGTACCTGGTCATGATCACCTGGGCGGTGGCGGCCCTAACACCCGCCGTGCGCACCGCAGAAGAAGACGACCTGTTTATCGCCCCGCCCCCCGGTGCGGCACCCGAGGCCGAAAAGGGGTAGCCGTTGAAAAAACACCCCGCAGCGCTTATTCCGCATGCCCTGTTTGTGCTCACGGTCATCTACATGGTGCAGTACGTCATTAACGACGGCGGCAACGACCTGTACATTTACCGTCTAGGGGCCGAAACCATCACTGATGGGCCCGGCGGGCCCGGGCTGTACGAGGTGAGCCTTGACAACTACCCGTTCACCTACCCGCCGTTCGCCGCGCTGCTCTTTGTGCCGTTCGCGCTTATGCCCAAAGAAGTCGGGATGGCCCTGATGATGCTCATCACCGCCGGTATCGCCTGGTGGCTGGGGTGGGTCATCACCAGGTACGTGAGCAGGCGCGGGGTGCGCATCCCCCTGTACGAACACCTGGGAACCGCCGGGTGCGCCTCAACGCTGGCGCTGCTGATCTGGGCGAGCGGACCGTGGCGGCTAACCACCCATTTTGGGCAGATTAACGCGGTCATCCTGCTGCTGGTGCTGGCTGACTTCCTGCGCCCGGCTACGCGCGTCCCCCGCGGGATGCTGATCGGTATCGCTGGCGGTATTAAGCTCACCCCGCTCGCGTTCGGGCTTATCCTGCTGATGCGCAAAGACTGGCGCGGTGTCGCCTCCGTGGCGGGCGGTTTCGTGGGCACCATCGCCCTCGGGTTTTTGGCGGTGCCGGGTGAGGCCGCCTACTACTGGGGTGTGGCGGTGCGTAACACCTCCCGCATTGGGGTGACCGCGTTCTACGATAACGTGTCTCTGACCGGTATCTTCGCGCACCAGGGTGTGCCTGAGCCTATCGCCACGGTGCTGGTGGCAGCGCTGTCCCTATTCCTGCTGGTGGCCACCGCCGCCCTGATGCGCCTGTTCATCCGCGCGAACATGGTGTTTTCCCAGGTGGCGTTGAACGCGTTTTTAATGCTCCAGATCTCCCCGATTAGCTGGTCGCACCACAACACCTGGTACCCGGTTCTGCTGGTTGCGTTGTGCCTGGAGATTTTCCCGCTTATTATGCCTGCGGCACGCCCGGTAGTGTACGTGCTGAGTGCGTTCGCGAGCGTGATCGCACTGGTGGGCATGTATATTTCCCCGTTCTGGCTGGCGGTGCTGTTCTCCCCGAAGTACTCTTCGCACGAGATGATCTACCTGCCGCAGGGCGGCGCCGGGCTGGTGGCCGGTTCAGCCCCGTACGCCGCCATGTACCTGGTGGTGGCGTTGGTGTTCCTCACCTACTGGGCGCACCGGGCAGCAATTGATGCGCGGGTGGACTCGGGCCGGTTCCGTGCGCCCGAACGCCCCGCACCGTAGCCCTCCACCTGCCCGCGCCCAAGAGGGCACCACAGCTAAGGCCCGTCGTGCATCACGACGGGCCTTAGCAATCAGGGCACCTTCCGGTGAGGTGACCGGGTGCGGGCTACTTGGTGTTCATGCGCCACCGGGCGTAGGGTGCCTCAACGAACATGTACACTTCGCTGCTGCTGTCTTCCCACTCGGTGGTGCTCTTCGACGAAGCCATGCTGGTGCCAATCACCGAGCCTTTACCGACCGCATCCAGCCTGAAGTGATAGTAGCCGTTATTGTCGGTGCTTTCGCTGTTCACCTCAAACGAGCTGGTGCCGCCGGTGTAGGTGAAGGCGTAGTTACGTGCCCGGCCCTCAATGCTCTCACCTTTGCCGTACTTCGGTGCGGAGGAGGCATCGTACACGCGCACCGTCCACTTGCCTTCGCCCTCAATCTGCAGCTTGCGGGTGGTTTTGCTGGTGGTGTCCATCCAGGCGGAGCCGGTGATCGTGGAGCTCACGCTGCCGGAATCACGCACCTCAAAACCGCTGGACTGGTCTTTGTCAGTTTTACCCGCCACGTTCAGCACACCCCGGTTATTCTCGTTTGCGGGCACGGACGCGGGAGTGAACTCGTAGTAGACCAGCGCCTTCGAGTCGTTGCCGTTGGGCTTTTCGATGTCGATGGTCTTCTTACCCTCACCCGTGTACTCCTTGAAGTCGCCCGAGGGCTTCTTCAGCTCGGTGGAGTCATCCGAATCGGAGGATGAGCTGCTGCTCGCGGACGAGGAGCTGCTGGAACTGCTTGCGGCAGGCTCCGCGTTGTTCGTATTGTCGCTACCGCGCGGTATGAACAGCACCAGCGCCAGGATCAGCAGCACCACCAGCAGAATAACGCCCGCGATACTCGCCAAACCCAGCGGGGTGGAGAAGAAGTTCTGGTTCCCGTTATTCGCGGTGAGTTTTTCACGCAGCGTATTCACGGCCCCGGCTGCCCCTCCGGAGGCTTTCTTGGCTGCCGCGCCACCAGCCGCAGCCGCCGCAGGTGCGGCAGCGTTTGCGGGGTTAAACTGCGCGTTATTCTGGGTGTTTCGGGCGTTCTCAGCCGCGAACGATGCGGGGGTCACGGTGCCGGGTGCTGGCGCGTTCGCGACCGGGCCGCTGGCGTTGCCCTGCGTACCGTCAGCCGGGGTGGCCTGCACGTCGCGGGCTGTCAGCCCGGTACCTTGCCTCTGGCTCGGCTGGGACTGATCGGCTGGGGGCTCTGCCTGGGCCTGCCCCGCCTGCGGGTTCTCCGGCTGGGCACCGGGTTGGCTTTGCGGGTCATACCCGTAGCCGGTGCCTGCCATATCCTGCCCGTACCCCTGGGCGGCGTCCTGACCGTAGCCGGAGACACCGTAATCCTGGCCGTAGTTCTGCGCACCATGCTGCCCGTAGCCGGGTGACTGCGCCGCGCCGGGGTCGGTGCCGTACGAGGCGCCCTGCGCTGGTGCGCCGCCCTGGTTCGCGGAATTCACGGGAGCGGCACTCTGCTGGTTCGGCAGCGGAATCTGCGAGGTGTGATCCGCCAGCTCGGGGTTAATCGGCTCCGGCAGGATCGGAGGAACAGCCGGTGCTGCGGCCTCAGAGGCCTGATCGGAACCTGCCCCAGCGGATGCTGCGGGTGCAGCAGCCGGCGCCGCGGGCTGGTTGGTGGGCTCTTCTGAGAGCCCGTACCCCGAAGGGTCTGCCGTGTATGACTGCTTGCCGGTTTCGCTAGCTGCCACATGCGACTGTGCCGCACCGGTACCCTCGGGGAAGGTCGCTGCGGGCAGAATAGAGGCCGGTTTAGCGGCCTCATCCGCGCCCGATGCCTGCTGCGCAGCGTCAGTTAGCCCGTAAGGCTCCTGCTGGGGTTCTGGTTCAGGTTCGGGGGTGTGAGACACAGCCTCCTGCTGGTGTTTCCCAGCCTCATGAGCTTTAGCGTCACGAGCCTCGACACTATACTCCTGGGCACCATACTCTTGGGCACCATCGGTTTCGGCGCCGGTGTTTTCGGTACCGTGTGCCTCAACACTGTGGTCTTTAACGCTGCGGCCTTCAGCGCGGCGGGACTCGCGGGGCGCATCCTCAGCCTCTTCTGCGGTATCTTTCGCGGCGTGCCGCGGCTTTACCTGGGACGGCTGCGCGGTGGAGGGCTCCTCACCCTCGGCGCGGGCCTCATCATCCTGGGCGGTGTGCTGGGCCGCGGCGGAGGTGTCGTGGAACTCAATCAGGGGCGAGTTCACCGGCGAAGGCAGCGCATCCTCATCCTCAGACGCGGTACTTTCAGCATCCTGGACCGAGGGTGTTTCCTTCGGCTCGAACGGCTCATCATCGTCGAGGGGAGAAAGCGCAATAGTTGCCGCGTCTGCGGGAATATTCGCTGCGGTATCCACCGACGAGGCGGTGGTAATGTCCGGTGCCTCAACGCTCGCGCCGAGCATCCGCTCACCCTCATACACGAACGGTTGGGCGTTATCGTCCTCAGCCGCCTCGGTTGCCCTGCGGCGGCGCTTGGGAGGCTCGTCACCGCCCATAATGTCATCGGCGGAGGTGCGGATTGCCGCATCCGACTCCTGCTCCTGCACCGCAATACCCTCAGGCGGGGTGGGCAGAGGCATAATATCGTCGGCGCCCGCACCGCTGAGGGTGGGCCCCTGCCGCTGCTGCCACTCGCCCGTGTCCGCCTGCTCTTTCTGAACCTCATCGGCGGCGGGGCTCGTGGCGGCGTGTTTTGCGGCGTGCTGTGCCGCACCGTCGGTTTCTTCAGCTGCTGGCGTGGTGCTCTCAGCGGTACCCTGGGTGTTCTGTGCGGGTTTCGCCTCGTCTTTGGGCTGTTTCTTCTTCGGCTGAATCTTAATGAGCCCCTGAGTGTCGAGGTTTTCGTTCACCTCAATACTGATGTGCTCACCGGGTGCACCCTCGTTTGATGCACTCATCTCCTGTGCCTCACGCACCTGCGCGAACCGGCGCAGAGCGTTCTTCACGGGTTCGGGCTGCTCCAGCTCTTCGGCTGTGGTGGCACCGGTGCGGGTATCGGCGGCGGGGGTGTCTTGCTCGGGGGAGGTTTGCTCAGAAGAAATGTGTTCAGCGGAAACCTGCTCAGCGGCACCCTTTTCGGTGGAGGCTTGCGCGTACTCTTCGTCCCGTGCAGCACGCCGCGCAGCCCGGGAATCACCAGAATCAACCGTATCCGTTTGGTTTTCCTCGGTCTCGGGGAGTGGTGCAGGGGCAGCGGCGACCGACTCGGGCGAACCGGAGTGGGTGCCCTCCTGCTCGCCCGCACCCGCTGCGGGAGTAGCCTGAGCGGGCTCATCCTTCTGCAGTTCACTTTTTATTGCATCACCAACGGGGATGCTGGGGGGAGTGTCAGCTTCCCGGTGCGCTTCAACGTCAGCGGTTACCTGCGACTCTGCCAGCTCATCTGCGGCGGGGGAGTCGGCAGTGCTCTCACGCTGAAAATCTGCGGGCTCCGGCAGGGTAGGTTCGCCGCTAACAGGCTGGGCGTGCCGGGGCGTGTCCTCGGCGATCTCGGCCACCTGCGGCCCGTTCGTGGACTCACTAGCTGGCTGGGTGTGCGCTGCCGAAGCGGCGCTAGCCTGCTCGTCCTTGGCATCAGCTGTGTTCTGCTCAGCCTGCTGGGCGGCTGCGCGCTCGGCAGCTTCACGCTCGGCGGCCTCCTGCGCCGCCTGCTGAGCCATGAACTGCTCGCGGGCGGCCCGGCGGGAAGTCGGCTGGGGCATGTTCTCGGGCATACCCGCCACAGCCTGCCCACCGTTAAAACCGTTTGACTGCCCTTCCACTACCTGCGGGTGTCCGCCAGGCTGCGGCTCGGTGGTGTTTGCCGGGCCGTTTGGCTGCAGGCGGGCGCGCTCAGCCTCGTAGTGTGCGGCATGAGCCTCACGGGAGGGGTGCGAGGTGGCCTGCGCCATCCTGAAGTCATCATTAAGCGGGTCAAAAGAGGTGGTGCGCGGCTTCTGCTTTTGCCCCTGTTCAGTACCGTTACTGTTCTCCGCGGTCACCGTGTCGTGTTCGAGGGCGGAATGTGCAGGTGCGTTATGAGATACAGCGGTATCGACGGTTCGCTCTGTGCCCGCCTGCTCCTGTATAGGAAAACTGCCGGTGGCGGGGGCTGCGGGACTATGCTGCGCGTGTTCCTGTGGGGTGGGGGCAATAACCGAGTCGTCACCCGCTAGAGTGTAGTCGTCGCCAACGTGTGCCGGAAGCTCATCCATGGGCTCCTCATACGCCGTGCCTTCGTCGTTGAAATCGGCGGAATCGGTGGGCTCCTCAATCCACAGCTGCCACCCGGCCGGGACCGGGCCCCACGCGGGGTCGGGGCGCCAAGTGGGGGTGGGTTTCCAGCCTTTGGGGGGTTTGGGCCAATTCGGCGGCGGATTAAAAATCAGTGCCATGAGAAGCCTTCCTTCTGCCCGCGCCACCCCCATACCCGGAAGCGATGGCGCGCACAATCTAAACAAGAGAAATACGGTAACCATAGAATTATGTCATATTTACCGCTAAAATACCCTGTAACAGTCACTTAGACAACCCCACGGCGCAACGTTGCGTGAGCATCGAAAAGTTGCAGGAGCGGCATAGATTATGAGCACTAATTCGTCGGAGCCCAAACGGCACCCCGAGCACAACCACCACGCAGGCACAAACCAACAGAGGCCGCAGGATACGAGGCAAAAATCACCTAAATCATCCGCTACTTCCCCAGCCCCTGAGACCACCTCAGGGGTTACTGATGTGCCCTGGAGCAGCTCCAATACCGCTGCTCAACGCGCCGAGAGCACCGCCTCAGGTTCGGGCAGTGAGCAGGACCCTGTCCAGGTGGCCCCCGTCAGCCCAGGGGATGATCCGCGGCCGGTATCGCAGCTGCTTGCCCTGCCGCCGCTAACGGACGCTATTAAGCAGGTCTCTAAGAACCCCGAGAACCCACCGGCGCACGGCTCGTATGCGGTGCCCGTATATAACCTCGACCCCAGCCTCACCTCCGATATGTCGGCCTCTGTTGAGCGTACCCTGCCGTACCACCGGTTGGCCTTTGCCGATGGCCGTTCCCGCTGGTTCACGCCCCTGCTGGAGGGCCTGGTGGCTCTGGTAGTCTACGTGGGTCTGATTACTCTGTTTACCGTGGTGATGATGAGCATCCCACTGATCATCCGTGCGGATAAAACAACCGACTTTGGAACCTACATAAGGGACAAAGTACTGGATGATCCGCTGGCTATGTTCTTCATATTCGGTACAGTTGCTCTCATGTTCCCCGCCATACGTGTTGCACGCCTGATTTTCGGTCCCCGTCCATGGGGCCTGGTGCACTCGGTGCAGCGCCGGATCCGCTGGTCGCTTCTGCTGACGGCGCTGGTGGTGGGCGCCTTCTGCTATGGGCTGTACACCCTGCTGACACTGATGCTGGACGGCTTCTCATCCATCGGTTTCCACCACAAGCAACCGCACGAGATTGCCTTCTGGCTGAACATGGTGTTGCTTCTTGTTCTGGTGCCATTGCAGTGCTACGCGGAGGAACTGGTATTCCGCGGCTACCTGATGCAGACCATCGGCCGGTGGCTCAAGAACCCGGCGTGGGCGATCCTGCTCCCAGCCCCCCTCTTCATGCTTGCCCACGACTACGACCCGTGGGGGCAAGCCTCAATAGTGGTTATGGCGGTACTCGCGGGGTTCCTCTGCTGGTACACGGGCGGCTTAGAGGCAGCTATCGGCATGCATGTGATGAATAATATAACAACGATGGCGATGGGTATATTCGCGAACACGGACCCGCTTCAGATGCAGAGCAGCGGCACCCCCACCGATTTCGCGATGGTGCTCGCCACCGAGGTTCTCTACACGGCGGCCATCTGCTGGTTTACGCACTACCGCGGCTACCTGCGCACTGCCACGTTCACTGTGCAGGATCCGAAGCAGAGCCACGCGCCCGTGCAGTTCTCGCCCGCCCAGGCCTCTCAGGGGCACTCACCCCAGTCGCCGGAACAGCCGAAGCAGCAGGGGAAGTAACCTCCCAAAAAAGCTCACGGTGCGGTGTGCCGGTGCGGGCTGAGAACCCACACGGGCGCACCGCACGCATCATCTGGTGTTTCCGGTCAGAGTCTCTTCACGCGGGGTAAAGCAGCATTTCTTGCTTTTACCTCACGTGAAGAGGCTTTTTAGTACCCCAAAACTCTCGCGTGAAGGTAGGCTTAAAACATGAGTGTAGACGCAGTGAAAAACATCGAAGACCTAGCACAGTTCGTTGAGGACTCGCCGGTTTCTTACCTGGCGGCGCGCACCGTGGCGCGGCGCCTGCAGGGGGCCGGGTTTACCGAACTGACCGAGTCTGAGACGTGGCCCGACTCCGCCGCGACGGGGCGCCATTTTGTGGTGCGTGACGGCGCGATTATTGCGTGGGCGGGCGGGCGTCAGGCATCTGCGGCGAGCGGCTACCGGGTGCTGGGTGCACACACCGATTCGCCCGCGCTGAAAGTTAAACCGAAATCTTCGCTCACGGTTAAAGGCTGGCACCAGATCGGTGTTGAGAACTATGGTGGGGGGCTGCTGAACTCGTACCTTGACAGGGAGCTGCGTTTGGCGGGGCGGCTGACGGTGCACGAGGGCGGCACCCTGCGTGACCGGTACGTGTGCACGCCGCCGCTGGCGCGCATCCCTCAGCTGGCCCCGCACCTGGACCATAAACGGAACGAACTGGTTCTTGATAAACAGTTCAACCTGTACCCGATTTGGGGCATTGACCCGGGGCAGAACGATGTGCTCGCATACTTGGGGCGGCACACGGTCGATGAGGGCGGCGACGTTGACCCCGCCACCGTGGTCGGCTACGACCTGCTGACCGCCGATTCTCAGCCGGGGCGCCGGTTTGGGCAGCACGGCGAGTTTTTTGCCTCCGGCCGGCTGGATAACCTGTCGTCGGTACACGCGGGGCTGTGCGCGCTGGAGCGGTATGTGGCCGATAACGCCGACGAGCACGCATCCCACACCGTGATGCTCGCCGGGTTCGACCATGAGGAGGTCGGCTCGGAAACCCGCAGCGGCGCGGCTGGCCCGTTCCTGGAAGATGTGCTGGTGAGGCTGTCGGCGGCACGCGGCGAGAACACGGAGCAGTACCGCCGTTCTGTCGCCTCCTCAGTGTGCCTGTCGGCGGATGCGGGGCACCTGCTGCACCCGAACTATCAGGGCCACCACGACCCGGTGGTGCAGCCGGTTCCCGGTGCCGGTCCGCTGCTGAAGATTAACGCGAACCAGCGGTACGCCACAGACTCGGTGGGCGCCGGTATTTTCGCGGCGGCATGTAAGGCGGCACGGGTGCCGTATCAGGAGTTCGTGTCGAATAATAATATGCCGTGCGGTTCCACCATCGGGCCTATCACCGCCACCCGGTTGGGGATGCGTACCGTGGATGTGGGCGTGGGCCTGCTGTCGATGCATTCGGCGCGCGAAATGTGCCACGTTCACGACATGGCGTACCTGACCCGCGCGGTGGAAGGCTTCTACCGGTTACAGGGTCTATAACCGGACTGCTGCATAGCGGGACGGCGCAGGCGGCGGCAATGACGGCACAACATAGTGCATGGTTTTGGCATTTTTGTAATGCTCCCATCCTTACAAAACAACCGAAACCGTGCACTATATGAGTGCGTGGTGAAGGATTAAATACTTATGGTAACCGGGGAAGCATATGACGCCGTAAGTAAGCAGCAAAACGAGGAGCTTCAGCTCTTTCAAGTGCCCCGCATAAGTCTGCTTCACCATATTTCTTAATGAAATATCTTTCTTGGAATAAATATATTTCTGCGAGGTCTGTAGACGACAATGTGAGGGATTCTTGAGTTGACCTACCAAGATGCGGTTCCACAAAATCCATCAGAAGGTCGTCAGCGCTGATAGTTACATAGGGTAAGGGTTCGTCGGTATTTTCGCTCGTTTCCCAGTAATCCAGGAGAGCTTTGTCGTTGGTGACTAAGTAGTCAATATTGTGCTTCACCATTGCTGCATGTATATGAAGGTCGTTCTTATCGGGGTATCCATGTATTGAGGAGATGGGGTAACCTTCTAACACGAACACAGATTTACCTATCTGCTCTCTAACCTTCACCCGTGCAGCGTCATTTCCAGTTGGGTTTCCTCTAAGCCAGTGGTACCCCCACTCGTCGAGAATATTCTGTGTTGTGTGTATATCGAAGTACTTTTTAATTAAGAAGGAAATGGAGGATAACAGAAGTGACTAATAAAATAGATTTTTTAAACGAATATAGTTTATCTAGTTCAAGTGTAGAAATTGTGACGGATGAAAGCCAAATTGTAGAGGCTCCAATTCCAAATTTTTGGAAAGAAGCACTTTTGTCAGATAGTTTGGAAGAAAGAAAAGAAAAAATTCTTTCAGTGTGGAAAGAATATTCTTCTTCTGATTTGCGAAACACAATTTCTTATTTAGGCGATTATTTAAAAAATATAGACTTGATTTGTTTAGACGGCGAATATTCGCTTTTGTATACGATTTTGACTTACCAAACAGGAGAAGAAATCTATTATGAAGGGAAGCAACCCGTTACAGTTGAGATGCTGAAACAAAAGTTTGGAGAAAACGCACCAACTATAAAACAATCAATAGCAGATTTCTATACTCATATCCACAACGGTTTTTATGATTATACAAGTAAAAGCATGGGGATTGATAACCTTAAAAATGTGAACTCTATGGCAGATTATGACTGGGAATATTTGCAACAGTTAGACATAGATTTAATCCCACTTTATAATTTTTTCAGTAACGGTATGGGGGAATACGTTGTTTTAGACATCGAAAATGGAAACACCTATTTATGGTCGTCAAGAGAACTTCCTAAAAGGCAGTCTGACTTTTGGGCTTTGGTAGACGAATGGATTATAATTGGATTAGATTTTTAAAACAGAGAGTATAATTTGTTGGTACCCTAAATGTTAATCAAGAAAAGTATAACATTTGGGGTATTTTTGTTATTCAATACAATTTACCTTGACATCTTTTCATCTTATGCTATACTAATTTTATTACTTTTGGGAAGAGTAAGTGTTGAGGGAGATTGGGAGAGGCATGATTTGCTTTTATCTCATACTTGCTCACTCTGTCCGACCCTCGGACGGGGTCGACTAGTTTTGGTTTACTTCGTCAGAGGCTCAGATTGTTTGTCCGTGTTCTCATTCGCACACACCAACCCTCTGATTGTGTGGATTTGTTCTCATTCAGACAATCTGACCCTCGGAAAGAGCGCCCGAGTTCTGATTGACTCCGTCAGAGGCTCAGATTGTTTGCCCTTGTTCTCATTCGCACAATCCGAGGCTCAGATGAGGCAAATCTGTTCCAGTTTACTCTGTCAGAGGGTCGGACAAGCTCTTTTCAAAAGTAATGACCATATCCGAGGGGGATCGGATAAAAATGAAAAAGAAAAGGTGGATATATGCCAGCAAAACAAACATTATTAAATCTGCAAACGAGCAGTTTACGCTATGCCGAGTTTTCTCAGTTTATCGCGCGTTTCTTAGACGATGTCGAAAAGGAAAACTTGGATGTCAAGAAAGAAGAAATCTTGTCTAACTTGCTGGGGCAGCTAAAGACTAATTTGCCTGCTTATCAAGCATCGCTAGGACAAGTTCGGGCGAGTGAAAAGTCCAGCACGATTACCGAAGCCGACCAGTTGCGGGATGAAGATTTCCAAGCGCTACGCGAAGCAATTAAACCCTATCGCAATAGTCGCCGCGAAAACGAAAAGGCAGCTTATAAGACTTTAGACTTGCTTTTCGACCAGTACAAGAAAGCGACCAAGGTTTCCTATGAAGAAGAAAGCGCGCTGTTAAACAGTCTACTAGAAAAACTCAGAAAAGCTGAATACCAATCCGCTATTGAGACTTTGGGGATTGGGCGCTTTATGAATAACTTGACCGAAAGCCAAGCGGCTTTTGAAAAGGTCTTCTCTGACCGCTCACAAGAAAATCTCGCTAAAGTCAGCTTTGACACCAAGCAACTGCGCAAGGACTTGGCAGTTCCTTACCAACAACTAAGCGACTATGTAGCTATTCTAGCTCAGTTGAAAGAAGACGCTATTTACCAAAAGACCTTATCTGTCCTCAACAACAGCCGCAAGTACTACGCCGATGTCTTGGCACGCCGCAAGGGCAAAGATAAGAAAGAAGCGAAAAAGGTAGAAACGGAAACAGAATAAAAAAGACGCTCCACTTACTCATAAGTGGGGCGATTTTTCTCTTTACGCCGTTTGGCTTCTCGTTCTAGTTTTGCCCAATTAGTTCACATACTTACACCACCACGGAGCACTACAGTATTTCAGATATTGTCAATAGCGACAAGACCCCGATACCCGCCGCCAAGGAACTCTACGATGCCAAACTCAAGCTGGCAAAAGAAGGCTTGGCGAAGATTGAGAAAGAAGATCATGAGAAGTACGAAAAGCTCAAGGGTTTGAGCGACCAACAACTCATGGAAGCTATGTTTCCGACGCAAGTCGGCGAGTATGAGCGGGCGCGCTCGACTTGGAAGGAGAACAACAAGGGCTGGTTGCAGTGGGTTGAAATTGATAGCAGTGGGTGCCATTATCGCGGGGAGTGTCCTGAGCGGAGGCACACTCGCTCCTATCCTTATCGGAGCAGGGACAGCTTACCTGGTGGCAGATAGCGGTTATCAGGCGGTTAGCGGGGAGACCATTTCGGGGAAACGGCTGACTGACGGGGAGCGCATCTGGGCAGGTGTGGACGCAGTCTTGACGGCAGCGACCGGTGGCTTTGCGACCTATGCCAGCGTGCTTGCCAAGACAGGGAAAGCCGCAACGACGACGGTACAGACGGTAGGCAAAGCTGTCAATTATGCCGACGATGCCAATGACATCGCTCATACGGTGACCGCGATGCAGGATGACCCTTGGGCGCAGCACTCCAATTTGGAATAGGGCGTGCGATTGGTCATGTCTCGAATGTCTTAGGCAATAAAGCCCGAGCAAGATTTGGCAAGGGTGGCAGTGGAGCTGATGTGGACTTGCCAAGTAGTGGGAAAGGTGTGGATCTGCCAGCGGGCAATGCAGGCTTGAAGACCCATGCGGACACAGATGTGGATCCGTCTACGCTTGGTACAGGCAAGAAGCCAAAACCAGAGATTCAAAGTCCACAACATCAAGAAATGCCAAGCCCAAGCAAGAAAGCAGAGCTTGACACATCAAAGACAAGCAAGCCTGAGATTGACCGCACCAGCAGCCCAGAAGTAACGAGACCAAGCAAGAAGCCAGAAATCGATACTTCTAAGACGAGCAAACCCGAGATTGACAATCCGAGCCGTCCAGTGGTGGACAAGACCAACAGCGAGTTGGATACAGGTAAGCCCGTGAAGCCGGAGGTCAGCCAAGCTCGTCCGAGCGAGGTGGTGTCACCAAACAGCCGTCCGAAAGAAGTGGACGTGACCAAGAAGCCCGACATCGAAGTGACTCGCCCAGCCGAAGTCAATCCGACCAAGGTTAAGCCAGAAATGGAAACCAAGGTCAAACCAGACATTGACGCAGCGGCAGCTAGTGCCAGCGCCGTTCCGAAAGTCAAGGCGCAAGAACCCGACCTCCCCAAAGCCGGACAACCCGAAGTCACCCCTGACGCTGGCAAGAAAGTGCAGAAGCCAGAAGAGGTGGATACCGAAGCCACTAAGGCTGGGAAGGTTGAGGAGGAAGATACAAATTGGGGCCCAGATGAAATTTCGCGTTTACGAGAGGATTGGGGAGTTCCAGAAACTGACACACTTGCTGTTGCAAAAACAGATATAGAAGGTCTAGAAGACATAGTATTTAAAGGAGGCTCTCCAAGAGTTAGAAAAGAAGCTGGTCTAGATGATTTAGATGTGTTAAAACCAGATAGAGCGATTAAAAGTTCTGGTAAAATTGCGTCTGCGACTCGTCATGCCGAGGAAGATGTGGCAAATGAGTTCGTTGAAGCTGTGGAAAAAGCAGGTTTATCAAACGAAGAAGTTAAGGGAGTCTTACACTTGTATCAATCAAATCCAAGTGGAGTATGTCCTACTTGTTTAAGTGGTTTAGGTAATCCCGATAAGGCATCTGGAGTAATAAAACAACTAAGTGAAAGATACCCAAATTTAAAGATAAAAGTATCTTCCAATCAAGTTGAAGGTGTCCGAGTGACAGGAAGATCAAACTTTACTGTTCAAAACGGGAAATATGTTGATTGAGGTGAAAAATGGAAAATTATAAATTAGCAAACTTCATGCAAATCTTGACGGAGTGTTTACCGTCATATTTGAAGAAAAAGGAAGATATTGTTTTTGTCAAAAAGACGCTTGAGATGACGCAAGATTTTCTTTTGGATAAAGAAACGGTGTCTCCTGACGCTTTATATGACCGCTTGGAAAATATAAACGAGGAAGATATTCTTACTTATTTTGACCTTGACAAAGAAAGTGCTCCGTCAGTCTGGGTCTGCATAGCAGACTTTGTGGCTTATATCTGTAAATTAAGCTACGACGAAAGTGGCGAAAAGTATCTACCCGAGACGATTGAAGCGGTGGATGAAGCGACCTTAACAGAGTTTTTTACTCAGTACAAGGAAAATCTTTCTCTGTTTTCAGATTTGTCAGTGGCGGCTACGACTGCTTTGCAGGAGAAAGAAGTTGATTTGACAGACGAAGCTGTTCATACCTATTATGTACAGTTGTTTGGAGATGATAAATAATCATGGAGCTAAACTTGATTGTTAAACAAGTTCTGCTTGATATTGACTTCATCAACCGCTATGAGGCCTTATCAAAAGAATATAGTCCGGAGAAATTAAGAAATAAAACACCGTTAAAATATCTTGACGGTGAGTTAGTTATGGATATGATTTCAGAGGCTGGCTATATTCCCGGTTTTGACCCCAAAGAGAAATTTTTTAAATTTTATGAAAAGATAGAAGATTATCGGTTCGGTCTGCATATTGTACTTTATAATGGAACAGTAGAGCTCATTTGGGCTGTTAAAGATAAAGAAAAATCAATTGCAGGCATGCCGTGGGGAATTTATTCCAGATTGATGATTGATCCAGACTATCGTATCAAAATGCCCAATTTCAGTGACTACGACGAATTGGAAGATATTTTAAAAACAGCTTTTAAGATTTATGAGGATTTCAAACAAGTCTTTTTAGAAATTGCTGAACAAAAATAGATGTCGAAAGAGGGCAATCGCCCTCTTTTTTGCTATACTGGTATCAGCGGGGTGGAGTAGATGATAGATAAAATAGATTTTTTAAACAAATATACATTAAATGAACACCAAGTTGAAATTTTGACAGGTGTTGATAGTAATGTTCAAGAACTTCCTAAATTATGGCAAGATATTCTAGCCATATCAGAACGTCAAGAACGCGTGAAACAAGTTTTACAATATTGGCAGCAAAAAATAGGGAAATACCTTATAAATACAACTTCTTATCTGTCTGAATATTTATATGACGTTGAAGTTATGAAAATCGGTCAAGATTTTTATTTGCTTTATACAGTAGTTGGTAGAAGACACAAAGTCATGTATTACGCTGGAGGAAATCCTAATAAAACAAAAGCGGCTTTAAATTCTATAGGGCAGTCTTTCGTTTCGCAGCTACCTGAAAGTTTAAAGAAATTTTATTTTGAACTACACGATGGCTTTTACTATTATCCAAGTCGTAGTATGGGACTTGAAGCTACACAGTCTATCATGAGATTGGCAGATGAAGAGTGGGGGATTTTGGAAGATGGTGCTCCTGTTCCTATTGATTTATCTTCTAGTTATTCATTCTTTACGAATGGTATGGGAAGATATGTTGTTTTGGATTTATCAGAGGGCAATCCTCTTTCTGAAGCAGTTTTATGGGATTCTTCTGCTCCTGCTCGTTATCATTTAGACTTTTGGGCTATTGTTGATGAGTGGATAACGATAGGGTTTGATGGTTAATTTATATTCATAAAAAAGAGGACAATCGTCCTCTTTTTTGTTATACTGGAAAGTGTAGGGGAACAAAATGGAAATTTTAAAC
>ERZ773054.845-NODE-845-length-20824-cov-54.377871_pt1 | contig 20824 bp, 25 predicted proteins | sample MGYA00580630_ERZ773054 | MGnify/ENA primary metagenome ERZ773054 (study PRJEB29015, sample SAMEA2737994) | human oral metagenome | biome: human oral; feature: human-associated habitat; material: dental | place: China | collected 2115 ... | reverse complement strand
ACCGCATCGGCGGCCGCCACGGCTTGGGCATGAGCGACCAAATCGAAAACCGCATCATCGAAGCCAAATCGCGCGGCATCTACGAAGCCCCGGGCATGGCGTTGTTCCACATCGCCTACGAACGCTTGGTGACCGGCATCCACAACGAGGACACCATCGAACAATACCGCATCAACGGCCTGCGCCTCGGCCGCCTGCTCTACCAAGGTCGCTGGTTCGACAGCCAAGCCCTCATGTTGCGCGAAACCGCCCAACGCTGGGTCGCCAAAGCCATTACCGGCGAAGTAACCCTCGAACTGCGCCGCGGCAACGACTACTCGATTCTGAATACCGAATCGCCCAACCTGACCTACCAACCCGAACGCCTGAGCATGGAAAAAGTCGAAGACGCAGCGTTCACACCACTCGACCGCATCGGCCAACTGACCATGCGCAACCTCGACATTACTGACACCCGCGCCAAACTGGGTATCTACTCGCAAAGCGGTTTGTTGGCATTGGGCGAAGGCTCCGTATTACCGCAGTTGAATAATAAGGAGTAGAATTAGGGGGCTTTAAAGCCCCCTTTTTTTTAAGGAATAAAATGAAAGAATATAAAGCCGTCATTTATCAAGAGAACCTGCTGTCCAGTTTGGTTTTCGGCAGCGCCAAAATCAATCCGGTCAAATTCAGCGATTTCCTCAACAGCCACGCTTCGCAAGGCTGGAAGGTCGTTACCATGGAAAAAGACCAGCGCCGCATGTTGTTGTTTTTCGTGCGTGAAGCCTACGTCGTCATTTTGGAAAAAGAACGTGTTTAAACTCGGCGTCTATGCCTGTCTCGGATTATTCGTCAGCTGGGTGTTGCTCTTGATTTTGCAACTGTGGTTTTCCTTCATCGATGCCGATTTGTTTCTCAAAATTACCCTGACCATGGCAGGTCTTTTCATTATCATTCTGGCCAGCTTACTGGTGATCAGCCAGTATTTTTCCGAAAAGAAAATGAAAGACGACGGATTTATCAACTGATACTACTTCGGGAAGCGCCATGTGTGCTTTATCCAAAACCTTAACGCAACATCCTTGTTCAATAGACAAGGCCGTCTGAAATTTATGTTTCAGACGGCCTTATTACCCTCCTCAAAGCTACTGAATACCATGAAATTCTTTTCCCACTTTTATCTTGAAAACCATATGTATTTCAACGACTACTTGTTTTTTGATGTGCTTTTAATTTCTTCATCGCCCAATCATAGTGGCTTGAAGTAGTGCTTACAAAGTACGAACCGAGTACACTTCCTCCTACCCACTTATAGACATCTTTTGAAAACAGTTCTTTATTTGTAAATCTTTCAGCTAATTCTAAAATATCTTTATGGGATTTATGAAACATTTCTTTTGCATCTTCAAGAGAAGTGTTTTGATGTTTTTTCCAAAACTCCACATTCATATCTCCATAAGTTTTCCAATTATATGGAGCTGGAATAAAAGGTTTTGCCACTCCCTTTAAATTTGTATCTACCCAATTCAAAAGAAGCTGGTGCCATTCATATAAATGGATCAAAATATCTCTTAGATTTTTATCTCTTTTCCAATGAGCCTCTTTCTTTTTTTCATCACTTGAAAAGTCAAAAGGTGTATTTAATTCTTCGTCAGACAGCTTAGCAATTAACACGTTCAACTTATCATAGTTTTCTTTCGCTGCAATCATTAAATCTTCTTTTGTTCTTGGTCTTGGCATAATATTTCCTCCTACTTTACGCTATATCTCAATATGGTTTTTAAGTTTTCTTCTGATGTTCTATTCTTGTTGCTCAAATAGATTTCTGTATTATAATCAAATTTTCTTAAAAGACCATGTTTTTCCATAAAACTTTATAGTTTTTCAAATGAATATGGTTCTGTGTCAAAACTTCAAATACGTCCTGATTTTCGCTGCCCTCGTCATACTCTTGCTCGCCGTATCGCAATACCTGCGCCACAGTATGGACACCAAATACCGCGACCTGAGCATTATTGCCCTGTTGCTGCTCATCCTCATCTGCCGCACGCAATATCTTTCGTACAGCGAACGTCAAAACTTCGCCGCCGACACTTCGAGCTTGGTTGGCTTTCTCGATGCCATAATCGAAAACCAAAAGGTTGAAAAACAAGACATCATCGTCAACAGCACGCGCCTATCCAACGGCATGATTATCGGCATCAAAAGCCAATATTACGAAATCCATTTCAATCAAGACTTCTCCGCCTACACACTGACGCCCATCAATCTGGTCAACAACAATATCGAACTCATCGATAAAGAATAACAGGATACACACATGGAAGCATACTCTCTGCTCGCCCTCAAACTGCTGATGGGTATTTTAGGTTTGATTTTGCAAATCCACCTCTTAGGCAAAGGTAACCTCGCGCCGACCTCCGCCATGGATCAAGTACAAAACTTTGTACTCGGCGGCATCATCAGCGACGTGATTTACAGCGACAGCATCGGCCTGTTGCAATTTTTCCCCGTACTGATTTTGTGGACGTTGTTGGTCTTGAGCCTGAAATTCATCAAAAACCACAACCGTTGGGTCAAATCCGTGATTGACGGCAAATCCGTTTGGATCATCGTCAACGGCAAAGTCCAAGCAGAAGAATGTATGAAAAACGGCATCAGCGTGCATGACCTCATGTTCAAACTCCGCGCCGCCGGCATCTATGAAATCTCTTCGGTCAAACGCGCCGTCATGGAGCAAAACGGCCAGTTCACCGTCATTCAGTACGGCGACGAAAGCCTACGCTATCCGCTGATTACAGACGGCCAAGTCGACCCCGACATCCTCGAAATCATTAAGCGTGATGAAGAGTGGCTGAACAAGAGCTTGACCGCCTCCACCTTGAAGCCTCGCAAGTCTATATCGGCGAATATATAGACGGAAAATTGGTGGCACACCGTTATCCTTCTTGATTTGAAAATAGCAGGCCGTCTGAAACCCTGATTTCAGACGGCCTTATATATTACGCCCCGTGAAAGGGGCAATTAACCAAACTTAACAAACCCCTTTCATTAGCCAAGTGAAAGGGGCTTTTTTATGTCAGCAAACATTATTTTCAGTTCGTCTTACTGGCGAATATTCAAATTAAAAAATTCATGTGTTTTGTGCTTTTACAGATTCCAAGTAGGAAAAGCCCATGAACTGGAAACGCAAGAAACGTTTCCAGATTTGTTGGAAACGCTGAAAAAAATAGATTCGGCAGGCTCTCACTATCCTGTCATTTTAACTTCGGACGGTTCGCCGTTTATTGTTCTTTAATAGTTTGTCGGAATGAAGGGCTTTCGGTCGCAGACCGTCGGGCGCGCGTCAGCGCGGCAGACGGGAAGCGGCAGAAAGCCCCCCCCCTTGACTAACAGGGGGGGAGCAAAAATCAAAGCCCCGAAATTCCAAAAGAGGGGAGCAGATGAGCCAAATAGAATATTTCTCACATTTCATCACGGATGAGCGGGGGAAACTGATTGAAGTTCCGCAAAGGCGGGGCATACAGGACGGCGTTTTCATAGACTGGCTTTCTATAACATTCCATGAAGACACATTGGTAAAAATCGCCGGATGTCCGTTGGTATCCGATACTGAATACATGTACGTCTTGAGCAGGAAGTTAGAAGAAATTTTAGGTTTCGGCATTACCCGAAAATGCAAGTCCAAAGGTAACAAGTTTTATGAATCCATGTACCGGCTCGGATCGGAAGATGTGGATTACGGAGAAGTCCATTATGGCGGCCAGCGGGATACTGTTTTGATTGAGCTGAAAGGCGTCGGGTGCAATCTCGCGCAAGCGGGTTGGGAAGCAAGGATGAGGCAGTTTTTGGAAAACGCCGTCCGACCTAGAATAACCCGTGTAGATTTGGCATTGGATTTTTTTGATGGAAGCTACACACCTGATCAGGCAATGTTAGATCACGATAACGGCTTTTTCGACAATCACAATATGCGCCCGAAGTCTGAAACAGTCGGGTCGGCATGGCGTAAGGAAGACGGCACAGGTAAGACGTTCTATGTTGGTCGGAAGAAAAATTCCCGATTTGTCCGTGTATACGAAAAAGGCCGTCAGTTGGGTGATAAGGATAGTCCATGGGTCAGGTTTGAAATACAGTTTAACCACGGAGATATAGAAATACCGTTTGAGATTCTGACAGATGAAGGCGGTTACTTTTGCGGCGCATTTCCCATATGCAGCACTTTCAAAAATATGCCGCAAAAAAAAAACGGTTTGAGCCGAGAAGTAAAGCACTGAATCTGACGTTCGGCCACAAACTGAAACACGCAAAGAACGCCGTCGGCAAGCTCGTCAATTTCATGTCCGATTTAGGTTTTACGGCTGAAGAAATTGTTAGGCATCTAAAAGCAGAACAAGGTTATCCCAAAGGTCTGGAGCCTGAAAAATACGATTTGAACGAATTGAGGCAGGCAGAAAGAAGCGGGTTTATACACGAATCGGCGGAGGCGGCACTTGATTTTGAAGTCATGGCTTTAGAGTTAGATTCGGTTTGTTTCAAACTGTCTGATGGCTACGACCCGCATAAACGTCTTTTTGACGTCCAGTATGAAGCAGACAGAAAACGCAAAGAAGATGAATCGTATGAACAATTTTTGCAGCGCAAATATGAAGAAGTTTTACCGCTCGCCGAGCAGATGAAGCGAAGGACGGCGCGATGGCATAAAGAAACAGCGCGAAACCGTATTAAAAATTCCAAGTATCGGCTTTATCGCGGTGAATATAGGGCTTATACCAAAAAGCCCGTCAAATTTGATTGGTATGATTTTTAAGAAAGGAAATATCCGTGTTTAACCAAACCCAGATTATCACTTATCCAGCAACCTTTTTAGGTGCAAAAAAATTCAAAGGCGAAATTGACGGCTCGAAGATTGACAGTTGTTCCGTCTTGGTGGCTACACCGCTCCCGTCTCAATCGGGTAACGCCGTCGGATTCACCGCAGCGCAGATGAAATTCGGTTCAAGCGATAACTTTGCAAAGCTGGAAAACCTCAGTTTCCCTTGCGAAGTCATGATTACCGTAGAGATGACTTCGACAGGCAAAGGCATGGTTCCCTCCCTGAAAGAGTTCCAAGTACAAACAGAGGCAAAGCCGAAAGGCTAAATCATGAAATATAAAGAACGGTTCATAGTTCAGGATTTGGAATCACATGAATTCATTTATCCCGATCCGTTTGGCGATACAGGTTTTACCCAAAATCTAAAATCTGCCGGGCATTTTGAAAGCTATGAAGACGCATTTAATGCCGGAATGGACGAAATAGGCGGTGGATTTCAAATTTTCGCGTTTTATTTGAAAGAAGAATAAGTTCACAGGCTCGGCGGGCGGGCGGTAAAACCTTTCACAAAGCCCGCAATTAAAGGATTAAAAATGAAACAGAAAGTGCCCCTCTCGTTTAAATTAAGTTTGGTCGGTTTAGTTTTTTTCCTCCTGGTTTTATCTGTATCGGTTTGGTACCTGTACGGTTAAAAGACTTGCGGTAAGTCTCAAAACACCCGCATCGCTTTTTTATTAACCTTTATTGAAAGGAAAACGCTATGAAACTCTTAAACGTAGCAAAAAAATACGGCAATAAAGTTATTGCTGCAACAGCCCTGACAACCGCTTCCGCTTTAGCCGCTGCCGATGGCGTCGATTTGTCCGGTATCGGTACGACCGCAGCCGCCGAGATTGCAAAATTTGCCGTAATGGTATCTGCAATCGGTGCTGCCGTTCTTTCGGTTATCGTGTTGATGCAAGGCTTCCGCATGGCCTTCAGCATGGTTAAAACGGCTAAATAACTGAAAGGGTAGGACATGGGGTATCGCGTCGGATTGCAGTGCTTTTATACAACGGCAGAAGCGCATGATTATGTATTGTCTCAAGTCCTACCTACCGTAACGGCGGATGGTAAAGTCGTCCGCCCTTACAAAAACGGCAAAGACTGGTATTTGAACGAGCAGAAAATCAATTTGAGTTTTCCGCAATGCGACATAGCCGAACAAATACAATTCGGCGTATTGGTCGGTGCACCGTTCATAGTCTTATTGGTGCTTTTATTCGGTATCAGGATGATAAAACGGTTGATTGAATCGGTTACAGAGAATCAAGGGGGTGGAGATGATTGACTTTTGGTTTTTATACGGATTCGGCGCGGTCTGTTTGGCATCGCTGATATTTTTTTGATATTCAAAAAGGGGATAATTCCGACTTTCTGAAACCATTAAGAAAGTTAGTATTATGAAACCGTTTATTTCAGAAGCCCAATTGGCACTTTTTAAATATCAAGCAGGCGGAAAATATTTTAATTGCCCAATGTCGTATATAGCTCAGCAGGAATTTGTAGAGTTCTCAAGAAATAATCGTACTGAAGATTTAATTTTTTATTTTTCTCATTTTTGGAATCGTGAAATAAAAAAAGATATTTGGGAAATTTCTTTTTCTGATAATTCCTCGCTTTTAATTAGAAAAGTTTTTAAAAATGGGAAAATTATATTTGAATCAAAATCAACTGATTCGACTGATAATTCTGATTTTGATGTCATTTTTAGTTAAAAACTCTTACGCAGAATGGAAAGCTGGTCCTCCATTTCCCGGATCTAATGGATCTGTCCGTCCATTATATGATTCGTCTAAAGTTAATTTAAATCCTCATACTATGTATAAGACAGATATAGGTCATTATGGGTTTAAAACAACTATAAGCCAAACTATAGAACATGTTCCAACTGGTGCAACGCGTTCTGGTGTACCTGCAATTTTTGAAGCCCAAGTATCCCGTAAAACCGTCCTTTCAGGCGCATTTGGCCTGGTAAAAAGAGGTGCAGCATTAGGTACTCGAGTTTCTGGTTGGGGTACTGCTGCCTATTTGGCCTATGAAGCCTATCAAGCTGTAAAAGGTGATTTGGAAAAAGAAGGTTTTAAATGGAATGAAGTTAACGAAGAATTCTTAAAAGAATGGCCGGCGCGTAATTGCCTTATTACTAGAGACGAAGAAGGAAGAACTCAAAAAGTCGCATGTTATGGCGTTGATAGTTCGGTTTTAAGTGCTTATAGAAAAGGTGGTCAAAGTCGAATTGATGCAGAACAACTTATGAAAAGCAAAATGGAAAAACTGGCAGGTTCATTTTGGGATAAAGAAAAAATTGCATTGGACAAAAGAAGTGGCGAAAAATTTTGGGAATATTATTCACTTGATTATTGTTATTTTAATATGAATGGCGGAAATTGTTCGGTAACGTATGGGGGTGACGGAAGAAGCCCAATTTCATTTCAGTTATATATGAGAGACACAGAAGTTCTTGACCAAGAAACATTTTTACAAATCGCTACCTCATCTATTGATGGAAACCCAAATCCATTTATCAAAGGCACGGGTTACCCTGAATATAAAGAAAATATCAAAGTCCCTGCCGGTACGTCTGTAACCATTGGCCCTATAACCCCCGAAAACGGCAAGCCGGTACAAATTACTATTACTTTCGGAAAAGATTCAAACGGAAACACTACGGCAGAAGTAGCAACAACACAGCGCCCCGACCTCACACCGGGTAGCCCTGAAGCTCCAAAAACCAACCCAACACCTACACCGGGCGATAATGGCAAGCCAGGTTCACAACCCGACCCCAATCCTGATGAAAGCCCGTCCGATAAGCCAAAACCCGACCCTGATGACAGCCCTAGCGGCAAAGACAAGCCAAAAAAGGACGAAAGACCTAAAGAGGACGACAAGCCCAAAGAAGACGGAGGCTTGCTTTGTAAAGTGTTCCCGAATATTTTGGCCTGTGATGAATTGCCTGAAAAAGAAGAACCAAATTTAGAGATTCCTCAAGAAACTATCGATTTGAACTTCACACCTGACAATACCTTTAAAGAGTATGGCGAATGCCCTGCTCCCGTAATGTTTCAGGCATTGGGTGCTGAATACAGAATCAGTCTTGAGCCTGCGTGTAATTTAGCTGCCATGATTAGACCCTTTATTATCGCTATGGCTTGGCTGGTGGCTTCGTTCTTCGTGTCTAGAGTTGTCAGAAATAACGCATAGGGGGATTTATGAAATTTTTAGCTGCTCTTGCTCCATATTTGATAAATCATGTTGTTAAATACATTCTGACTGCTTTAGGGGTGTCTATTATTACTTATGTTGGTTTTGATGCCCTTATGGGTAATCTTAAAAATCAGTTTATAAGCAGCATGGGGGCGGTTCCCGCCGGAGCGATCCAAATTTTTTATATCGCAGGTGGTGGCGTTGTTCTGAACATCATGTTTGGCATGCTCGCCTTTGTCGTTACTTTTAAAACCCTGTCTAAATTAAGCTTCGGCAAGAAAGGTTAAAAATGGCCGCAATTACTTTGATTACAGGTAAACCAAGAATCGGCAAAACCGCCTTTGCCGTTGAACTGCTTATGTTTGATGATTTCTATAAAGGCCGAAAAATCTTTTCCAATATTAACGGCCTTTTGATAGACCATCATAAACCGCCGGAGGGACATAGCTGGGAAGACATGCATGAATGGCTGAAATGGAAAGAGAATATAGGCTCTGTTGTCATCTATGACGAAGTGCAATATCTGTTTCCGACACGTTCAAGCGGCTCAAAAATGCCCGAAAACGTCGCCTTTTTGAACATTCACGGCCATTACGGTATTGACATGATACTAATCACACAATCACCTAAGTTGCTTGACGTGAATTTGCGCGAAGTAGTTAATAAGCATATACATATAGCTGCAAACAAAATGGGCGGTTTGACTAGGCTCGAATGGAACGAAGTAGCCTTAAATCCGACACAACAGGCAAGAAACGCCTTGTCCAGTTCGCATAAAATCCGACAAGAGGTTTTTGAATACTACAAATCCGCTGAAGTGCATACCGCGCATTCTCACGTTAAATCAAGGTGGTATTACGTCATCATCGCAATGTTGTTTATCCTGCCGTGTATCTTAGGTTTGGTCGGATTCATGGGCTATAAGATGTATCAGGGTTATAAAGATAAAGCAGGAATGACGACACAGGTCGAAAACCCAAAAGAAGCTACAGGTTTTAAAAATCCGCTTGACCCTGAAAACCAAAAGGAAATGATGCCGCAAAGTGGAATTCAGGGACAAAACCTCAAACCCGAAGATTTTGTACCTGTACTTGCTGAAAAGCCCGAAAGCAAACCTATTTATAACGGCGTCCGACAAGTTAAAACATTTGAGTACCCCGTCGGCTGTGTTGATGGTGGCAAAAGCGGATGTACATGTTACTCAAGCCAGGGCACACCGCTGAAAGAAATCACTAAGGCAATGTGCAAAGACTACGTCAAAAACGGCTTGCCGTTTAACCCGTACAAGGACGAGCAGCAAACCGCGCAACAGCCACAAACAGCACCGCAGACAGCCTATGAGCCTGAAAAAGGGCAAGTCCTTACGATGGGTGGGCAAAGTCCCCAAAATCTCATGTATGACGGCTATGTCGAAGCAGGAGAAACAGCCGGATTCCAAAACGGTGCAAAGGTCGGCAGTTAAGAGATATTTATTTAATTGTTGATGTAGCCTAAGCGGAATCAACGGTTAAATAAATATCAACGGGGTGCGGGAACTCCCGCTTCTATGAGTTTCAGCAATTTTATGTCTTCCGGCGACACCTAAAAATTCAAAAACAGACAAAAATCAGCTCAGACGGAAGCAATAAAATGCCAAAGCCAACACCCGCAAACCGTTTTAAAAAAGACGGTTTGCGGGTGTTTGTTTATGCGCAAAACAAAGACCGGGGCGGTTAGGCAGATGAACGACCTAGGCAGAAAAAGCCGATAAAAAGAAATGTTGACCGTCTTCTACCATCCTTGAAATTGAATATCATCATAGCCGCGAAAGGCTGAATAAATAAGGAAAATCCTATCATGAATACAATCGGATTGGACATATCGCAAAAAACAATAGACGCAACACTGCATAAGACCGACGGAAGCACATATTACACAAAGGTCGGAAACAATCGCGAAGGCTTCCAAAGCCTAAAAGATTGGATAAAGGTAAACAAGGTCAGAAAATGCGTCATCGGAATGGAAGCAACGGGCATATACTACGAAGCCGCTGCCGAAAATCTGTCCGAAACCCACACCGTTTACGTCATCAATCCCCTGAAAATCAAAGACTACGGCAAAAGCCAGTTTAATCGCACGAAAACCGACAAAGCCGATTCAAACCTGATCGCCGAATATACCAAACGGCACGCGGACAAAATCATACCGTACAGCAAACCCAAAAACCGCTACCTGCAAAAACTCATCAACCTGAAACAGCAACTCAAAGACCATCAGAAACAAATTAAAAACCGCCTGCACAGTTCAGATGACGAAATGATACAGGCGATTCATCAAGACCTTATCAAAGCCTATCAGGAAAAAATCGACCAAACCCAAACCGCGATAGAAGCACAAATCAAAGAACAAGCAGAAACTGACGGCCACTATCGAAACTTGCAAACCATAGCAGGCATAGGCAAAGACACCGCAGCTATACTGTATGCCCAACTGACAGATAAAACCTTTCAAACCGCAAACCAATTCGTATCATACGCAGGACTAAGTCCGCAGACTGAACAGTCCGGGACGAGTGTAAACAAGAAAGGCAGATTGAGCCGTTATGGGCATCGCCGGGTTAAACGCTCCCTGTATATGCCCGCACTGGTTGCCTATCGGACGGGTGCATTCCCTCAGCTCGTTCGCAACTTGACGAATGCAGGTAAACCCAAAATGGTCATCATCGTCGCCATTATGCGCAAACTGGCGAAGTTGGCATATTACATTGTCAAAACGGGCAAGCCATATGACAGCACGCGGCACAAAGCGGCGCAGGCGTAAACTGTAAAAACAAACTAAACAAAAAGAAAAACGGTTACAGGAAACGTAACCGTGTATTGTCATATCGTCAAAAAGCGTAAAACAAAATAACTATATAAAATATAAAGTTACAAATATATTCCATTTAACTTGTTGACGGGCAACATATCATCTTTTTGCATTCAGCCCAAACACTGATGTTTTAATCGCGGTATTCAAACCTTGCGCCCAAAAATTGAGCCAGCGTAGAAACGTGGGAATGTCGGGGGTCTTTGACGGCGGTCAGCAGCAGGATATTGCCGTGTTGCCGCTCCAAATCCAGCAGCTGCTTGATGGCGGCTTGTGCAGTTTCATTGTGCAACTCTTCATGATAACGGCTGACAAAACTGTCGAAATTTTGAGTCGGATTTTCGTGATACCAGCGGCGCAGGTTTGCACTGGGCGTAATGTCTTTCAGCCAAAGAGCAGTGGCGAAGACCTCTTTGCGGACGCCGCGCGGATAGAGGCGGTCGATAAAAACGGCGGTCTGTTCGGGATTCGGCTGATAAGCGTAAATGCGTTGTACGGTAAACATTATGTCTGCCTTCAAATCGATTCAGGCCGTCTGAAAATTCAGACGACCTGATGTTTTTTAGGGTTTAAAACAGTTTTTTGACTTCGGCTTCGATATCGTCGGCTCGCATAAAGGTTTCGCCGATCAGGAAAGTATGCACGCCGTGGCTGCGCATGAAATCGACGTCTTCTTTGTTGCGGATGCCGCTTTCGGTTACAACGGTTTTGCCGTTCAATTCAGGCAAGAGGTCGAGGGTTTGTTGCAGGGTCACTTCAAACGTACGCAGGTTGCGGTTGTTGACGCCCCACAACGGCGTGGTCATGTTGCGGCATTTTTCCAGCTCGGACGCATCGTGTAACTCCAACAAGACAGTCATGCCCAATTCGTGGGCAACGGCTTCAAAACGCTCAAGCTGCTCTGCTTCCAAGGCGGCGGCAATCAGAAGAACTGCATCCGCACCCCACGCACGCGCCTGATAGATTTGGTATTTGTCGATGACGAAATCTTTACGCAAGACCGGCAGCGCCACGGCCGCACGCGCCTGTTTCAAATACTCGGGCGAGCCTTGGAAATAAGGTTCGTCCGTCAACACGGACAAACAGGCCGCGCCGGCTTTTTCATAGGCAACGGCGATTTCGGCAGGATGAAAATCAGGACGGATCAGGCCTTTGCTCGGGCTGGCTTTTTTGACTTCGGCAATAATGGCAGGCAGATTCTGCGCGTGTTTTTCACGGATCGAGCCGATAAAGCTGCGAACCGGTGCAGCAGCCTGCGCTTGGGCTTTGATGTCTTCCAAGGAAACGGTGGCTTTTTGGGCGGCCACTTCTTCTGCTTTGGTGGCAAGGATTTTGTTGAGAATATCGGTCATGGCGTTTTTCTATTGGGGCTGATTTTCGGGTTTGAATCGTGCAATATGCTGCCGCAGATTAGATTTCAGACGGCCTGAATGCCGCTATTTTAATGGTTTGAAAAAAGGCGGGCAAGAATGCCCGCCTTTGTGTCTGCTTCAATTTAGTGATGAATGCCCAAAACGGTTGCGTTGTGACTGATGATTTCGTCCGCCAAAGTCGGATTGTCGTTCAGCTTGATACCGTAGCCAGGCACCAATTCTTTCAGACGGCCTGACCATGACTCGATACGGCCCGGGAAGCATTGGTTAATCAGCTTAATCATCAAAGGCACGGCGGTTGAGGCACCTGGGGATGCGCCCAGCAATGCGGCCAGCGAACCGTCGGCATGAGCGACGATTTCGGTACCGAATTGGAGTACGCCGCCTTTTTTCGGGTCTTTTTTGATGATTTGTACGCGTTGACCGGCGGTAATCAGTTCCCAATTGTCAGGATTGGCTTCCGGATAATACTCTAAGAGCGAATTAAAGCGTTCTTCTTTGGTTTTACGCAATTCGCCCAAGAGGTATTTGGTCAGCGGCATATTAGCCCAACCGGCGCGGAGCATGGGATAGAGGTTGTCCATTTGGATGGACATCGGCAGATCCATGAGCGAGCCTTGTTTGAGGAAGTTGGGGCGGAAGCCTGCATATGGGCCGAACATCAGATGACGCTCGCCGTTCACGTTGCGGGTATCCAAGTGCGGAACGGACATAGGAGGCGCGCCAACGGAAGCTTGGCCGTACACTTTGGCATTGTGTTGGGCAACGGTTTCAGGGTTGCTGTTGCGGAAGAACAGGCCGGAAACAGGGAAGCCGCCGTAGCCTTTGCCTTCCGGAATACCGGATTTTTGCAGCAGGGTCAGTGCGCCGCCGCCTGCGCCGAGGAACACGAAACGGCTGCGGAGGGTCAAATGGTCTTCATGGTTTTCGGTGTTGCAGGTTTTGAGTACCCACGCGCCGTCAGATTCGCGTTTGATGTCTTCAACATGGCGGTTGAATTCCATTTTCACGCCTTTTTCGCGCAGATATTGCACCATTTGGCGGGTCAGATTACCGAAATCAACGTCCGTACCTTCGGCGGAGTAGTTGGCGGCAATGGGTTGGCTTTCATCACGACCGTTGACAACCAGCGGCGCCCATTCGGCGATTTTGGCGCGGTCGGTAGAAAACTCCATTTTTTCAAAGAGTTTTTGGTTTTTGAACACGTCGAAACGTTTTTGCAGATAACTGCAATGGTCGGCGTTCATCACCAGCGACATATGGGGGACGGAATTGATGAAAGAACGGTCGGTCAGTTTGCCTTCTTCGACCAAAGTCGCCCAAAATTGGCGGCTGATATGGAATTGTTCGGCAATATTGAGGGCGCGGGTCGGATCGATCGTGCCGTCGGCAGTCAGGGGCGCATAGTTCAATTCGCACAGCGCAGAGTGTCCCGTACCGGCATTGTTCCATGCATTTGATGATTCCAACGCTACATCTTCCAAGCGTTCAATCAGGGTGATTTCCCAAGATGGTTCGAGTTCTTTGAGCAATACGCCCAAAGTGGCGCTCATAATGCCGCCGCCTACTAATACGACATCGGTTGCTTCAGCCATGGTTTTACTCCTACTAAAGTCAGGCATGGTTTGCCTTGTGGTTATCTATCATTATAAACAACTGATTTCAGAGGAATTATTTTTTGGTTTTGTTGTGTGTGAAACTTTTTGCCTGCTGAGTTTCCGAGCGTAAATGGCGGAAGGCAGTTTCGGTTTGGGTTCCAGATTTCAGGTCTTTATAATATGTTATTAAGAATTTAGTAGATTTTACGGAGAAATGCAAAGATTTTCTGTTCGGTTCATATAAAAATAATAGATTAGGCCGTCTGAAAACGTTTTCTTACCCTTTATCTGCCAATGTTTTCCAATAAAAAAGAATTTTTCATTTCTTTTTTAATTGACTGTTTTTGTCAGCAATTTCGGTGGCAAACTAACGTGAATCAATCGCCGATCTGCTATCATTTCAACTTATTTCCCCAAGGCAAGCCGCCATGTACCTGACTCAAGAAAAGCCCTACCGCCCCCTATTGGTGGCACTGATGTTCCTCACCCTGCCGCTGGCGATGATATTGCACAATATCGTGCAAATCGCCTTTTCAGACGGCCAAGGTCTGCTGGTAACGGTCAAAGACGGCGCGTGGGCATGGCAAAGCGGTTGGCAGGATTCCGTCGCATGGTTTGTCTGCGGCATGTTTGCCTTCCTCAACCTGCCGATTGCCGGCGGACTGACCAAGCTGGCGTATAAAAAAATGATGCGCCGGCATTCGCGTTACGCCATCTTCCTTGCCGGCGTCGCAGCGTGTGCCTCGGCGGCGGCAGGCTTGATTTTTGAAGCCATCTTAGGCAATGCCGCATTGGCAGGCATGCGCGGACAAGGCGTGTTCTACTACACCCTCTCCGTATGGATCATCGCCATGCTGACCCTGCCCAAACAGCTCACGCGCGCGCCGGAGCAGCCCATCGTCTTTCACAAAATGAAACGTTGATTCAACAGGCGCAAACATTTTCAGACGGCATACTTTCCGTTACCATTACATCCAACGCGTTTTAACCAATAAGGAATAACAAATGAATCAGGCGCAACAGCTCCGCGACGGCATACAGGCACTGGGTTTGGACATCGATGAAACCAAACAGGCCAAACTGCTAGACTATGCCGCCCTGCTGCAAAAGTGGAATAAAACCTACAACCTGACCGCCCTGCGCGATCCCGCCCAAACCGTCAGCCATCATCTGCTCGACAGCCTGACCCTCCTGCCCTATATCGAACACGCGCAAACCATACTCGACGTCGGCTCCGGCGGCGGACAGCCCGGCATACCCACTGCCATCTGCCGCCCCGACCTCGACATCACCCTCCTCGATGCCAACACCAAAAAAACCGCCTTTCTGCAACAAGCCGTCATCGAACTTGGCCTTAAAAACGTCCGCATCATCAGCGGCCGCGTAGAAGCCGCCGCCGACTGCCGCGCCGACGTCATCACCAGCCGCGCCTTTGCCGAACTCGCCGACTTCGTCAACTGGACCGAGCACCTCCTCAAAGACGGCGGCTACTGGGCGGCCATGAAAGGCGTATATCCGCAAGAAGAAATCGACAAACTGCCCGAAAGCGTCGCCGTCGAAAAAGTCGAAGCATTGCACGTTCCCCAACTCAATGCCGAACGCCATATCGTCATCATCCGCAAAAAGGCCGTCTGAAAACAACCCAAGCATACCGAATAACGGTACAATCCAGCCATCCACACTTAACACGACAGCAAAGCACATGAGCGCACAAATCCTCGCCGTCGCCAACCAAAAAGGCGGAGTCGGCAAAACCACCACCACCGTCAACCTCGCCGCCTCCCTAGCCTCCAAAGGCCGCCGCGTCCTCGTCGTCGACCTCGACCCCCAAGGCAACGCCACCACAGGCAGCGGCATCAACAAAGCCACCATCGAAGACGGCGTTTACCAAGTCGTCCTCGGCGAAACCGACATCCCCAACGCCGTCGTCCACAGCAAAGAAGGCGGCTACGACGTATTGGGCGCCAACCGCACACTGGCCGGCGCAGAAGTCGAACTCGTCCAAGAAATCGCACGCGAAATCCGCCTCAAAAACGCCCTGCAGCTCGTTGCCGACAACTACGACTACGTCCTCATCGACTGCCCCCCGTCCCTGACCCTGCTCACCCTCAACGGCCTAGTCGCCGCCAACGGCGTCATCGTCCCCATGCTTTGCGAATACTACGCTCTCGAAGGCATTTCCGACCTCGTGGCCACCGTCCGCAAAATCCGCCAAGCCATCAACCCCGACCTCGACGTAACCGGCATCGTCCGCACCATGTACGACAGCCGCAGCCGCCTCGTCGTCGAAGTCAGCGAACAGCTCAAACAACACTTCGGCAACCTGCTCTTCGATACCGTCATCCCCCGTAACATCCGCCTAGCCGAAGCCCCCAGCCACGGCCTCCCCGCCCTCGCCTACGACGCTCACGCCAAAGGCACCCAAGCTTATCTCGACTTGGCTGACGAACTGATTGCACGGTTGGAAAAATAAACAGAAATATGAATATAAAAAGGCCGTCTGAAAGTTGGGAAATACTTTCAGACGGCCTTTGGTTTGATTGGGAAGAACATTTTAAAAAAGACCGCATGCGTGCGTACCGCAACACCCTACACATAAATTTCAAATTCTTTGTGATTCATAGGTAGGGTGTGCACCCGAAGGCACGCACGCGGTTTGATGCAGGCTACAGCTTGCTTATCTGGACTTAGCCGATGAACTGATTGCGCGTTTGGAAAAATAAACAGGAATATGAATATAAAAAGGCCGTCTGAAAGGTAGAAAGTACTTTCAGACGGCCTTTGGTTTGATTGGAAAGAATATTTCTTAAAGACCGCGTGCGTGCGTACCGCACACACCCTACGCATAAATTTCAAATTCTTTGTGATTCATAGGTAGGGTGTGTGCCCGAAGGCACGCACGCGGTTTGATGCAGGCTACAGCTTGCTATTTAGAAAGATCTATTACAAGGTATAGATGAACAGCTTTTTCCTAAAACCCCGCCCGATCCAATTCCTCCAACAGCGCAGGCCGGCGCGGTTTTTCGCTATATCGTTCCCTGATTTTGTCGGCAAAGTCTTCCATCGCCTGCCGTTGTGCGGAATATTGGCGGCGGAGGATCTTTAATTGGTTGAAGAGCTGGCGGTATTGCTTACGGTTGCTTGCTTCGTCGATTTCAACCGCAAAGATTTTCAGATAGACCGCTACGATTTGGTCGTGATACGGCTCGGGGAAAGACGGGGCAAAATGTTCCATCATGTACAACGAAAGATGTTGCTACAATAGGGCGAGCAACAGGTCGAATTCCTGTTCATGCTCCAATATTTCAGCTTGCAGCGAATATTGACCCGACAAACGCGCAAGCAGGCGGTTGAATTCATGCGGCCATTCGGCGGCGGAAAACGTGGTTTTCCATGCCTCGTAATGCGGCAATGAAAGGCTGGTGGAAAACGCCAAATCCGCTGCGATTTCGCGGACATCTTTGCCGGTTTCCTTTAATACATCAAAAAGTTGCAGTTCCCATTTGTGCGCTGTACCAAGCGTTCCCTCAGCTTTGGCAATCTTGATTCCTTCACGCAAGAGGCGTTCCGCTTCTGCCCAGTCTTTCTGCCCGACAGCTTGTTCTACCGCGATTTGTCTGAATTGCGGCAGGTGCAGATGTCGTCTGAAATAATCCTGCGCGGCAGCAGTATCGCCTTTCGCCTGCAAAACCTGCCAACCCTCAAATGCCCAAAATTCATGTTCCCAACCTGACTTGGTAACAGCCAAACGTTTAGCCACATAATCTTGCCACGCCTGCCATTCGCCGCGCAGCCGCCAGATTCGGGCGCGGATTTGGTAGATTTTATTGCCTGCCTCCGAGAAATCAAAATAGCGGCTGTCGTCCAAACATTTGTCCAAAAAATTAATCAAACGCTTTGGGACATTTTCCATAACCGCCTCTTCCAACAGGTCGATTGCCATATACATAGCATCGCCCAACATACCGTCCGAATTGTCTGCCTTTTCAAAAGCATCCTGCAAACGCGGTATTAACAGAGGCAAAGCCTGTTGCAACGCCGTCATTCCCTCCTGCACCACATCTTCCAACCAGTTTTGCAGTCTGAAGCCTAAATCAGCGGCTTCGTAGTAATCATAATATTGGGTTCGGGAAAAGATTTGGGAGAGCTGCTGCCGATACGGATTGCAGCCCTTTTTAGGCTGCTGCGCGTCAGATTCGTCAGGCTGCCCGTCCGGCGTTTGGGCGCGCACCGCATACCACAACGCCGCCATATGCTTGCACGCCCCGCCATAAGGACAATCGCAGCCCCCGTCCTTAATGTACAAATTATTATCCAGCTTCAGCCATACCGAATAGTTTTCCGAACCGCACACCTCCACCCGATAACGCCCGGCGGAAGTTTTTTGGACATCGCGAACCTTGCCCTGCTGAAAATACAACAGGCCGCGTTCGGCGATATGGGGCTGGAACAGGTGGGGAGGGTGGATACGGGGCATGGTTGGTTTCAAGAAGTGGTTGAAACATGGGAAGTTTACTGGTTCGGGCGGCGTTTGGGGAGATGGTAGTGGGAAGATTTGTTTGGCAAAGAGGCAAAAGGTCGTCTGAAAATGGGGTTCAGACGACCTTGGATTTGGGTGGATGCAGACTACGGTTTGCTATGTATCATGAAGATTTTATGAACCTTCAAATTTTTTGATTATACTAGTTACTGAAATCTTACCCTGATTATGAAACGTAAATATTCTCATGTCGCTATAACCTGATGGCGTATATGTGTTGCAACATTTGAAATCATGTATGGTTGTTCCTTTGCTAGGTGCGTTTCGTCCTGCCAAGCAGATTAGACCTATAAAGTTAATTCTGTCAGGAATTTTTAAATGCAAATTAATTAAATTATTCAACCATTCGCATAAAAATCGGCTAGATAAGATCTGTTTATTAGCATCTTTACTCTTTTTTGATTTTAAGTCAATTAATATAAAATAAGTCTCCTGTCCTTTTGTACATACTATTATGCCATCACAAACTTTTTTTATACCCGCTGGACAATCTGTTTTAAGAAATGCCCAGTTTACTACTGAAGGAATATCTAATGTGAACCCAAATCCATTAGAAGCTACAATTTCTAAAAGTTTATTACAGGAGTTTGGATTATTTTCTGTGATTTTAAAGCTTGAGCCATTTTTTTCTAAAACATTATCTTGATTAATTATAGAGCCATAGGAACTTATCATATTTAACTCTCATTTAGCTTGTAGTTTTACAATCAGTATAGATAGGTTCAATATAAGAATAATAAATATCATTACTACTTTCATTTAATGAATTAATTTCTTCATCAAAAGTTGTGGCAATAATACCTTCCTTAGTGATTTCCATAAGCTCTACAATATCATTTTTAAATAAATATGCTCCAATTTTATCTTTATCGATAAGATGGTTATCAGATATTGAGTACTTAGTCATTAAGTTAGTTCTCAAAGATTGATCTCCTTGAGCATCTGAGAGCATAATTAATGAATTAATCTCGCGAATAAAATAATCACTATGTGTGCTTAGTATTACGTTAATACCTGAATTAACTAAGGAAGCAACTATTCGAGCCATTGCTCGCTGATTGCTTGGATGAAGATTTAACTCTGGCTCATCAAGCATGATAGTATCATTCACTTGAGCTTGATACTCTAAATAAAAATATAAACCACATAGACTTTTAGTAGTGGAGGATGATAAATGTAAATCTAGTGCTGATGATGAAGATTCTTGTTTAGGTCTCTCTGGAATGAAAGAAATAGACCCATTCTCGTCAATTTTAAATGTTCCTTCAACTAACCTTTCTATTTCCTTTACTATAGTATAAAGAGGATCGCTTTCACTTCTTTTTTCTTTATTGTTCAGTTCATAGAGATTATTTAGCCAGTCAATATAATCAGCAATAGGTTGAGAATATTTAGTGTTTAATGCATCAATGAAATAAGAGTTTTCCTTTAATTTTTTGATATTGTTGGTATGCAATAAATTTGTACGATTGCTGCTTAACTCTCTAAAAAATAGATGTAACCCGTTTCTTTCCGCAGGAATTAAGAAGACATTTTTTTGATTTTCTCTACAAATACCAAAACAAGATTCATATATTATAGAGCTAATTATGTTTTCTACTAAACTATCAGGTAGATTTTTACTTACAATATGTACACATTCCGTATCACTTTCCTTAGACGCAATAAAAAGGACGTCCTTTTCCAATCCTAAATTAAAATTAATATTGACTTCATATTTTGATATGTTATTTTTTAGTGTGTTTAAATTAACACTCCAGGAGAAAGAAGTATTTTTAAATAAATTAGGATTTGAATTAAATACGTTTGATAGATTATTTTTATTTTTATCTTCAATGTGTTTTATAAAGTATTCATGATTTTTTTCTATCCATTCTGATAAGTTAAAATTTAAAGTGCCTTTTTCCTTTAAATCTCTTAAAATGCTATTCATGTTTTCTAATTTATTAAATTTATTCTTAAGAAATCCATATATAGAATACATCAACCATGTTTTCCCTGTATGATTCTTACCACACATGATAGTCAATGGTTTTATAGAAATAGGAGCATGCTCTAATCGCCCTAATTTTTTTATGCTAAAAGAATTTATTAAGTTGTAAGTACTAGGCATGTAATCTTCACCTTTCAAAAAAATAAATGAGTTATTTATATTCTAGCTAAAAGTTTGAATTCTTTCCACAACCTCTTCACCGACACCGGATACGGCGTCTTCAACTCCTGCGCAAACAGCGACACCCTCAATTCTTCAATCATCCATTTAAACGCGGCGAGGTCGTCTGAAACGGGTAATCCTTGTTTCACTAAGCAGTCAGTTTTTTCCTGCCACATTTGTTCAAGCTCTTGAATATCGGCTTCGCGGGCTGCGTCGCGGGCGGGGTTGCCGCTGTATTTTTCGAGGCGCAGGGTCATGGCTTTGAGG
>ERZ773054.840-NODE-840-length-20904-cov-4.337810_pt1 | contig 20904 bp, 21 predicted proteins | sample MGYA00580630_ERZ773054 | MGnify/ENA primary metagenome ERZ773054 (study PRJEB29015, sample SAMEA2737994) | human oral metagenome | biome: human oral; feature: human-associated habitat; material: dental | place: China | collected 2115 ... | reverse complement strand
AATTTGGCTAAAGTAGATTTTATTTCCCATTACATTATCAACCTTTCTGTTTGCCGATGATTACCTTGCCAATAGCCTTGACAGTCTGTTGTATTGTCGGTGGCAAGACATTGCTCAAGCGTGCTGTTAAATAGGCTTAAATTATCCACGCGGCGATTATCTTCCCGATAAGCACATTCGTTGGCATAGTTATCAAGATACTTATTGCTGATTTTATGATGTGTGCCAATAATCATACGCTTAAAGCGACTGAAATAGCTTTCCGCAAGATTGTTTGTTATACCTTCATCACTGCGATACTCTTTTTGATGGTTCACACGGCGTAAATCGTAGTGAATCATCAATTCGTCATAAGCGGAGTTTTCGTCTGCGTGAATACGGCTACTTGCCTTAATATAGTTTGTTGCCAGTTTATTCACGACTTGGTTATTTTCCGATAAAATCGGAAAGGTTAAGGTTTTCTTTGCGCCCACTAAATACGGGTTTTCTGCGGTTTCTTCTTCGGTATAACGGCTTCGTATCACCAAAATTGACCGTTTATTCGGATTAGCATTTTCTTTCAACCGTCTGTCCACGCGTTCGTTTTTCTTATTTTTAGGACGTGGGGCAGAATGAACATAAGTGCCGTCAATATGGATTTCACCTGAAAGCGGAAATAGCTGTTTTTGAATTTGTAAACTTTCACGGATTTTGTGTGCAAGCGTGAACGCAGTTTTATACTGCACGTTTAAATCACGCGAGAGTTGGCAAGCAGACAAGCCTTTAGCGGCATTAACAAATAAGGCTATCGCGTAAAGGTAGGTCTGAATAGATACTTACGGTCGGCAAAAATCGTGCCTGATGTGACACTAAAGGTATGATGACAATGTTTACACCGCCATTGATTGCGACTGGCAATGCGATAAGCAATATGTTGAACGCCGCACTTCGGACATACCACATTTTCCTCACTCCCCCAACGAATTTGGCATAGCAATGCCCGAGCTTCGCTATCAGATAGCTGTGCCATCTTGATTGGATACAGCTTCCTTGACAATCTTGATAAAAGGTACTGTTGAGCCATAATAACTTTGCTTTATTGATAGTTTAATATTAGAATGTACCCATTAGGGTAACTTTACGCTTTAAATATTACCCTAAAGAACATAAAAAGTCAATATAAAATACCCAAATGAGCATAAGTGAAAGATTAAAACAAGTTATTGAAGATAAAAATTTGAATATCAAAGCATTCTCAGAAATCTCTGGTATTCCTTACCGTTCCGTTCAAAACTATTTGCGTAATGAAAGAGAACCGAACGTAGAAGCCCTAATTAAGCTAAAAGAAGCAATGAACATTGACATTAACTGGTTGCTTACTGGTGAAGGGAGAATGTACCACAACAACTTGCCTAATGATGAATTAGAGTTAAAAGAACAAGCTCTTATCAATCATTACCGAATGATGTCGAGTGATGTGCAAATGGCATTTGATGTATCATTTAGAATCTTATCAGAACAAATATAATGCCCAGTAGATATTGGTATTCACATAATGTGATAGATATGCTATTCTTTAGGTATAAATCAACAAATATGCTTTCAATCTAAATGAACAAACATTGGGAACAGTTAATATTCTGTATCGTTTTACATATATTATTTCCTTTAATACCTATTTTGGTTGAATTTTTTCGACAGGGATATATTACAGAAGCAACTTTAGTAATTACAACTTCAATATATTGCTTTTCTTTAGGAGCATCTTCAAAGAATTTAGCAACTTTTGCTATTTACTTATTAATTGGAGTTATTTTTATGTCTATGCCCGTTACCTATAATAAGCAATCTGAAATAACTAATTATCAAATAACTTCTATATTAACATTAATAATTGTATCTCTATGGCATCTTTTGGAAAGATACAATAGACATATTAAGTATAAAGAAATTTATTGGTTGTTAAGTTCAGGAGATAAATAGTATGTCAAATATTATAATTTTTATCCCCCCATTGATTGCATTTATTGCATTAATCGCATCTTTTTTTAGCTTTAAAAAAGCTGGCGAAATAGAGGATAGACTCATTGTACTTTTAAATGAAGAGTTTAATAAAGCTGGAATAACAGTAGATAAACTAAAAATAGTTTTAAATGGTAATGCTTTATCTATAAAAGGAAGAATGCTAATTGATGCAAAAGAAGAAGAAATTGCTAAACAAGTTGAAAAATCAATTTATTTGGCACTATCTCGTTTGGGAAAAGATGAGTCTAATTTAATATCAGACTCTATTGAGAGATCATCTATTCGAGGGCATAGTTCATATAAAGATGAGTTATTATATAAAACGATTGATAAAATGGAGTCGGCAACAAGTGTAGCCTAAAAAAATTCAATAGCGAGTATTTTTACTCGCTATTGTGAATAATAATTTATCCTTCTGACGTAGTCATTTGTAGTAAATTTTTTAGTGCTAAAATTTCTCTATCTTTCTGCTCAAGCAACCTGTTCAATAAGTTTTCTTTTTCATTAGCATGGGAAAGAGCCAACTTCAATCGCTCAATCTCAATCAACAGCGATGATTCCCCCACACCTTGATAGACCGAACCTAGTGGCGATTCAATTTGGAAACAGATATTCTTACCATCTGATTGCATTAGCTCGACTACATCAATATCCAAAATCTGTGCAATCTGCTCTAACTTGTCTAAGTATAGCTTCGTTTCACCACGCTCAATCTTGGCATAGCCATTTAATGACATATTCAGTTTTTCAGCCATCTGTTCTTGCGACCATTCTTTTGATTCACGGATTCTTCGGATTTTCTCGTTGATATTCATTCTTTACCCACTAATTGATGAGTGTACCCACAACTAGTGTGGTTGATATACACCGTTAGTTACTACATCAGACTGTACATATACTATACCATATACTGCAAGGTTTTCCCTTAAATTTTTCCCTGATATTGGTTTTTTAGTTATAAGGAAACATTATGAAAGAACTGATTTACTTCTACCTTATTGTCGGTTGCTACATTGCACATCGTAGAACATCTCATCTTGATGCTAATTCAGCCGAATTTCTAAAAACATACCTGAAAATAGTATGTACATATCCTAAAGAGTTATTTAGCAAAATACCTAGTTTAAAGAAAAAAGAGTCTGAAAATCCTGAAAAACAACAAGGAGAATAAAATGGCTTTTTCTAAGTTTGGAAAATATATTTTTCCAGTGATTGCTACTGCATTTAGTATAGATGTTTTAGTGCCTAGTATATCGCCTTTACAACTAGTACCTACCTTTCAAAAGGAAATTGAGTGCGATGATTATGTTGTTGAAGAAACAGTCCGCAGATTCATTAACGAAGGAATCCGAGCTCAAAATGTTCAAGCAAATAAACTCGCTCAATTTTTTGTAGGACACGCTACGCAAGGGTTAGACCGCTCCAATCCACTCTGGGATATGTTTGGTCGAGCAATGGAAGGTGCAGGAAGTATTGCTGAAGGTACAACAAGAATGCAGAATTATATTGCATTTTCTTCTTTTGAATCTAAAGAAATATCTGATAACAACGGTGTGAAGAAGTGTAGAATTATGGCTAATTCTATTGGTAACAGATTATCAGGTAGCGCAGACTATATTACACATAACTATATTGTGAGCATTAATGGTAATCAGGTTAGTGTTGATTAACTTGTTATATAGCCATTTTTTAGAATCACAGTTCATAAGCAACTCAGCAATGGGTTGCTTTTTTATTTGACAGAAAAACAACGTAGATCTATATTAAATACCGTTCATCGTTGATGAACATCTACAATTTGCCAATGAACCATTTATTCATATTTAGCCTAGTTTCTTTCAAAGAAGCACAGCGAACCATATAGGCGTAGAACCCTTTTATTAAGGCTCTATTTTCGGTTTGCAACTCATTTATTAAAGTCCACGTATTTCTTGTGGCAGTACGGTATTCAGGGCAAAACGCTTTGAGCCGACCTGAAAATTCAGGTGGGCGTTTTTTATGTCTGGCGTTTAGCTTTGAGTACCTTGTACACACAAGGAATACTTATGGCTCATTACTTACTTTCAAGCAAATCCAAAACATTATCTCTTAAACATATCTTCCGCCTAAGTGAAGATGAAGCCTTCAAACTTTTAAAAGCAAACCGTTGGGGAAATCCTGATAATGTTTGTGATGTTTGCTGTCCGCATTGTGGAATCCGCCACAATGCTTACTTTCTTACATCTCGCAAACGTTGGTGTTGCAAACATTGCCAACGCTACTTCTATATTACGACGAATACGGCATTTGCTTTTCATAAATTGCCGTTTGTAGATATTTTGGCTGCTATTCTTCTCTTTGCGAATGAAGTTAAAGGTATTTCAGCAATCACCATGAGCCGTCATCTTAATATCAGCTATAAAACCGCCTTTGTACTTTGCCATAAACTGCGTGAAGCCCTATTCAAAACACGTGATTTAACGCCAATGCAAGGTGAAATTCACGAAGATGGGGCATGGATAAACTTTACCTTACGCAAAACCAACTACCACAAAAATCGAAGTAAACAACGAGATAGTAAGACAAAATTTCCCAAATTTAGACCGACTAAACGCTGTATTATCAGCTTAAATCAACATGCTTCCAATGATGAACAAATGTGGGGTTCTAACCGCACCATCGTGGCAATGGATTATACCGAAAGTGCCAACACCGTATTCGCCTTAAACCAACGTTTCGTCACCGCTGGCAGCGATATTATGTGCGATGAAAATCCAGCCTATAACAACCTTGATTTTCATTACACACGTTGGTCGGTAAACCATCAAGAAGCCTTTAGTGCCAAAGGTATAAACAACAATCTCGCGGAATCCTTTAACGCCCGTTTCCGCGATTTACATCGTGGCGTACATCACAAAACCGATAATAAATACGCCCTGCATTACGCCAATCAAGCCGCGTTTATGTCGGATAATCGTAGAAAATCAAACGGTGACTTATTCTCTGATGTACTTCAACGCTGTTTATGGGTATTACCGCTCAAAGAATGGGTCGGTTACTGGCAAGGGAATCACCGACAAGGTGAGTTAATCGGAATGAAAGCCTTTGCCCCCGAAGAAATTTCACAGAACTACTTCAAGCGACTAGAAGAACAAATGAAGTACGATGAAATGCTGTTAGCTGCGTAGATTGCAATAGCCTTACCGATATTTCATCAAATTTAAATACAAAGGGATAATTAGCTTACCGAAATCACGGTCGAGCGGATTTCTCACGTCTAAATCAACGGAAAATGAAGAATTTGCGTGAAAAATCGCGTAGAATTTCAGGAAAAATAAATGCCTTTCGCAAGATCATCTCGGAAAGGCACTTAATTTGGAATGCGGTTTTAGTCAATTTTCGGACTTTGTGCAACTGCTACATAATACCGCAAAACTTTTGAAAAACGCACCGCACTTTTTAGATTTTAAACGAATTAATGTGTGCTTGTGCTGGTTGTTGTTCTGTTAGCACGTTTGCGATCCATTTCCGTTAATAATTTTTTACGGATGCGGATAGATTGCGGGGTAATTTCCACCAATTCGTCATCATCAATAAATTCAATGGCTTGTTCAAGGCTGAATTTAATTGGTGTAGTTAACGCAATGGCGTCATCCTTACCGGAAGCACGCATATTGGTGAGTTTTTTCCCTTGTAAACAGTTCACGGTTAAGTCGTTAGAACGGCTGTGAATACCGATGATTTGACCTTCGTACACTTCGGCGCCGTGATCGATCATCAGTTTGCCGCGCTCTTGCAAGCCCCATAACGCGTAAGCCAAGGCTTTACCTGTCGCATTGGAAATCAATACACCATTTTTACGCTGACCAATTTCGCCCGGTTTCACATCATCGTAATGACTGAAACTGGAGTAAAGCAATCCGGTACCGGAAGTCATGGTCATGAATTCATTACGGAAACCGATTAAGCCACGGCTTGGGATCACATATTCTAAACGTGTACGTCCTTTACCATCCGGCACCATGTCTTTTACTTCACCTTTGCGGATACCAAGAGCTTCCATTACCGCGCCTTGGTGTTGCTCTTCAATGTCGATGGTGACTTGTTCAAACGGTTCTTGTTTGTGTCCATCCACTTCTTTAAAGATAACTTTCGGGCGGGAGACGGCTAATTCGTAGCCTTCGCGACGCATATTTTCGATTAACACGGATAAATGCAATTCACCACGACCGGAAACACGGAATTCATCCGGGTTTGGGGTTTCTTCTACGCGCAATGCGACGTTATGGACAAGCTCTTTGTTTAAGCGCTCTAAAATCTGACGAGATGTCACGTATTTGCCTTCTTTACCGCAGAATGGTGAGGTGTTTACGCAGAAGAACATGGTCACAGTAGGCTCATCAACGCTTAATGCCGGTAAGGCTTCCACGTTATTGATATCGCAAATGGTATCGGAAATATTGAGTTCGCCAAGACCGGTAATCGCCACGATATCGCCTGCGCTGGCAATGTCTTCTTCATAGCGTTGTAATCCAAGGTGGCCTAATACTTGTCCGATTTTTCCGGTGCGGGTTTTACCGAAACTGTCGATGATTGTCACACTTTGGTTTGGTTTTACCGTACCACGTTTAATACGACCAATACCGATAACGCCCACATAATTGTTGTAGTCAAGTTGGGAGATTTGCATTTGGAACGGTGCATCAAGTTCCACTTTTGGAGGTTCAACATGTTCAACAATGGCTTCAAATAACGGTGTCATGTCGGCGGCTAAATCTTCGTGATCTAGACCAGCTACGCCATTTAAGGCGGACGCGTAAATAATCGGGAAATCTAACTGTTCATCGGTAGCACCAAGATTAACGAATAAATCGAACACTTGATCGACCACCCAATCAGGGCGTGCACCGGGGCGGTCAACTTTGTTAATGACCACGATTGGTTTTAAGCCATGAGCAAAGGCTTTTTGCGTCACAAAACGGGTTTGTGGCATTGGACCGTCAAAGGCATCCACCACCAATAATACGGAATCCACCATGGAGAGTACGCGTTCAACTTCACCACCGAAGTCTGCGTGTCCCGGAGTATCCACAATATTAATGCGGTAGCCGTTCCAATTAATGGCGGTATTTTTCGCTAAAATAGTAATGCCGCGCTCTTTTTCTAAATCGTTGGAATCCATCACGCGTTCATCGGTATCACCGCTACGAGAGGCTTCCAATGTGCCGGATTGTTGTAATAATTTATCCACTAAAGTTGTTTTGCCGTGGTCAACGTGGGCAATGATTGCGATATTGCGCAATTTGTTAATGTCTATTTGATCTGTCATTGAGAATTCTTAAGCCTAAGCTAATAATAAAAAATAGGTAATTTTCTGACCGCACTTTTAGTGCCAAAAATGCGAAAGGCGCAGATTATACAACTTTTTATGAGGGGCTGCTATGCGTAAATGGGAGAAAATTTACACAATAAACGACCTGACTTTATGAAAAATAAAAAAGGGGTTTAATGAAGAAAATTCAGCTGAATGTATGAAATACTTTTATGAAATTGAGGCGGAATATGCTATTTTTATGCGCATTCTTTTCCCTATTTTATCTTAATTAACCCACGTCTTAGAGGATTTACGAGTATGTCTAACGCGATTGACAATGTGTTTAAACTCATTGAAGAAAATGACATCAAATTTGTGTTACTTCGTTTTACCGATATTCAAGGCAAAGAACATGGTGTTTCTTTACCTGTGAGCTTGGTTGACGAGGATTTATTTGAAGACGGCAAAATGTTTGACGGCTCTTCTGTGGAAGGTTGGAAGGCTATCAATAAAGCAGATATGCTTTTAATGCCGATTGCCGAAACAGCCGTTGTCGATCCGTTTGCACAGATTCCAACGTTGTCTCTCCGTTGTAGCATTTTTGAACCGACCACCATGCAAAGCTATGATCGTGATCCGCGTTCTATCGCACTTCGTGCAGAAAATTATATGCGTTCCACCGGTGTAGCGGATCAAGTGTTCTTCGGACCGGAACCGGAATTTTTCCTCTTTGATGATGTACGTTTCGATGTGTCGATGAACGGCAATTCTTATCAAGTGGATGATGTTGAAGCCGCGTGGAACACCAACAAGCGTTATGAAAACGGCAACAATGCCTATCGCCCGCTGAAAAAAGGCGGCTATTGTGCGGTGGCACCGATTGATACGGCACATGATATTCGTTCCGAAATGTGTTTGTTAATGGAAGAAATGGGCTTGGTGATTGAAGCGCACCATCACGAAGTCGCCACTGCCGGTCAAAATGAAATTGCGACCAAGTTCAATACGTTAACGTTGAAAGCGGATGAAACCCAAATTTATAAATACATCGTGCGTAATGTGGCAAAGGAATATGGTAAAACCGCCTGTTTCATGCCGAAACCGATTACCGGTGATAATGGTTCGGGCATGCACTGTAATATGTCCTTGAGTAAAGACGGCAAAAATATTTTCCAAGGGGATAAATATGCCGGGCTTTCAGAGACCGCACTTTATTACATCGGCGGCATTATCAAACACGCAAAAGCGTTAAATGCCTTTACCAATCCAAGTACCAACTCTTATAAACGTTTGGTGCCGGGGTTTGAAGCACCGGTATTATTGGCGTATTCCGCAAGCAACCGTTCGGCGTCGATTCGTATTCCTGCCGTGACCAGTCCGAAAGCCATTCGTGTGGAAGCACGTTTCCCGGATCCGCTTGCCAATCCGTATTTAGCGTTTGCCGCATTATTAATGGCTGGCTTGGATGGCGTGCTGAATAAAATTCATCCGGGCGATGCGATGGACAAAAACCTCTATGATTTACCACCGGAAGAATTGAAAGATATTCCTGCTGTCGCAAGTTCATTAGAAGAAGCGTTAAACGCCTTAGAAAAGGATTTTGAATTTTTAACACAAGGCAATGTTTTCACAAAAGATTTCATTCACGCTTTCATTGGTATAAAACGCAAGGAAGTTGAACGTTTGAACATGACACCACATCCGGTCGAGTTTGAAATGTACTACTAATTTGAAAACGCGCCTTGAATATTTTCGAGGCGTCGTTTTATTCTAACGACAATCACGATTATCGTAACAACATGAAATCGCCACGAATAGGGCGATCTTTTTCACGGAAACGCAATATTAAACTCACGTTAAAGGTGTCATTATGTTAAAGAAATACCTTATTTTGACAATGTCATTCTGCTTGGTCGGTTGTGGCCTTTTTTCCTCAAAAGAGGCACCAATCCCAGCGGAATATGCCGGCGCAGGTTATTATTTGTCAGATGCAGATGCACAACGCTGGGCGTTTGACAGCAAACAGGTTGAACAATGTATTTACCCGAACTTAACACGGATTTTACAACAACATTTTCCGAAAGAAGATGCGTATATTCATTCACAATATGTGCTTTTCTATCCGCTTGAAAAAATTATCGGCGAGAAATATGTCAAAATTATTCAAAGTGATGAAAAATCCATGAATTACGCCATTTATCAATATAAAAAATTCAAATTAGATAAAGTGGATGACTTAGATAAAGCGCAGTGTAACGTTTTACGCAGAAATGCGTTAGATGATTTGGAAGTGGTTAAAGGACAATATAAAAATGGGATGTTAGAAGAGAAAAAAGCAACCGAAGAAAATAAATCTTCCGATGGTGTTGCTACAAATCAAAATAAATTCTTTTTTGACATTATTAAATGGGGTTCAGCACTCCTGCTTTAACGAAATCGATTCTCATCGGATAACAAACATGAGAACCTAATTCCCTCAATTTCAATAGGATACACAGGTGAACCGCAATCCCCCATTTTGGCTGACTGCCTTGATTATTCTCATCAGCTTGCCGCTGATTTTGCCTTTTCTATACGTCATTGTGAGAGCCATTGAGGTGGGTTGGGATCGCAGTATTGCGCTACTTTGGCGACCGCATATGTGGGAGCTGTTGCGCAACACCCTGCTACTGATGGTTTGTGTCACCTTTAGCGCCATTATTCTCGGCACGGTTTGCGCTTTTTTATTGGAACGCTATCGTTTTTGGGGGAAGCCGTTTTTTCAAGTGGCGATGACGTTGCCTCTGTGTATTCCTGCCTTCGTCAGTTGTTTCACTTGGATTAGCCTGACTTTTCGCGTCGAAGGCTTCTGGGGCACGATCGGCATTATGACTTTAAGCTCCTTTCCGCTTGCCTATTTGCCGGTTGCAGCCACCTTAAAACGACTGGATCGCTCATTAGAAGAAGTTAGCCTTTCTCTCGGCAAAAGTCGTCGCGACACCTTTTGGCACGCCATATTTCCGCAGTTAAAACCGGCTATCGGCAGCAGTGTTTTATTAATCGCATTACATATGTTGGTAGAATTCGGTGCGGTGTCGATTTTGAATTATCAAACCTTTACCACCGCCATTTTCCAAGAATATGAAATGGCCTTTAACAACAATACGGCGGCATTGTTGTCCGCCGTATTAATGGCAATTTGCGCCTTGATTGTATTCGGCGAAATTTTCTTTCGTGGGCAACAAACCCTGTACAACAGTGGCAAAGGCGTGAGCCGCCCTTATCCGGTAAAAAATTTAACGGTTGGCAAACAAGGCTTGGTGGTCATTTTTTTCCTGACCATTTTTATTCTGAGCATTGGTGTGCCGCTCACCATGTTGATTTACTGGATGATCGTGGGGACCTCTCTTGAAAGTGCGGTAGATTTTTCCGCCTTTTTTGAAGCCTTCAGCAACTCTTTGTTAGTTTCCTGTTTAGGAGCTGGGCTCACCGTGCTTTGCGCTTTGCCACTCGTTTGGAGCGCAGTACGCTATCGTAGCCGCCTTACCCTGTGGATTGATCGCCTACCGTATTTATTGCACGCCGTGCCGGGCTTGGTTATCGCGCTATCGCTGGTGTATTTCACCATTAACTATGCGTATTCTTTCTACCAAACGTTCTTTATGGTAATTGTTGCCTATTTCATGTTGTATTTGCCAATGGCGCAAACCACGTTGCGTAGCTCGTTGGAACAAATTTCCGACAATGTCGAAAAAGTGGGACAAAGCCTTGGACGTAGCCATTTTTATATTTTCCGCACGCTCACTATTCCCGCCATGTTGCCGGGGATTGCCGCTGCCTTTGCGTTGGTGTTTCTAAACCTGATGAAAGAACTCACCGCCACCTTATTACTCACCCCGAACGACATCAAAACCTTATCTATCGCCGTTTGGGAATACACCAGTGATGCCCAATATGCCGCCGCCACACCTTATGCCGTGATGTTAGTGCTATTTTCCGGCATTCCGGTCTTTTTACTCAAAAAATATGGCTTTAAGTAAAGGTTATGTAAGAGGTGTTGGCATTTTACCCTGCCAACGCGTCCTGTAATCGTCCTTTGTTCTGTGTTAAAACGGCTTCTGCTTGGTCTTTATCTAATCCGCTCAACAGCATCATAATCGCCAATTTTGCATTGCCATTGGTGGTGTGTAAGGTTTGTTCGGCGGTAGTTTGGTCACAATCAGTGGCTTGCATGACAATACGGATGGCGCGCGCTTTGAGTTTTTGATTGGTGGCTTGCACATCCACCATCAGGTTTTGATAGCACTTGCCGAGACGAATCATGGCGGCAGTGGTGAGCATGTTCAGCACCATTTTTTGCGCTGTGCCGGATTTTAAACGGCTGGAACCGGTGAGTGCTTCAGGGCCGACCGCAGTGGTGATGGCAATGTCTGCGATTTCGCTCATGATAGCGTTTGGGTTGCTGACCAAAGAAACCGTGGTAGCGCCGAGTTGTTTGGCATATTGCAATCCGCCGATCACATAAGGCGTACGCCCACTGGCAGCAATCCCGACTAACACATCTTTGCGACTAAAATGAATGTGACGTAAATCCTGTTCGCCTGCTTCGATATTGTCTTCCGCACCTTCCACGGCGTTACGTAAGGCGGTTTCGCCACCGGCAATTAATCCCACGACCATGCTTGATGGCACGCCAAACGTTGGCGGACATTCAGATGCATCGAGTACGCCAAGGCGGCCGCTGGTGCCGGCACCCATGTAAACCAAACGTCCGCCAGACTGAAATGCCGCCACGATGTGTTCTACTGCCTGTGCGATTTGTGGCAGATTTTTCTCCACGGCGAAAGCCACTTGTTTGTCTTCATGATTTAACAGCGTGACAACCTCTAACGGTGACAAAGCATCAATGTGCAAGGTGTTTGGATTGCGTTGTTCGCTTAACATTTTTTCAAGACTATTTAATAAATTCTGTTCGCTCATGCCTGTTTCTCCGCAGGGAAAATTGCGCCTAAACTGACCGCACGTTTTGCGCCGGTCACACTTGGCAAATTAGACGGTTGGTTGTGTATGCGGCGATAGGCAAGCCAAGCAAAGGCGGCGGCTTCTACATAATCCACATCCAATCCTTCATCATTGGTCGGGCGACATTGCCATTGTGGTAGTAGCGCTTGTAATCGCGTCATCAACAAGCCATTTTTTGCACCACCGCCACATACCAATAAACGGCGGGGTAATGGCGTTTCAAGTTGATTTACCGCGAGTGCAATGCTTTGTGCGGTAAATTCCAACAAAGTGGCTTGCACGTCTTGTGGTGGTATCTCGCCTAAAAGTGCGGTGGTTTTTTCTAATGTTTTTTCAAGCCATGCCAAATTGAACAATTCGCGCCCGGTGCTTTTCGGTGGTGGCTGTTGAAAATAAGGCTCTTTCAACATTTCCGTCAATAATTCTGCTCGCACGTTGCCACTACGCGCCCATTGTCCATCTGGGTCATAAGGTTTTCCTAAATGGCGTTCGATCCAACCATCCATCAGCGCATTGCCTGTGCCGGTGTCGTAACCAATAATCGGTTGATGAGGAAAGAGGATGGAAATATTGCTGATGCCACCGATGTTCAGCATCACTGTCGCCCAGTTGTCATCATAAAACCACGCTTGATGAAACGCCGGCACTAACGGCGCGCCTTGTCCACCAAATGCCATATCTTTACGCCGGAAATCCCCAACAACATCAATGCCGGTGCAGGCAGCAAGCAGATTCATGTCGCCTAATTGCATGGTGAACGGAAAATTACCTTGCGGCGCATGCCAAACAGTTTGTCCGTGACAGCCGATAGCGCGAATTTGCTGCGGTTGCAGTTGATGACGGATGAGAAAATGATTGACCGCCTCGGCGTAGAGTAAGGCTAAACGCTGATCTAATTCGCCCAGCTTTTGCAAGGTGGCGCTGCCTTGTGAAATTAATTGCAATAAATCTTGACGTAATTCTGCGGGCATTGGTGTGAATTGTGCCGCGATAAATTGCGGTTTTTCGCCAAATGCCATCAGCACAATGTCAACGCCGTCCAAACTGGTGCCGGACATGATGCCGAGATAATAGTCTTGTTGCATGGTGCTGTCCTCATCGAAGATAAAAAAATGGGGAAGATGATTTTCACTTCTTCCCCACCGGTGATGAAATGTTCCACAAAACGAACGGAACGACAGATTACAAAATCATCTTCACTAACTTATCCGCTTTAATACGGGCAAATTTTTTCAATAATTTTTGCACCGGTGCCGGATATTGCTTCATTTCCTCCAACTCGGTGTAATGTTGAAGCAACGTGGTATGTTGGCGAATATAGGCTAACTCCTGAATGACTTGAGGCAAAAGTTGTTGTTTCGGATCATGGATAAATAGGCCATTCTCCGCATCCAAGCGCCATGCGCGCGGATTCAAATTATTGCCGGTCAACAAAATATAATTATCGTCAACCCAAACACCTTTCAGATGATAGGTGTTTGTACCGTCTTTCCATGTGCGAATAATCAGTTGACCTTGTTCCATTTCACGTTGGAACTTTTTGCTAAAACGGCGAAGATTGTTTTCATACAAATACGGCAATGCCCCAGCCATTTTGAACGGTTGTTCCGGTGGAATGTAAAAATCATTTGCCACTTTATCGCCCACAATAATTTCGATTTTTTTGCCTTTACTTAGCAAATGGCGGATTTTTTGTTGCAATGTCCGCGGGAAATTAAAATACGGCGTACAAATCGTTAGCTTTTCATCAACCAGCTGGAATAAATCTTCGATCGTGCAATTTAATACATTGCCCGTGCCGCCTAAACCAAACAACGGCGTTACCGTCAATTCATTGCCAAAATCAACCGCACTTGGCAGTTTATATTGCCCATTAAGGGCAAGATTTTTTCTAAAATGGCGGATATTTTGTCGAATTTCTTTGGTTTTCTGGCGATTAACGCTATCCAACGGCAACACCACATCACTATTCAACAAAAAGTCGCGAATAAAAGCCACCATGCTATCGGCTAACTGCGGATGAGTGATTTTTTGATAACGGTCGTAACGGTATTTTTCATTTTGTTGTAAATACACGTTATTGATACTGGCACCGCTGTAAAGCACGGTATCATCAAAAATAAAGCCTTTGATGTGCAACACGCCGAACACTTCGCGCGTATTGATCGGCACACCGAAAAATAGATTCGGGTCATCAGCAAGTTGATATTTTTGACGTTGTTCACAATACCAATCGGCATTAGTTGCACTCTTTTCCGCCCCTAATAAATTGCGTTGCGCACGATGCCAATCAATTAAAATTTTTACTTCAAGTTCAGGCTTATCTTGTTTCGCACGGTAAATTTCATCGAGAATTTCTTGTCCGGCTTCGTCATTTTGCCAGTAAAGTGCGGTCACAAAAATACGCGTTTTCGCCTGTCTGATCAGTTGAATAATTTCATTTTTGAATGCCATTGGGCTGTAAATAAATTCAACTTGTTCCGCCTGTAAAGCTAAACATGGCAGGCTTTCAAGACGCTTCTGGGCCCGTTTTGTCTTATCTCTAAACATAAAATTTATTCTCTGTTGTACTCAATGAGTCGGAACCTAATTGAGGCGATAGTTTACAATATTTATCGCCCCCCTTGGTAGAAAAAAGGCTGGTTTTCGTTATAATGCTCACAAATTTATTGCCAACAGCGCAAATTTATTCCATTCATCCACCCTATCGGCAACACAACTATGAACCAAAATTCAAACAAACCGACTTTCAAATCAAACAACCGTACTTTTTCCGAACGCAGTGTCGGTGACGACCGTCAAAAACGCGATAAAAGTCGACCGCACTTTTCCTCCTCAAAAAGCGATTCGCGCCAAGAATTTCGCAGAGAGCGAGATAACGACAGAAATACTAAGCCGAAATTTAAACGCGCTGAAAGCCAAGAAAAAACCTTACACATTGCCGAAAGCACGATGAAAAAAGCCGGTGGTGCGGAAGGTAACGTGAAAGTCACCGTCAAAAGCAGTCGTTTCGATGATAAGCCGAGAGAGAAAAAGACCGGCCCATTGTCACCACGCGCACCGGAAAAAATCAAAAAGAATCGCGCAGAAGAAATGAAAGTGTATGGTGAAAATGCGTGTTTAGCTTTATTTCAACAACGCCCGGGAAGCATTGTGCGCTTGTGGGCAACCGTACAAATGGCGCATAAAATTGGGGACATTTGCAGTTATTTAGCCACCAATAAAAAGGTGTATCACATTGTGGACAACGATGAGCTCACCAAAGTCAGCGGTACAGAACACCACGGCGGCATTTGTATGTTGGTGAAAAAAGTCCATCCGTTTACGTTGCAAGGCTATCTCAATGTGCCGCATCAAGAAGATTGCTTGGTGTTGTTAGATAATGTGAACAACGCACAAAATATTGGCGGTATTTTGCGTACTTGCGCCTTTTTCGGGGTGAAAAATATGGTGGTAGAAAACGCCGAAAGCCTCAATTCAGCTGTGACGTTACGTGTCGCAGAAGGCGGCGCAGAATACGTGCGAGTGTTGGAGACCAATGACTCCCGCAATGCGCTTTCTAAATTACGCCAAGCAGGTTATCAAATCCTTCACGTGAGCAGCGATGAAAACGCCACAGCATTGGATAAAGTGCGGTTAAAAAATAAAACGGTTTTTGTGCTGAGTGAAGGCACGACAGAGGCTTTATCAGAGAAAAGCGATGAACAGGTTCGTTTGGCGTTTGCCAGCCCACTGAAAAATGGCTTAAACGTATCGGTCAATGCCGGAATTTTGCTGGCGAAATGGTATTTTAGATAAAACGAGAAAAGTTAGGGCGGGTAAAAACGCCCTCTTTTTTCACCGCACATTCAAATGCGTTACAGTTTGTCCCCATGGTGAATTAACACAAAGCGCTCCCATAGCTGTTCTTCACTTTCCACATGATCTGGGTCGGTGATAATACATTTGCTGATAGGGCAAACTTTTTGACAGGTGGGCGTGTCGTAGTGACCGACACATTCGGTGCAGAGTTCGGGATCGATGACATAGATCTCATCGCCGATTGAAATTGCTTCATTCGGGCATTCCGGCAAGCACATATCGCAGTTCGTGCATTTGTCAGTGATGAGTAGAGCCATAGCGTCCTCGGGGAAAATGAAAGGGTCGGATTATAATCAATACATTAACAAAGTGAAAGGAATTTTATGAACGAGAAACGTATGTTGCTACTGTCTTTTTTTGTGGTGGCATTTTTAATGTTTTTACTTGCCGGTTGGTATTATTTTTCCCAACAGAAACAAGCGGCGGAGGTGGTTGTTGATCGTAATTACGATTACGTCATGAAAAACGATCCTATCGGGCAAAATAAACAGGCCCAAACCGATTATTACACCCTCGTGTTATCTTGGTCGCCGGCATTTTGTGAACGGCAACGTCAACAATACGGCGATAATTTGCCAACCTCTTTGCAATATCAATGCGGTTTAACCCAACAATTCGGTTGGATTGTGCATGGATTATGGTCACAAAACAAACAAGCCCGAAGAGTCTCCGATCACCCGCGTTTTTGTCAAGGCGATTTGCCGCAATTACCGCAAGATCTTATAGAACGCTATTTGCCTGAAGTGCCAAGCGCCGCCTTATTACAAGGCGAGTGGGAAAAACACGGCGCCTGTATGTTTAACAATGCACAAGATTATTTTGAAAAGATCAAAAATTTATACCACACTTTGAAGCTACCGAACTATGAATTAAGCCGTACCGAACTGTTTAAATGGATGCGAAAAAACAACCCGCAATTAAAGAATGTTTACTTGGGCGCCGCACGTAATGAACTCTTTATTTGTTACGATTTAGACTGGCAAATTATGGATTGCCCAAGTAGTCGAACCGGCTATTAATTCAATAATTCGACATGGATCAATGAAATGTGTAATCCTAAAGTTGAACCCTTGAATTCAGGTTACAAGCTACTCAGTTACAGGTATAATGCCAACAGTTCTTATTTTTAATTTTAACCACTAAAGAGAGGTAAATTATGTCAGTAATTAAAATGACCGATTTAGACTTAAAGGGTAAACGCGTATTTATCCGTGCCGACTTAAACGTGCCGGTAAAAGACGGTAAAGTCACATCCGATGCGCGTATCCGTGCCACCATCCCAACCTTAAAATTAGCCTTAGAAAAAGGCGCAAAAGTGATGGTTACCTCTCACTTAGGTCGTCCGACCGAAGGTGAATTCACCCCTGAAGATTCCCTCCAACCTGTTGTTGATTATTTAAACGAACATCTTGATGTCCCGGTACGCTTAGTACGCGATTACCTTAACGGTGTTGAAGTGAACGCCGGTGAAATCGTGGTATTAGAAAACGTGCGCGTCAACAAAGGCGAAAAGAAAAATGATCCGGAATTAGGCAAAAAATACGCCGCACTTTGTGATGTGTTCATCATGGATGCCTTTGGTACAGCACACCGTGCACAAGCCTCTACTTACGGCGTTGCAGAATTTGCACCGGTTGCCTGTGCAGGTCCATTGCTTGCCGCAGAACTTGATGCGCTTGGTAAAGCGTTAAAAGAACCTGCACGTCCAATGGTAGCTATCGTAGGCGGTTCTAAAGTTTCTACCAAATTAGAAGTGTTAAACTCACTTTCCAAAATTGCCGATCAAATTATTGTGGGTGGCGGTATCGCCAACACCTTCATTGCGGCAGCTGGTCATAACGTGGGTAAATCCTTATACGAAGCCGATTTAATCCCAGTTGCTAAAGAATTAGCGGCAAGCACAGACATTCCCGTGCCTGTGGATGTTCGCGTAGGGACTGAATTCTCCGAAACTGCACCGGCGACAGAAAAATCCGTGACCGAAGTGAAAGATGACGAATCTATTTTCGACATCGGTGATAAATCTGCAGAACAATTAGCAGAAATCATCAAAAATGCGAAAACCGTTTTATGGAACGGCCCGGTGGGCGTATTTGAATTCCCGAACTTCCGCAAAGGAACAGAAATCATTTCTCATGCCATTGCCAACAGCGATGCGTTCTCCATTGCGGGCGGTGGTGATACGCTTGCTGCTATCGACCTATTCGGTATCGCAGATAAAATTTCCTATATCTCTACCGGTGGCGGCGCTTTCTTAGAATTCGTTGAAGGCAAAGTGTTACCGGCAGTAGAAATCCTCGAAAAACGTTCAAAAAACTAACCGCACTTTTTCTGCGTAAGATCGTCATAGCGCGCGTCTGCTGACGCGTGCTATCAATCAAAAACGTAAAACAACTTCTTCAAATGGTGGGGGCAACCCACCCAACACAAAAGGAAAAAACGAAAATGGCTAAACTATTAGATATCGTCAAACCGGGCGTGCTTACCGGTGAAGATGTTCAAAAAGTATTCGCATACGCAAAAGAACACGGCTTCGCACTGCCTGCCGTAAACTGCGTTGGATCCGACTCCGTGAATGCTGTATTAGAAACGGCTGCCCGCGTGAAAGCGCCGGTCATTATTCAATTCTCTAATGGCGGTGCCGCATTCTACGCAGGCAAAGGCATCAAACCGACCAGCGGTGCACGTCCAGACGTTTTAGGTGCCATTGCAGGTGCAAAACACGTTCATACTTTAGCCAAAGAATACGGCGTACCGGTAATTTTACACACCGACCACGCGGCGAAAAAATTACTTCCATGGATTGACGGCTTACTTGAAGCCGGTGAAAAACACTTCGCTGAAACTGGTCGTCCATTATTCTCTTCCCATATGCTTGACCTTTCCGAAGAGCCAATGGAAGAAAATATGGCAATCTGCCGTGAATACCTTGCCCGTATGAGCAAAATGGGCATGACCCTTGAAATCGAAATCGGTATCACCGGCGGTGAAGAAGATGGCGTGGACAACTCCGGCGCAGATGAATCTCGTCTTTACACCCAACCATCTGATGTGCTTTATGTTTACGACCAATTAAATCCGGTCAGCCCGAACTTTACCGTTGCAGCCGCATTCGGTAACGTACACGGCGTGTACAAACCGGGTAATGTAAAATTAAAACCATCTATCTTAGGTGCAAGCCAAGAATTCGTTGCCAAAGAACGTAACCTTCCGGCAAAACCAATTAATTTCGTGTTCCACGGTGGTTCCGGTTCTTCCCGTGAAGAAATTCGTGAAGCGATTAGCTACGGCGCAATTAAAATGAATATCGATACCGACACCCAATGGGCATCTTGGAACGGTATTCTCAACTTCTACAAAGCGAACGAAGCGTATTTGCAAGGTCAATTAGGCAACCCGGAAGGCCCTGATGCACCAAACAAAAAATACTATGACCCACGCGTTTGGTTACGTAAAATGGAAGAATCAATGTCTAAACGCTTAGAACAATCTTTCGAAGACTTAAACTGCGTTGACGTTTTATAATTGAAAAAAACACATTAAAATGTAACCGCACTTTTTAGTGCGGTTTTTTATTTATTTCTTGTTTAAGAGAAGCTTATGTTTGATTTAAAACACGATAAGCTCGCCCTATTTATCAACGTCTGTGTCGGTTTTTTCTTTTTATCCGCCTTAACGTTCCAAGGCGGCTACAATGTGGCACCGATGGCGCTGATGTTATTAGGGCTTGGCTACAGCGTTTATTGCTTATTCAAAAAAATGCCTTTTGCTCTCACGAAAGAGGCAAAATGGCTGATTTGGACGTTACTCTTTTATTTTTCTGTTTTTGTGCTTTCTTGGTTAATTCATGATGGAAAAATACGCGAATTAGATAATCCAAGTCGTGTATTGCTATTTATTCCGGTGCTTCTATTGCTACTGCATATCCCTCCACGCCTAAACATGGTGCTTTATGCGATTCCTTTAGGTTCAATGATTGCGGGCATCACAGCCATCTATGACAAGCTAGTATTGCACAGTGAAATGGCATTTAGTTCTCGAATTATGCATATTCAAGGTGGCGACATTTCGATGTCACTGGGGATGTTTAGTTTTGCTATCGGTTTTTATTTCTTTCAAAAAACACAATTAAAACTGACCGCACTTTGTATACTAGCCGCTTTATTTGGCATCTTAGGCAGCATTCTTTCCACGGCGCGTGGCGGATGGCCGGCATTGCCCATTCTCTTGATTGCATTACTTTGGATATATCGCCGTAATTTATCAAAAACCTTCTTTATTACGTTGATTGGCTTATTTACTCTCGCCATTATCGGCATCACGCAAATGCCAAATAATCAGATAAGTGCGCGTTTTGCGGCAGCGCAAGATGATATTCAACAATATTTAGAACAGGGTAACGGTTCTACCTCTGTCGGCGCACGTTTTGATATGTGGCAATCCGTCTTTATCATGGTACAAGAAAAGCCGATATTGGGCTGGGGAACACAAGGCGCACCCCAAAAACGCCACCAGTTAGCCGAACAAGGCATTATCAGCCAATACGCCGGGCAATTTACGCATGCACACAATCAATATTTAGATGATCTCTCTAAGCGTGGCATCATTGGATTAGTCGCCTTTTTAGCAATCTTTGTTATACCGCTACGCCGTTTTATGCCAAGCTTAAAAAGCGACTCTGCAGAAACAAAATTAATTGCCACATTAGGCACCCTTCATGTGCTCGCCGTGATGATTTACTGCCT
>ERZ773054.839-NODE-839-length-20913-cov-4.590325_pt1 | contig 20913 bp, 18 predicted proteins | sample MGYA00580630_ERZ773054 | MGnify/ENA primary metagenome ERZ773054 (study PRJEB29015, sample SAMEA2737994) | human oral metagenome | biome: human oral; feature: human-associated habitat; material: dental | place: China | collected 2115 ... | reverse complement strand
TCCAATGCCCCAAAGGGGACGGGTACGCCATTCACGACCTGTAGCGAGAAAGTCAGGACGACCATCCGCGAGGTCTTCCCCCATATCGTGCAAGAGCATATCGGTATAAGGGTAGAAGGTTTGGTTAGCTAAAGCCTTGATAGGAGCTTGCAGGGTACGCTGCTTAGGCGTATGACACTTAGCACATTCGGCCAACTCAAAAAGACGAGCTCCATTTCTGACTGACAGCTTACTAAGGTTACGTGCTGCGGGTACTGCAAGAGTTTGACAATAGAAAGCTACATCGTCCAAGGTTTGTCGGTCTATTTCAGGATCATCGGCAAGACCATCACTACCATTTGTCTGACCTGCACCTGTTTCTTGTGGAAATAGATAGTTGGTAATTCCCATATCATTCACGAAAGCCGCAGCAGATTGTTCCAGTAGTGTAGCCGTGTTGGCCTTCCAGCCAAAGCGTCCTATCTTTTTAGATCGAGAGACGGGATCCCATACCCAGTTGACCTTTCCAGAGATACCATCTCCGTCATGGTCATCAGGATCAGCAGCCGCTATGATATCCGCATCGGGTACAGATTCCAAAAGTCCCAGACCAAATACAGGAGGCCCAATACGAGGGGAAATAAGAACTCCAGCAGGCAGAGGAATATAGGTGTTTTCCATTCTATAATGAGGTTTCCTCAATACCACTTTCGTCCCATCTTCAAAAGTTTCTACAATTTCTGTATAATTTACAGCAAATGAAGCCTCGGGTGCATGACCGATGATAGCATGGTTCTGTATCTGAGTCCCAAAGCCAGGCACTGGGATCATAGCCCCTGTAAGGGGATCTTCGCCTGGCATACTCACTCTGAGAAAGAAACCACTACGCCTGTTGAGAGCAGTAGGAAACGGAGCGCGTCCATCTCTTGGGTGGCAGGATATACAAGAATTATTATTGAAAATAGGTCCTATACCCGGATTATTAACAGCAGGAGCTGTGATAAAAGTAGCCTCAAAGATTGCATCTCCTGAATCATGTTGTTCTTCTTGGGCAGCCGATAGATTGGTAGCTGGCACACTATAAGCCGAACTAATTTCGCTAAAGACAGTTGTCTGCCCTCCCGCATAAGTTCTTTCTGTAAGGTTAGGTAATTGTTCTGGATAGATATACTCTTCCTCTTCTGAACAAGCACTTAGGAAGAATATAGGGAATGTCCATAATATTATTTTCTTTATCATTACAGCTAGTGATTAATCTGTTAAATAGAATTAAGGAATTCGAGTAGATCTCCTCGTTCCTTTTTGGAGAGTTTTTTGAAGATTTCCTTAGAGCGGAGCGCTTCTCCTCCGTGCCAAAGAATAGCCTCAGTAATGTTCTTAGCGCGACCATCGTGCATAAAGTGGGTATGCCCGCTTACCAAGTCTTGCAGACCAATACCCCAGAGCGGGCGAGTACGCCACTCACGACCATCGGCAAGGAAGTCAGGACGGCCATCAGCGAGATTTTCTCCCATATCATGCAGGAGCATATCCGTATAAGGGTAAAAGGTTTGATTGGCTAAAGCCCTGACAGGGGACTGCAAGGTACGCTGTTTAGGTGTATGGCACTTGGCACAACCGATACCCTCGAAGATACGGGAGCCGTTGCGTACTGAAAGTTTGTTAAGGTTACGCGCGGCAGGTACTGCAAGAGTTTGTAGGTAGAAGGTAGTGGCATCTACTTCAGCTTTAGTCATTTCGGGGTCATCATCTCTGCCATCATCAGAGTCAGTTTGTCCATGTCCCAACTCTACACGATAACCATGATAAGGGTTGGTAACTCCCAAATCTCCTAAGAAAGAGCCTGCGGCTTCATCAAGTAAGGAAGCGGTATTAGCCTTCCATCCGAAGCGTCCAATCGCCATACGTTGGTTAGCCTCATCCCATACGCGGTTCACTTTCCCTGAAATACCGTCTTTGTTTCTATCCTCTATATCTTCAGCGGCTAAAAGGTCAGCTTCGGGAATAAACTCCAACAGACCCAAGCCATAGACAGGCATACTGGTGCGAGGTGAGATCAGAATATCAGCAGGCACAGTGGCAGTAACCCCTATAAGAGAATAGTGAGGTTTTTTAAGCACTACCTTGGTGCCATCCTTAAAAGTTTCTACAATATCAGTATAAGTAACCGCAAACTGCCCTTCAGGTCGGAATCCTGCAGTAGCTAAGTTCTGTACTTGGGTTCCGAAGCCAGGCGCTGGCAGTGGGCCACCATGAGCATCTACTCCAGGGATACTTACCCTCATCAAGAAGCCTCGAGCACGCACCAAATCGGTAGGGAAGGGGGCACGCCCCTCACCAGGGTGGCAACTGATACAAGAATTACTATTGTAGATAGGCCCTAAGCCTCCATATACAGGAGCAGGCTGGGTGACGAAAGTTACATCGAACATTTGGTCTCCTTCGTCATGGAGATTGTTCTCTTCTTCATTAAGATTTTCAGCAGCCACACTATAGGCAAAACTGTTTTCACTATATGTAGTTGTCGCTCCTCCAGCAAGGATTCTATGAGATATATCAGGCAAGTGTTCTGGATAGATATATTCGTCCTCCTCACTATTACAAGAAAGACAAAGTGCTGTGGTTAGCAATAAAAGGGTTGTTGTTGCAAATGTTTTCATCATTATGTGGTATTTGTATTTTATAAGCAAACGACAAAAAGAAAGATTATTTCTTTTTGTCGTTACAATTGATTGTTTTTTAGAATATTATCCTTTTGAGATTGAATAATATTTGCCCAATTCTTTTTCGATAATATCACGAAGTTCCCCTATTGTATTTTGAGCCTTAGTAACTGCTGCACGTCCTTGAGCATTTGCTTTTACAATAGCTTCGGTAAAAGTGCCAGGGATCGCTTCAAGGTTATTGATTGCTTCTTGTATTTTAGCTTTGAGCTTAGCATCAAGGGCAGCATCTTTCTCTTTTACAAGGTCGCTAAGACCTTTTCCTTGTACCCCATTATATTTACCTAGGTAAATGTTCTGAATACTACGGATGTTATCAGTAAAGTCCTGCTTAGAATTGTTGCTAAAGCGAGATTCTTCTTTGTCAAATACAGGATCACCCGCTTCGTTAAAGCAGTTAGCTATTTTTTCAGAAGCTACTTCATTAGCAATATGCCAAAGTCCAGAAGCAATTTCAGAAACAGCTGCCGCAGTAGATTTGTATTTTCCAGTTCCAGCAGAAGCTTTAGCGAAATTTTCAGCATATTTTCCACTTGTCCAGCCTTGAAGTACTGCATTGGTATTGTTCTTCATATCCTGAGCAGCTGCTTTTAGGTATAGTTTTTGTCTTGCTGTAAGAGAAGCGGCAGTAGCTTGTCCGTTTTCTCCCCAGATAAGGAATTCAATTAAGTGGAAACCACGAGTTTCAGGGTTTTGTGCAATCACAGCAGGGGTAATAGGTGCTGTACCTGTGAGGACTGTATTCATTTTCTGTACGTCTACAGGCCAAGTATCCATAGCCTCATCTAGATCTTCAGGCAATTTTACTGGACCATAGAGGAAGCCCTCAGATTGTTCCCATGGGCTACGAGCTGCTTTCCAAGCCTGACGAGCTGCAGTGAGGGTAGCATTACTAGGCGTTTTTTCCAAAGCTGTAAGTGCTGTCTCAAGGGCTTAAGTCTTCAACTAAGCTATCTACCGCAATATCTATACCAATTTCTTTTGCTAATTCTAATCGTGGTTTATCTTTTGTGATTCCTGTAATAATAACTTTTGCTCCATTAGCTTTAGCTACTTGTGCTGCTAGTTTAGCCGCTTCACCACTATTGTCATCATCTTTTCCACAGCTCACCAAGGAGAGAGCTGCTAAGGTACTAAGTGTTAATGTTCTTAGATTCATATAAAATTTATTTTAATTTAGGTTACACATTTAGAAAGAGAAAGCAAGCCCAATGGTAAGAGTGTTTTCCTTCATTTTTCTTCCCATATATACAGGAACACGCTGAGTAAGGTCATAATAATCCGCTCCCAAGGTACGCCACTGGTAGTGAGCCTTAGCTACAATTGCAGGAGTAATGAACCAATTTAGTCCTGCAGTAAGAGCACTACGTTCCCACTTAGGATTCTTACGAATCAGCCCCTGTACTTGCTTCATGGTATCATAGTAATCATATCGGACAAAGGGATAGAGCCTCTGTTCTCCTGTATAGTTACAAAGCGGTAGGATATTGTAGCCTACTTCCGCAGCGAAGCCTATCGCCTGCTTACCGACCGCTGTTTTCTTCACCCCCAAGGTACTTGATATACGTGTATTAGCCGAGGAGATAAGATCCGAGTTTTGTACATTGCCCCATACAAAAGCCGTATTGAAGCGCAAAGGCCCTTCATCGTAGGAGAGATGTGCTGCAAAAAGGGTTACTCGTCCATCCTTTTCTATATCCTTCTTAGGTCGGTTTGGCGTACTATTGCCTGTATAAAAACCTACTCCCACGAAAGTATGTTTGCTCTTGCCAAAAAGATAATCCAAGCGTCCTGTATAAGCCCAAGCATCGGCTTGAGCCATCTCGAAGCGCAATTGGTGACCCCCTTTGACAAAGTTTCTTGAACTAAATCCTGTAGCATCCAAGCCATTGGTGAAGGAAAGCTCGTAACGGAACCGCTTAGCAAAAGTTCCATAGAACTGGATTCCATTTTCGTACCAACCCAGAGGGAGCATCTCATTCTCCATTTCAGGCTTATGGGCAGTAAAGTAGGAAGTAGGTCTATCGAGGGTTTGTGCTAAGTTCAAGCGGAGTTTTATCCGTCCTGCTCGCACATTGAAGTAAGGACGCAATTGGAAATCCAAGTACATCTGTTCGAGTTTTACCTCTCCGCCGGCTTCAATCTCTTGTTCGAACTCGCCAGCTTCCTCCTGAATATCATACTCCATAGTAGCACCTGTACCGCCATGCTCAAATTCTACTTCGGAGCGCATAGATATCCAATCATTGAAACGATAACCTAAGTAAAGGTTGAGTCGTTCATGGTCTATCTTATCCCTAATATAAGCATCAGAGTCATACGTACCATATTTGTAGTAATTCACAGCCCCATAGCCAGAGAAAGAAAAGCGATCCCCACTTAGCAGGTTAGACTTTTGTACTTTCTCCAAACTATCTTTTTGGTGTAACTCTTGTAGGATTTCCTCCTTAAGCTGCGCCTTCAGTGTAGCATAATCGGACTGCTCTTGTGCCGAGAGTGAAAGCCCCGACAGAGCTAGCCCTACGATTAGTTTGTTTCTCATTATCAAAAAGATTCGTTTCTAAGTGAGTGCAAAAATACAATTTATTTGGTATAAGTCCAAATAAAATTGAAGGAAATTTAAATATAATTTCACAAATAGAACCTTCCCTTTCGGAAGTTCCAATAAACAGGCAGGTGTAATTTTAATTTTGCTGTTTTTCAAACACAAATTGCCCATCTGCAAAAAATTTTATATATTTGCACTCCTTAATCATGGAATACTTATGTTAGTTGATTTCAACACTTTAGAAGACACTGCACGGGTATGGATATACCCTGCTAATCGTGTGCTGACCTCGGAAGAACTCAGCCAAATCACCACAGACCTCTCGGAGTACCTCTCCAGATGGGCGTCTCATGGGAAATCCGTTAGGTGTGCTTTCCAAATACGTTATGACCGCTTTATCGTTATTGCTGCTGATGAGAATCAGCATATCGGTGGTTGTACTTTGGACGAACTGGCTCATTTTATACAAGACCTAGAACGCAAGCACCATCTTTTGCTCTTGGACAAGATGAATGTAAGCTACCGCCACGAAGACGAAATCTACTATGTACCCTTGGTGGATTTCAAAAAATTAGCGCAACAAAAAAAGGTAGATAACCAAACTATTGTTTTTAACAACTTGGTTACCAACCTTTATGAGTACCAACATTCTTGGGAAACACCCCTAGAGAATAGTTGGCATAATCGCTTTCTTAAGTAGTGTAAGCTACGATTATTTCTTTGCTTTTACCTTTACTACGAGTTCTATCTCATCATTGATGAACTTGTCCTTTAGGTCACCGAATACAGACTTAGAAGCGTAATTCACTCCAAAATCTACACGGTTAATTTCAAAAGGCTTAGACTCGAGGGTTACTTCATTATCAGTAATGGTAAGGGTAGCAGGGAAAGAAATTGTTTTGGTTTTTCCCTTAAGAGTAAGATCTCCTGTTACATTAGCTCCATCGAAAGAAGTAAGCTTGAAAGTTCCCGTAGGATAGGTCTTTACATTAAAGAAATGGTCTGCACCATCTTCCTTACCTGTTCCTTTGAGGTGTGCTTCAAGGTCTAACTTACCGTCGGCTTCAGTGATATCAGTTACAGTAATGGAGTTCATGTCAATGGTGAAATCACCTGTTACTTTTCCATTATCTACGGTAAGGCTACCGCTCTGCAAACCGATGGTTCCTGTGTGTTGACCAGTAGGTTTCTTTCCTACCCACTCCACTACAGAAGAAGGTTCAACGGTATAAGTACCAGAGACCATTACTGCAGCTGCAGCTTGTTCTACTGCGGCAGCAGCCTGATCTGCAGCTTGTTCTACTGCCTGCTCTGCATTAGCAATGTTGTTTTTGCAACTTGCCACTGTAAGGGCAAGAATGACAGCACAAGAAAGTACAATCTTTTTCATGAATATTTCTGTTTATTAAATAAAGGGCAAAGATAGCGTTTATTTAATAGCTATTTATTAACCAAATGTTAAAATTATTTTAGAAATTATGCAGACCCAAATTTCCATTGTTGGAATGGGGAGCATCTCTCCCTTAGGACATGAGCGCCATAAAGTGTGGCAATCTTATTTAAACGAAGGTCATCTCCTTAGTAATAAAGCAGTTAGTGACACCCTCTTTGCAGTGGGGGCACTAAGGACAGAAGCGCTGTCACAGATAGCCCTCCTACAACAAGAATCTCCCAAATACAAAGACTTAGATCCCACTGTACTCTATGCTATGTATGCCGCCCGCCAGGCACTCTGTGAAGCTGGTTGGCCTACGGACAAGGACTTTGGTGTCAATATAGGTTCCTCTCGTGGTGCCACTACTCTTTTTGAGCAATACCACGCACAGTACTTGGCACAAGGCAAAACCACTCCACTGGCCTCCCCTACGACCTCCTTGGGCAACATTGCCTCATGGGTGATGCAGGACGCCAAAGGCAAGGGGGTTGCTATCTCTCACTCGATTACTTGCTCCACTGCACTACATGCTTTGGTCAATGCAGTGGCTTGGCTTCATGCCGATATGGCTGAGGCTTTCCTTATTGGAGGGAGTGAAGCCGCACTAACGCCTTTTACCCTTGCCCAAATGAAAGCCCTCAAGATATATGGCGATGCTGCTGCCCCCTACCCTAGCCAACCGCTGCTGAGCAGCAAGGAGAAAAGTACCATGGTACTGGGTGAAGGAGCGGCTGTATTTGCCTTGGAGAAAGGTTCCAGCCCTCGTGCCTTGGCCACAATCAGAGGAATAGGCTACGCCAGCGAACCCATCACACACCCTGTGGCTATCTCCGCCGATGCCCACGCGCTACGCCGCAGTATGCAACAAGCCCTTGAGGGGATAGATCCTGCCAAGGTAGATGTAGTCATTCCCCATGCTACAGGTACCCTAAAGGGAGACCAAGCTGAATACCTCGCCCTTGCAGAGGTCTTCGGTACCAATCTGCCACTGCTTACCTCTCATAAGTGGAAGATAGGTCATACCTTCGCCGCTAGTGGTGCCTTAGCCATGGAAATGGCTATACTGATGCTTCAGCAACAACACTTTTTGCCTATTCCCTACCTACCCGCTGCCCCTGAGCGACCTCTTAAGAATATCCTTATCAATGCTACAGGTTTTGGTGGCAATGCAGTAAGCGTGCTGATAAGTAAAAAGTGAAGAGTGAAGAGTGAATAGCCGTTTTTGACTATTCAGTCTTCGTTTTTCATTTTTCTGAAAAAAGTTTTGGACAACCCAAATATTTGTAGTACTTTTGCCAGCTGAATTATTTCATAAAAAAACCAATCCTAATGAAGATTAGCAAAGAACAAATAGACGCGCTTAATGCCGTAATTACCTTAGAGATTGACAAATCTGACTACCAAGGAAAGGTAGAAGAAGCACTGAACAATTATCGCAAGAATGCTTCTATCCCAGGGTTCCGCAAAGGACATGTACCTATGGGAATGGTTAAAAAACAATACGAAAAGGCCATACAAGCTGATGAGCTTAACAAACTCATTAGCGAGTCCTTGAACAAATTCATCGAGGATGAAAAGCTCCGCTTATTAGGTCAACCGATTCCTAAAGAAGAAGGCTCTGATGCCAACTTCCTAGGAGATCACCACAAATTTGTCTTTGAAATAGGCTTAGAACCTGAATTCACCGTTGATCTTAGCCAACCTATTGACTACTACGATATAAAAGTAACTGACAAGGAAATAGATACCCAGATAGAACACCTCCGTGGTCACTTTGGAACCTATGAAGTAAGCGAGAGTATCAGTGAAAAAAGCCAAATCTCAGGTACTTTCTTCAATGAAGCAGAACAAGTAGATAAGTTCTTCACCTTTGCCGCTAAACAATTAGGCGAAAAAGCATTTGAAGCACTCAAAGGCAAAAAAGTAGGTGACCAACTTAGCCTCTCTACCAAAGGACTTTTCAAAGATCCTCATATGCTTATGCAAGCGCTCGAAAAACCACACGATGTGGTACACGACCTAGACATAGAGGTAACCTTCACTATTGAAAAAATAGAAGATCAGGTATTGGCCGATATGAACGAAGAGTTCTTCCAAAAAGTATATCCTGATACTACCACTGAAGCGGATTTCCGCGAGAAGGTAGCCAAGAGTATCAAAGAAGATTTTGATCACTCCTCCGATGTACGCCTCTTGGATGATGCTACTGAAATGCTTATTGAAAAAACCAAGTTCGACCTACCTGCTGACTTCCTTAAACGTTGGATTCGCGCTACCAGCGAGAACCCTATCACTGAAGAAGAAGCTGCTGAAGACTACGAAAAATCGGAAAAAGGCTTACGTTACCAGCTTATAGAAGGTAAGATTGTAGAACAGAACAACCTACAAGTATCTTACCAAGAGATACGCGATTTCTGTGAAAACGCTATCCGTGCTCAGATGGCACGCTTTGGCTTATTTGAAATAGGCAAAAAAGAGTTGGACAACTTTGTAAACAATACCCTTAAAGAACGTGCTGAGGTAGAACGCATTCACCGTGAACTCACCGGAGGCAAGCTCATTGAGTTCTACAAAGAAAAAGCAAACCTTAACAAAATAGAGATAGATATAGATTCTTTCATCGAAAAGTTCTATTCACACCAACATCACCACTAATTTTTGACAAGAAATGGATTATTCAAAAGAATTCAAAAAATATGCTACCCAACATAGGGGTATCAGTAGTATGTACTACGATACCATCGTTAGCAGCATGACTCCCTATATTGTGGAAGAACGCCAACTGAATGTAGCTCAGATGGACGTGTTCTCCCGCCTTATGATGGATAGAATCATCTTCCTAGGGACAGAAGTTAATTCGCATGTAGCCAATATCATACAAGCACAATTACTCTTCCTAGAGAGTGTAGATGCGAACAAAGATATCCAAATATACATCAACTCCCCAGGGGGTGAGGTGTATTCAGGTTTGGGAATCTATGACACCATGCAGTTCATCAAACCCGATGTAGCCACTATCTGTACCGGTATGGCCGCTTCCATGGCTGCTGTATTGCTCTGTGCTGGAGCACAAGGAAAGCGCTCCGCCTTACCACACTCCCGAGTGATGATTCACCAACCGCTGGGAGGTGCCCAAGGACAAGCCAGCGATATAGAAATCACTGCTCGTGAAATCCTAAAGATAAAAGAGGAATTAGCCCTTATCATTGCAAAACACACAGGCAAATCCACTGAAGAGGTAATCCGTACTGGAGACCGTGACTACTGGATGATTGCTAGTGAAGCTAAAGACTTCGGCATGATAGACGAGGTGCTAAATCGTCAAAAATAACCCCTTAAAATTCGAATGTTATGAGTACAACAACTGAAGTATGCTCCTTCTGTGGTAGGCACTCAGGAAAAGACGTTTTCTTGGTTTCTAGCGGAGTAGAGAGTAATGTATATATCTGTAATTTTTGTATAGAGCAGGCCGCAAGTATCTGGCGTTCCGAGATAGAGAACAACAAGAAAAAAGCGATCATGGCGCTAAACAAAGATCTCTTGCTGAAAAAACCTACTGAAATAAAGGGCTTCCTTGATGAATATGTCATTGGTCAAGAAGCTACCAAGAAAGTGCTTTCTGTGGCGGTATATAACCACTACAAACGCCTTTTGCAAGACCGTGATGAGCATGAGGTAGAAATCCAAAAGAGTAATATTGTGATGGTAGGGCAAACAGGGACAGGTAAGACCCTTATGGCTCGTACCATTGCCCAGATGCTCAATGTACCTTTGGCGATAGTAGATGCCACTGTCTTTACCGAAGCAGGTTATGTAGGGGAGGATGTGGAAAGTATCCTTACCCGTCTTTTGCAAGCGGCTGATTACGATGTGGATAGAGCCGAGCGCGGTATTGTCTTCATAGATGAGATAGACAAGATCGCACGCAAGGGAGACAACCCTTCTATCACCAGAGACGTCTCTGGTGAAGGGGTACAACATGCGCTGCTAAAACTCTTGGAAGGTTCCATAGTGAATGTACCGCCCAAAGGAGGACGCAAGCACCCTGACCAAAAATACATTGAAGTCAATACAGAACATATCCTCTTTATCGCAGGAGGTGCCTTCGATGGTATAGAGCAGATTATCGCTAAGCGTATGAACCGCCAAGCTGTGGGCTACAATACCTCCAAGGAGACTCGTGTAGATGATAAGAACCTACTCCAATATGTTACTCACAAAGACCTAAAGGATTACGGACTTATCCCTGAGATCATCGGTCGACTTCCAGTGCTTACCTATATGAATCCACTGGATGAGGAAACCCTCCGCATGATACTCACCGAACCTAAGAACGCAATTATAAAGCAATATATCAAACTTTTTGCTATGGATGATATCACACTCTCCTTCGAGGAAGATGCACTAAATTTCATAGTAGAAAAAGCCTTAGAATACAAGCTTGGTGCGCGTGGATTGCGTTCGCTCTGTGAGAGTATCCTCACGGATGCTATGTTCTCCCTACCTGGTACAGAGCAGAAAGACCTAGTAGTTACCCGTGCCTATGCACAGGAAAAACTCACCAAATCAGGGTTCACCCAACACCTACTTAGTGCATAATAGTTTATAAATATTTGTAAGGATATAGGACTTCTAAGAGAAGGTTCTGTATCCTTTTTTTAATTAAAAAAACCATGAAAAAGACTTTCTTATTATCACTTCTATTACTCTTGGGAGTAGTAGCTTGTAAGAACTCCTCTACAGGACAAATTACCCCTCAGAAGGATGTAATTACCAACCAGATTTATTTCGCTGAAAAACCCATTGTTTCTGCTCACCGTGCAGGGAAGGGCATCGCAGGCTATCCAGAGAACTGCTTGCAAACGATTCAGTACCTTTCCAAAAAGGGGATCCACAGCTTTGAGATAGACATCTTCGAAAGTGCTGATGGCGACCTTATGCTCATGCATGACGACAAACTCGGCCGTACCGCTACAGGGCAAGGAGTGGTTTCGCAGATGAGCACTGAGGCACTGCTCAAGGAACGCCTCAAAGATGATTTTGGCAAAGAAACCGACTTCCAAATACCTCTGCTCAAGGATGTATTGGCTTGGTGTAAGCAACATGGTGCTTACTTGATGTTGGATTTCAAAAAAGGAATCTCCTACAAAAAGGTAGCCGAACTGGTACGCGCAGAACAGATGCAAGCTCAAGTGGTGCTTATCAGCTACAATGTGGAACAAGCCAAGGCGCTCTATCGTGTAGCTCCCGAGATGCTTATTTCAGTAACTATACGCAATCAGAGCGAACTCGACCGTATTTTGGAAACAGGGATTGAACGCGAGAAACTTGTTGCCTTCACGGGGGTACACTTAGCCGATGATAGTCTCTACAAAAAGCTCAATGAACTGAGAATCCCTTCTATCCTTGGTACTCTTGGTAACTTAGACAAGCGTGCTGAAGCTCGTGGTGACCATCTCTACAAGGAATGGGCACAAAAGGGTATACAAATATTCTCCACTGATAGACCTTTTGCTCCGAAATTTTAAAGCAAATAACATGGCGGTCTTATACGGTTTCTATCGTACATAGGGGCTGCCACTATGAAGTTTTTAGGGTTATATGCGCTTTTGCGTTCCTTAGCCTTACAAGCAGCGTTACGGCGCTGCTTTTTTTGTTTGCAAGCGGTTCGTATACTTAGACCTGCCACTTGCGCTCTTAGGCTCATGCGATAAGGCTTACGGGACTTAATCGCTTTGCTGGAAGCAAAATGGGCGAGTACCTCATGATAGGGGAGGGATAAAGGTTCAGGGGTATAGGTAGGAGTTGCCAACTTATGAGGAGTACGAGTTATAAGCCCACACCAGTGGGAAGAGCTACAAGCTCTATCGCTCATAGGTACGAGCTGCAAGCTCGCACCAGCATGTTGGGTGAATGGTTCACAGACTTTGTTCTCACATACTTTGTCGCTATGAGCAGGCGTTGGACGAGCATACTCCATACAAGGTAGCTTTCGACCCATATACCCAAGCTCCAAGTTTTCGCTTGACTTTACTTTTGGCTCTTTACTCTTCTGCAGCCATCTTTCTAAGCGCATAATGATACGAATAGCCGCAATGCTTTGGCTAATGGAAGCCACTACGGTCTTTCCATTGCTCTCTATCGGCTGACGACGTGCGTATGTCCAAAGTATTTCTAATGCCTCCTCCATAATTTAAAAGTTTTCAGTAGCCAGAAGTCAGTTTTCAGTCTATTGTGACTAATGGCTAAATAGTGAATAGTGAAAAATTAAAAGTGAAAAACGAATGGCTAAGTAACTCTATTCATTATTCACTTTTCACTCTTCACTTAACTGGGGCAAAGTTACGATATCACAAAGGGCAAAGTCAAGGAAAAGGCTTGCGAGAAGTAAGAATTTATACAATAAAAAAATATGTTAAGTGTTTAACAGAGGGCAGAGGGCAGAGGACAGAAGACAGTAGACAGAGGACAGTAGACAGAGGACAGTGGGCAGAAGATAGTGGGCAGAAGATAGAAGATAGTCTATTGCGACTAATAGATAATTATAAGAGACAATAAAAATTTAAATGACCATAAGAGACAATAAATTTAGATGACTATAAGACGCAATAAATTGCGTCTCTACAGAAGCGTTGGCTAAGACAATTCCTTGCTTAGCATGGTCTTTTGTAGGGACGCAATTTGTTGCGTTTTAATGAATTAGATGATATAAGGTTTTCTCTGCTATTAATTCCTATTTGAATCTCTAATTTAGATTTCTCCTTTCTCCACTGCATCTTTGAGGGCAGCGATGGTCGTATCTAAATCGGCATAGGAAAGGGCATCGTTGAGGAAGTAGCTTTCGTAGCCACTTGGTGGCAAGTAGATACCACGTGAGAGTAGCGCATGGAAATACTTCTTAAAACGTCCGTGATCGGCACGCTGTGCGCTGATAAAGTTGGTTACAGGCTCCTGAGTGAAGAACACGGAGCACATAGAACCAAAGCGATTGATTTGTACAGGAATACCTGCCTCAGCAAATACCTTCTCAAGACCAGCGTGTAGGTAAGCTGTTTTCTTTGCTAAGCTCTCAAATACCTCTGGGTGCTTTTCTATCTCGGTAAGCATTGCCAATCCTGCGCTCATGGCCAGTGGGTTACCACTGAGGGTACCTGCCTGATATACAGCTCCCGTAGGAGCTAAGTGATCCATAATCTCAGCTCGGGCAGCAAAAGCAGCCACAGGGAGTCCGCCTCCGATTACCTTACCAAAAGTTACTAAGTCTGCCTTGATATTCAAAGCCTCTTGAGCGCCTCCTTTTGCCAAGCGGAAGCCTGTCATCACCTCGTCCAAGATAAGGAGTGAGCCTTGTTCATCACAAAGTGCACGAAGTGCTTCCAAGAAACCTTTTTCAGGCAATACACAGCCCATATTTCCCGCAATAGGCTCTACAATAATAGCCGCAATCTGCTTGGGGTGCGCCGCGAAAAGCGCCTTTACTGAATCAATATCGTTATAGGTGGCCAGTAGGGTGTCCTTGGCAGTACCTTGAGTAACCCCAGGGCTATTAGGCACCCCGAAAGTAGTGGCACCACTACCTGCCGCAATAAGGAAGGAATCCGAATGCCCATGGTAGCAACCTGCAAACTTGATAATTTTTTCCCTTTGGGTATAGCCACGTGCTAAGCGAATAGCACTCATACAGGCCTCTGTACCACTATTGACAAAGCGGATTTTCTCCACATGAGGCACCATGGAGAGCGCTTTTTCTGCAATCAGCGTCTCTATCTCGGTAGGCATACCGAAGGAAGTACCTTTTTTGGCTCGCTCGGTAACCGCCTCTATCACAGGAGCATAGGCATGACCGAAGAGCAGCGGTCCCCATGAAGCAATATAGTCAATGAGCTTGTTCCCGTCGGCATCGTACAGATAAGCCCCTTTGGCATATTCCACAAAAATAGGATTTCCCCCTACGGAATTAAAGGCACGTACGGGAGAGTTCACCCCTCCAGGAAGTACCTGTTGCGCTGCTTGAAAGAGCGCACTGCTTCTTTTGTATGATAACATCTTTTCTAATTGTTAATGGTTAATTATCAATGGCTAGTTTCTGACCACTAAAAACAACCGCAAAGGTACAACATTTTAAGTGAAAAGTGAAAAGTTTTGAGTTTTTAGTTTTGAGTTTTTAGTTATTTTAGCAGTGCTTGGGAAAAATGTAGGATTTTACTTTAACTCATCACAATAGAAGCTAATACGCCCTCCCGTTTCGCCTATCTCAATACTTTCGTCATACCAACTGACAATCTGTAGCTTGAAATAATGAGCCCCATCGGCAGTGCGAATGACATAGGTGTGAAATGAAGGAAGGTATGAGGGAGGAGGTCCTGAAAATACCAACGCCTTATTTAAGAGCGGACTCGCACTGGTCTTTGTTTGCTGAGGTCCTTTATTGGGGTCAAACCAAGGTATTCCTGTGATGTTATTAGCTATGGTATAGCTCACCCATTCACGCTGTGACATCGTGATGGATATATTATTCGTATCTGTCACCCATTCTACATTGTGGGGTATTTGTGACTTGTGAGTCCAGCGGTCATAGCCTTGGAATCCCATATCGGCTACTCCACCTCGCCCATTGCCACTAGTACCACTGTTGGTACGCAGCTTGTTCCCACAGAAAGCCAGATCCCAGTCCGTCCGTGTTTTTTGCTCCCCCTCTCTGATATCACTGTTTACTTGATAGGCATTGAATATCTCTCCTGTACGTAGGTTGTAGTATATCCAGTCATTGGTTACCTCATTGACATACCCAGAACGACGTGGAAGCACCTTCCCCGTAAAGGGGAGCGCCTCATACTTCACACAAGCGATACACAAGAAGGCTATCAGGGTAGTATATAAATATTTCTTTATATTTTTCATGATATTGTTGTTTGTCTTAAAAAGAAATTAGCCGTTAGAGATGAGTCCTTAGCCAGTTACTTACTAACGACTAAAAGACTCATCCCTAACGACTAACCCCTAATGACTAATGTTCATGCCCAAAAGAAGCAGCTATCTGCAATCCCGTCTCAGGATCTATGAAATTAAGTATTGCTTGCGGTTTCCCTGTATTGGCGTACATACGCAACACCCCTTTAGTAGAAGTTTTTAACTTCGTTTTTCCATCCGCACTATATATAGTAGAAGTTACCTCTACCGCTTTGAGCTTGCAAGTACCGCCAGTGACAATATTATCATACTTAGCAAACTCACGCTTGGTGATGATATCATGAAAACGTCCTACTGCCTTCAGCTCTATTTGCTGGTTGCCTACTTGAGTTTTAGCTAAGGTAACGGTAAGGCGTCCTGCAGGGTCACGACCTTCTTTTCCGTTCCAAGAGAAGCTAAGGGGCAATTGTGCTTTAGTAGCCTTCTTTTCATAGGTTACGGTAGCATTGAAAGTCTTTTGGGTACCCAAGCTATCGATGGCATCTTGTGGATTAACTTTAAATACTTGTAGGTTTTGCTTGAGTTTCTCTTCGGCTAAGGCTTCTTCATAGGTAAAGAGTGCTTCCTCGAACTCAGCTTCGGTGCGATTACCCACTACTTTTTGCTTGAATACATAGCCTGTCACATTCATAATGTTGTAGTTGAGGTTCATCTCTATCTCGTGAGTGTCGAGGTTGTAATAGGCTTTCACCATACTATTTCCTCCGCGTACAGGCTTGTCGCCCTTGTAGTTTACTTCGTCTTCGTAGGTAGTAGTTACGGCGTTGTCATCATAGAGTTTTACCCAATTTCCTTTGTAAAGGTCTTTATCCCAAGAGTTAAGTTCCATTACGTTAGCACGCATCACTACCGAAATAGGAAAAGGCATATTTCCTGGTTGTGTTTTGGAGATAAGTATTCCCATTTTCTGGGTAGCCTCGTCCCATTTGAAAGTGAACTGCGTAGGACAACCGCTTTTGAGCAGTGTTTTGTCCACTCCTGCCAGCTTTACGTGTTGCCCCAAGATGGCATACCCTGAAAGGTCTTTCTTGAGTTGGGCTATTTTGTCAGAGTTCTCTGATATAGGACTATTTTGTTCTTCTTTTTTGCAAGCCGTCATTAAAGTAAGTACGGCGAGCACACTGGTGTATATAAACTTTTTCATGGATACAAATCTTTAGTTATTATTAGTAGGTTCTTGGAGTACCCCTCTTTTAATTTCTACAAAGTCAAGCGTATTGTCCTGGAAAAAACTGAAAGAGAGAATGCGCTCTACACGCTTGCGGTTGTTCACAAAATCTTTGATGTCGGGATGACGCTTGTAGAAGTCTGGTGTTACCGAAAGAATAAAAGCCCCCGCTGAAGCATCCCATTTATCAGGATCGCCAAAGAAATCTCGCTTCAACTCTTTCCATAGGCTATGACCTTCTTTCACCGCTTCTCCCAGAATGTCAAAGCCATAAAGTATCTTTTTAGGGAAGATAACCTTTACCCCTGGCACTTTGCCAAAAGCTAAAACATTTCCTGCTGTCATCTCACTAAGGTCTAAGGTAGCCTTGAGCTTAGGTAAGGACTCTAAATGGAAAATAAAGAAAGTAAGAGGGTTTTTAGACTGAGAAAAGTTAGGTAGTTGCAAGCTCTCTAACTTAGGCAACCCTATAAGCTCCAACCTATCTGCACTCCAGAATGGACTCTGTCTGCTTCTGAGTATCTGGCACATCTGTTTAGAAGCCGAAAGATCAAGACTCTTGATAGTGTTATCGTAGAGAATAGTAATATCCGACAAGATTTGTGCCTCAGAGGAATTGATATATCCTGTATTTACATAGTGTAAAGAAAGTAATTCTGTCTTCTTAGCTATCCTAAAGTAAGGTATGTTATAACGCTTCTCTTCACTCATCTCCAAGATTATATTACCAGCAAATTGTGGGTGATTAATGATATACTCTACCCCCTCAATGCTTACTACATCATAACGCTCATCTACATATGGCTCAGAAGGATTGCGAGCCCCCTGACTGATAATCACTGCCAAAGAGGCACTCTCCATGGTCATCTGCTTGCTGATGTCTATCTTATCGCCTTCAAATACCGTAGGATATTGGCGCTTGAGTATCTTTCTAAAGATAGCATCAGGCACGGAGCGCAAGGTAGTATATTTCTCTACCTTCCCTGTGGCGTTCTCTATCTGCACATCGGCGTTAGGCAATGATTTTACCAAAGCAGGAATGTTGTGCATATTATACTTTGCACTCTGTGGGAGGATAAGGTGCTCTATAGGGTGAGAAAGTATAATCTTCTCAGCAGCATCTTCCTCGTAATTGAACTGTGCCAAGTGCTCAAACTCATAGATAGTGTTCTTAGAGAGATTTACTGAAGTTACCGATTTGGGCAACTGGGCAAAGTCAAATACATTTGCAAACTTGTTATTAGAAAGGTTCACCTCTTTCAAGTTAGGGAACAAAGCAAGTCCCGTAACATCTGTAAGGTTTTTACCTGAAAGGTCAAGGGAAGTGGTATTCTTCACCTTGTCATCCACTACCAAGCGATTTCCTTCAAAGGAGAATCCCTTGGTTTTAAGTGCTGTGAGGAGTGCCTCACTTTGCACCGGTTTGGCTTCATTGATAGGCGGGGTATCGCCATCATCGGACTTGCTACAAGCACCTAGCGATAAGAGCGCCAGTGCAAGCAAGCATTTTTTTGTTTGATGGATTATTTGAATCATCTTTTATAAAGATTTTTTTGATTTACTAATTTAAAAATCAATTTCTAGCTGCACAAACCATCTGCGTCCAGCAGTAGCAGGAATATTGAACATAGTCACACCAGAACCCAAGGTCGAAGGTATGTAATTGAAAATATTATTTGCCCCAATATTCACCTTGTAATGCTTCAAAAATCGCTGTTGCACATTCAAGTTAAATAATGCATAGGCAGGTAATTCACAACGAAAATAAGCTTCCTTACTCACAGGGCGCAAACGAGTACCTCCTCCTCTGAGAGGTATTTCCTCTTTGACAGTGATACGATCTTGTACATCGAAGGTTTTCTTACCCATCATGCTCATTGTCAGGTTTGCTGACAGATCATAATTCTCACGATACCACTTGTATTCAAGCCCTGCTGTGGCTGCATGAGGAGAGGTAGTGTTAATGCGCAATCCCTCTGTTTTGCTCACATCCACATACGAATAGGAGGCGTTCAGCGTGAGGGCAGGTACTATCTTCCAGCGAGTGAGTAGGTCAAAGCCCAATAGTCGTTGCTGGGAGAGGTTCATATACTGGAAGTTATACTGAAATTCGTAAATCTTCCAGATCCCCTCTATCTTGTCCTTAAACTGATTGACAAAGGCATTTGCTGATATAAAGAAGTTAGGTACGGCATACTCCGCCCCTACTGAAAAGTAATGGTTTTTTTCGGGTTGTAACATCTCATTACCTACGATCTGGAACATCCCTAAGTGATCCCAATTGAAAAACAGTTCTTTAATAGATGGCGAGCGGTAACCCTTGGCGTAATTCAGGCGATACGAAAGGGCTTCCGTAGGAGAAAATTTCACCGCTACCTTAGGAAGTGCCATTAGTCCAAATTGCAGGCTGTAATTGGTACGCAATCCTGCTTCTACTTGCCATTTAGGGGTGATTGTATAGCTATCTTGGAAGAAGAACTCCCATTCCTTCAATCCTCGCGTAAGCATACGATTGGCAGCAAAGCGGTCACTGGTGAGGTCGTCTTGGAAATAGTCAATCCCCAGAATAAGATCATGCTTCTTGAAGTATCGCGAGGTAAGCGTCAGGCGAGGTTGCATAATCCTAGAGTCATACACTTTCTTATCCACATCACGGCGTTCGTGGCGCTTGTATCGCTCGTAAAAATCGGTATGAAAGGTACCCTGCAGGATAAAGTAGTCTTTCAGTTGGTAGGAGAGTTTCAGCCCTCCTGTGAAGTCTTTCGTTTGTGAGAAATACAGGTCTTGTACCATATCATAGGAGTTCATCAAAAAGCCCGTACCATAGAGCTGTAAGCTAAAATCCTTTGTTTCAAAATAGACCTTTTGTGAAGCTGATAAGTGTTCCACTCCCTCAATACCCATTGGTGGGCGTGAGAAGGAGGATTGTACTATGGTATCTTTGGGCAAAAACGGATTGGCTTCACGGGTATAGACCTTGCGATCGGGTTCCCTCTGGTAGAGATAATAAGCATCTTGACTGCTGAACCACACATCGGTTTGAGTGGTGAATTTTCCTATTTTAGCACCAGCAGATACCCATGATTGTAGGTTGGGTTTGTCTGCATTTTTCTCAAACATATAGAGGAAATCTCGTGGCTGTGGATTATGATAGTTGCGCTCGTTCATCTCGGCATGGCGAGAGCCTACGGTAATGCTTAGGGGCTTATCTGTTTTCTTAGTAATGATATTAATCACTGCCCCTGCTGCCCGCGACCCATAGAGGGTAGAGGAGGCTCCTTTCATCACCTCTATGCGCTCCACGGCGTGTAGATTAAAGCGTTCGTAATCGAGATTTCCTGCCATTTCACCTGTCATACGCTCACCGTCCATGAGAAAGAGGATATGGCGTGCATCCAGTCCCTGCATACTTATCTCATTGCCAAAGCCTACCTTCTGGATATTCATACCAGGGGTTTCCTGCATGAGGGCTTGCTGTATATTACTATAACCTGCTTTTATGAGTTCCTGTCCTGTGATCACTTGAACTACCGTAGGGGTTTCCTTCATAGGGCGTAGGGGTGTGACTGCCTTGGCTGTAATGGTAGTACCTGCGAGGGCTGTCATCTCCTGAGAGAGGTATACAGTTACATCCTGCCCTTGAGAAAGCGTTCCTTTCTTTTCCTTATAGCCCAATGACTGCACTTGGTAGTATAGTGTACCCTCCTTATGCTTTTTCAGGATAGCAAACCCTTTGTCATCGGCTACACTGTGTTGTAACTTATCACTATAAGCAGGTTCTGTATAGCTTACCACAGCTGCCAACACAGGCTCTCGGGTGCTTTCATCAAGCACCCGTAGCCGTATTTGTTGTCCATAACTTTGCCAATACATAGCAAAGAGAAATAAGAATGTTGTATATTTCATTTTTACCAAAAAGAATCATAACCTCCTTGCAAAGGAGTGATAGGAGAGGTGATATATAATCCCAGTTCTTTGTTAATATAAGCCAAGCGAATAGAAGCACCGTCCTTTTTCAAGCGAGTAATGATACGTACCTCCCCCTTATTAGAGGTCTTTAGCTGTTGGGTACCTTCCGCATTCCAAATAG
>ERZ773054.836-NODE-836-length-20964-cov-17.353388_pt1 | contig 20964 bp, 21 predicted proteins | sample MGYA00580630_ERZ773054 | MGnify/ENA primary metagenome ERZ773054 (study PRJEB29015, sample SAMEA2737994) | human oral metagenome | biome: human oral; feature: human-associated habitat; material: dental | place: China | collected 2115 ... | reverse complement strand
CAATGGGCGGGGACGTGATGCCCACGGGCTGGGCAACAATTCCGGACATGCGTGTATTCCTCTCAGTGGCGGATTCAGATAGATACTACTCCAGGCCAATGAGCCGAGCCAGCTCATCCACGGCGCGCTCCACGTCGTCGTTGATCACAACATGGTCAAACTCCGAGGCAGCCTCGAGCTCAACGCGGGCGGTAGCCAGACGGCGAGCCTGTTCCTCAGGGCCTTCCGTGCCCCGGCCAATGAGGCGACGCTCGAGCTCCTCCCACGAAGGTGGAGCTAAGAAAATGAACTGTGCGTCGGGCCTGTTGGTGCGGACCTGGCGTGCACCGGCCAGGTCGATCTCAAGAAGCACGGGCTTGCCAGCAGCGAGGGCTTCATCGACGGGTCCGCCAGGCGTCCCGTACTTGTTTTTTCCATGAACAAGCGCCCACTCCAACATGTCTCCGCGTTCGATCATTGCATCGAACTCTTGGGCGGAAACAAAGTAGTAGTGGACGCCGTTCAGTTCACCGGGCCGAGGATCGCGAGTTGTTGCCGAGACTGACACGTTGAGCGTCGGGTAGCGCTTCGTGAGCGCAGCGACAACAGTTCCCTTACCAACGGCTGTAGGGCCAGCGAGGACAGTCAGTTGAGCCTTAGTCATGACTCAAGTGTGCCACGCTTGACCGCGTCATCCGAAACGCTCGACGAGGGCCTTTCGCTGGACGGGGCCGAGGCCACGCACGCGCCTGCTCTGGGCGATCTTGTACTCGTCCATCAGTACGGCAGCCGTGTTCGTGCCCACGCGCGGCAGCGACTCCAGTAGCGAAACGACCTTCATCTTCGCGACTGCTTCGTCTGAATCAGCGAGTTCCAAAACCTCCGACAGGTTCATCGAGCGCGCCTTGAGCGCGTTCTTCACTTCGGCGCGACGCCTCCGTGCCTGCGTTGCCTTCTCGAGAGCCTGCGCCCTCTGTTCTGGCGTGAGATCAGGTAGTGCCATTCTGATCATCTCCTCAGTTGGGATCTTCGGTAAATAAACTATGTCACCTTCCAGACCACTAGTGCCAGACCAAAACGCTGCTTCCTTAGTAACAGAGCAGATTATTGCAGTGAATCGACCGTTGCACGGTAGGCATCTCGAAGGCCGGCAATACTCGGGCCAGAGCGCAAGATTGCGCGGGAAGACGAGGCAAGGACAGCATCTTCGGCCCCGGCGAAAACCTCTCTGACCTGCGCCGGGCCAGCACCCTGTGCGCCCAGTCCTGGAGCCAAAAAAGCGCCATTCAGCGAGGCGAGATCGATGCCCAAACGCTTCACCGCATCGCCGACCGTGGCCCCGACAACGATGCCCGCAGGGCCGAGGTGGTGTTGGTCACACTGGCCGTTAAAGTCCGCCAGTTGGGACACGACGCGGCCCGCAACGCTTGTTCCGTCCTCGCCGCGGGCGTGCTGTACAGAGGATCCCTCAGGGTTGGACGTGAGCGCCAAGACGAACACTCCCCTGCGGGTCTGTCGCGCCAACTCGAGGGCGGGGGTCAGCGATCCGACGCCGAGATAGGGCGAGAGCGTGACCGCGTCGCCGGCGAGCGGAGAAGAATCCGACAGGAACGCCTGTGCATAGCCGTCCATCGTCGAGCCGATGTCACCGCGCTTCGCATCCACAATGCACAGCGTGCCGACCTCGCGACAGGCGGCGATGACCTCCTCAAGAACGGCGACGCCGCGAGAGCCGTGACGCTCGAAGAAAGCAGCTTGAGGCTTGAAGGCAGCGACGCGACCGCCGAGCGCCTCGATGACGCGAAGAGAGAACTCTCGCACACCGCTCGCGTCGTCGTCAAGTCCCCATTCCCGCAGCAGGCCCGCGTGAGGATCGATGCCCACGCACACGGGTCCATACGCGCGCATGGCGGCGTAGAGACGGTCGCCGAAGCCGGCGGCGGCACCAGGTTTGATTGCGGCAGTAGTCATCGTGTCTCCTCCGATCGAATGGAATCCCACTCCTGCAGGGAACGCACGGAGTAGGCTCCGCGCATACGCACTTCGATGGCCTGGACCATCGCGTTGAATGCCTGCAGCGTGGTCACCGCGGGGCGGTCCTGCGAGGCAGCGGCGGCGCGAATCTGGTAGCCGTCATTACGCGGGGCGCTGCGCTGAGGCGTGTTAACGACCATGTCGATCGAGCCGTCGTTGATGAGGTCGACGACCGTCGGCTCGCCGCCGTCGCCGCGGCCCTCGGACGACTTACGAACGGCCTGGGCCTCGATGCCATTGCGGCGCAGAACCGATGCTGTTCCGGAGGTTGCGAGGATGTTAAAGCCCATCTCGTGCATACGGGCGGCCGGCAGAACGATTGCTCGCTTGTCGGTATCCGCAATGGAAATGAAGACGGTGCCCGACGTCGGCATATCGGTCGACGCGCCGAGTTGGGACTTGGCGAACGCAGTCGGGAAGTCTCGGTCGATGCCCATGACTTCGCCCGTCGAGCGCATCTCGGGACCGAGGACAGTGTCGACGATTTCGCCGCCTGCCGTGCGGAAGCGCTTGAAGGGCAGGACGGCTGCCTTCACCGCGATCGAGCCGCCGTCGTGGATCTCGCGGGCGTCGTGGGTGGGCAGCAGGCCCTCCTCGCGCAGCGAGGCGATCGTCGCACCCACCTGAATGAGAGCGGCGGCCTTCGCGAGCTGCACGCCCGTCGCCTTCGACGCGAAGGGAACGGTACGCGAGGCACGCGGGTTTGCCTCGATGACGTAAAGCGTATCGGAAAGCAGAGCGAACTGGATGTTGATCAGGCCGCGCACGCCGACGCCTCGCGCGATCGCCTCGGTAGATGCCGTGATGCGCTCGAGTTCGCGCGCGGACAGCGTCATCGGAGGCAGCACGCAGGAGGAGTCACCCGAGTGGATGCCAGCCTCCTCGATGTGCTCCATAATCGCGCCCATGAAGAGCTCTTCACCGTCGTACAGGGCGTCGACATCGATCTCGATGGCCGCGTCCAGGAAGCGGTCGATGAGGAGCGGGCCGCGCGAGAACAGCAGCTCAGAGTCATGGCTCGCGAGGTATTCGCGGAGCGCTGGCTCGTCGTTAATGATCGCCATGCCGCGTCCGCCCAGCACGAAGGAGGGGCGAACGAGGACCGGGTAGCCGACCTGCTCAGCCACGGCGATAACCTGCTCGGGCGTGTTCGCGGTGTCGTGCGCGGGAGCCGGGCACTGCGCCGCCTCAAGAACCTTGCCGAACTCCTCGCGGTCCTCGGCCAGGTCGATGGCGCGCGGGCTCGTGCCGAGAATCGGCACCCCGGCGCGCTCGAGGTCGGCTGCCAAGGACAGCGGAGTCTGGCCGCCGAGCTGGACGATCATGCCCTTGACGGGGCCGGCCGCACACTCGGCGCGGTAAATCTCCAAGACGTCCTCGAGCGTGAGGGGCTCGAAGTAGAGGCGGTCGGAGATGTCGTAGTCGGTTGACACCGTTTCGGGGTTGCAGTTGACCATGATGGTCTCGTAGCGCTCGCGCAGCGACATGGCCGCGTGCACGCACGAATAGTCGAACTCGATTCCCTGACCGATGCGGTTGGGACCAGCACCCAGGATGATGACGGCTTCGCGCCCGCGCGGACGGACCTCGTTCTCCTGGTCGTAGGTCGAGTAGTGGTAGGGCGTGCGGGCCGCGAACTCCGCGGCGCAGGTGTCGACCGTCTTGAACACGGGGTGGATGCCAAACGCGCCGCGCACCTCGCGCACCGTATCCTCGGACAGGCCGCGCATCGCTGCGATCTGACGGTCGGAGAAGCCGTGACGCTTCGCCTCGGCGAGGACGTCGCCCGTGAGAGCCTCAGCCTCGCGAATGCGGGTCGCGACCTCGTCGAGGAGGAACATCTGGTCGAGGAACCACGGGTCGATCTTCGTCGAATCGAAGAGTTCCTCGAGGGTCGCACCGCCACGAATAGCCTGCTGGACCTGGACGAGACGGCCCTCGGTTCCGACTGCAGCGGCCTCGACGAGCGCGTGGGTCTCCGCGGGCGTGGGCACGTCCCCGTCCCAGTGGAACTGCACACCGCCCTTATCGATCGAGCGCAGAGCCTTCTGCAAGGCCTCCGTGTAGGAACGACCGATCGCCATGGCCTCGCCCACGGCCTTCATCGAGGTGGTGAGGGTCGGGTCGGCGGCCGGGAACTTCTCGAAGGTGAAGCGCGGGACCTTGACGACCACGTAGTCGAGTGTCGGCTCGAACGAGGCCGGGGTCGAGCCCGTGATGTCGTTCGGAATCTCGTCGAGCGTGTAGCCGGTGGCAAGCCGCGCGGCGATCTTCGCAATCGGGAAGCCCGTCGCCTTCGAGGCCAGCGCGGACGAACGCGACACGCGCGGGTTCATCTCGATGACGATGATGCGGCCAGTCTCGGGGTGAATCGCGAACTGGATGTTACAGCCGCCCGTGTCCACACCCACAGCGCGGATGACGGCAATGCCGATGTCGCGAAGACGCTGCATCTCGCGGTCGGTGAGGGTCAGCGCCGGAGCGACCGTGATCGAGTCACCCGTGTGCACGCCGACCGGGTCAACGTTCTCGATCGAACACACGACGACAACGTTGTCCGCCTTGTCGCGCATGAGCTCAAGCTCGTATTCCTTCCAGCCGAGGATCGACTCCTCGAGGAGAACCTCGGTCGTGATCGAGGCGGCCAGGCCCTGGCCGGCGATGCGCTCGAGGTCTTCGGGGGTGTAAGCAAAACCGGAGCCGAGCCCGCCCATCGTGAAGGAGGGGCGAACGACGAGGGGGTAGCCGAGCTCGGCGGCGGCCGCGTGGCACTCCTCCATCGTGTGGGCGATGAAGGAACGCGCGACCTCCGCGCCGGAGCGCTCGACGATCTCCTTGAACTCCTCGCGGTCCTCACCGGCGCGAATCGCGTCGATCGATGCGCCGATCAGCTCGACGTTAAAACGCTCAAGAACGCCCATTTCAGACAGCGCGACGGCCGTGTTCAGGGCCGTCTGACCGCCCAGCGTGGGCAGTAGCGCGTCGGGACGCTCCTTCTCGATGATCGAGGCCACGACCTCCGGGGTGATCGGCTCGACGTAGGTGGCGTCGGCGATGCCCGGATCGGTCATGATGGTGGCCGGGTTGGAGTTAACGAGGATGACGCGCAGGCCCTCCTCCTTCAGCACGCGGCATGCCTGCGTGCCCGAGTAGTCGAACTCGCACGCCTGGCCGATGACGATCGGGCCCGATCCAATGACGAGGACTGACGACAGATCGTTCCTGCGGGGCATCAGTGGGTCTCCTTAGCGGCAGTCATCAGGGAAATAAAGCGATCGAAGAGCAGCTCGCCGTCGTGCGGGCCCGCAGCTGCCTCGGGGTGGTACTGAACGGAGAAGGCAGGAATGTCCAGGGCACGCAGGCCCTCGACGACGCCGTCGTTGAGGCCGACGTGGGAGACCTCGACGCGCCCGTAGCGGCCCGACTCGAAGGGAGCGACCGAGGGCTCCCCTACCGGAGCGTCCACCGCGAAGCCGTGGTTGTGAGCGGTGATCTCCACGCGGCCCGTGGCCACCTCCTTCACCGGCTGGTTGATACCGCGGTGACCGTAGTCTAGCTTGTAGGTGCCGTAGCCAAGCGCACGGCCGAAGAGCTGGTGACCGAAGCAAATACCAAAGTACGGGATGCCCGCGTCGAGGACGGCGCGCAGCACTCCGATCTCGCGGTCGGCAGTCGACGGGTCGCCGGGTCCGTTGGAGAAGAAGACGCCGTCCGGCTTGAGTGCCTCGATATCCGCGAAGGACGCGGTGGAGGGCACCACGTAGACGCGCGCTCCACGCGCGGCGAGGTGGTAGGGCGTGCGCGACTTGATACCCAGGTCGACGGCGACGACGCGCGCGATGGGTTCCTTGCCCTCGAAGTCGCCGAGGGGCTCCACCACGTAGGTCTCGTCCGTCGACACCTCGGCGGCGAGCGCTGCTCCGCTCATCGCGGGCGACTCGGCAACGATACGCACGAGGGAGGCCACGGCCTCGTCCCCCAGGTACTGCGCGCCCACAGGCAGCGCGTCACCCGAGAAGATGCCAGCGCGCATCGCTCCCCGCTCGCGGATGTGGCGGGTGATCGCACGCGTGTCGACGTCCGCGATGCCGACGATGCCCTGAGAGATCAGTTCGTCCTCCAGCTCGCGGCGCGAGCGCCAGTTGGAGGCGCGGCGGGCGGCGTCGCGCACGACGAAGCCCGCGACCCAGATGCGCGAGGATTCGGGATCCTCATCGTTGACGCCGGTGTTGCCAATGTGCGGGGCCGTCATGACGACGATCTGGCGGTGGTACGACGGGTCGGTGAGCGTCTCCTGGTAGCCGGTCATGCCGGTCGAGAACACGATCTCGCCGAGCGTGCGGCCCTTCGCGCCCCATGCGCGGCCCTTGAAAACGGTGCCGTCCTCCAGGACGAGCAGAGCGATATCGGACGTGGTCATCGGTCCTCCTTGGCAATCGGGGTAGCGCCGACGACCGTCGGGACGCCGTTGTAGATCGTGTAACGCACCTGTCCGGGCAGTTCCATGCCGCGGAAGGGACAGTTCGTGGAGCGTGTCCACTGCTTGGCGGGATCGACCGTGACGCGGACGGTGGCGTCGACGAGGGTGACGTGTGCGGGGGCGCCAACGACCAGGCCCTGGCCCTGTGATTTCACGCGGCCAATCTGGGCGGGAACAGTCGACATCACGCGGGCGACGTCTGCCCAGTCCATGCGGCCCGTGTTCACCATCGTCTCGATGATGATCGGCAGCGCTGTCTCCAGGCCGGTCATGCCGAACGCGCCGGCCTGCCACTCACAGTCCTTCATCTCGAGCGGATGCGGAGCGTGGTCCGTGCCGATGCAATCGATCGTGCCGTCGGCCAGGCCTTCGCGCACGGCCTCGACGTCCTCGGCCCGGCGCAGCGGCGGGTTCACCTTGTAGAGCGGGTCGTAGGTGGCGGCCAGCTGCTCGGTGAGGAGCAGGTGGTGAGGAGTGGCCTCGGCCGTGATATCCACGCCCTGTGCCTTACCCCAGCGCACGAGGTCAACCGAACCCGCTGTCGACAGGTGACACACGTGCAGGCGCGAGCCGACGTGCTTGGCGAGCAGGATGTCGCGGGCGATGATCGCCTCTTCGGCGACGGCGGGCCAGCCGGCTAGGCCGAGCTCGCCGGACAGCGTCGACTCGTTCATCTGAGCACCCTCGGTGAGGGCCGGATCCTGGCTGTGCTGGGCGATGACGCCTCCGAAGCCCTTGACATACTCGAGGGCGCGGCGCATGAGAACGGGATCGGACACGCACTTGCCGTCGTCAGAGAAGACGCGGACCTTCGAGCGCGAACGGGCCATTGAACCGAGCGATGCGAGCTGCTTGCCTTCCAGTCCCTTGGTGACGGCACCGACGGGACGCACCTCGACCCAGTCGGCCTCCTCGCCCAGGCGCAGCACCTGGTCGACGATGGCGGCCGTGTCTTGCGTGGGTGTCGTGTTGGCCATCGCGTGGACGGCCGTGTAGCCGCCGACCGCGGCCGCTCGCGTACCGGTGAAAACGGTCTCGGCGTCCTCGCCGCCGGGCTGACGCAGGTGGGTGTGGATGTCGACGAGGCCGGGCAGGGCGATGAGGCCTTCGGCGTCGATGATGCGCGGGTCGCGCACGGCGTTACGGGCGTCGGCACCGATCGCGACGATGGTGCCAGCGGACAGCGCAATGTCGCTGGGTTCCCCGCCGAGTAGCGAGGCTCCGGTGATTAGGATGTCACGGGTCTGTTCAGTCATTGCTGTGTCCTTCCGATGCGAGAAGCAGGTAGAGGGCGGCCATGCGGATGCACACACCGTTCGACACCTGTTCAACGATGACAGATTGGTCTGAGTCGGCTGCCTCAGCGCAGATTTCGAGGCCTCGGTTCATCGGGCCGGGATGCATAACGACGGCGTTGGGAGAAAGCGTTGCGAAGCGTGCCGGGGTGAGGCCGTACTCCGCGTGGTAGGCGCCGGGCGACGGGAAGAATCCACCGCCCGCGCTCGACATGCGCTCGCGCTGCACGCGCAGCATCATGACCGCGTCGGGGTGGGTCGCGAGGGCCTCGTCGAAGTTGTAGGAGGTGGCGCAGCTCCAGGTCTCCACGCCGATCGGCAGGAGCGTTGGGGGTGCCACGAGGGTGACGCGGGCGCCCAGGAGCGTCAGGAGATCGACGTTGGAGCGCGCCACGCGCGAGTGAAGGACGTCCCCGACAATGACGACGTGTGCGCCGTCGAGGCCGGAGCCGGGGGCGGTCGTCCCATTCTCGCCAAGCGACGGGGCGTAGTGGCGGCGCAGGGTCATCGCGTCAAGGAGAGCCTGCGTCGGATGCTGGTGGGTGCCGTCACCCGCGTTGAGGACCGGCAGATTCATCCAGCCGGCGTGCGCGAGACGGTGTGCAGCGCCCGACGAGGAGTGGCGCACGATGACCGCATCTGCGCTCATGGCCTCCAGCGTGAGCGCGGTGTCCTTGAGGGACTCGCCCTTGGAAACCGAGGAGCCGCGGGACTGGAAGTTGATGACGTCGGCGCTCAAGCGCTTGGCGGCGGTCTCAAAGGAGATGCGGGTGCGCGTCGAATCCTCGAAAAAGAGGTTGACGACGGTTTTTCCCTGAAGCGTCGGAAGCTTCTTGACGCCGTGGCGCTGAGTGGCGGCCATCTGCTCCGCCGTGTCGAGGATCAGAATCGCCTCCTCGCGCGTCAAATCACGGATAGAAATGAGATGGCTCAGGCTCATCGTTTACAGGCCTTTCCCGAGAAGGACGCCATCGCGCCCGTCTGTTTCGTCGAGCAGGATGGTGACGATTTCGTCGCGGGAGGTCGGCAGGTTCTTGCCGACGTAGTCCGGGCGAATCGGAAGCTCGCGGTGGCCACGGTCGACGAGGACTGCGAGCTGAACGGCCGCAGGGCGACCGATACGAGTAAGAGCATCGAGCGCAGCCTTGATGGTGCGGCCGGTGTACAGTACATCGTCGACAAGGACGACGGTCTTACCGTTGATGCCAGTGCGAGGCACCAGAGTCTCTTTCGGAGCTCTCAGGGGCTGAGAGGCCAGGTCGTCGCGGTACATCGTGGTGTCGATGATTGCGAGTTCCGCGTAGGTGCCGGAGACTTCCCGAATCCGATTGACGAGGCGGCGTGCCAACGTTGCGCCACGAGTGGGGATACCGGCGATCACCAGATTATCGCTGCCGCCGTTTCGTTCGACGATCTCATAGGCGATGCGTGTCAGGGAGCGTGCGACGTCGCCAACTCCCAATACTTCTTTGCCGCGCGATGCGCGATCTGCGTGCACTTCGGCCACGCTTACTCCTTCCCCGCCTCACGGGACGGTCATTAAAGGATCTGTCATACATCAATCCTACGCTCCTCGTCACGAGCCGGTGTGACGCCTCCACGTGTGAAACACCACGTGAGTGGCGTTAGACTGCAGGAATGAGCCAGCAGTCGAAGCAGTCCAAGCCCGGGCAAAGGACCGGTGTGACGCCGTTGGCGCACGACCGTCCGATGTCTGGACAGCGCGTGACGCTTGACGATATCGCTCTCGCTGCCGGAACATCGATCGCGACCGTGTCACGCGCTCTTGGGGGATCTCCGCGCGTCGCAGCCCCAACACGCGAACGAATCGAAAAGGTGGCCGAACAGCTCGGCTACCGGGCAAACATCGCGGCGTCTCTCCTCGCTTCGGCGCGGCCGCAGATCCTGGGCCTCGTCTGTTCCCTCAGCCAGGAACTACATGTTCGCTACCGTGCTGAGGCCCTCCGATACGCTGAGGATCGGGGGTTTCGGGTCATTGTGGAGTCGATTGATACCTCGCGCGATGTCGACCGAGCCTGGGAGTCTGTTCTGCAGCTGCGCGCTCAGGCCGTCATTGCTGTCGACTCGACCTGCATCTCGACGCGCTTTCCGAATACTCCGGCCGTCCTCATTGGTCAGCGCGCGCCTCGTCGAGACATTGATCTTGTGACGAGCTCCAACGAACGCGGTATGGGGCAAGCGATTGCTCTTCTCGCCCAACGTGGCAGCCGACGCATTGCCTTCCTTGAAGGGCCTCCCGGGCCCTCCGCACGAGCGCGCAAAGCGGCTTTTACGCAGGCGTGCATCACTCACGAGGTCGATGCGCTCACTGTGCCGGGCGGTGACAACGTCGACGCTGGCTTCCTCGCTGTCCGAGCGGGTCTCCCTGCCGGAGTTGATGCACTCGTTTGCTACAACGACCAGTGCGCGCACGGTGCCATTCTTGCTCTCCTCGGGGACGGCCTCGTTCCGGGGCGCGATATGTTGGTTGTGGGCTGCGATAACTCGGCGATCGCTTCGTCGCGCGCCCTCTCTCTGACGTCGATAGATCGTGCGCCGTCACGTGTCGCGAGCCTCGCTGTCGATCAGGCGATCGCACGAGCGCTCAGCGACGGCGGCAGCCCGGCTCGTCAGCGTGTTGACACGGAACTCGTCGTGCGGGCGAGCACGGGACAGCCGCGCGGAACGAACTGCCCGTGAGCCCGGCCCGCGCGACCGTCCGCGCTTACTGCACTGAGGACATCAGGCACTCAACGAGCGTGGCATGCACGTTGGGTGTGCCGAGGAGAATCGATCCCTTGTAGCGCACGTCGAGCGGAGTTCCGTCCAAGCGCGTCGCGAGCGCACCGCACTCGGTGGCGATGAGCGTCGCTGCGGCGATGTCCCACGGTGAGACCCACATGTGGACGAATGCTCCAGCCCGGCCGACAGCAACTTCCACGCACTCGAGCGCTGCGGAGCCGTAGCGCCGATGGCCACGGCTGTCCTGAAGCGCGCGGGCAAGCCGAGGCAGCGCGAGGATCTCTTTGATGTCGGTGATGATGATGGCGTCACGATACGTTGACACATCCGTTGCCTGCGTGAGAGGAACCCCATCGACCCACGCTCCTTGGCCTCGGATCGCGTGATAGATGCGTCCGGCGACAACGTCGGCGACCACGCCAAGGACCGGAGTTCCGTCCTCGCACAAGGCTAAGGACACCGCATAATCGCGGTGGGTTTCCACGTAGTTCATCGTGCCGTCGATCGGATCAAGGACCCAGACGAGTCCGGCGAAAGAGTCAACGGCGTGCCCCTCCTCCCCCAGCAGTGGTAAGCCTGTCACCGCGTGAAGATGGGAGGCAATATCCGCTTCGATCGCTTTATCGACGGCCGTGACGAGGTCGTTACGATTTGCTTTCGTGTGAACGTCAAGCTCGACGGGTGGGTGGAGGGCAATGTTCATCCCCCTGCGAACAGCCTCAATAGCCGCGTTGAGCAAATGCTCCATATCAACCGTCATGCTCACGATTCCTCCTTCGCTTCGCTGAATTCACGGTCAGCGCGCAGGTTACGCTCCTCAAAGAATGCGACCATGATCAGGCAGGCGAGGCCAACCGCTGCGGATACAAACAGCACGGTGAATGTCGATGACCAGCCGTGGAGGTGCCATCCGAGGACCGTCACTCCGTCCTTCGTCGGGTCTGCAATGCGGCCGAGAAGAACCTTGGCCATCGAATCGCCAAAGACGTAGCCGAATGCTCGAGGAACTGCGTTGACGACCACGGTCGCGGTCTTCGGCGCAAAACCGATGACGCAGATGCCAATCAAGGTGACGGGGCCGAAGATAAGGAAGCCGATCATGAAGAGAGCTCCGTAGACGACAGGAGCTGTCGTCGCATGCGCGTAGACGAAGAGCGGGATGACCACAGCGCCCATGCCGATAGCGGCGCTCAGGGCGCGCCGACCGCCCATCTTGTCTGAGAAGTATCCCCACAGAAGAGAGCCGGCGAGGCCGCCGAGTTCCAGCGCGATGGTCGTGTTCACCGCGAGGTAATCGGAGAAACCAAGCTCCTGACGTGTGTAGAGCACGTTCCAGTTGTCGATGCCAATGCGCACGCAGTACGCGGCCACATTAGCGATGCACAGGAACCAGACGGCAGGATTCTTGACAACGTAATCGAGCAGGATCCGGCCCTTGGAGACGGAGCTTGTAACCGCATCAGCCTTCGACTCGGGTTCACCGAAGATCGCCTCGGGAGTGTTCCAACCGTGCTCCTTGGGATCGTCCTTACCGAAGAACCAGCCCCATATGCCGATTGGGATGCAGATGACGGCGGGGACGATAAACATGCCGATGACAGATCCGTTGAACAGCGTGTTCGCGCCCCAGAGAGCGAGAACGCCCGCCACCATCGCGCCAACGTTGTGCGAGGCATTCCACCAGCCGATGAAGCGACCGCGCAGGGCACGGGGCGTCCATCGGTTCATCGTCGAGTTGCAGCAGGGGCCGCCGGGAGCCTGGAAGAGGCCATTGAGTGACCACAGGAGGATCATCCAGCCGTATGGGCTGTGGAACCATGCGAGCACGAGGCCGATGAGGATCGACGTGACACCCGAGGCGAGCAGCAGTGCGGAGATGACCTTCTTGGTGTTCTTGCCATCAATGAAGAACCCGAGAATGAGTCCGCCGAAGCCGTAGGTTAGCGAGAAGGCGAAGCCGATCGTGCCGAGTTGAGTCGTCGTTAGCCCGACCTGTTCAACGAGGAAAGGCTGCGCGGACTTGAAGTTCGTACGTAGCAGGTAGAAGCCGCCATACACGATGACGAGCACGGCGTACGTCTTGAGGAACTCCATGAGCCACTTTGTACGTTGCTGCTCGAGCGTCAGGGACGTGGGTGGAGACGTACGAATATCGAAAATGTGGGATAGATGCGTCATTGCTGTCTCTCCAGTGTTGTTGGTGTACGCGGGTGATGATGGCGACGGTGCCATCGGCGTCACGCCACCAGAATACAAACGCTTACATTCAGTGTCAAGAGTCGCGTGCGCATGAAAGGCGTCGGTTATGAACTGGTGTCAAACGACTCAATGTATGAGCATTTGGTTGGTATTGAGGGTGATGCGTGTCGAATACTCCTCGGCCCGCTTGTCAGTGACGTAAGCCTGTCACCGTGTGACGGCGAATTATACCCCGTAGGGGTATCTTGGTATACCCCTACCGGGTATCTCGGCTTCGTGAGCGATACGTAGTCCTGTTGGCGCTGCGATGAAAGGGGCAAAGCCGGTAAAATTCAATGAGCGCCGACGGCGCCTCAGATGCTTCTCTATAGAAAGGCCACACCATGACGATCGAACAGCTTCCCCACCCCGAGGTCCACGGTGGCGGCTGTGGCTGCGGCGAGCACGACGTCGCCGAACCGACCATTGATGCGACCGCTATCCCCCACCGTCTCCGTCACGCAGCTGTTCTCGGCGCAGCCCAGTCGATGAACGCCGGTGAATCCTTCATCATTCGCGCTCCCCACCTGCCTCGTCCGCTGCTTGCTCAGATCGCACAGCTGCCCGGCGAGTGGACCTTCGAGGTCCTCACCGACGGGCCCGAGCACTGGGACGTGAAGGCGACGCGCACCGCGCTGTGAGCCGCCGTCCCCCGCTCCGGCGCGCGGCTGGGTCCATTCGGCGCGCCCGTGCCGGAGCGGGTTCGGGGCGGTGCCCGTCGGCTGTCGGGGGACACGGCTCCCCCTTCACGCCATAGCGTCTCCGGGCGTCACGAGTCGATGTCGGGGATGTAGCCGGGGCGCACGGCGAAGGATTGGAGAACTTGTTCCCCTCCCAGCAGACTGCCGCGCATCTTCTTCTCGAGCCCTTCCAGCGGTTTCGGCGTCGAGCACCGCCCGTCGGAAAGACGGCACGCGCTGAACTGAGGGGGCGCCTCCCCGTCCTCACTCGGTTCGATCGCGTAGGCGTAGCCGTCGCGCACGTAGAATCGTGCACTCCTCAGCTCGGGCTTCGCCAAGGGCAGCGTCGCCAATTGCGTGACCCGTGCCGACTGGGCGTCGAGCTTGAACACATGGCCGTAGGGCGTCGCGAACGTGTAGAACTGCTCATCGTACTGGCCGAAGAAAGCAGTTTCTTGATAACCCACAGCGAAAGGAGCCCCCTCTTCGTCCGTCACCATCCGGATGCGGCGCTCCCCCGTTCCCAGGTCCCATTCGTTGAGGAAAATGGTCGTCCTCCCCTCGTCGCCATCCGAATCGCGTGTGACGAACTCAGGTGAGTCCAAATACATGAGGTGGTAGAAGACATCGTCCGCACACCACAGATCCGTGCGGAACACTTCGATCCGTGTTTCCCTGGGAGCCACCGCGAGCACCGGGGGCAGGTCCCCATCGTGGGGGTAGACCTGAGCGAGTATGTCGTAGCCGTCGGGCGCTCCCGACTCCGCGGAGTCCGATTGCGCGCCGTCCGACTCCGCTGCGCTCGGCGGGCGGGAGGCGGCGAACTCGGATGCGCTTTCCTGAAGGATGGGAGTGATCCTCGTGGACGTGGACGAGAGCACCCTCCCCCCGCACTCCCCGTTTGTCAGATAGAACTCTTGGTTCTCAGACCGATCCCTGATTCCCCCACTGTCGATGTTGTACGCCCGTTGCACGGGGCCCTCGACGTAGAAACTGAGGACGCTGCCGTCAGTGCTCGAGACGAAGCGCCCCACCTCGTGCCCGCCGTCCACGGTGCGGGGGAACGCCGAGGCGCCGTCGTCAGTGATCAGGTACTCGTACGCCGAGTCGCCGACACTGAGCACCGGCCCGTTCCAAGTCATTTCCGAGCTGAGGAGCCCCTGGGTCCACGCGGCGCTCATGCTGCCGTCCTGCTGGAAGGCGACCAGGTACCCGTTCGCGGTATCCGGGGGCAGCCCGTTCCTGATCCCCTGACTGCTCAGCCTGACGACCAGGAACGCGCCCGAGGTCGTGAACCCCTCCAGGTACCCCACGTCCTCCGTTGTCGAGTGCGCGCATGAAACACAGCAGACGACCAATGCGGCCGCGCTCGCAGATGCGCACAGCGCATTACTGATACGGCGAATGCCGTGTTCCATGCCGCACCGCCTCGATCAGAGTCGCCTGTAGATGTACGAGAGCGAACTATCGCGGATGTCCGACGGGAAAACAGCATTGCCCCCATCGCCATCAACATCAAGGCCTGCACCATAGTAGTAGGCGTACCACACCAACTGCGAGCAATTCAGACTTTTAATATTGTACTCCTTGTTCGACCAGAAACGCCAGTTGTAGGGGTAGTGGAGCAGATGGTTGTAGGCGTAAGCCGCCGCAGCGTCTTGGGTCGCCTGAGAGGTGTGGAAGTAAAAAAGGACGGTTCCCGAGGGAACTGTTACATTCCACACCCAGTCCCAGTTCGACCCTCCAGGTTTTCCAGCCGCCTCAACAATCCAATCACGTCCGGAGAATATCCCAACATGACCGTAATGTGGAACCCCAGGACTCCAGTAGACATCACCGACGTAGTCTGATTTCGGAAGCAAATACGTCGCACCCGCTGTTCCGTCGATAGAGGCCAGGTCCGCGCCCCCTCCTCCGATCTGCATATCTTGCATTTCGGACTCGTATTTCTCCTTCGCAGCGCGCTGTTCAGCCAGGACGCTTCGCGCGTACTCTTGAACAGACATCCCCTTCTCCGAGGATTCGGCATCGAGTGCGCTCGCGAGCTCAGAGGCGGACACTCCTGGATTCAGCGCCAAGAGTTCATCGAATTCAGAGTCGTGCTCTGTAGCAGCATTGGCTAGCGTCGGCATGAAGAATGTCGAACACACCAGACACTGAACCAGTAGCGCACGGACGACTTTGAATGTGCGTGTGTGTGACATGGGAGTTCCCGTTCGTCCTCCAGTAACCCTAATCTGACAACCAGAGCTACCTCAGCGCTACCAGGCCCAACGATCGAATTGTCTGACAGAATATATGAAACGGAACACGTTCATCTTAGTAATTCAAATCATTTGACCTCAAATTATTTCAAATCATCCCACTACTCATATGAGTCATATTTCAATTCTGACCATGAGTACAGTAAAATATGCACCCTTTCCTTGAGAATGGTGTGGAGACTCAGGGAATCGCGCACTCCCTGGGACCACGACCAGCGCTCAGATGTCAAGCGGGCGCAGCAGTTCGGGCGCGGGCAGGCGCCCGTCGACCACGTAGGCGCGGAACACGGGGGCGGCCTGCTCCCCGGTGAAGACCTCCTCGGGGTGGACGCGGACGGCGGCGGGCCCGCCCTCGCCGGGGTCCCACTCGATGCCCATCCAGCTCTCAGGATCTGCGACCGGCTCGCGGGCGACGACGTAATGCTTGTACGAGCCGTCCTGGCCGGTGACGCGGATCTCGACCGTCATCACCCCGGTGGAGCCCGCGCACTGGATGTACGTCGAACGCGCGGGGTCGTCGGCTGCCACGTCCTCGGGGCGCTCGGCGCCGGGGGGCAGCTCCCACACGACCATCGCGTACATGTGCGAGCCGTCGAAGCACCTGGGCGCGGTGAGCACCTCGGTGATCCCGTCGGCGACCGCCTCGGGAGCGCTCTCAGCGGAGAACTCCTCGACGGGCCCCGCCTCCGCGAGCAAATCCGTTCTTGCGAACCGTCTCATACTTCCTGCCTCGGCATGGTCCAGCACCTCTCCCCACCGATAGTAGCCGCCGCGCGGAGCCGGCGCCCGGCCCTCGCAGGGCGCGTCGGCTCCCTGCCGTCTGTGGCGCCCAGTGGGCGAGCGCCATCGTCCGCGGGTGCGGAACTCAGGACCCGCGGGCCGTTTCCGCTCCCGCGGGTGTCAGATGTCGAGGGAAGCGCAGTAGTTCGGCGGGCGGGAGCGCGACGCCGTGGCAGTGGTCTGTGCGTCCTGGTTCTGGCGCTCATGGCAGTGCCTCCGGGTCGTCGAAGATCGACGTGCCCGTGCGCAATTCGGTGAGGTATTCCTCGGTCTGGTCGGGAGGCGTGACGATCATCCCGATCCCGGCCCGGTTGCCGCTCAACGACAGGCAGACGTCGTTGGGCAGGATCCAGGTCGCGCTCCGACCCGTCCCCTGGTCCTTCTCGTTCACGGGCTCCCCCCAGGTCGTGGTGGCTTCGTCGTAGTACGCACGGTACGTGCCCGCGATGGCGGAGTCGAATCCGCCGTACGCCGCAGGTGGCATCAGGGACGAGAGCTGCACGTCGACCATGCGCACCAGTCCCCTGCTCGCGTAGAAGAACGACTCGGCCTCCCCTCCGGTGCAGTCGGTGGTGAACGACTCGATGTCGTCGTCGGCGCGCACCCAGCCCAGCGCCTCGTAGGTGGCGATGCCCTGAGCCCGGCTCATGGGCCACGGGTGCAGGGCCCACGCCCGCACGATCTCCATGAAGCACCCCACCGCAGGGGCACAGAACTCAGTACCCACGTGCCGCCTCCGCTCCCGCGGGCCTTAGATGTCGAGGGGGCGCAGCAGGGCGGGATCGGGCAGGGTACCGCCTGCGATGTAGTCGCGGAAGACGGGCGCGGCCTGCTCCCCGGTGAAGACCTCCTCGGGGTGGACGTGGATCGTGAAGGAGTCCTCGTCCTTTTCCCATTCGATGTGCACCCACCTGTCGGGGTCGGCGACGGGCTCGCGCGCGACCACCCAGTGCTGGTAGGAGCCGTCCTCACCGCTGACGCGGATCTCGACGCTCATGGCGCGCGTGGATCCGCCGCACTGGATGTAGTCCGTCAGCCCCTGGGACCGGCGCGGCATGTTCGTCGGGTCGCTCACCCCCTCCGGCAGCGGCCACACCACAATGCAGAAACACTCGAACCCGTCCAAATAGCGCGGAGCAGTCAAGCACGCCGCAACTCGTTCAGCAAAGGACTCAGCGTCCTGCGGCCGTCGATAACTGTCCATAGCACCCGCATCAACGTCTACCGTCCGCAGCACATATCTGCTCATTACTCCTGCCTTTCGACATGGTGAACTTGAGTGCTGGTGATCTCGATTATCGTACCATTTTCTAGATACCCGAAGGGCGACTCGTGAAGCGAGTGGGTCAGAATGAAACCGTGCGTCGACCCTGACCAGGGCGGCGTACATTAGAAAACTAGTCCGCTTCCACTGTTCGAGTCGCTCCACCGCCTGCCGCCCTCAGTCATATGAGCGAGCATAATCCCGGGTTGACGCGCCGCCATGCGGGCCGGTCACTACTATGGGCGCTCATCGGAGTAGAACAGCTGGTAAACCCGTTTGCTCTCAGCCTCCCATTGTTCCCAGTACCGGCCCCAGAAGGCGTCGTCAACGACCAGGGGGGACAGCTTCCCGCCCTCAAGGGTGTTGTAGTCGTACCAATGGAGCGAATCATCCTTGGCGTCTTTCACCAACATATATTCCGAGCCGACTGGCTGGAAGTAAAGTAAATCAATGATGGGGAACAGATCCCCAACGGTGTTGAAGTTCACGATCCTCATGCTTGAGGGCGACTCGAGGAACTCGGGGGTGTCATCCTCTGAATAGAGGCGCCAGCCCGAGTCGTTAACATTCTCCGACTCCTCGCGCATCGCCCATTTAACGGAGGACTCGAGGCGAAGGATCTTCACCGACGCCACGCATGCGAGCGCGAATGGAATGCCGGGGGGCGCGGCAGCTCTTTTCGGCATCTCTCTCCTCAGGGGTGTCCGGTTGGCGCATTGTAGCATGTTTATGCGCCTCGACATACGAATGCCCGTTCATCCACATTGTACGCGTTCTGCATTTTCACTTATGCACGTCCTGTATCCAGCATTGACATCTTCTCATGTTTCTGTTGGAACTAATCGGCGTTTACGCCGTGGTTTTGTGCGGTGGGTGAGTTGCACGGCGTTGTGGGTGAGGTTCTCGGCGCCCGTCATCTCATGGCTGGGGGCGCCCAGGCGCACCGGGCAGGGGGTGCTCGGCGTACCAGGCGTCGTAGTCCCGGTTGAACTGGTCCCAGAAGGCGTCGTCGAGCGCGAGTTCACGAAGAGTGCCGTCCTCATCACGGGAGTTCTCGTCGAACCAGGCCTTGCGCATTTGCTGCGGCAGATCAACAAGGCGCAACTCGGTTCCCACGGGCTGGAAGTACATGGGCATGATCATGGGCTCGATCACCCCGGCCTCGTTGAAGGAAATAATGACGAAGTTGCCCTCACCCTCAATGAACTCCGGAGTGTCGGACGCCGAGTAGAGCCTCCACCCCGAGTCCTCGCCCGGCACCTCCGGCTCGACACGGACCAGCCACCTCAGGGGCGATCTCCTGTAGACGAAGTGACTGGATGCCAGGACGTTGAGGGCGCCACGGATGGCAGGAAAGCGGGCACTCATGATTCCTCCAGAAGTCGATCAGCGATCCGTGACGCGGCGCACCAGCACGACACGTATTCCGATTCCACCGACTATGCTAACGCTCTTCGGACGCCTTTTTTCGCGATCCAAGACCAGCGCAAGTCGAGTTGACGAATACCTGGCACCGCGTGTCGAGCGCAATGCGAAACCCCGGCGCAGCCAGGCCTTCCGCTGCGAGTATATCTTCGCGCGCGTTCGCCGACCAGTGCGGCGGCTACGGCTTATGATCAACGATCAACAAGGGCGGGCATGCAGTCACAGCACTGGTCGCCGAGCGGTCAGTACTCCTCGAGCAGTTCGTCCAGCTCGTCGTCGCCCAACTCCGCGGACTCGACGGGCTCGGCGCCCTCGGGCAGAGCGCGGGTCGGGGCGGGCAGATCCTCGAAGTGGTCCGGCGCCAGTGCGCCCGGATCGGCGCTGTGGGAACCACTGCTGCCCTCGGCGGCGTCGTCCAAGCCTGTGACAACACCCTCACCGGGCCGATCAGCACCATCGGGGCCATCAGCGCCTGCCGTACCAGCGTCTCCGGTGTCCCCGGCACCAGCGCCGTCGTCGCCAGCCGCGCCATCGGCCTGCCCAGCCCCCGCCTCGTCGAAGTCCCCGTCGTCCCCGCCGCGCCGCGCCCACGAGGAGGCGATGTCCTTGCGGATCGCGTCGAGCACCGCGTTGACGAAACGGGGCGAGGCGTCGGTGGAGATCGAACGGACGATGGAGATCGCCTCGTCGATCGCCACGATCGGCGACACGTCGTCCGAATTGGCCAGCATCTCCCACACCGCCACGCGCATGACCGCCAAGTCCACGGCGGCCACCCTGTCCAGCCCGGGGACGCGCGCGTGGGCCTCGATCAGGTCGTCGATGCGGCGCAGGCTGTCGGCCACGCCCGCGATGATCTGGATCGAGTACTCCGGCAGGGGCGTCTGCGCGGCGGTGATGACGCGCCGCTCGCGCAGCAGGTCGCGCAGGACCTCGGGGTCGCGGCCCATCCCCCGCTGGTCCGCCTCGAAAACCACGTCGGCGGCGCGTTTGCGGGCCTTCGTGCGCGAGGTGAAACGGTGCTGGCGCGACATCAGTCGGTCACGCGACCCGAGTACGAGCCGTCGCGGGTGTCGACCTTGACGCGGGTGCCCTCCTCCATGAAGAGGGGGACCTGGATCTCGTAGCCGGTCTCCAGCGTCGCGGGCTTCGTGCCCGCCGAGGAGCGGTCGCCCTGCAGGCCGGGCTCCGTGTGGGTGATGGTGAGGACCACCGTGGCCGGCAGCTCCACGAAGAGGACGGTGCCGTCGTGCTGGGAGACGATGACGTCCTGGTTCTCCACCATGAAGTTGCGGGCGTCGCCGACGACCTCGCCGGGGACGGAGATCTGGTCGTAGGTGGACTGGTCCATGAAGACGTAGTCGGTGCCGTCCTGGTAGAGGTACGTCATGTCGCGGCGGTCCACCGTCGCGGTCTCGATCTTGATGCCCGCGTTGAAGGTCTTATCGACCGTCTTGCCCGACATGACGTTCCTGATCTTCGTGCGCACGAAGGCGGGGCCCTTGCCGGGCTTGACGTGCTGGAACTCGACAACCTGCCAGAGCTGGCCGTCGATCACCATGACGAGGCCGTTCTTCAGATCATTCGTCGTTGCCACAGGGGTACCTCACTTTTGAAGGAATCGTTAACCGTCGGCCAGTTTACACGCCTGGAGCACCGAATCCGCGATCTGCGCGGGCGTCAGGGAGTCCGTCTCCACTGAGGAATCGGCCACGGCGGCGTAGTGGGCGCGGGCCTCCTCCATCATCGCCCGGAGCGCGGCGCGGGGCGCCCCGAGGCCGAC
>ERZ773054.834-NODE-834-length-20970-cov-9.715276_pt1 | contig 20970 bp, 21 predicted proteins | sample MGYA00580630_ERZ773054 | MGnify/ENA primary metagenome ERZ773054 (study PRJEB29015, sample SAMEA2737994) | human oral metagenome | biome: human oral; feature: human-associated habitat; material: dental | place: China | collected 2115 ... | reverse complement strand
TGCCGGAGTTCAGCAAGAAGACGCTTGAGGTGCTGCGCGAACCGATTGAGGATCGTCAGATTACAGTGTCGCGTGCGAACGCGACGCTGACCTTTCCCTCTAGTATCATTTTGGTAGCGGCAATGAACGACGTAACGTCGATAACGATACAATGTAATGATGAACGAGAGGCTGCTTGATACTCCACCGAATTATACGAATTGGTGGGGGATGTGATGGGGACACATTTCGTGGTACTCAGTGGTTTTCTCGTTCATAACAACTCATTTCCTTATTGAGGTGTCAAATTGGCACCTCAAGTTTTGTTGCTGAAAAGACTTCAGTCTCCCTCATGGCGTATTCCTCAACAAGCTGGTCAATCCGACGGCTTAGGGGGAAGGATCGTAGAGAAGTTTTCCTATGAGGTAAGATTTGCCGTTTATTTCATGTTATGGTATAAAATGAGTAACGGACGTTGCCGACGAATGCACAAGAAGGGAATTGACCTAGATGAAAACGAAGACTTCTGACTTTATATGGAAAATTGCCGATCTCCTGCGGGGCGACTACAAGCAGAGCGAATACGGTGATGTCATATTGCCCTTTACGGTACTCTGCCGCTTGGACAGCGTTCTGAAAAACACGCATGATGCGGTTGTGAAAGAGAACAAGCGAATACACTACAAAAACAAGACTCCTTTTCTGACTGCCATCAGCAAGCATAAGTTTTACAATGTCAGCGAATTTACCTTTGACACGCTGATGAATGACTCCGTGCTGATTCGGGACAATCTGATCGACTATATCAAAGGCTTTTCGGAAAATGCCCGATCCATACTGGAATCTTTTGACATCTACGCCCAAATTGACCGCTTGGACAGGGCGAACCTCCTGTATCTGGTTGTGCAGAAATTTGCGGAGGAGGTTGACCTTTCGCCGGAAGCCGTAAGCAACAATGAGATGGGATATATTTTCGAGGACTTGATTCGCCGTTTCTCGGAGATGTCCAACGAAACCGCCGGAGAGCATTTCACGCCCCGCGAAGTCATCCGACTCATGGTGTCCATTCTCTTTGACCCCGACATGGAGCATATTTGTGAGCCGTTCTTTATGGCAAAGCTGTATGATCCGGCGGCAGGCACGGGGGGAATGCTGTCCGCCGGCATCGAAAAAGCAGCGGAACTCAACGATAATGCACTCATCGAAGTCTATGGGCAGGAACTAAACGAAAAGACCTATGCCATTTGCAAGTCCGATACCATGATCAAGGGGAAGGGCTATGAAAACATCCATCTTGGCAACAGCTTCACGGACGATGCCTTGAAGCGGGAGAAGTTTCATTATATGCTCTGCAATCCTCCCTTCGGTGTGGAGTGGAAGAAGTATGAGGCATTCATTCGTGACGAAGCGGAAGATAAAGGTGATCGCGGCAGGTTTGGCGCAGGGCTTCCACGGATTTCGGACGGGGCATTTTTGTTTCTCCAACACATGATCAGCAAAATGCTCCGCAGATCCGAGGGCGGCAGCCGCATCGGCATCGTGTTCAACGGTTCTCCGCTCTTCACGGGGGATGCCGGGAGCGGCGAGAGCGAGATTCGGCGATGGATTATCGAGCAGGATATGTTGGAGACTATCATCGCCCTTCCCGACCAGCTTTTCTACAACACGGGGATTTTGACCTATGTATGGATTATCACGAATCGCAAGTCCGATGTTCGCAGGGGGAAAATCCAACTCATCGACGGCACGTCCTTTTTCGAGCGGATGAAAAAGCCCCTCGGCGAAAAGCGCAAACTCCTGACGGAACGTCACATTGATGATTTGACACGGATTTATGGTGCGTTCCTGCCGGGAGAGCATTGCAGGATTTTTGATAATGATGACTTTGCCTATTGGAAGGTAACGATGGAGCGTCCTCTTCGGCTGAACTTTGAAGTGAGCGAGGAACGGATTATCAGGTTGTGGGCGCAAAAGCCCTTCACCAATCTTGCCACCAGCAGACGAAGGGACGAAAAAGCCGCCGCTGAGGAAATCAAAGCGGGGGAAAAGCTGCAGCAGGATATCCTGCAGGTGCTGTCCGCTATGGACAACACGGTGCTGTATAAAAATCGTGAGGAATTTATCGCTGTCCTAAAGGAAGCACTGAAAAACGCCGAAATCGCCGTAAAACCTAATGTTCAGAAAGCGATTCTCGCTGCACTTGCTGAGAGGGATGAAACGGCGGACATCTGCTTGGACAAGGACGGTAATCCAGAGCCTGACACGGATCTTCGGGACACGGAGCAGATTCCCGTGAAAGAGGACATCGAGGAATACATTCGGCGGGAGGTTCTTCCCTATGTGCCAGATGCCTGGGAGGATGTGTCCAAGCGGAAAAAGGGCTATGAGATACCCTTTACTCGCTATTTCTACCACTATGAGGAAGTAGGAGATGCCGAAAGCACGCTGCGGGACATTGAGACACTCGGGCAAAAGATACAGGAAGACATTGCCGCTTTGTTCGAGGATCGGAGGGATTGATATGTCGGAGATGATTTTTACTTTTGACGAAATAAAGCAGCGATTACAGCCGATTTTTGCAGGGCATCAGATTCGCCAGGCGATTCTCTTTGGCTCTTATGGCAAAGGGACGGCAACGAAAACGAGCGACGTGGATTTGCTCGTGGACAGTAATTTGCGCGGACTGCAATTCATGGGGTTTGTGGAGGAACTGCGGGAGGCTCTGGACGATAAAGATATGGATGTGTTTGACATCAAACATATTGAGCCGAAGTCCCGCATTGCTGAGGAAATCAAACAGACGGGGATTAAGATTTATGCGCGATAAAATCATTGTTGACAAGATGCTCCGCTATGCCAATAAGGTGTGTGAATACTGCAAAGGTGTTTCCTATGAGGATTTTCGCGCCAATGATATGCTCATTGAGGCTTGCGTGTTCAATCTCGGTCAAATCGGGGAACTTACCACGAAGCTAGGAGAAGCTTTCAAGAAGGAAAATACACAGGTGGCGTGGGCGCAAATCTACGGCTTGCGGAATCGTATTGTACATGACTACGAGGGCGTGAATCTGCGGCTTATTTGGGAGATTATTTCCGATGATATGCCGGAACTGAGAAGTGCGTTGAGCAGCATTAAAAAAAGGTTTGGCGAGAATGGGTAGGTATGCGGAGTATAAGGATAGCGGCTTAGAGTGGATTGGCGAGATTCCGGCGCATTGGGATTTTCTGCGAATGAAAAATGTGTTTACCTTCAGCAAGGGGCTTAATATCACAAAGGCGGACCTTGTTGATGAGGGTATGCCTGTGATCAGCTACGGGCAAATTCATTCAAAAAATAATACTGGTGTTCATATCAGCAATGATTTAATCAGATATGTTGATGAAAGCTATCTTGAGCTTGGAAAAAGTGCTCTTGTATTTGAAGGGGATATTATATTTGCAGATACATCCGAGGATTATAGCGGTGTTGGGAACTGTTTATTTGTCGATTATAAAGGAAATATATTTGCAGGATACCATACTCTGATTGCTAGACCTAGCAACTTGAAATTTCCAAAATACATGGCGTATTTATTCCAAGATGAGGGGTGGAGAAAACAAGTCCGTTCAGAAGCAATGGGTATAAAGGTCTTTAGTCTCACACAACGAATATTGAAAAATGTTCAGATTCTTATTCCGACTGAAGATGAACAGAAAAAAATAATAGACTACCTTGACACAGTGCTATGCCAGGTAGACTGCTTGATCGGGCACCACGAAAATCAACTCTCCCTGCTCACGCGCTACAAGCGCGACCTTATTGCGAAGTGCGTCACCAAGGGACTGGACAAATCCGCGCCGATGAAGCTGAGTGGGGAGGATTGGATTGGCGACGTGCCTGAGCATTGGAAAATTACTAAACTGAAGTGGATGTTCGAGATTGTCAAACGTATCTACGGCAAGGAAGACCGTGATGTGTTGGCAATTACTCAGCAGGGAATCAAGATCAAAGATATGGAATCAAACAAGGGACAATATGCCGAATCCTACGGCACTTATCAGGTGGTGAACGTCAATGACTTTGCCATGAATTCGATGGATTTGTTGACGGGATGGGTAGACTGCAGCCTTTATGAGGGCGTCACCAGCCCGGATTATCGGGTGTTTCGTTTCTATGAGGACAAGCCTCAATGCCATGCCTACTTCACATATCTTTTCCAGATGTGCTACACGAATCGTATTTTCTATCGTTTGGGACAAGGGGTGTCTAATCTCGGCAGATGGCGGCTGCAGAGCGATCAGTTCCGCAATATCAAGCTGCCGCAACCGCCAGTGAAGGAGCAGGAGCGGATTGCCGCATATTTGGACGAAAAGATACGACAGATTGATGCCGTTGTCGCTGACATAACCTCAGAAATCCAAAAATTGAAAGACTACCGCCGCATTCTGATTCACGATGCGGTGACGGGAAAGATAAAGATCTAGGAGGTATCGTCATGCCGATCGATACATCGGAGCGTGTCTTTGAGAGTGAAATCGAATACTGCCTTACGCATTTGGGCAAGAAATCAGGCTCTATGATAAATGTGACGGACAGTGGCGCACTCCACGCAAACACCTCGCTCTGCAAGCGTTCGTGCGCTTGTACGCTCAAATACCGTCAGACTTCTTAAACGCGCTTCGCTTAAACGAAAGAAGTCCGACGGGGCGTACCGCGCACTTTTCTCGCTTGCTCCGCTAGGGTTTGCTTAGGAGTATCGCGCAGCATACGTATTTTTTCCGTAACATTTGACAAAGAGCCAGAAATCAGAGCGGTATATCAAGGGCAACCCGAAGGACTTTGACCGAGCCTTGGCGTTGGACGGGAAGATGCTCATCGCATTCGTGCAGGATACGCAGCCGGACAAGTGGCAGGCCATCGTCCGGCGGCACGGTGCGTAGGATGCCGCTCGAAGCCTACTGCAGCGGGTCGGCATCAAGCTGGACAAGCGTGGAACGATTGACTGTCTCCGGCACGGCATCATTGATATTGGCGTGGAGGTGCAGCTGGCATACTGGAAGCCGGGAAGCCGCATGAATCAGAGTGCCCTTGCGCTCTACGAGAAAAACCGGCTCTCCATCACGCGCCAAGTAAAATATGCCATGAATAGCGAACATTCGATTGATACGGTGTTGTTCGTGAACGGGATTCCCGTCGTCACGATGGAGCTGAAGAACCCGATCAAAGGGCAGACCTATCAGGATGCCATTGTGCAATACAAAAAAGACCGCAGCCCACGTGAGAAACTGCTGTCTTTCAAGAAACGCGCCTTGGTGCATTTCGCTGTGGATCCCGATGAGGTGTGGATGACCACGCGGCTCGACAAGTTGGACACTAATTTCCTTCCCTTCAACCGTGGACATGCGGACGGCTCTGCCGGCAATCCGCCTGTAGAGGGGGACTATCGCACATCCTATTTATGGAAGAAAGTTTTGCAAAAGGATAGCCTCTTAGATATCCTGGAGCGGTTCGTTCAACAGCAAAAGGACAAGAAAAACGGTCATGAGTGGATCATCTTCCCGCGCTATCATCAGCTGGATGTGGTGCGGAAGCTGGTGGTCGATGTCAAGCAGCATGGCTGTGGACATAGCTATCTCATCCAGCATTCCGCAGGCTCCGGCAAGTCCAATTCCATTGCTTGGCTCGCGCATCATCTGGAAAGCCTTCACGATGCCGATGAACAGGTGATTTTTCACAGTATTATTGTGATTACAGATCGGCGGGTACTGGACAAACAACTCCAAAGGGACATCTTCAGCATGGAACATAAGCGGGGCGTGGTGGTACGCGTGAGCCGCAATGCCAAGCAGCTGACGGATGCCTTGGAGAAAGGGGCGCGCATCGTTGTTTGCACCTTGCAGAAGTTCCCCTTCGTGGATGTGAAGCGGATTTGCACCAAGGGGCGACGATTCGCCATCATTGTGGACGAGGCGCATTCGTCCCAGAGCGGCAAGGCGAGTGAACGCATGAAGGAAGTGCTGGCAGATATTTCCGCTGATGGTGGTGAGACAATCGAACAGCGACTTCATGCGTATGCCGTAGCGGAGGCGAAAGTGGAGGAGGAAACACCGGACAGGGACGAGGATCTGGAAGACGAAATCCAAAAGCAAATTGCCGCGCACGGCAGACTGAAAAATCTTTCCTTCTTTGCATTTACGGCAACGCCGAAGCAAAAGACGTTGGAGATGTTCGGCACACCCCAGCCGGATAAAAAGCCGATGCCGTGGCATACCTACAGTATGCGTCAGGCCATCGAAGAACACTTTATCTTCGATGTGCTTGAAAATTACACCACTTATGAAACATATTTCCAGTTGGGGAAGGCGACGAAAGAAAATCCTGAATATGCCAAGAAACAGGCGAACAAAGCTCTGGGCAAATACATGAGCCTCCATCCCCACAATCTGAGACAAAAGACGGAAATCATTGTGGAGCATTTTCGCAGTCATGTGATGGGGCAAATCGGCGGGCGTGCAAAGGCGATGATTGTCACCGGCTCACGCCTTCATGCGCTCCGTTACTATTTTGAGTTCGATAAATACATCAGAAAGATGGGGTATGACGATCTTGGGGTGTTGGTGGCATTTTCCGGTACGGTTAAGGATGACATTACCGGGGAATTAGTGGAATACACAGAGGAAAAAATCAACAAGTTCCCCGAGGATCAACTGACGGAGAATTTTGCCGGGGATGACTACCAACTCCTGCTGGTGGCAGAAAAGTATCAGACGGGCTTTGACCAGCCGCTTCTCCATACCATGTATGTGGATAAGCAGCTTTCCGGCGTTAAGGCTGTGCAGACATTATCCCGTGTCAATCGTATGTGCAAGGGCAAGACCGACACCTTCATCTTGGATTTTGTCAACACACGGGAGGAAATTCAGAAGGCGTTTCAAGAGTATTACATCTCCACTACGGTTTCCGACACCACTGACCCCAACGTGGTATATGGTATGAAGTGCTTTTTGGACGGTGCAATGCTGTACGATGAGCGGGATATCGACGGCTTTGCAAAGGTTTTTTTCAAGGAGAAAAACCAGCAGAGCAATATGGATTTGGCAAAACTGAACGCTTTTCTTGACCCGGTGGTAGAGAGATACCTGCAATTATCCGACGAGCAGGAACGGAGCGATTTTCGCCGGACGTTAGTGAAGTTTGTCCGCGCCTATTCCTTTCTCACACATATCATTCGCTTTGATGATGTGAAGCTCCATAAGTTCTACGCCTTCGCCAAAGCCTTGGCGCGAAAAATCCCAAAGGATCGGGCGGAGCGTATTCCCAATATCGAAAGCGATGTCAATCTGCAGTACTATCGCCTTCAAAGAGGATATGAAGGTTCCATCGGTCTTGAGGCGAGGGAGGGCGTGCTACCGTATGGCTCCCAGTCCGGACTGCCGCTTACGGATGAGAAGGAAAAACTGTCCGAGATTATCCGCAGTCTTAACGAGCGTCTCGGGACGAACTTCACGGAGATGGACAAGGTGTTGGAGCAGCTGGTAGATGATATGTCTGCCGACGAGGAGCTGGTATTGCGGGCGAAGAATACGCTCGACCTCTTCAAAATCGTCTACGACGAAAACATCATGAGCATTGTGTTGCGGCGCATGACCCAAAACCAAGAGTTCTGCGAAAAGTATTTGGACGACGACGATTTCCGCAGGGAGATTGACAAGGTGCTGTTGCCCTTGGTACATGAGCGCCTGTCTCAAATGTAATGCGATCCGGCGAGACCAGAAATGTTCTCGCCGTTTTGTTTGGAAAAAGTTTTCTGAACAGGTCTTGACAGTATAAGATATGAAGACTAGAATGTAACTATGTTAGCGAATATATAATATAAGAGGGGGTGTAGAGATGAATGAGGACGAGCGTGCTTGTGGAAAATACATAGAAGCCCGTCGTAAGGAACTGGGCATCACGCTGAGAGGTTTGGCCGGCACACTTGCTATTGCACCGGCTTACATGAGCGATATCGAAAAAGGTCGACGATACCCGCCGGAAAAGAAACTCTACGAAATTGCGGCAGCACTTCAGTTGAATGATGATGCGACCAACCATCTTTTCGACTTGGCAGCTGTGACCAAGGACAATACGGTCTCGGCTGATCTGCCAAAATACATTATGGAGAAAGATTTGGCACGTGTTGCGCTCAGAAGGGCAAAAGCTGGCAAGTTGTCAGATGAGGGATGGCAGGAGGTCATTGATCTTATCGAAAAAAAAGTTCAGGAGTGACGAACAAAAGGAGAAGATGTCATTGTATCATCAATACTCGTCAGAGCGTCTGGAAAAGAAAGCAGTCGAGATACTTTCAGGCTATATCGAGATTTGGGGTTGATGGCGGCATTGTAGGAGTAAATATGGTTTGAGAGATTCCTTCTATATTTTTTTAAGCAAGGGTTCGCAAGAACGCTAACATAGTACCACCCGAAAAACAATCGGATTTTGGGTACATACATGATCGTTTCGACGCAGTATAATACGAGATGTCCGAGGGGGCTAAATTACATTGATGGAGGAATGCTATATGGCTGGAACAATGGTAAATTTCAAGGCGGTTTTTGATAAATATTCCTCGCTCGGAAAAGCCCGGCAGGAAGATGTCGGACACAAGGAGTCCCAAGTCAGGGATAAGTTGATGGAGATTGTAGCTGCGGTTGGTATCGATGCCGCATTGCTTCGCAAAGGAGACAAAGGAAATTCCCCGCTTAACATCCCGGAGACTTCTGTTGACTTCCTTGTTGATGTGTTGAAGTGGCACACATCGTCCGAGGCCAAGGCTCTCCGTAAGGCTAATTTTCTTGGGGTGTCTGCCGATAAGAAGGAATGGCTCATTAACGGATTTGCTGAATACCTTGAAAAGTCTGGATATAACGCCGAGGTTATCGCGCATCAACGCCAGCTTATAGAATATCGGATGAAGTGTGCGCTACAGAGAAATCTAAATTTACTGCATACACAGTTAATGTCAATTTACAATCATGTGGCAAATCTTCGACCATTAGGAGCATCCTATTTTTCTCATGAAGACCAGGTTCTGTTTGCTGATTTTACAGTCAAAAAAGTGGCGGAGCTTGCCGAGTATTTACAGGACATTGCCTACCATTGGGATGAAGTTCGTGGCGAAGAAATCTCTGAATTGGCAATGGAAGAGTCGACCAACTCGAGCGAAGTTGACATCATGGAGCGTGAGTTGCGAACAGTACAGGTGTATAGAGCTGTCTCGAAGGACGAGCGATACATAGAACTCGAAAAAGAGCGTGATACTCTTATTGCCGAAGAAGATTTTATCAAAAAGAAAATGGGGCGCTATCAGCAAATAGTCGATGAAATAAAGGAAATCGCAAATGGTTATGAGCAGGATTTTTTCGGCGACATTATGCCTGATGGATCAGAGCCGCATTTGGTGCTTAAACATCCCCATGTAGTGCTGACAGAGGCCATTCTCTATAAAAAGGAGATGGATGAGGATCGTAAGAAAATATTAGCACAGCCACCTATCTCCGAGGAAGAAAAAGAGAGAATGCGGCAGTGTCTTATCGAGAAATTTGGTGAATCTACCTTTGAATTTTTGAAAGGAGCTAAGGAGGATGCGTGAAATCATCAAAGACTCCGCTGGAAAGACCATTTGTCACCTCGACATTGTAAAACGTCAGGTGGAGATTCGTCGAAAGGGAACAAAAACGGTAATCCAACTGCCAGAGGGAAAGCCGGTCAAAGTCATCCGAATCAAATAATCACTTAGAGCCGCCAGACGGACATTGAAACCACATGAATTGTGGTGGATATGTCCGTCTTTTTGTTTTCAATCAAAAATAAATATCGAAGCCCAAGTGCGCATTTAGGGTAAAGGATATTTCACAGGTCTGCAGTTTTCCACTTACAGGAAGACAAAAGCCTAGTCGGAATACCCTCGCCTCGTTGCGCCCTTTTTGCACAAGGTCTGTGGTTTCCGATACACCGACTTGTTTCGTGTCCTTTGCCCTGCGTATTGGCAGAAAGGACACGAAAATGAAACAGAAAATCCGCAAGACTCCCACCAGTCGGCGTGATACGTACAACTATTACGATGCCAAGGGACAGTTGGTCATCACGCTTCGTCCCGATGCGGCAACCCAAGTGACCGACATCCATATCAAGTTCCTGCATAGCCTTGATGACGCCGAGGTTTACAACAATCACAAGAACTGCACTTCGGGGATGGTCAATCATAAGACGGCAGATATGGAGCTGAGCATTGGTTTAAGGAAAAAGTCTCAGTGGGTGCTGTCGTTCAATCAGTTGTCGGACGAATCCGACGGTTCGTATCGGGAGAACACGAGGCTGCTTGAAGAAGCGTATCGTAACGAGGAGGAACGGCGGCGCGATGTCAGGAAGGACCTTCTCTACGAAGCGGTCAGTTATTTGGAGACGAGTCTGCAGGAACTTTTTCGGCAGTATTACATTGAGGAGATGACTCAGTCGGAGATTGCAAAGCTGGCGGGCGTGTCTGTACCGGCAATCCAAAAGCGTCGCATGAAACTGGAAAAGTTGTTGAAGGAAATTATCTTCAAAAAAATTTTGCCGGATGGTTAATTTTTGACGGAAATCTGTTGCCTGTGAATTGAGGGGATATTTTTCGTATCCCCATCTCAGAGGAAAGGAAGAGAGTAATTTGGATGAGCTTATAAAAATCCCCACCATGCCAATTCGGGCTAAGCCGTATCAGCACCAAGTCAGAACCTACGAGTTTGCTTGCCGTCTGTTCGGACTGGAGGGTGGGGGCATCAAAAGCCGTGGTGCGGCACTCCTACTCGAAATGGGCTGCGGCAAAACACTATGCAGCGTTGCCATCACTGGAGCCTTGCGCAGGGCAGATAAAGTCAAGCGTGTTCTTGTGGTAGCTCCGCTCAGTATTCTCGGGGTTTGGGAAGAGGAATTTTCCCGCTTTGCAGACTTTCCCCATACGGTGACTGTCCTAAAAGGAACAAGTGTCAAGAAGAAGGAGCAGCTGCTGACGGCAGCCGTCCAGGGGGAACATCTCCAAATTGTTGTTGTGAACTACGAAAGCGCATGGCGGTTGGAGAACGCGCTCAAGGCTTACGATGCCGATCTCATCATAGCGGATGAGGCGCACAAACTCAAAGAGGGACGAACGGCGCAGTCTAAGGCAATGCATCATTTGGGCGATGCTGCACGGTACAAACTGCTCCTGACGGGGACGGTCATCACCAATAAAGAACTGGACGTGTTCAGTCAGTATCGCTTTCTCAACAAGGAGATTTTCGGCACGAGCTTCTTCGCCTTTCGGAATCGTTTTTTCGATATGGCGGGTTACGGAGGGTATGTTCCCGTTTTCAAAGAGTCTATGCGAGATGATTTCCTGCAGCGGCTTCATGCCATTGCATACCGGGTAACAAAAACGGAGTGCTTGGATTTGCCGGAGATCACCGAAGAAGTCCGTTCTGTGGCATTGGAGGAAAAGGCTGTCAAAGTCTACAAAAACTTGGAGCGGGAATCCTACGCAGAACTGGCTTGCGGCGAGGTTTCGGCGGTGAATGTGCTGACGAAACTATTGCGGCTCTCGCAATTGACGGGCGGATTTATCACGGACGACGACGGCAGCGCACATCCCATCAGTACGGCCAAGTTGGATGCCTTATCCGACATCATCGACACGGTGATGGAGGATGGAAAAAAGTTGGTCATTATGGCGCGGTTCGTAGCGGAGCTTGATGCGATCCAAGACCTGCTGGACAAGAAAAACATCGGCTACGCCTCCGTCCGTGGCGGCATCAAAAACAGAGAAGAGGAAATACGGCACTTTCAGGAGGATAAGATTTGCCGTGTGTTTGTTGGTCAGATCGCGGCAGCGGGACTCGGCATAACGCTGACCGCCGCCGCAACGATGGTGTTTTTCAGCATGGACTACAGCATGAGCAATTTTGAGCAGGCGAAGGCACGGATTCACCGTGTCTCCCAAAAGGAGAACTGCCATTACATCTACATCGTAGCGGCGGGGACGGTTGACCGCAAGGTGCTGAAGGCACTCCGAGATAAAGCCGACCTTGCCAAACTGCTCGTGGACGATTACCGCAAGGGGCGCAACCCTTATGCAGAATAGGAGGTTATCTCAGTGGAAGATACACAAAAGAAAAACGTGGACATATCGCACCTTTTCGGTTTGGCGGACAAACTCCGTACCTGCCGTGAGGAGAAGAAAGATCATGAGAGCCGCGTCAAGGAACTGAACGCTTCGATTGAAACGCTCGATAGGGAACTCTCCTCCGGCATGGTGGAGGCCGAATGCACCAAGTTTTCTCGAGGCGGAAAACTGTTCTACTTGCATACGGGCGTTCATGCCTCGGCACAGGCCGGGAAGAAAGCTGCGATGTGCGCTGCACTCAAAAAAGCCGGGTACGGTTCGCTCGTTAAGGAAGATGTGAACGTTCGGACACTGTCCTCTTTCTGCAAAGAGCAGATGGCACTTAATGACGGCAACCTTCCCGATTGGCTGGCGGCAGTGGTAAACGCGCACGAGGAAGTCAATGTCAATATCCGCAAAGGTTAAGCTTGGAGGAATTTATCATGGCAACCAAGACCAATAACGAAGCAGCAACGGTGGAGACGGGCGGATTTTCCAATATTGCCCGACTGACCGATCTCAAGAGCGAATTGATGGAATGTTGCGTGGGCATGGAGTTTTCCATGGATCGCATCAAGATGCCATCCGGCGTTTCCAAGTTTTTCACTGTTCCCGCCGATGGCGAGGAGGAACAGCAGGTAGCGGAGATTGTGGGGATCATCCTCCACAGCCATCCGTCCTTTTCCTATTACACCACGACATATCAAGGCGGAAGCAATCCTCCGGATTGCGGCTCCTTTGACGGCAGACAAGGTATCGGCAGCCCCGGCGGCGACTGCCGCAAGTGTCCTCATAACCGTTTTGGCAGCGGTACAGAGGGGCAGGGAAAAGCGTGTCAGAACCGCAAGATGCTGTATATCTTGCAGGAAGGTGAACTGCTCCCCATGATGCTCTCCCTTCCTGTCGGTTCTGTCCGCAAGTTTGAGGACTTTGTTAAGCTGTGGTTCGCCAAGCATATGAAGCTGCCGCATCAGATGGTGGTAAAAATCTCCCTCAAAAAGGCGCACAGTAATGCAACCAACCGCGACTTCTCTCAAGCCGTCTTTCAGCGTGTACGCGACCTCACCGATGGGGAAAAATCGGCAACCGCTCCCTATGTTCAGCAGATGAGGGAGTATGCCAAAAATCTCACCACGGCTGCCCTTATTCCGGTGGATGAGGAAATCTTTGTTGACACTGAGACGGGCGAGATTATCCCGGCTTTGAAATAGGTTCTATATGTACTGCCCATGCGCCGGGGATACCATTCCTCCTATGCGCCGGGGATACCATTCCTCGGCGTTACGGTAAGTGAGGTGAGTGAAATGAAACCGACAATTTACCAATGCGTGACTACGATCCAGGGCATTCGTGATTACTTGAGCGATGCGGAGATTATCGCTTTTGACTTTGAAACCGCACCGGACGAGGCCTATCGGGCTGAGGAGAAAGCCGCGCTTGATCCTGCAAGGGCGCATATTGTCGGCTGCGCTTTCTCCGCTCAGGAGAGAACGGGCATTTATGTTACTGTCGCGCATAAAATTGGCGCAAATATCGACCAAACGGCGTTTTTCTTGTTTCTTTCCGATCTCCTTGCCAATCCCCACATCACCAAGGTCGCCCATAATATTGCCTTTGAATCCTCGATGGCATACGCAAAGGGAATCGTGATACAGCCGCCCGTCTATGACACCATAGCGGCGGCACAGATGACTTTGAAATCTGCACACGGGTACCGCAGACTGAATGAAAGCGGGCTGAAACATTTAGCGGGAGAACTCTTGGGCGAGTCGCTGCCAACCTTCGCCGAGACGACGGGGGGGAAACACTTTGACGAACTTCCCGCACAGGACAAAGAAACTGTCCGCTATGGTGCAGCCGACGCGGATTTTTCTCTGCGGCTCTACCATATTTTCAACGACTGGTTTGACCGGTATCTTTCCCGGCATCGGTGGATTGTGGAACACATGGAATCTCCCACGGCTGTTTACTTGGGCGTGATGAAGAACAACGGCGTACCCACTGATCGGTCACTGATGCAAAGGAGAAAAGCCGAGTCGGAAATCGAGATGGAGCGGATTCGGCAGGAAATCACGTTTCTCATCGGGGATGTGAACATCGGAGCCAACTGTTCAACCGCCGATTTCAAGAAATATCTCTTCGAGAGTCAAGGACTGCCCGTCCTCAAGGTTACCAACAAATCCCAAGTCGCTCTGGACGATATGGCGATGGTTCTCCTCGGTGAATGGTGCGAGGAACATAAGCCGGAACTCGTGCCGCTCTTCAAGCTGGTGCAGGAATATCGGAGGTTGGGAAAGATACAGTCCACCTACATCGACGGTTACTTGAAATTCCTCAACCCCGTGACCAAAAGGCTGCATCCCGACATTTTTGCTCTTTCCACGGATACGGGCAGAATGAACTGCCGAAAGCCGAACTGCCAGAATATGCCGAGAAAGTCCAATGATCCCATCGGTGTTCGGAACTTTATCAAAGCACCGAGCGGTCACCTGATTTTATCCTTGGATTTTTCACAGATCGAGCTGCGTGTCGGCGCGTTCTACTGCCGGGATGAGCGCATGATGGAGACCTACCGCACGGGCGGCGATATTCACGCCGCCACGACCTGCGTCATTTTTGGCGTGACCGATGAGGAAGCCCAAGACAAGCACCGCGCCGACTACAAGGAGCGGCGCACCATCGCCAAAAATGTCAACTTCGACACGTTTTACGGACTGTTCCCCCGCGGGCTGCAGAATACCCTCAAGTTCAAAGCGGGGGTGGAAAAGACGCTCCCGGAATGCGAGTCCGTCATTGCCAACCTCAAAGCCGGGTATCGCGGACTTTCCACGTGACAGGAAGAGACAAAAGCGCAGGCCGCACGCAGACTGTATTCGGAGACATGGCTCGGACGCAGACGTTACCTTCCCGATATCCGCAGCAAGGAATGGGGAAAGAAGTCCTTTGCAGAGCGTTGCGCCCTGAACACTCCCATCCAAGGGACGGCGGCCGATATTTTGAAGCTGGCGATTGTCCGCATCTTAAAGGGACTGCCGGACAGACCCTGGCTGAAGCCGATCCTGCAGATCCATGACGAATTGACCTTCATTATCCCTGCCGGACGGCTCGATGAGGCGGTGGCGTTTATCCGTGCGTGCATGGAAGAACAGCCTTTCCCGGAATTTGACTTACCTCTTATTGCTGAAGCCTCCGCCGGAGAAAACTTTGGAGCTATGGAGGAACTGGAGGTGTGATTATGTTCAAAAACATTGAGGGCTATCCGGACCCTACGGCAGGGACGGCGATGAGCCGAGTGCTGAAGGAGTATAAACAGAGACAGCGGCGGCGCTTTGCCGCCAAGAATCGCAGAAAGATTTACGTGGTGTCAAAGTACGCCGGAGACGTCGCGACCAACAAAGAAAATGCCGTCCGGTGCTGCCGCTATGTCATAGGTCGGGGGAATATGCCCGTGGCGAGCCATCTTCTCTATCCGCAGATTTTGAATGATAGATCCCCGCATGAGCGGGAAATGGGCTTGATGTTCGGGCTTGCTCTTCTTGCGCTGTGTGACGAGGTATGGATCTTTACGGAAAACGGTGAAATTTCCTCCGGCATGAAGAGGGAAATCGAGGAAGCCACGCAGCTGGGGATTCCTGTACAGCAGATGGATATGGGAGAGTGTTGATATGAATGTCACGGCGATGGATGTCCTCGGATGCCTGTTCAATCCCGCTGAAACCGTCTGCTTCCGTGTCTTTGAGGACAGGAAGGACGGCGTGTTCCACGGAGCAAAACTGGAATGTGAGTGCGGGAAATACATGGGCATCGAGGAAACGCTCAAAAAGCACAACGCGCAGAATCGCGGCATTTTCTTCGTGGTGAACTACGGCGGTCACGACGATGGCGCAATCACCCGCATCAACGCCCAGTTTTTCGAGATGGATGACGGCACTTTCGAGGAGCAGCAAGCAAAGATTGACGCATTCCCTTTGCCGCCGTCGATGGTGATAAAGACCAGAAAATCCCTGCACGTCTACTACTTTATGGACGGCACGGCACGGGTGGAGCGTTTTCGCACGATCCAGCAACAGCTGGTGAAGCAGTTTGACGGCGATCCGGTCTGTGTCAACGAATCCCGCGTTATGCGCCTTCCGGGGTTTCATCACTGCAAGAAAGAGCCGGTCAGCGTGGAGTGCATCAGCTTTCACCCGGAACGGAAATACACACAGGATCAGTTGTCCGATGCATTGCCGGAGATGGATGAGCAGGCGGTAGAGAAGAAGTCCGGCAATGACAGGGGACTGGACATTGTCATGCGTTCCTGCGATTTTTTGAAGCACTGCCGGGATGATGCGGCGAACCTTTCCGAGCATGAATGGTATGCCATGATTACGAACCTTGCCCCCTTTGACGGCGGAACGGCGCTGATTCATGCCCTTTCCGCGCGGTACCCGGGGTACAACGAGAACGGTACGCAGAAGAAAATCAATCACTTCTTGGAGAGCGGTACAAAGCCAATCACCTGCAAGGTTATCTCTGAAAAGGGCTTCAAGTGTCCAAAATTTGTCGCAGGGGCGTGTCCGGTGAAGTCTCCGACAGCACTATGCTTTCAGCCCCTGAATACGGACGCCTTGATGGCCGTTTTGGCAGAAATTCCCGTAACCGGGGACACGCTGAAGGACTTGCAGGCGGCAAAGGACTTTGTGACGGACTACCTCTACAATCAGGACGTCGTCGTCGCCGATGTGATGATCAACGCCGAAATTCGCGATCACTTCAAACTCCGTGCGAACTTCTTGAAATCGCTGAATGTGGCGTACAAAGAAGTCAGCCGTCAATATCAATCCGGCAAGGAAACCAAACGCGCTCAAGCGGGAAGCTCCGTGCCGGACTGGTACGAGCCGACCAAGAGCGGGCTGCGTTTCCTGCCGGGCATCTTGGCAAAGGAAATGGCGGGAGCGCAGCAGGTGTTCTATGCGGCGGAGCAACATTTCTGCTATCGGGCGGGCGTCTATCATGAAATGCCCGAGATGGAAGCCCAGCGAATGGTGCAGGAAAAGCTCCTGCTCCGTGAGTCGCGGATGCGCCATATCGTTGATGCCGAAAAACAATGGCGGCTTCTTGTGCAGCGGGATGTGCGGGAACTCAATGCAAATCCCTTCATCATCAACGTGAAAAACGGTCTCTATAATGTCCTGGAGGATACCCTCTCTGTGCATACCCCTGATTATTGCTCCACGGTGCAGCTCAATGTCGCCTATGACAAGGGAGCGGACTGTCCCCGCTTCAAGCATTTTCTTGTGGAATCCATGGGCGGCGATATGGCGCAGGTGGCGCTCTTGCAGGAGATGTTGGGCTACTTTCTCATTCCGGTGAACTCTGCTCAGAAATGCTTTGTCATCGTGGGTGTTGCGAGTGCAGGAAAGTCCGTCCTCCTGCGCGTCCTGAATGACGTCCTCCTCGGCAAGCAGAATGTGTCCAATGTGTCGTGGCAGGCGCTGAACGAGCGCTTCAAAACGGCGGAGCTGTTCGGAAAACTTGCCAATATCTTTGCCGACCTCCCCACGAAGAACATTGACGACAACGGCATTTTCAAGGCACTGGTGGGCGAGGACTATCTGACCGTGGAGAAGAAAAACAAGAACCCGTTTTCCTTCCAATCCACGGCGCGGCTGTTGTTTTCCTGCAATAGCATACCCAAAAACTATGGGGACAAGTCCGAGGGATTCTATCGCCGGCTTATCATCGTACGGTTCAATCATTCTGTGCCAAAGGAAAAGCGCGACCCGGAGCTTTTGGAGAAGTTCCGCGCCGAGGCGGACGGGATTTTTCGCTTTGCTCTCCAAGGTCTGCGGCGGCTTATGGGAAATCACTATGTGTTCTCCGAGACGGAAAAGAACCGGGCGGAGCTTCAGCAATACCGGGAAGAGTCCGACTCGGTGCTGTCTTTCGTCAAGGAGCACTGCATCGTCCTGTCGGAAGGAGACGGCTGCGTGGGTTCCACGGAGCTGTGGAGCGCTTACAAAGGCTACTGTGAGGAATGCGGACTTAAACCTTACTCGCAGAAATCCTTTGTGCAGCAGATCATGACTTCCTTTCCCCACTTGGAGCGGAAGATTGACCGCATTGCCAAGCGACGTGTTCTCGTCGGTATCAAACTCGGGGAAATCCTTGCGTGACAAGGTTTCGGAAGGGTTTTTATGAACGGAAAAGGAACGGTTCGGAACACGTGGAACACGAAAAGCCTTATTTCTATATATATTATAAAAAATACCACCCATTTAATTTTTATAGAAAATGTATATAGTAATCGCTTTTCTCGTGTTCTATGTGTTCCAACCCTTGAAAATAAAGGAAAGTGGTGGAACACATGAAAGAATCGTCAATCGTGAAATCCATTCTGACGTACTTGAAATCCCGTCCGGACTGCTTCTGCTGGAAGGCTCATGGAGGGCTGTACGGAACGGCTGGAATCCCCGACATCATCGCCTGCATTGGCGGTAAATTTTACGGATTTGAGGTCAAGACCGAGCGTGGCAAGCCCACGGCACTGCAAGAAGCAATCCTGCGGAAAATCAATGCGGTCGGCGGTATAGCCGCAGTGGTTCGCTCTGTGGCTGATGTCAAGGCTGTGTTGGAAGAGGGGAGATGATCCTGTGGATGCATACGAAATTCTGGCAAACGCTATCATAACGCAAGCGGTCAACGACTATCGGAAAGCCGCAAAGTTCCTCAAAAAGAACCCTCGCACAAAGGAACTGGAGGATCGTGTCGCGGCGCGGCTTGCTAAAAAGAAAAAACTGCGCGAGGAGCATAAGAAAGGGCGTCTCCCCGTTGGGAAAGAGAAAAAGAGCAAGGAAGAGCGTCTGTTGGATTCCATTCGTGCGAACGAGCAGATGGTCGAAGAGACGGAGCGGTTCTTCCACTCCAAGTGGTTTACGCAGCTGACATCGACTGATGGATATCGACTTTTTGAGCAGATCAAGCAGGAGTTGGAGGATGATTGAGATGGCTGTAAAAGAATATTTGGGGCGGGCGTTACAACTGGATCAGCTGATTTACTCCAAGATGGAGGAAGTGAATCAATTCCGCAGACTTGCCGAGAGCATCAGCACCGGCCGCTTGGAGGAGCACGTCAGCCGCAGCGCGCCGGAGGAGGCCTCCTATACCAAGTGGGTAGAGCGCATCGTGGAGAAGGAAAAGGAACTGGATGCAGACATCGACCGATTGGTAAGCGTGAAGATGGAAATCAGCGGTTTTATCGGCAGAGTCCGCAATCCGCAATGGCAGTGTCTTCTGCGTAGTCGTTACGTAATGGGAAAATCATGGGCGCAAATCGCCGAGGAGATGGATTGCAGTCTGCGCTCCGTTCATCGTCTTCACAAAAAAATCATAAAAAATCTCGAAAATTGACACGCCGTGTCACTCGAATGGTATCTGTTGGCACTACTTGTCACATTGCGTGTCACACCCTTGACATGGTAATCTATATCATAGAAAAGTGTAAGCGACAGCCTCCAATGGGAGCAATCCCGGCGGAGGTTTTTTCATGCCATCAAGGAGGTGTCCGATGCCAAGAAAGCCGAAGCGCCCCTGCCGCATGACGGGCTGCCCGAACCTCACGGACAGAAAGAGCTGCTACTGCGAGGAGCACGAGAAAACGATGCAGAGACATTACGAGCACTTCACACGCGGGTACGATCAGCACGAGAGATACGGCAGCGCATGGAGACGCATTCGTGACCGTCACTTGGCGGGGCATCCGCTCTGTGAGATGTGCAAAGAGCAGGGGAGATATGTTCTCGCGTCTCTCGTTCATCATATCAGACCTCTTGCTGACGGCGGCACACATGAGGAGAGCAATTTGATGTCGCTCTGCGTATCCTGTCATGAGCGGATTCACCGGCGCGGCAGTGGCGACAGATAGCCCCCTAGGGGGTGGTCAAATCTCTAAAACCGCGCCATTACTGGACCGGGGAGGGGGCGCACAGAAAAATTCGCATAACTTTTAGGCCAGTTAGAGAGATAAGTTTTGCCGGCGTAATTCTCGGTGGGAAGCCATGCACAGCGGGGGTCGACAGTATTTGAGTCGCTCGATAAAACAGCGTAAATGCTGAAACTTATGCTCAGAAAAGTTTTGAAAAGTTTTAAGGGGGGAAACGTATGGGGCTTAGAGGACCACAGCCCGGCACGGGAGGAAGACCGAGAAAATCCTTGGCAGAAAAAGTGACCGAGGGCAATCCCGGCAAGCGCAAGCTGAAGGTCTTGGACTTTGAGCAGATTGCCACAGAGCCGGAGGGCGTGGATATGCCGCCTCCCAAGGAGTTTTTATCGGCTACGCAGCGTGACGGCTCAACGCTTTCGGCAAGTGAACTCTACGAAGAAGCGTGGGCGTGGCTCAAGCGGCGCGGATGTGCGGAACTGGTATCTCCTGCTCTGTTGGAGCGATATGCTGTGAGTGCGGCTCGTTGGATTCACTGCGAGGAGGCGGTCAGCAAATACGGCTATCTGGGCAAGCATCCGATTAGTTCTCAGCCCATACAGTCGCCTTATGTTGCGATGAGTCAAAACTACATGAAGCAGACCAATCGGCTGTGGAACGAGATATTCGCTATCGTCCGCGATAACTGCGCAACGGAATACAAGGGTGTTTCTCCGCAGGATGACTTGATGGAGCGGCTTCTTCGTTCAAGGAGGGGATGAGCGGAAAGATTAGCTGAGACGCAGCCTAAAACATACAGTTGGCGACGTAGGTCGCTTTTTTATTGCAGGAGGTGTATATCTTGGGAAAAATGACATCCGAGATGCAGCTTGTCCCCGTCGGAAAGCTCGTCCCTTATGTGAATAACGCCCGCACCCACTCGAAGGAGCAGAT
>ERZ773054.833-NODE-833-length-21006-cov-155.841630_pt1 | contig 21006 bp, 20 predicted proteins | sample MGYA00580630_ERZ773054 | MGnify/ENA primary metagenome ERZ773054 (study PRJEB29015, sample SAMEA2737994) | human oral metagenome | biome: human oral; feature: human-associated habitat; material: dental | place: China | collected 2115 ... | reverse complement strand
TAAATAACCCAAACGGATAGGAAAACAACAATCCAAAAAAACCACGACAGTTCATCTGAAGGAACTCAGGAGAGTTTTGCAGCTTAGAGGAGACGCTATAGGCGGTGCTGCATTAGTGCTGAGCTGTAGTTTGGGGCAGCAGTTGTGCATACCAGCAGGAGGGGTGATGGGAGGAACTCTGAAGTCAAGCTCAGCACATCTTCTAAGCGGGGTTTTCGGTTGGGTACGGTTCGATTTGCCTGGGGTGGTGTCGGCTTGTTGGGAGAAACCCCGCTTAGAACTGTTGCAGCCTCAAGCTGTCGTGGAACAGCGCAGATAGCAGGTGTTCTAAGCTCCACTTCTCCCGAAACTTGGGCTTTCCAAGATGCCCTGGAAGGGTTTTGCAGCTTAGACATTATGCTACGGAATTGGCTGCACTAGTGCTGAGCCTGAGTTTGAGGTAGCAGGTGTGCATACCAGCAAGAAAGTCGGCGGACAGAAATCTAAAGTCCAGCTCAGCACTTCCGCTAAGCATGGTTTCCGGTTTTGGGACCACCCACAAGTACTAGTTTCAGACGGAAACCAAGCTTAGAACATCTGCTGCCAGAACCTTACCCAGGGCTGCAATAACTCTAAGCGAGGTTTCTGGTTGGGTGCGGTTCGATTCGTCTGGGTTGGTGTTGACCTATTGGGAGAAACCCCGCTTAGAACATATGCTGCCTAGGTTGGGTTGGTGCTGGTGGGAGTTTGCCGGGTTGCGGGGAACATGTTTCGACTTTGAGCAGTAAATAAGGTATGTTTGACGGGTTGCTGACGCAACGACCCTCCTGCCACAACCAATACGGGTTGCGGCCGAAACTACGATATTGAAAGACCATAGGAGGTGATGAGGTCCGTGCGTCACTACGAAGTTATGATCATTCTGGATCCGATCCAGGATGAACGCACCGTTGCCCCGTCCCTGGACAAGTTCCTTGAAATTGTTCGCAAGGAAAACGGCACCGTGGAAAAGGTTGACATTTGGGGGAAGCGCCGGTTGGCGTACCCCATCGCTAAGAAGGAAGAGGGCATTTACGTCGTCGTGAACCTTCATTGCGAGTCTGCTACCGTTCAGGAATTTGACCGTGTTCTGACCCTGAATGACAGCGTTCTGCGCACCAAAGTTCTGCGCAACGATAAGTAAAATCCTTGCGTAAAACCTTGCGTGTCCAAGGTTATGACTAAGGTTGCTTGTAGTAACTGAAAAATACGCAGAAAGGCTAACGAACATGGCATCAGGAGACGTGAATATCACTGTTGTCGGCAACGTAGTTGCTGACCCGGAGCTCCGCTTCACCTCAACTGGGGCGGCGGTTGCTACCTTCCGAGTTGCCTCGACTCCGCGTCGGTATGACTCCCAGTCCGGTCAGTGGGTTGATGGGGAAGCACTATTCCTCACCTGTAATGTGTGGCGGCAGGTTGCCGAGAACATTGCGGAAACCCTGACTAAGGGCATGCGGGTTATTGTTACCGGTCGCCTCCGGTCCCGCTCGTACGATACCCAGAATGGGGATCGGCGTACGGTCATGGAGCTGGAAGTTGATGAAGTTGGTCCGTCACTGCGCTATGCGACGGCACAAGTTACCCGTAATCCCCGTGGTGAAGGCGGTGGCAATTACGGTGGTGGTTTTGGCGGCAATCAGGGTGGCGGCATGCGGCAACAGCAGCAAGCCCCAGCCCAGCAGCAGTCTGCACCGCAACAACAACAGCAGCAGATGCAGCCGCAATATTCGCAGCCACAGCAACAGCAATCGCAGCAGCAACCACAACAACGGTCGTCGCAACAACAGCAGCAACCACCCGCCAATGATCCTTGGTCATCCGCACCACCAGCCAATGGTGGTTTCGGGGGCGCTGATGATGAGCCTCCGTTCTAAAACCCAGTGAAAACCTTATAATTTCCATGAAAGGCAGGGGTCATGAAACTGATCCTCACCGCTGCCGTTGAGAACCTCGGTGTCCCTGGTGATATCGTCGAGGTGAAGAACGGCTACGGACGTAACTACCTGCTTCCGCGCAACCTCGCAATTGTTGCGACCCGTGGCGCAGAGAAGCAGATCGCCACCATGAAGCGTGCTCAAGAAGAACGCGCCATCCGCGACCTCGATCACGCTCGTGAGGTCAAAGAACAACTCGAAGCACTTACTGACGTGTCCATCTCTGTGCGGACTTCGGAAAAGGGTAAGATCTTCGGTTCGGTGTCTGCCGACAATATTGCCGCTGCCATTAAGGCTGCCGGTGGTCCCAAGTTGGACAAACGCAGCATTGAGTTGCAGAAGGGTGCCGTGAAAACTGTCGGCTCCTATTCCGTGAACGTCAAGCTGCACTCCGATATTGCAGCAACTGTGAACTTCCAGGTTGTAGCTGCCTAACAACCAGCTACAACGGTCACATTTGTGACCCAACGACAACAGCACAAAACGAGCCAGCCTCAGCGCCGGCTCGTTTTATTTTTGCATACATGTTGCGGAAAGTTTAAGAAAAATCAGCTGGTGATATAGGTTTCCTTGATGAGTAAGGTTCCCACACTTGGGGGGCCTGTGGATAACCCTGTGGATAACTCCCCGCAGGTAGTAGCAAAATCATAGTTTTACCCAATGTCAAACCCGCTGGTAACCGATTTATCCACAAGATGAAAATATGTTCTGAACTGCGTAGATAATAAGTTTGCAGCAAGTTTATCCACAAGGATCACTCGTTTTCCACAGCCCCTGTGGATAACTTTATCCCCAGGCTGTGCATAATGCTGGTAGCAAAGTGTAGAAAATCCCCTGATTCCGAGTAGAAAAATCCCCCCATATGCAACATGAAACCCATGGCATGTTAAGGAAAAACTCAGGCATGGGGGTAGTCGTGTGGCGGAGAAGCATTCGTCTCGATATTCGACTAGGATTCATAAAGTCATGACCTGCGGGTTTGCTACAATCGGGTAGGGAGAATGTTCACACCAACCAATAGCGTGCCGTTAGAAGAATACGCACTTATCGCCAACCACCACACTGTGGCGCTGATTTCCCGCGCCGGTCGGGTTGACTGGTTTTGTCCACAGGTTGACCACACTGCTACCTTCGCGGCCCTCTTGGGGGAACCAAAACACGGCAGCTGGAGCATCACTGTTGATGATGCGAATATGACCGCCCGCACCTATCTGGATCACCCCGATCACCTGATTCTCCACACCACATGGCTTTCCGCCACCGGCACCGCCGAGGTGGTGGATTACCTGGAGGGAACCACTCTGGTGCGCGCTGTGACCTGCACCACCGGGGATATCACCGTACGCCATGATCTGAAAATCCGCACCGACTATGGCTCGCGCTCCCCAGCCTGGCACGATCACTTCCACTTCGTTGACCGGCAGGGTGAGGCGGTCACGGCCCTCCACGGGCCCGAATTGCACCACACCGGCAGGAATGCTGATTTTGTCGGCTCCTTTGACCTGGCGGCCGGAACCACACTGACCTGGACCCTGGGCGAAACCGCGGTGCCACATAGGGAATTTCGGGAAGAGCCCCTGCCCTCATATAACGGCCAGTGGGTGCGGCTCGCCGAACGCTCCGCCATGGTACTGAACGCCCTGGCACTCACCAATGGGGCGATTCTTGCAGCCCCCACCGCCTCCCTCCCGGAAATCATCGGGGGCGACCATAATTGGGATTACCGGTTTTGTTGGCTCCGGGATTCCGCGTTCGCCATAGACGCCCTCCTCATGGCGGAGCAGAACGGCTACACCCGGGCCCCGGTGCGGGAGCGGGCCGTGGCGTGGCGGGATTGGTTGGTGCGCACCATCGACCCCGAGAACCTCCAGATTGTGTATGGGGTGCGGGGCGAGACCCATTTGGAGGAACGCATCCTAGCCCATCTACCTGGCTATCTCGACTCCCTGCCGGTTCGGGTGGGGAACGCCGCCGCATCCCAGTTTCAGGCCGATGTGGTGGGGGAGATTCTCTTGGTCTGTCGGCACATGCGGGAGGCTGGAATCCCGGAGACTGAGGAGTCATGGCGGCTACAAACAAGGCTGTTGGATTATTGCATCAAAAACTATGAGCGCCGGGACCATGGGATTTGGGAAATGCGGGGGGAGCTTCACTATTTCACCCATGGGCGGGCCATGATGTGGGCGGCATTCGATTGCGCCCTGGATGCCGTCGCAAAGCATGAAACGCTGACCGGGGACACCGAAACCTGGCGGAAATACCGCGACCAACTCTATGACGAGATTTTTAGCCGCGGCTTCGACGCCGAGCGGAACACGTTTAGGCAGATTTACGACAACCCCGGCGTCGATGCGTCGCTGCTACAGCTGCCACACACGGGCATTATTGCGGTGACCGACCAGCGCATGCACGACACGGTGGCGGCCATTGTGCGGGAGCTTGGCGACGACCATGGGCTCATATACCGCTATAACAGTGATGGCCCCCGGGCGGAATACCCCTTCCTCATCTGCAATTTTTGGCTTGCCGAGCATTATGCGCGGGCCGGCCACCTGGATGCCGCCACCAGGCTCTTAGAGCAGCTAGTCGGCTATGCAAACGATTTGGGGTTGCTGGCGGAGGAATACGATCCGGTGCGGGAACGGTTGGCCGGGAATTTTCCGCAGGCATTCTCACATATCGGAGTGATACGTGCGGTCGATGCAATTGCGCGGGCCCAGTGATGGTACTAATGATAGAGAGAAAATTTTTCCCCAACCAGACCAACCACAGCTAATAATGAGGGGGTGAATCGGCAATGAGCAGCGACTTTCCCAGCGAACCAGATTTTAGCGACGAACCAGCAGAACCCCCGGCATCCTTGGTACCCATGCCATCCATGTCCGAGGGGTCTCGCCGCAGCCGAGACGGCCGAGGCAGCTGGAGTGGCCGAGGCGGGCGCACCAACGGTCGAGGCGACGACCAAAACTATGATGATTTTCGCCAGCCACCCCACGATATTGATGCGGAGCAAGGCGTCCTCGGGGCCATGCTCCTGAGCCCCACCCTTGTGGTCGACATCATAGAAACCCTCGTGCCTGATGATTTTTATCGGCCCGCCCACCAGCTCATTTATAACGCCATCATCGACCTGTTCAGTAATAACAAGGAGATCGACCCGCTGATCGTTGCTGGCCGGCTGGACCGCGACAATAATCTCGAACGTATTGGCGGATCCACCTATTTGCACACGCTGGTGTCGGCCGTGCCCACCGCCGCCAACGCTCGCTACTATGCGGAAATCGTGGCGGAAAAAGCGGTGCTCCGGCGACTGGTGGCTGCCGGCACCAGGGTAGTGCAGCTCGGCTACGAAGGCACCGAAGGCGCCGAGTTAGAAACTGTGATCGACATGGCGCAACAACAGGTGTTCGATATCGCCCAGCGGCACCATGTGGAAGACTATTCCGTGCTTGCCGACCTGATCCAACCCACCATGGACGAACTTGACCTGATTTCTGTGCAGGGCGGGCTGGCCCGGGGCATCCCCACCGGGTTTGAAGATCTCGACAATCTCACCAATGGGCTCCATGGGGGCCAAATGATTATTGTCGCGGCCCGGCCGGGTGTGGGTAAATCCACCCTGGCGCTGGACTTTGTGCGCTCCTGCGCGATCAAGAACGGCAAGGCCGCGGTCATTTTCTCCCTGGAAATGGCGAAAAGCGAAATCGTCATGCGCATATTATCCGCCGAGGCTGACGTGAAACTGTCGGACATGCGGTCGGGGCGGATGACCGACCAGGATTGGGCGAAGCTGGTGAATCGGCTCGACACGATCGAGCATTCCCCCATTTATATTGATGATTCCGCCAGCCTCACCATGATGGAAATCCGGTCGAAGTCACGCAAACTCAAGCAGGTAGCAGACCTGCAAATGATTGTGGTTGATTATCTTCAACTGATGAGCAGCGGCAAACGAACCGAGTCGCGGCAGCAGGAGGTGGCGGAATTCTCCCGCCAGCTGAAACTCTTGGCAAAGGAACTCGATGTACCATTGGTGGCGATTTCCCAATTGAACCGGGGGCCAGAGTCGCGCACGGATAAACGCCCCCAAATTGCGGATCTTCGTGAGTCGGGTTCCCTGGAACAGGATGCGGACATAGTGATGTTGCTGTATCGTCCAGATAGTCAGGACAAAGACGACACGCGGGCGGGCGAAGCAGATATCATTGTGGCGAAGCACCGTGGTGGTCCCATTGATACTGTGCAGGTGGCACATCAGCTGCATTTCTCGCGGTTTAAGGATATGGCCCGGCAATTATAATTCACCCCTATTTGGGGTGGTGTTTTGCGGAAATATTTAAAAAGAATATTAAATCAGGATATTATTTGTTTGAATAATCTGTTATCATCCAAGCGGGGTTCACATGGTATTCCAATTATTTACATCTATTCTCGCCTCGATCGTGGCGTTTTTCGGTGCGATCGTGCCGCTTAATGATGACGTAAAACACTGGTTTTCCGATATTACCGTCGGCAAAACGCTCGACACCGTGCTGCCTGCCGACGCCCATCCGGTGTCGGCAGCCGAGTTGAAAGACGTGCGTTCCGGCAATTGGATGTCTGTAGTTCGCCCCCAAACCACCACAATGTTTTTCGGGGATTATTACCGCGACGCACCGAAAAAACTGCCGAATATTGGGGAAGAATTCGGTGGCAATGCACCAGCCGATTTACAGCATTTTTCGGGTGGCGCATCATGTAATGGGACCGCCAGCGGGGTATGGTTTGACGGCAATGTGATGCACAAGACCCGCCAGATCCTTGTCACCAATAATCCCTGCCCAGAAGTGGCAAATACCCGCGACAAGGATGTTCAGGCCTTCCTGAGTGCCAACCCCGAATTCTACCTGGATGGGCAGGGTCACCTTTACCTCAAGCGCCCCGACGGGGTGGCCTCTGAATGGCAGCGTCCCTGGTTGGTGAAATAACGCTGATCCCCCCGGAAGAGGTAGCAAATAGGTCATGGTTGCTATCGCCGGCAATATGCAACGATGCAGGACGTCGTACATATTGCCGGCTTTGTCGTTGCCGTGGGTGAAACGTCGAAAAGCTGATCTTGTACGTTGGGAATTAGAACATTATTTTTCCTGATAGTACTGATAGGAAGCTTTTGCTGTGATTCTTAAGTTTCTCATGACGCTGTTTACGGCGATCCTGGCATTTTTTGGCCTATCGACGCCGACCCCCACCACGACAATAACTGAAGGACATACCAGGCCGACCGTAGGACCCCTGACCCAGCCGGCAGCCGCAGAGCCAACGGACTCAACCACCGTTGTCACGGTCACCCCTCAATCCGGTGGCGTAACTATTCCCGAAGACCCCAACCTTAAGACCATCAAGGCCACGGAACCCACCGACTCCGCCATCAAGCTGGTACGCACCGCCAAAAAGGACGGTCGGGATCTCCTCAATGGTCGGGAACCCGGCGACGGCGAGGGGCCCATCCCAGGAAGCGCACTCGACACCACCCTGCCGGCCACTGCCCATGTGGCCACCCCAGCGGAAATCGCCCAGGTTCGCACCAAAAACTGGCAGTCCACCGTTCGAGCCAACACCGTGCTGAAATTCCAAGGCACCCCCACCAGCAGCGACTGGGACTGGCTGCACCAGTACTATGCGGCCAAGCCGCCAAAGGAGAAAATCCCCGAGGCCGACGCCATCAATGCCTTCGCTGGTAGCAGCTGCAACGGTCGCGGTGCCGGAATCGCCTGGTTCAAGGGTGCTGAACTGCACTACTACCTGACCGACCGGGGTGCTCAATGGCATCGGGAATGCGACAACGCCAGCGATGAACAGCATGCGGAAGCCCTGAACTATATTGTGGGCCGCCCCACCGTATACCTCGATGGAAACGGCACCATGTACCTGAAGCGGCTAGCAGACGGCAAGGTCAGCCAATGGCGAGAGGTGCGCGGCTAACATGCCTCAACCCGGGGGACTAAGAGGTCATACGTCATACGTTTATCCTATGGATAACTCCCCTCGATCTGGGGCAATGGCACATAGCGTAGGTATATTAGTACGTATTCTAATTGTTAAAACCTATGGTCCGGCAGTTGGGAATCCGGCCTATAGGCAAAACGAAGGATCGTAAGGAAAAACCTATGAAGATGAAGATTTTCGCCGCCGGCATCGCTGCCGTGACTGTGGGGGTGCTGGTGCCGATCCCAGCAATGGGCGTCGATAAGCCCAGCGACAGCGTATCGACGAGCATGACCGCAACCCCCCAGGACATCATCGACGACTGGCACAAACCGCACCCGGTTCCGCCGCTCAGCGGCACAATGCCGGCCGGAACCCACGCCGCCACCGCCGCCGACATGCAGAAATTCGTGACCAAGAATTGGGTGTCCGCCGTCAGCACCGCGAAACTCGACTTCACCCAGTCGAAACTGTACAAGGGGAACGAAGCCGAATTTCGGACCACGTTCCGCAAAGCGGAGCAGAAATTCAATGGCGATGTGCCGGACACCGCCCGCACGTTTGGCGGCGGCTCCACCTGCCGGGGCAGCCTGGTGCTGGTGTGGTTCGAAAACGACAACGTAATGCGGTTCATTGATGCGGGCCCCACCATTGCGGTCGGCTGCCAAAAAGAGGTGGAGGAACAGGACCGGGAGCTGCAAACCTACCTGAAACAATCCACTATCTACTTCAATGAGGTCGGCGACCACATGTACTTGAAGCGGGCCTCGGACGGGGCCGTCAGCCACTGGAAACTCGCCAACGCGGAAACGGTGAATCGGTCATGATCTTTAAAATCTTCACTACCCTCCTCGCGGCCGTCTTAGGGTTCTTAGGACTGCAACAACCCTCGACATCGTCGACGCCTCCCACGGTCACCACCAGCACCAGTACGGTGGCAACCTCGGAACCCACCAGCACATCGACGCAGGTAAGCACATCGGTGCCTACCACAGCGCCGGTCGTAGCAGTGCCAGAATTCGGGATGGCGGTCATTCCCGCACTGCCTGCCGACGCGCACCCCGGCACCGAGGCCGACATGCAGAAATTCGTCACCAGCCTGTGGGTGTCCCCCAATAGCACCGATGCGAAAATCGACTTCTCCCAATCGAAGCTGTACAAGGATTATCCCCCAATAGATTTCCTGCGCGACTTCGGGCCCCGGACTGCTAAACAGCTGAAAAACACAACCGTGCCGGACAACACCCGCAGCTATGTGGGCGGCACCATGTGCCCCAAACTGCGGGGATTGGCGTGGTTTGAGGGCAACCGCATCCACACCATGAGCTGGTGGAAAACATACCCGGCCAAAGGCTGTGGACTTGTTCCGCAAATTGAGGATACGGAATTCCAAAACTTCCTCAAGAACGCCACCCTGTATTTCAATGCCGCAGGTGACCGTGTCTATGTTGAACGCCACACCGACGGTGCCATCAGCGAGTGGAAACTCCATAGTTAACCCACGGAAGATGCCAGCGAGGATAAACTCATGATTTTCAAGATCTTTGCCACAATCGTCGCATTCATCATGGGTTTATTAGGGCTGCACCAGCAACTGCCGCAACCAACCACGCCGACCACGCAGGTTACGCGGACAGCGCAACCGGAGGCTTCCGGGAAACCGGCCCAGCCCACCTCTACCAGCACCATTAGCGTACCGGCGACATCGACCCCGATTCCGCCCCGGCCACCACTGATGGCGCTGTCGGATCTGCCGAGTGGTTTACACCAAGCAACCGATGCGGAAATGCAAAAACTCACCACTCACCGGTGGGTTTCCACCAGCCCGCTGATCTTCCGGGTCAATAATTACGCCGAAATAGACTTCACCACCAACCACGACACAAGTAGTTCCCGCCGAGTATTCTCCGGTGGCACCAAGTGCTGCACGGTGCAGGGAACCGTTCTGGTGGCACGCAACACCATCAGCATCACCGCCTGGGGAGACTCAAGAAAAACTGCCTGTGACCCGCAAGTCTTGGCGGTGGAAGACACAGAATTCCGGGAATTCTTGGACCACTCCACTGTGTACTTCAACTCTGATGGCAGCAGCATGTATCTGAAACGAAGTTCAGATGGTGCCGTCAATGAATGGAAACTAGCTGATAACCAACATGTGAGGTAGGAAACATGATTTTCAAACTGTTTGACATGATTGTCGCAGCCATAATAGCGCTATTGGGCGTGAATGTGCCTGGACCGACGATACAGCCGACGGCGTCGCAAAGCAACGCCACCACGGTACAACCGCAGCCCACAGGCACGAAGGTCACCAGCACCCCGGCCACCCCCACGCCAACAGTGCCGGTGCCGAAGACGATCGGTGGGGCAACGCTGCCGGCCGATGCGCACCCCGCCACCGATGCCGACCTTCAGAAGTTCATGCATAACGAGTGGATTTCCACCGCCTACAAGAAGGCTTCGCTGAATTTCTACGAATCGACACGCTTCATCCTCAAGGGCAATGAACTGGATTCGCGCCAGGCAAATGGCAATAACGCGACACCCAACGACGTTGGTTTCATCCCCGATGATGCCCGCAGCTTCACCGGCATTCCGGTATGCAACACGGCTGTGTCCTGGGCAGCGTTCGAAAAGAACGTGATGCAGGTGTACTGGGGCCCAATGACCGAAAAGGCCTGCGGCGATGAGACCTTGTTGGATGAGGACATCATGAAGCATTTCAGCTCCAGGCCCAGCCTGTACTTCAATGCTGATGCCACCTATGTGTATGTGCAGGGCGGCGGCACCATCAGCGAATGGAAGTATAACGAGCACCCAACTCCCAAAGCCAGCAAGTAATTTTCACCACCTTTTGGAGGAGAAACACCATGATTTTCAAACTCTTTGCCCTGATAGTCGCGGCAGTTACCGGACTGCTAGGCCTGCTCGGGTTGCACCAGCCGGTCCCGAAGCCGTTGCCGACTCCCTCGACGCCAACCTCAACGCCGACCTCGACCGCATCGTCGGATTCCACCGGGGTGCCGGCCCCGAGCACGTCGGTGACCGCAGTACCGGAACCGTTGCGGCCGGTGGCGATGGATATGCCGGCCGGCACGCATCCCGCCACCAAGGCCGACATGAGTAAATTCCTGTCGCACAACTGGGCCTCCACCGCGAATAAATATGCCGTGATCTATATGGGCAAGTCCCAGCCCTTTGACGGCACCGAGGAGATCAAGAAGGAATTCAACGGCAACGTGCCGGAAGGCCTGCGGATGCTTACGTACGATCCAACCTGCAACGCGGTTCAGACCGCGGTGTGGTTTGACGGCAATACGATGCGAACCACCGCCTGGGGCATGCAAACTCTGCGCGGCTGCCAAATTGATGTGGAGAAGCAGAGCGAAGAATTCCAGACGTTCATGAAGCAATCCGACATTTACTTCAACGCCGCTGGTGATCGCGCCTATTTGAAGCGCGCCGACGGCAAAGTGAGTGAATGGATCATCGCTGCCAATTAAGCTTTGCGACGCCAAAAATCCCCACTTTCGGGTGGGGATTTTTCTTGCGTCTTATGGGAGTCTCGCGGCCTTATTCCCGCAATTCGGCAATGATGATGACCCCATCGCCCCGGTGGGCCGCGGCCCCATAAAACCGTTTGAGCCTGGTAAACGTGTCCATCGCCCACCCGTCGGGAACCCCCAAATGGGTGCTGGGCCCCTGGAGTAATTTGAGGTTCATATTCGGCAAATCCGCCATGATAGTGATGACGATCTTGGGATGATTGACGGTCACCCAGGTATCCCAAGAGTGCCAGCCCGTTATCATGCTATTCAATGGGTCGGCACCCCACCCCAGGAGCATGAGCGGCACCCAATAATGGTGGGTGATAGCCATCGAAGGGTAGCGGGTTTGATGCATGAGTTGGTGGGCGTCATGGGTGTAGGTGGGCGAATAGCAAAGATTATCGAACACCCGTGCGGGCACCGCGTGGTAGTGGAGAACCAATTCCGCGGGCCGTTTCGCCACCGGTGCTGATGCGGGTGGATCCTCGGGGAAAACAAGCTTTTTAAACCGGGTCACCTGTTCAACGGTTTCGGTGCTCATCCCCGGCAGCGGGTATTGCCACCGCCCAGCAACATTCGGGTACTGGCACGTGGAGACGAAAAACTCTTCCCCGGAAAACACCAGTTCGGCGTTTCGGGTTGCACCGAAATCCGACTCCTCCGTGACAAACCGAACCTGATTATGGGACAGATAAAACTGCTCTGTTTCCCTAGGATCAACAGTCCAGCCTTCTAAAAGGGCGTTTTGATTGGAGTGGCGGAGTCCCACCTTGGCGTTACGAATATAAAACTCGTAGTAGGAGCCATACCACATGGATACGCAGGCCGGGATATAAATATCGTCACCATAGTAATAGGCGTCGTGGTCGATCCACAGCTCATCACGGACGGTTTCCGCCACATATGCGAGGAATTCTTCGCTGGTTATCATGTGTTTTCCCAAACTTGTTTCAGCACAGCTAAAACGCCGAGGTGAATCCCCGAAGCCGCAGCGAATTGCTCACCACAAACACCGAAGAAAACGCCATGGCGGCCCCGGCAAACATGGGGTTCAACAAGCCCATGGCAGCCACCGGGATAAGCACAATGTTATAGGCAAACGCCCAAAACAGGTTACCTTTGATCGTCGCCAAGGTGCGGCGCGAGAGCCTGATGGCGTCGACAATGCCGCGGGGGTCATCGTTCATGAGCGTAATATCGCTCGCCTCGATAGCAACATCGGTGCCCGCGCCCATGGCCAGCCCCAGGTCCGCCTGCGCCAACGCCGCGGCGTCGTTAATGCCGTCGCCAACCATGGCCACAACCTGGCCCGATTGTTGCAGCTCAGCGACCTTTGTCACCTTATCCGCGGGCAGCACGCCGGCAATTACCGTGTCGATCCCCACCTTGGTCGCCGCCTGCCGCGCCGCCCCCTCGTTATCGCCCGTGAGCAGGATCGGCGTTAGCCCCATCGCCTTGAGCTTGTCGACGGCCGCCGCGCTGGTCTCCTTGGGTTGATCCATCACCGAAATATGCCCCGCCAACTGCTTATCGACGTGCACCGCCACCACCGTGGCCCCGGTCTCGCCGCCCGATTCGGCCCGGCCCACCTCAACCCGACGGCCCGCAACCATGCCGCTCACGCCCACCCCGGTCGTGCTCTGAAACTCCGTCACCTCCGGGATGTCGGTGGCCTCCGCCACAATGGCCCGGGCGATGGGATGCTCGGACGCGTTCTCCACGGCCGCCGCTAACCGCAGTACCTCGTCCTTCTCGAAGCCAGCCTCCGGCTGTATGCTGCTCACAGACATGATGCCCGTCGTGATCGTGCCCGTCTTATCCATCACAATGGTGGTGATTTTCTGGGTGTGTTCCAGCACCTCAGGGCCCTTAATCAGCAATCCCATTTGGGCGCCCCGGCCAGTCCCCACCAGCAGGGCGGTGGGGGTGGCCAGCCCCAAAGCGCAGGGGCAGGCGATAATCAGCACGGCCACCGCCGCCGTGAATGCCTCGGCCAACCCATGGCCCAACACAAAAGCGTGAACCAGCAATGTGGCCACCGACACCAGAATCACCATCGGCACAAACACCTGCGAAATCCGGTCGGCAAGCTTCTGCACCGGAGCTTTCTTCGCCTGCGCGTCGCTCACCAACTTTGCTATCTGCGCCAGCGTGGTGTCCGCCCCCACCCTGGTGGCCCGCACCACCAGCCGGCCCGAAGAATTCATGGTTGCCCCGGTGACCACACTATCCTTCGTCACCTCCACCGGCACCGATTCGCCCGTGAGCATGGACTCATCTACCGCCGAATGGCCCTCAACCACCACACCATCGGTGGCGATCTTCTCGCCAGGCTTGACGACAAACACATCCCCCACTGCGAGCTTACTGATCGGGATACGGTGCGTGGCGCCGTCGACAAGCACAGAAACATCCTTCGCGCCCATGTCCAACAACGCCCGCAACGCCTCGGAACTGCGGCCCTTTGCGCGGGTCTCAAACCACCGGCCCAACAGCAGAAACACAATCACCATGCCCACGGATTCCAAATAGATTTGGTCCATGCCCTCATGCGAATGCGCCGACAAACTCATCGACATGCGCATATCATTCATGCCTGCGTTGCCGAAGAACAGGGCCCACACGCTCCAGAAAAACGCGGCTGACGTGCCCAAACTAATCAGCGTGTCCATGGTGAACGCCCCATGCCGCAAATTCTGAAGCGCCGCCACATGGAAAGGCCTGCCCCCATAGAAAAACACCGGACCAACCAAGGCAAAACTCAACCATTGCCAATTATCAAACTGCAGCTGCGGAATCATCGACAACGCCAACACCGGCACCGACAACACGGCGGAAATGATCAAACGCTTTCGCAAATCCGCGGCATGCGCATCCCGAGCCGCACTCGTGGCATCCGTGCCGGAGGCTTCCGAAAGCTCTGGGCCAGCGTCATTGTCTGGGGTTGGGGAATCTGGTGTGATTTCAAACGCATCGTAGCCGGCGCCCCGCACCACATCAATCAACTGCGGTATTTTCACGGATGCCGGATCGTAACGCACGTTGGCGGTTTCCGTGGCGAAGTTCACCGTGGCTTGGGCGCCCGGAACCTTATTCAGTTTCCGCTCCACCCGACCGGAACAAGATGTGCAGGTCATGCCGGTGATACCCAAGTCCACACTAATGAGTCCTGGAATATTTTCTGTTATCACTTATAGAACCTCCATGTAAATAAACCACTAGGTGTAACCATGTCTGCTGGGCAAAAATTCCCGTGGATATTGGATTGGCGGGGACTGCCGGGGCGGGCGCCGGGTGCCGCAGAAGTTCTAAGCTTGGTTTTCTGTTGGCGGCCTCCCGTTTGCGCAGGGGGAGTATTGGCCGAAAAAGGGAAACCAAGCTTAGCGGAAGTGCTGAGCTTGGGTTTGTCATTATTCGGGACTAGTAGGGGGTCCGGTGAATTGGAACTCCAGCTCAGTAAACGTGCAGCCGGTGTGAATGTGCCCATGGCCTGTGCCGCAGAAGTTCTAAGCTTGGTTTCTGGTTTGTGGCCCCCTGTTTTGAACGAAACCAAGCTTAGAGAAAACGCTACCAACAACCCAGGGCAGCGCTGCACATGTTCTAATCATGGTCTTTCCCTGGCGGGTATGTCAGCTCCTGGGGATTTGGGGCAGCAGATTTTGAAAACCATGCTTAGAAGGTATGAAGCCCTGGATGGGGTTGTGGCGTTATCGCTTTCAAAGAGGGGCGCACATTTGCTAAGCATGGTGTTTTATGCAAAGGCGGCAAACCCCCAGGAGCTAGTGGCCATAGAAATGGGAAACCAAACTTAGCGAATGCGCTGTCGCAGGCGATGGTGAGTATCAAGTGTTCTGAGCTGGAGTTCCGTTCCTGGACATGCCTACATTGGGCCACTGAATCGAGAAAGTACAGCTCAGTATGTTTGCAGCAAGGCTTACTGCATGAATGCTGAGCTTGCGTTCGGGGTTATCCGGGTTTTCGGGGGTCCTGAGTTGGCCGGAACTCCAGCTCAGCACACGTGCAGCCGGTGTGAATGTGCCCATGGCCTGTGCCGCAGAAGTTCTAAGCTTGGTTTTCGATTGGCGGCCTCCCGTTTGCGCAAGACAAGTGTTGGCCGAAAAATGGAACCCAAGCTTAGCGGAAGCGCTGAGCTTGGGTTTAGGGATGGGGCTGGGGGCTGGACTGGGTTGGGAGCCTTTGGGCGTCGTCAAGCAAAGAAAAACGCCACGGCAACGAGACCGTGGCGCAGGGCTGACCGCTAAGCCTTGACAGAATAGCCTGCCTCGGAAACGGCGGCGCTCACCTGGGCGTCGGTGAAATCCGAGCCCGACACGGCAACCTGGCCGGAAGCCACATCAACATCAACCTTGGTAACACCGGCGATCTCGCCCACCTCTTCGCGGACGGAAGCTGCGCAATGCTCGCATGTCATGCCTTCAACTTGGTAAGTTTTCGTCATGGGAATTCCTCTCTTTACGCTGGTTATAGGTATAACCCAAATAAAATGCGACGAAATCTTCGCTAACGGGAATAATGTGGACACTACTGAATGTTAGGAAGACTAGAACTTAGATAACTACTTTGAAGGAGAGAATGCAACCATGGCACTCGTAGAAGTAAGCGAAAACACATTTAACGACACGGTCACTCAAGAAGGCATTGTGCTTGTCGACGCCTGGGCCGAATGGTGCGGACCCTGCCGGCAATTCATGCCCGTCTACAAGAAGGCATCTGAAAAGCACGAAGACATCACCTTCGCCAAGCTCAACACCGAAGAAAACCAAGGCCTGGCCGCCGCCCTGGAAATCCAAGCCATCCCCACCATCATGGCCTTCCGCGATGGGATCATGGTTTTCCGGCAGTCCGCCGCCCTGCCGCCCGCAGCATTGGAAGACGTGATCGAACAAGTGCGCGCATTGGACATGGATGATGTGCGACGCCAAATCGCGGAACATAACGCTACGAACAACTAATATTATGGGTCTGTGGGAAACCGCGGACCCATAATTATGAGATATCTTCGGGATTCCCCACCATCATCATGGTTTTTCATGGGACCCCAGTGTGAGTCCGAGTACCTTCATCACACAGCTATGGGCTTTCGCACTACACTAGTAGATGCTTTTCAGCATGGTTGCGAGGGGCCTACGGCATAAAAAATATGTGTTCCACCCCTTCGAAACCCTGTATCGAATTTAGTAACAACTAGCGGAGGAAGCACATATCATGGCGAACCCATTTTCTAAAGGGTGGAAATATTTACAGGCGTCACTAGATCAAAGCATTGATGAAAACGCCGATCCTCAGATTCAAATTCGGCAGGCCGTCGAAGGGGCCAAAAAACAGCACCAGCAAATCTCCCAACAAGCCGCAGCGGTGATAGGGAACAAAAACCAACTGGAAATGAAACTCAACCGGTTGATCGAAGAGCAACAAAAACTTGCCGATAAAACCCGCCAAGCCCTCACCCTTGCTGACCAGGCAAACGCCCAGGGAGATGCCATAAAATCCCAAGAGTTCAGCTCCACCGCCGAAATTTACGCCACCCAACTTGTGAGCGTCGAAACCCAGTTAGAGGAAACAAAAACCCTCCACGCCCAAGCCACCCAAAACGCCGAACAAGCCAAACGCCAAGTGCAACAATCCGAGGCACGGCTCAAGCAACAATTGGCTGAAGCCGATCAGTTGCTCAATCAGGCTCGCCAGGCGAAGATGCAGGAATCCGCCACCAAGGCCATGGACACCATGAACCAGCTCAAGCCTGATGACAGCGTTCCCACTCTCGACCATGTGCGAGCCAAAATCGAATCCCGCTACGCCACCGCCATGGGCGCCCAGGAGCTGCTGGAAAACTCCGTTGGCGACCGGCTCGCTGAAATCGAGGCGGCAAGCAACGACATGAAAGCCTCCGCAAAGCTCGCCGAAATCCGCGCCCAAATGCACGGCGGCGACAGCGCCACCGGTGGCCAGCTCACCGCTGGGTCCGATTCCACCAGTCCCCAACTACCCGCAGGTACCGGCATGAATACCGGTGTGGGCACTAATACTGGTGTCGACGCCGGAACGACGCCGCAATCCGGTTTCGGGGCCGGGAATACCGGAACTGGGAGCGCTGGGGTTGGGGGGACGGGGGCCTTCCCGGCCTCGGGCGGGCCGGCAGCAGGTGGGCCGGTAGCAGGGACCCCGATGTCAGGGACGCCGAGCGTTCCGAGTACCCCGGCAGCAGGCACCTCGGCCCCGAGCGTTCCGGTGACGGGCAGCTCGGCGCCGACGACTCCGGCAACAGGAATCCCGGCGACAGGGACGTCGGCAACAGAGACGTCGTCGGTCTCCACGACCCCCATGGATGCAGAACCTGTGTTCGAAGAGGTGGGTCCAGACCAAAACCCTTTTAAACCCGCAGGCTCTTCTGGAACAACCAGCGTCACCAACACCCTCGACGTTGACGACGCCGATGTGGTGGAAGACTCCACCGACGAGCCAGCCGGTACCAAGCCAAAAACCATCCCAAACACCGGGAGCACCGGCAGCGCCGGAAACAGCAATACTACTGGTAACGGCTTCCAACTCCCCGGGCCACAACACAAAGAGCTCTAAAACCACAGGAATAACCAGCGAAAAACACCCCAATTTTCGTTGGTTTCCTCTGGGGGTAGCGCACCTACCACAAGCTCCTCAGGCGTGTGGGTAATGCTACTGTTTTTTCATGGCCCATGGATCCTCGGCTAGGAGAAGCCCTGCTTATAGCAGCTCAAACCACCCGAAGCGTTCATCGCACTCGGCGCATTCAGCGCATTCGGCGCGCGTGACGAACGCGCCGGGTGCTCACGTCACACGTGATGCGTCGCGTTCGTATCAGGGGCATTCATATCGAGGTCGGGTATTGGGAGTGCTTATGCTCTCCCAGTTTTTTGCTGCGTTTCCCCTGGGCATGGTGACCGCGCTCATCCAATTGCAGTATGCGCACCATCATCAGGCGTCGGGAGTGTCTTGGTTGAGCATTGTGTCCCAGGTGGGGTGCGTAGCGGCAATCATTGGACTTACGAGGATCACCCTGCGGCAGGGACGTCGATTAGCGCTGGTATTGGGCATGGGGCTCATGTTGGCGGCCAGCGTGGTGGGATTAGTCTCCGCCCTGCTCGACGTGGATTTACTGCTCTACCTTGTTGCTTTCCTGTTGGGGGCGGGGTTGGCCGCGAACTGGTACACCCCATTTGCCGCCACGGATTTCTCCTCAAAAACATCGCGTGCCAGCGATTTCTCCTATGTCCTGAGTATGACCGCTATAGGGATGGCCCTGGGGTCACCAGTGGTGAACTACACATATTATTTGGAGCAACAGGCGGAAATTCCCCTTGGGATCATTGGGTTCACGCTATGCATGCTGTGTTGCATGGTATCGGTCATTATTCTCTGGTTTGGCCTCCATCCCATATCGGGCACCATGCAGCAATCTGAACATTTGAGCGAAGATAATGATGCCCGGTTTCGGTTTATAGAAGCGCCAGGCGCAAGCGCCGCAATAGTGACGCTCACCGCCATGATCTTAGTGATCGATCTCCTCTGGACCACAACCACGGTCTATGTGGTGTCTTCCGAAAATGAACTGTACGGCACGCAGTCATTGATGCTGGTGGGGGCAGCCCAAATATTGTCGAGCCTGATCGGATATGGCATGTCTCCCCTGTTCGGCGTGGTAGCGGATCGGCTGGGGCGCACCCGGGTGGTGGCGACAGGCTACGGCCTGGCGGTGATAGGTTGCCTGATTTTAGTGGTTGCGGCCAGCGAGACCATGTGGGTGCTCGCGGCCATTGTGATATTAGGCATCGGCAAGGTTGCGGTGATGGTTGCCACCGGTGCTTTGCTTGTCGACGCCGTACCGCGCCACCACCGCGTCATCTTGCAGGGATGGGCTGGCGGCATCAGCGTGGCCGTTGCACCCCTGGGCACCGTGATGGCATTCTTGGGCATGCCCCGGCTGGCAGCCATCGGCATCATAGTGCTCATCATCGTGTTCTTTTTCGTATTCGGGGCAGTGCGCCGCACTCCCCGCCACGATTAGTCAAACCGATTATTCACCAAAATCCCCCGAATACCCGTGTGAAACCCATCTCGCAATTGCACCCGCTGGGTTTCAGTCAAGGTATATTCGTGCAGCGCATCGCACGCAAACTGCAGCAGTGGCCGGTCGATTTCTGGGGGCAAACCCCCGCCGGAAAGTAGATGGGCGGAATCTCGCTGTTCGCTGGTGGCGGCGTTTTCATACCACCAGATGGCATATTGTTGGCCCACATCAAACGGGGTAAGAAACCCGGCGGAAGTCCACACCTCATTATGCAAGGGCACATAATGCGAGCGGAGCTTGCGCCGGGGGGCCATCATGGAAGGGTTGGGGCGCCTGGTGGGCGCATCGGCTGGCGAGGGTTTTGCCTTGCCGTCGGAAGCAGCCGATGGGGTTTCGGCGGTTTTTCCCTCCGAACTCATGGTGAGCGAAATCTGCCCAGTTTGTCGAATGGAGTGGCTATTGTCGGTAAGCGTCTCCATGGTGGTGTGGCTGACCGTAATAGTATTGATATCGTCGAGTTCTGGTTCCGAAAACTCGGGGTCCACTTGTTCAGCAGGTTTATCAGGTTCGGGTACAGATTCGGTGGCTTCCACTTCGATGGCGACCACCTTGGTTTCTTCGTCGTCAAGCGGATCATCCACAGTGCGCACAATTGGTGGCAGGGGGCCTTCCAACACATGCAGCTGCATGCAATCGCCGAAATCCTCGCGCGGGTCGAGTATAACCAGGGAATCGCAGGCGTGCCGCAGGGCGGAAGACATGGAATCCCAACCAAACCCATAAAGATGCACGCGAATCCCATGATTCACCGCTTCTTGCACGCCCGGAATCATGTCGGCGTCGCCCGATACTAATACAATATCGGTGACTTCCTGACGAACACTGGTGAGTACCATGTCGGCAACCAGCCGGGTATCGACGGCTTTTTGCGTACGACGCTCACCCCATTCGATGAGCTGTCCAGCCCGCAACTGCACCCCATCGCAGGTACGCAGTGCGCGCTGGTAGCGATGCGGTCCGGTGTCGGGAATCCCGTCATACCAAAACTGCCGGTGAACGGGCTGTTCAAATTGTTCAGTCACCATGGTTCCTAATGTTCGAACCACGGCAGGTAGATCTATTTCTAATTGTGCTCGGGCACCAATTTCCCACGAGTTATAAAAGCTCGCCAAAAGGTACGACGTATCCACAAAGATTTGTGTGCGTTCAAGCATGGCTCCTGATGTTTCTTTCGTGTCTAAATAGCTAAATTAAGTCGTTAATATCAAGCATGCCTTAAAGCAAGCTGCAAGTCGACACGACATTCAAAGCCCCAGCGTACAACTTTGCGGCCACCATAATTATATCTATAGAAGTATGAGCTCAAGTACCTGTGTTAGTTACATCAAGAGCGTAAGCTAGCAAACTTTGTATAGTTTTTCCCGGTTTTTGTTGTTGTGACGTGGTGGTTTGTGGTTTTGTGGTGGGGTTTGTA
>ERZ773054.832-NODE-832-length-21007-cov-10.063097_pt1 | contig 21007 bp, 19 predicted proteins | sample MGYA00580630_ERZ773054 | MGnify/ENA primary metagenome ERZ773054 (study PRJEB29015, sample SAMEA2737994) | human oral metagenome | biome: human oral; feature: human-associated habitat; material: dental | place: China | collected 2115 ... | reverse complement strand
TAAATTCCGGCAGCAGCCTGATAGATATACATGTATAATATATACCTGAATTGTAACTTTTTATAAAATCTACTCTCCATATTATGAAAAAAAAATTTTTATGTCAATAATTATTTTATAAAATTTTAAAATCAAGTAAGGATAAAAGCTTATATTTAGCGTAAATACGGTACTTTATAGAGTATAAGAATAAAAAGAACTTTTTTTCTTTTCTGTATTTTCAGCTTAAGATCAAGTAGAAATTTTTGTGCATTTTATACAAAAACAATGATTGAAATAAATGTACTATACACAATTGACAAGCTATAGTTCAAGTGCTAACATAGGGGTTATAAAAAATATGAAAAAAATTTTCTTTTTTGAAATTAAAGAAAGTTACACTGTTCCATAAGCTTTAAGTGTGGGTTTAGTTAAGGAATATTGGAAATTTGGGTAAATATTATCTGCCTTGTAAGGGCAGTTATGTAATTTAATATTTTGATCTAATTTAGGAGGTAATTATGAAGAAGAGATTTTTAAGCATCTTTTTAAGCTCTGCTATGGTGCTTAGCCTTTTATCAGGCTGTGCCGGTGGAGGAGGCTCAGCTGAGAGTACTACAGCTGCTGCAAATTCAGGAGAGAGTGCGGCAGGAGACAGTGCGGCAGCAGGTGATAAACCCTTCGCAGGTCAGACTTTAAGTGTTTTGTATATGTCCAGTGTATATGCGGATGCAGCAAAGTCTATGGTTGCAGAGTTTGAGGAAAAGACAGGTGCTAAGGTTGAAGTAGTTGATTTTCCTTATACTACTTTACATGAGAAGGCTTTACTTGACCTTACAAGCGGGACAGGTTCTTATGATGTAATTGATGTTGCCAGTCAGTGGGATGGAGAGTTTGCCCCATATATGACTGATTTGTCAAGTTATATTGAAAAAGACGGATACAAGATGGATGAGTTTATAGACAAGGTTTTAGAGAACTCAGGTACATGGCAGGGTGTAACCACAGGTATACCTAATGCAAGCACACCACAGCTTTTTGCATACAGAACGGACTTACTTCCTAACGGTCTGCCGGATACTTGGGCGGAGTACAGAGAACTTGCCAAGGCTAATACAAAGCCGAATGAAGGACTTTACGGTATATCAGTATCCGCAACTACAGGTCAGCTTGGCGGAGTGTTCGACTATGTGCTTTGGTCTATGGGAGGTTCATGGGCTGATGAGGATTGGAATGTAACTATTGATTCTCCTGAGACAAGAGAAGCTCTTAAGCACTTAAAAGAGATACAGGACTATGCGGATCCTGCTATACTTTCATGGGGTACCGAAGAGTCTATAAAAGCTTTCTTAGACGGAAAGGCTGCTATATGCGAGACTTGGCCTACATTAGGACTTGTGCAGGCTGCGGATGATGAGACACAGTCAAAGGTTGCGGGAAAGTGGGCACTTGACACTATTCCATATGAAAAAACAGGTACTACACTCTTAAGTGCATGGGATTTGTCTATACCTGACAGTTCAAAGAATAAGGACCTTGCCTGGGAGTGGATCAAGATGTATACAAGTGCCGAGATGCAAAACAGATTCTATAAGGATTACGGCATACTTTCTCCGAGAAAGGCTTTCTGGGAGCAGGACGGTATAAAGGGTACTTATATGGATACGGTAAGGAAGGCTCTTGATACGGCTAACCTTTGGTGGAGAATACCGGCTTCCACAGAGGTTGACACTATGTTAAACACTGTCGTAAGTGAGTATATGTCAGGACAGACAGAGCTTGAAGCTGCTGTAAAGAAGATGGAAGAGGGAATTAAAGCGGCACTTGAGAGTGCACCGCCTGAGGCAGGTACAAAGAATTATAACAGATAATTATAAGAATATAATGAGCTGTCGCTTAGGTCTACTTGGCGACAGCTTTTCATATTAGTTTACGGAAACGCTAATAAATACAGCTTTTTATAAAAAGCTTGGTGTTGCAGCAATTTAGAAGGATATATTTATGTCGAAAAATAATTGATATCGAACATCTATATATTAAATGTAATAAAGACAATTTAGAAAGATATATTTATATTAAAAAAATACTTAATATCGGACATCCCTATATTAAGTGTAATAAAGACAGTTCAGAAAGGTATATTTATGTCAAAAAATAATACTAAAACAGGAAAGAAAATAGCCAGGGACAAAGTGGCTTCATGGCTTTTTATAATGCCGACTATGATTTTTTTAGCTATTACGGCATTATTTCCCTTATTGTATTCGGTATATTTAAGTTTTTTCAGACTTAAATTAAATCTTCCCAAGGCAGTGCCTCAATTTATATTTTTAGGGAACTATATAAGAATGTTTACTGATAAGATGTTACTTACAAGTACTGTGAATACTATAATCTTTGCGGTATTTTCAGTGGCTTTGGAGCTGGTTATAGGGCTTGCTCTGGCTATGGCTCTTTGCTCAGATAAGATGTGGGCAAGGATCTGTACTTCTATTTGCCTTATTCCTATGATTATGGCACCGGTTGCAGTGGGTACTTTGTGGCGTATGATGCTTGATTCTTCTACGGGAGTAATCAACTACTTTTTAGGATTTTTAGGCATACCGAGTATTACCTGGCTTAGCAGCACCAAGACGGCTATGCTTTCGGTTATAATTGTCAATGTATGGCAGCTTGCACCTTGGGTAAGTATTATCTGTGCAGCAGGACTTAAGTCCTTACCTTCAGACTGCCTTGAGGCGGCTACGGTGGACGGAGCAAGCAACGGGCAGATATTCAGAAAGATAGTACTTCCGCTTATGAGTCCGGTACTTACCGTAGTTGTAATGTTAAGGTTCGTAGATGCTTTCAAGGTTTTTGATACAGTTTATGTTATGACCAACGGAGGTCCGGGAAGTGCAACGGAGATGCTACCCAATTATATATACAAGCAGGGACTTAAACTTTTTGATGCGGGATATTCAGCCTCTTTGGCAATCATGTTTGTGGTACTTATGACGGTAGTGACCGCTTTCTTTTTAAGATTAAGGGATAAGATGGAGGCGCAGATATAATGAAGAAAAAATTAGCACATACCGACAGTATAATAGGAAACTTCGCAGGAAAACCTACAAGAATAATTATTATAATATTAAGTATGCTTTTTATAATATTTCCTTTGTACTGGCTTTTAATAAGCTCTTTTAAAGTAAAGGCGGATTACTTGGCTTATCCACCCATAATTTTTCCTACAAGATGGTCAACGGAAAGTTATGTGGAAGTATTAAATAAAGATAAGTTGCTCAGTAACTTTATCAATACCTTTGTGGTAGCGGCGGTATCTACTTTTTTATCGGTACTTTTCGGTGCTATGACTGCCTATGCGGTAGCCAGAGGCAATATAGGAAAAAGAGCCAGAAAGTACTTCGGACTTTGGTTTATGATACAGAAAATGTATCCGGCTATAGCGACTGCTATACCTGTATATCTTGTTATGAGAACCTTGCATCTTATAGATACTTTGTGGGCTTTGATCATTATGAATACAAGCTTTAACCTGCCGCTTGTTATCTGGCTTATGATGGGATTTTTCGAGCAACTTCCAAGAGAACTTGAAGAGTCTGCCATGCTTGACGGTTGCAGTTTTACCAAAAGATTTTTCCTTGTAATACTTCCGATAACAAAGCCGGGTATTATAGCTTCAGCAATACTTGCTTTTATAGGAGCATGGAATGAATTTTTGTTTGCGGTAATACTGAGTATTAATAAGGCAAAGACCCTGCCTGTGCTTATATCCGGATTTATTACGGACAGGGGCTTGGCTTGGGGACCTATGGCGGTAACGGCATTTATAACCCTACTTCCGGTACTTATAATAGTGTGGATGGCTCAAAAGAACTTTGTTAAGGGTCTGGCAATGGGAGCTGTAAAAGGTTAAACTTAAAATGTTACAGTTCAGGCAGCTCATTCATCTTCGTCAAAACAAGCTAAAAATTTTTAATCTTATTTATAAATTAGACGAAGATGAATATTGGCATATATATATAATATGTAACCAAAAGCAAGCTTTCATTTGACATATTATACATGTATATCTACTACCTGAACTGTAACCTTAAAATCAATAAAATATTGGGGGAAATAATTTTGGAAAAAAGAATACTTTGTTTTGGAGATTCCAACACCTGGGGATATGACGCCTACAGTGGAGGAAGGTTTGCAAAGGATGTGCGTTGGACGGGAGTGCTACAAGATACTTTGGGTAAGGAGTACCATATTATAGAAGAGGGCTTATGCGGAAGAACTACGGTATTTGACGATCCCTTAAATGAGGGCTTAAACGGACTCAGTTACCTCCTTCCCTGTCTCCAGTCTCATTCACCAATAGATATGCTTATAATAATGCTCGGAACCAATGACTGTAAGGAAAGGTTTTCAGCAACCGCCAAAAACATAGCGGACGGTGCCAAGCGCCTGATCAAAGTGGCACAAAATGCTGATGTGTGGAAGGAGAAGCCGAGGATACTGCTTATTAGTCCGGCACCTATAGAAAAAGAGTGTGAGACTTCGACAGTAGCCGGTGAGATGGGAGTATGCAGTGCTAAGTCTTATGAACTGAAAGAAACTTTTAAGCTTTGTGCCGATGATTGTAATTGTGAATTTTTAGACGCAGGACTGTATGTCAGTATGAATAAAATAGATTATATGCATCTGGATCTTGAAAGTCATAAAAGGCTGGGAGAAAGGATAGCTGATATAATCGGAAAGAAGGTATAATGAAAGCTAATGTAGAACAGATTAAGTGGCAGCTTATAGTATCTTGTCAGGCACTTGAAGATGAACCCTTGCACTCGTCATTTATAATGGGAAGGATGGCACTTGCCGCAAAGGAGGGCGGAGCCAAGGGGATAAGGGCAAATACGGTTGAGGATATAAAAGAGATACGAAAGAATGTGAGTTTACCTATTATAGGAATAATAAAAAGAGATTATGAGGGCAGTGATGTCTATATAACCCCGACTATGAAAGAAATTGATGAACTTGCCGAGGTAAAGCCTGAGATCATCGCCATTGATGCCACCTTTTCAAGAAGACCTTTTGGAGAAAAACTGAGTGATTTTTATGCCGAGATAAGAAAAAAATATCCCGATCAGCTTTTAATGGCGGATTGTTCTACAATGGACGAGGTTGTACTTGCCGATAAGCTGGGTTTTGATTTTGTGGGGACTACACTTGTGGGTTATACAAAGCAAAGCAAAGATATTAAAATAGAAGCGGAGGATTTTATATTTATAAGGGAGGCACTTGATAAGATCAATGCAAAGCTTATAGCCGAAGGTAATATCAATACTCCGCAGAAGTTAAAAAGAGTTATGGAACTTGGGGTATACAGCGCCGTAGTAGGCTCGTCAATTACAAGACCGCAACTTATTACCAAGAGTTTCACCTCAGTGCTAAAATAGGCACTGAGGTTGTTTTTATCGCAGGGGCGGTGCAAGGAAACCATAGCCTTGCGGCGAACACCGCCCCTACTCGATTAAACCTTAGGGTCTACTAAGAAATTACCCTTACTTAAAAGATGGAAGGGGTTATCCCCTTTCGGAGTCAGTAGAAAAACCTTATTCTCTGAAGGGTTCGCAGGGTTCGGACAGCCGGGATTATTATCAAATGCGGTTTCATGTATACCGGTAAGTCTGTCTTTTACATTCCTCAGTGAAAGAGGTATGTTTACCTTGCTGAGTTTGTTGCCGGCAAAGGCATTGGCATGAATATGAACTATCTGTCCCTTGAATACAAGCTTGGAAATTTGATTGTTCATAAATGCTTCTTCTCCGATATTTTCTACGCTTTTTGGAAGTACAAGGCTTTTTAGTTTGTTATTCTTAAATGCTCCCTTGGCAGCGTAACGAAATGTTGAGGGGAGTGAAAGTTCTTCTATTTTATTGCCGGCAAAGGCGTGTTTATTGGCAAATACAACTCCTTCATGGAGTACGAGTTTTTTTATTCGGCTCCCGGCAAAGGCGTTAAACTGAATATGTGTGTAATTACCGGGAATTTCAACTTCTTCTATATCCAGATTGGCAAAAGCCCCCTTGCTTATCCATACAGGGGTTTTATTGTCCTTGCCTTTTGAGGGTAGTACCAGTTTTTTACGCTTTTTAAGTTTTTTTCTTCCCTCCTCGGATAGTCCGGTTATGGTGTATTCTACATCAAGATTTCCTTGTTCATCACCTGTTCCGGGAATCTCCTCTTCTGCAAATACGAAGTCTATTATGCTCCAAGGAGCTGTGGACTCCGTCTGTGCTGCAGTGTTGTTTTGGAGAGGAGTCGGATTGGCAACACCGGTGTTAAAGTCATAGTTGGTACTCATCAGCAGCCTTACGCTTTTAGGGTAGATGCTTACTGTGAAAATTACGAATGTAAGGTATAATGCAAAGGGGGCAGAAGGTTTGTTGTTTATCCTCATAGATACCTCCTAGTGTATCGTTTCCTAAATAAGTTAATTATTTATACGAATGTTTTTATGTTCTTTATAGCTACAAGGAAGTGAGTATTTTGTACCTTGCAGCAAAAAAGTGTAGTGCTTTTGTCAGCTTACTTTGCAAACTCTGTATAAATCAGTTCGTTTGCTATGTCTTATTCTAATTTAGCTTTAGCTAACTGTCAATATAAAAATAGTAGCTATTACTAGATTATTGGAAAGGTGTTATTTATGAAGAAAATGACTAAAAAAGAATTAAAGAGTCTGCTTGATGATTTTAGAAATAAGGAAGGCGAAGCGTATCTTGATTTGACCTATATCAGTATGAGGACTAAAAAGCTGGAGGGTATGGATTTTAGCAGGGTGGATTTTTCCAATGGTGATTTTAAGAATGTAAATTTTAGATCCTGTAAATTTGACAATGCAAAGTTGCAACATACTAAGTTCGCAAACTGTGATTTTTCCGGCTCAAGTTTTGCTTATGCCGATTTATTTGCTGCTGATTTAAGAGCTTGTAATCTTTCCGATACCAACTGTGACGGTACTGATTTTTTTTCAGCGCTGCTTTGGGAGGCAAAGCTTGATAATCTCTTGGTTACGGATAGGACTAAGTTTTTTAGGAATTACTGCCCTGAGGAAGGCTATATTTTCGGATATAAAAAGTGTTTTAATGAGCGTATGGTGCAGCTTTTGATTCCAAAAGATGCGAAAAGATGCTCAAGCACTACCAATGCCTGCCGCTGTGACAAGGCAAGGGTAGTTGCTATTACGGATGTAAATAAAAAGGAAAGTTATAAAGAAGCCATGTCTTTTGTCGATCCTAACTTCATATATCGCTTGGGAGAGATGGTATACGCCGACTCCTATAATGATGACAGGTGGCATGACTCCTCTCATGGAATTCACTTTTGGATGACCTTTGAAGAGGCTCTTAGCTATATGTAAACTTAAGAAAGGAAAAGTATACAAAGTAATATGTGCAAATATTTAAGTTTTGATATAGGCGGTACTGCGATAAAGTATGCCGTACTTGATGATAATGGTAATTTTATAGAAAGCGGCAGTACGGATACACAGGCACATTTGGGAGGAAAAAGGGTAGTTGCCAATGTCAAAGCTCTTATAGAAAAGTATAAGAAAGAATACAGCTTAAATGCCGTAGCCATATCTACTGCAGGTATGGTTGACTGTAAAAAGGGAGAGGTATTTTTTGCAGGAGAGACCATGCCGGACTATTCGAATACCGAGTGGAAGAGCATTTTAGAAAAAGAGTACGGTTTATACTGTGAAGTGGAAAATGATGTAAATTGTGCCGCACTGGCTGAGTTTGTATCAGGTTCTGGTAAGGACTCAAAAAAGATGCTTTGCCTTACTATAGGTACAGGTATAGGAGGAAGTTTTGTATCTGAGGGGAAAGTATACCATGGTGCAAACTACAGTTCTTGTGAGGTGGGCTATATGAGAATCGATGAGAGCGGTAAAAACTTTCAGGAGATTTGCTCGACTCTAACTTTATGTAAAACTGTAGCGGGTAAAAAGAAAGAAAGTGTGAATAAATGGAACGGGCATAAGATTTTTGAATATTACAGGCTTGGAGATAGGGACTGCATAGAAGCGGTAGAAGAGCTGTGTAAGAATTTGAGTATAGGTATTGCAAATATTTGCTATGTCTTAGACCCGGATACTGTGGTACTTGGCGGCGGTATTATGGAGCAAAAGGATATATTAAAAGGACTTATACTTAAGTTTTTATCCAAGTACTTAAAGCCGGTAATGTATGACAAGTTAAATGTGAAGTTTGCCGCCCATGGCAATAAGGCAGGGCTTTTGGGGGCGTATTATATAGTGAAAAGTTTACATTTTGGGTAGGTTATTCATCTTCGTCAAAAAAACTGAAAATATTTAAATTTTATCTATAAATTAGACGAAGATGAATTCCGGCTCCGGCTGGATAGATATACATGTATAATATACACCTGAAAGCAAGCTTTCATTTGGTATATTATACATGTATGTCTAAACTACCTGAACTGTAACGCTAAATGTTGTATATATATTACCTTCTGTCTAACTCAGTATTTATATAATGACTTAACCAAACTTTGATATCATTATAACTTTAATCGTTCTATTATAGCATATACCTTGATTTTTATACACATCTTATTAGGTAAATCAAGCCGGCACTTTCTTACTTTTTGTTGTGCAAAAGTACCGAGCTTGTTGTTTTAATATTATATTTACAATAATTTTCAAAATGCTTTTTTAAGTTTCGTTAAGTATATAGGCTTTTTTTATTATTTACTTCGTATTATTTTTTTGATATTTTCAGTATTATTTTGTTTGTATTGTATATGATAGTTATTTAATTATCATTTACCAAATAAATATACATAATTACTAATGACAAAGCTGCTTTTATATGTTATATTCTGTATATAGTAATCGATATTGCTCTTACTATAAATCAATAAATAATAGGAGGTACTTATTATGAAGGGGTATGCTATGTTAAAGATTGGCGAATCAGGTTGGATAGAGAAAGAGCGTCCTGTTTGCGGACCGATGGACGCTATATGTAAACCGCTTGCTATAGCTATCTGTACATCTGATGTGCATACACTTTGGGAAGGTGCTATAGGTGAGCGTCATAATATGATACTCGGTCATGAGGGCTGTGCTGAAGTTGTTGAAGTAGGTTCTTTGGTTAAGGATTTCAAACCCGGTGACAGAGTATTGGTTCCTGCTATAACCCCCGATTGGAACTCTCTTGAGGCGCAGGCTGGATATTCAATGCACTCAGGCGGTATGCTTGCAGGCTGGAAGTTCTCCAATTTTAAAGACGGTGTGTTCAGTGAATTTTTCCATGTAAATGATGCTGACGGTAACTTGGCACTTTTACCCGACAATATAAATACAGTTGATGCTTGTATGCTTTCAGACATGGTTCCTACAGGATTCCACGGCGTAGAGCTTGCCGATGTTCAATTCGGAGATACCGTACTTGTTATAGGTATAGGACCTGTAGGTCTTATGTCTGTTGCCGGAGCTAATCTTAGAGGTGCCTCAAGGATCATAGCCGTAGGTACAAGACCGAAGTGTCAAGAAGCTGCAAGAAAATACGGCGCATCCGAGTTTGTAAGCTATAAGAACGGTCCTATTGACAAACAGGTACTTGAGATGACCGGCGGCAAGGGTGTTGATAAGGTTATAATCGCAGGAGGCGGTGTGGAGACATTTGCAGAAGCTGTAAAATGCCTTAAACCGGGCGGTAAAATCGGTAATGTAAACTACCTCGGCTCAGGTGAAATGATCAATATCCCTCGTGTTGAATGGGGTGTAGGCATGGGACATAAGATGATCAACGGCGGTCTTATGCCGGGCGGAAGACTTCGTATGGAGAAGCTCGGAGCATTGGTTGCTTCAGGAAAACTTGACCTGTCTCCACTTTCAACTCATATTTATGAGGGCTGGGAGCATGTGGAAGAGGCACTGTTTATCATGAGAGATAAGCCTGCCGACTTGATAAAACCGGTTGTCAAGATAGAATACTAAGATGAAAGTACTTCTCATATCAGGCTTTCTCGGTGCAGGTAAGACGACCTTTATAAAAGAGCTTATAAAGCATACCGAAAGACAAGTTGCTATTCTTGAAAATGAAGTAAGCCCTCTTAATATAGATGCCGACAATCTGCAAAGCAAAGAGCTTAATATATGGGAATTAACAGAAGGTTGCATATGTTGCTCCACCGGAGGCGACTTTGCAACCTCTGTTCTTACTATAGCCAATAGTGTCGATCCTGAGTATTTGATAGTTGAACCCAGCGGTATAGCTATGCTCAGTAACATTATTAAAAATATTAAGCAAATAGAGTACGAGCATATAAGCCTTTTAGCCCCTGTTACCATATTGGATGCGGATAATTACAATTACTATATGTCGGACTATCCCGCTATAGCAAAGGATCAGCTTAAAAATGCCCATTTTGTAATCATCTCAAAAATTAATTCAAGTAATCGATCAAAACTTTCAAAAATAGAAAGTTTTATCAAAGATACTAATGAAGAAAGTGAAATAGTCGGATATGATTATAAAAATGCCGACAATGCTTTTTGGCATAAGATCCTTAATACCAACTATGACAAAAGTTTGATAGAAAGCAAGGAAGAGCCTGAAAACTTGGATACCATGGCATTTACCGAAACTAATATTGACAATGTATATAAACTCTCTGTCTTACTTGAGAACATAGTAAGAAGTCAATATGGTGAAATAGTCAGAGCAAAGGGAAGCATTTACATAGATGATTACAGACTCTCATTCGATTTGGTATCCGGAAAGTACAGTATATTGATAACTTATAAGGACGCCTTGGATGAAGAGATTTTATACAATGATATAGACAGGCAAAACAAACTGGTCTTTATAGGAAGAAATATTAGTAAAAAGAGCTTAAAAGAAGCTTTAAGCTATAAATCGGATTATAAGAAAATAGGACTTAAAATGACTCAATAACTTTCAGTCCTGTTTTACTGTATATAGTATATATCAGGCTTTGTGTCGTAGATTAATTTATAAAAAACAGGACTTAAAAGGACTTAATAACTTTTAGTCCTATTTTTTATGCTGCATATATGCTATTATACTTGTATGTTAATACAAGGAGGGTTCTATGTCACAGCCTAATATTGATGAAAAAAAATATGTTGCCTATGTGGGTTCTTACTCCTACACCGGAGAAGCCAAGGGCATTACCATATATGATGTAGATATGAAAAGAGGACATTTTACTAAAAGAGCCGAGGTTGAAGTGGACAACTCTTCTTATCTTGCTCTGTCCCATAACAAAAAAGTACTTTATTCCATAGCTGATGAAGGCATTGTCTCCTTTAATATAGAACAAGACGGCTCTCTCAGCCGCCTCAACTCTGCCAAGATAAAGGGAATGAGAGGCTGTCATCTGTATATATCCAAGGAAGATAAATACATCTTTGTCTCCGGCTATCATGATGCAAAACTTACCATGCTTTCCCTAAAAGCCGACGGTGCTGTGGGAAGTATATTTGATGCTGTGTACCACAGAGGTATAGGCTCTGTAGTTGAAAGAAACTTCACTCCGCATATCAGCCATTCAACTCTAACACCTGAAGAGAAGTTTGTTTTAGCTTGTGACCTCGGTATAGACCAGATAAAGATTTACTTGCTTGATAAAAAAGAAAGAAGGCTGGTACTTACCGACAGCATAAGATGCGATCTTAATTCCGCACCTATCAGTTGTACTTTTTCTCAAGACGGACGATTTTTATATGTGCTTTATGAGCAAAAAAATGCCATAGATGTATTCAGTTACACTTATAACGAAGGCTCAAAAGCACCGACTTTTGAAAAAATACAAACAATTGCCTCCAACTATAATAACAATCCGTCTGCACTTATAGCCGGTACCTGTATGTCTTTTTCACATGACTTTAGCTACCTTTTTTCCGGTAATGCAGGTGATAATGCCGTATCAATGTTTAGAATAAACAAAGACAGCGGTATTTTGGAAAATAAACTTTACCTGCCTATAAGCGGAGAATATCCTAAGGATATAGCGGTATTTCCCGATGATAAGTATATAGCCTCAATCAACCACGAAAGCGGTACTATCACCTTCTTTAAGGTTGATTATGATAAAAATCTTATAGTTATGAGTGCAAATGAAGTTAAGGTAAATCAGCCTAATTGCTGTATATTTACGGAGGTGTAAAATGGGTTCGATATATGGAGATATATTTAGAATAAGTACTTTTGGAGAGTCACACGGAAAAGCTATAGGTGTAATAATAGACGGTTGCCCATCAGGTATAAGTCTGTCGGAGGAAGACATACAAGAATACCTCGACAGAAGAAAACCCGGTCAAAGCAAGTTCACAACACCGAGAAAAGAAGAGGATTTGTGCAAAATAATGTCAGGTGTCTTTGAAGGTCGGACTACAGGCACTTCTATTATGGTTATGGTTGAGAATACCTCCCAGATTTCAAAAGACTATGACAAATTGGCTGATGTATACAGACCCGGTCATGCAGACTATACTTATCAGGAAAAGTACGGTATCATGGATCACAGAGGCGGCGGCAGAAGTTCGGGAAGAGAAACTATAGCAAGGGTTATAGCCGGTGCTGTTGCAATGAAGGCACTGAAAGAATTAGGGGTCAATATATCAGCATTTACACAAAGCATAGGACCTGTACATGTAAGACGCTTTGACCTTGAACAATGCGCACTTAACCCTCTTTATATGCCGGATTATGAGGCTGCACTGATAGCTCAGGATTATGTAAGCAAACTTATAGAAGAAAAAGACTCTGCCGGAGGCATTATATCCTGCATGGTAAGAGGACTTCCTGTCGGAATAGGAGAGCCTGTATTTGACAAGCTTGATGCCGTACTTGCCAAGGCTATGTTAAGTATAGGAGCTGTCAAAGGAGTTGAGTTCGGTGCAGGCTTTGCAGCTGCTTCTATGAAAGGCAGCGAGTCCAATGATGCCTTCTTTGTCAAGGAAGATGAAAACGGCAAAAGAACGATTTCAAAACGAAGCAACAATGCCGGAGGAGTACTCGGAGGTATCTCAGACGGCTCAGGTCTTATTATGAATGTGGCAATAAAGCCTACTTCTTCGATATCAAGTAAGCAATTTACCGTTAATAAAGAGCTTGAGGAAGTAGAACTTGAGGTCGGCGGAAGGCATGATCCGCTTATTGTTCCAAGAGCCGTGGTTGTGGTTGAGGCTATGGCAGCTATAAGTGTATTTGATCTTATGCTTAGGAATATGAGTGCAAGGTTTGAGAATGTGAAGAAGGTGTATGGCTAGATAAGGTAGAACGAATATGAAAAGATTGAGTATTAAAGATGTGTCAGAACAACTTTATTTAGAAGATGAAAAGTTATTATTCGGTCAATTTTTAGATGACTTCTACCATGAAGAAACTTCTGAAGGAAAGTATAATTTAATAAAAGACGAACCTAATTTTATTGATGATAAAGAAATATTTATGTGCATTCTTGCAGGAACAGCACATATATTAGCTAATATCTATGCCTTGGATATACCAAAATGGGTATTTGATAAAAAATACACTTTAAAAAAGGTGTATTATGCTTTAAATACTAAAGATCCTAAGTTCCAAGAATATTTAAGAAAAACTACTCCCTTAGAGTATAAAAGCAGAAATTTATTTGTTGGTGAGACCATGTTGGATAGGTGTTGATATGCTAACACCAAAAGATATGGGCACTTAATCAAATCATGTAAAAAGTTTATAGAAATAATATGCCTATCACCGCCACAATTATATATGTTTAAGATAAATACACCTTACTCTTTGTAGCTCTGTTACAATCAGCACTTTTAGTGTCCCAAAACAATGAGGGCGCATAGACTTTTAGATATAATTATAAAATCTTTGCAATTTGATTTTACTCGCAGTACTTTTTACAAAACTCAAAAAGGAACAAACTACAGGCATTTTTGAATATGCCACATTTGCTTGTTCCTTTTAAGAGTATCAAAATTTAATTTCTTACATCAAAGTAACTTTCTGTAGATATATCTAACTACAGTAAAAACTACTATAGTTAAGTACCAAATGACCGATCTTAGAAATACTCATTAAAGATATCTCTTTATTTCATAGTAATACGCATACCCTCGTCATTGTAATCCGCAAAATGCAGTGTATTATCTGCTTTTATATAAACTAAAGCTGTTTTATCATTAAAAACAAATGTTACAGCATCATTATGCTCATACATGTCCTTAAGCGAAGACATATCTACTCTTTCAAATTCGGATTTTGAAATAAAAATAATTACATTTTGCCCGACACTATTTTCTATTCCGACTATTGGCATATCTGTATACATTGGAGTAAAATCAAGTTCGCTTGAGGTTGTTTGTTTATAATCAACAACCTCTCCTCTATATGAAGCTACAACTACACCAATAATTATTCCTGTAAATAGTATAAAAAACACAGGTATAACTTTATTTAATCTAAAAATTGTGTACCTCCTTACCCATATAAACCCCATGCCCCCTTCCTTACCTTTGAAACAAAAATACATGGATTTTTCTTAGGAACTTTTGTATTTGTTGAATATTTACAAACAACTCATTGCATCTATATATCACTATATATCCCAAACAAGAAAAATATATATTTTTTATTTATTAATAAGGAGCTTTTATATACCTACACCCTCTCATACATAAGCGTATACTCTTTTAATCTCTTGGAAATCACCTCACTCATATCCTCTTTCGCACGCCAAGTCCAGTTCCCCCCTATAGTAGAAGGGGTGTTCATCCTTGCGCTGCCTCCAAGCTCCAGAAGGTCTTGTGCCTGTACTATAGTAAGCATAGCCGAAGATTGCATAAGCACAGCTATCACATCCCAACTGATGTCCTGCTCATCTCTTATATGCATATACTTCTTTGCAAACTCTATATCCTCTTTTGCCGCAGTCTCAAACCAGCCTTTTATAGTATCATTATCATGACTTCCGGTATAAGCTACACTGTTATGTATAATATTATGAGGAAGATACTCTTTTGAATTAGGATCTCTGCTGTCAAATCCCATCTCTATTACCTTCATCCCGGGAAACCCGCTGTCTTTTAAAAGTTTCTTTACCGAATCGGTTAGAAATCCCAAGTCTTCAACTATGATCCTAGGTTTTCCTATAACCTCATTTACCTTATTAAAAAGCTTCATACCCGGTCCCGGCTTCCACACTCCCTTAGTGGCATCTTTTGAGCCGTAAGGAATAGCATAATAAGAGTCAAAACCTCTGAAATGATCTATTCTAAGCACATCATATATCTTGCAAAGGTAGGAAATCTTTTTAAGCCAGTATGAAAAACCGTCTTTTTCCATATATTCCCAATCAAACAAAGGATTGCCCCAGAGCTGACCGACCTTTGAAAAACCGTCAGGCGGACAACCTGATACTTCTTTCGGCATTCTTTTATCATCCAGTTGAAACTGCTTAGGATCTGACCATACATCTACGCTGTCCAAGGACACATATATCGGCAAATCTCCTATTACGGATATACCTTTGGAATTAGCATAAGACTTTAACTTTACCCATTGCTTAAAAAACAGGTATTGGATTATCTTCCAAAACTCAAGTTCTCCTTTATGCTCTTCCTTAAAAGTTTCAATTTCATTTGTATATGCATATCTATAAGCTTCTTCCCACTCCCACCAGCTCCTTCCCTGATGGTAGTCCTTAAGACTCATAAATAAGGCATAAGAATCGATCCAATCTTTATTAGCTGCAAGAAACGCATTATAAGAGGCATCCTTGGTATTAAAATTAGCTGCCGCCTTTTTAAGTACAGGATATCTTAACCTATACAAGGCTCCGTAATTAACATTATCCTCTGCTGCCTCATAGTCTATATCAACATAATCACAAGCCTCTAAAAGCCCCATATCGCAAAGCATATCCAAATCAATAAAATAAGGGTTACCTGCAAAGGTAGAGTAACTTTGATATGGTGAATCCCCATAACTGGTAGGACAGATAGGAAGAATCTGCCAATATGACTGTAGGCTATCTTGCAGGAAGTCTACAAACTTATAGGCGCTTTTACCCATGGTTCCTATACCTTGTTTACCCGGTAATGAAGATATATGCATTAAAATCCCGTTTTTTCTCAAGTCCAGTCCCTTCTCAGAATACACTTTCTTCGTATTCTGCCATGCTCTCTCCTTTTATAAACTTATAAGAACTTTCTATATGTCTTGCTTTTTTTCCCTCAAAAAGCTCTTCCAATAATTCAAAACTTAACCTTGCAATATCATTATCCGGCTGCTTTATAGTACTCAACCTCGGATTAAGATACCTTCCAAGCTCTATACCGTCAAAACCCACAACGGATATGTCTTTTGGCACAGACCTTTTACTTTCCACAATTGCTCTTATTGCTCCTACTGCCATAACATCTGCCATTGCAAAAACAGCGCTTAATTTGCTGTTCTTTTGTAAAAGTTCCTTCATTGCTTTATATCCGCCATCTATACTGAAACCGGTACCCTGATACAGTTTTTCTTTATCAAAGCCTATGTTATACTTTTCAAAGGCATCACCTGCTCCTAAAAGCCTTGACTTGGAAGGATCGCTGTGTTCATAGTCCCCGCCAAGCACAGCTATGTCTTTATGCCCCAGCTTTATAAGCTCACAAACAGCCGTCATGGCTGCCGCCCTGTCATTGATACACACACTTGCAAGTTGTTCAAAATCAAGTTCCTTAGCAGAATTTGTAGCAATAACACTTGGACAGTCCAAATATTTAAAACCTTTTTGGAAATTTTCCATATGGCTGCCAAGGAAGATGAACCCTTTGGGCTGCTTATCTTTTAGAATCTGCAAGGCTGTATCCACCTCATTGTTTTTTTCATCTATATAATAAATAAGGCAAAGATATTCTTCTTTTGATATTATATCCTGTAAACTTTCAAGTATTGAAGAAAAAAGCATGTTTTTGCTGCCTTTTACAATTACAGCTATAGACCTAAGCCCTTGTTTTTTAAGTTGTTTGGCATTACTGTTCACTAAAAAATGATTTTTTTCAACAACTGCCATAATAGCATTATATGCTTTTTGAGATACATTAGGGCTGTTATTAAGTACTCTTGAGACCGTACCTATAGAATACCCCGACTCTCTTGATATATCTTTTATAGTCATACAAACACCTAAAGCCTAGCCTTTTACAGCTCCTGCGGCTACTCCCTTTATAATATACTTTTGGCATGACAGATAGAACACTATAACAGGTATGACCGCCATAACCAAAGTAGCCATTATAGCCCCCATATCCACTCTTCCGTAACTTCCTTTCATATACTGTATAGCCATTGATATTGTTCTGTATTTTTTAACATCCAGCACCAGATAAGGAAGTAGAAAGTCATTCCATATCCACATGGTCTCAAGTATTCCTACAGATATATAGGTAGGCTTCATAATAGGTAAAACCACTAAAAAGAAGGTCTGCAAAGGAGTGCAACCGTCTATCATAGCCGCCTCTTCTATCTCCACAGGTATGGACTTGACAAAGCCGCAGAACATAAATACGGCAAGTCCCGCACCGAATCCCAGATACACTATTATAAGCCCGAAAGGAGTGTTGAGCCTCATACGATTTGCAATCAATGACAGTGTAAACATTACCATCTGGAAAGGCACTACCATGGAAAATACACAAAGGAAATACATGATTTTGCTGAATTTTGACTTAACTCTGGTAATATACCATGCACACATAGAAGTACACAAAAGTATCACCGCTACGGAAGCTACTGTAATAAATACAGTCCAACCTACAGCCTCGATAAATTTATACTTATTTATAGCTTCCATAAAGTTCTTAAAACCTGTGTATGTCTCGGCATTCGGCATACTGAAAGGCTGGTCATTAATATAGACCTTTTTCTTAAATGCATTGATAACTATTACAAATATCGGAAATACATACAACAAACAAAGGATAGAGAAAAATCCCGTACCTATAGCACTTATTATATTCTTATTTTTCTTGGTTTTCATTACTGCTGTACCTCCTTACCCCTTGTTATCTGTAACTGTATAATTCCTATAATTACTACCACTATAAAGAAAATAACCGCCTTAGCCTGTCCTACACCTTCCCAACCGGTTCTTCCGTAGAAAGTATTATATATATTAAGTGCGAGCATTTCTGACATTTTTGACGGCTCACCTGCGGTAAGTGAAAGGTTTTGGTCAAAAAGTTTGAATCCGTTTGTAACTGAAAGGAAGGTGCATATAGTTATAGAAGGCATCATCATAGGTATGGTTATACTGAAAAGTCTGCGTATAGATGAAGCTCCGTCTATCTGTGCCGCTTCCATAACATCTTCCGGAATAGATTGCAAACCCGCTATATATATGATCATCATATAACCGATCTGCTGCCAGCTTACAAGTATAATAAGCCCCCAAAAGCCGTACCACTCGCTTGCAGTTATCGCCTGATTATACATAGCCAGTATACCGTTAAAAATAAGCTGCCATATATATCCGAGTACTATACCGCCTATAAGGTTAGGCATAAAAAAGAAGGTACGGAATATATTGGTTCCCCTAAGCTTTTTGGTAAGTGCCAAAGCTATAGCAAAAGTGCAGACATTTATAATAATTATTGAAACTATTGCAAAAAGTGTGGTGTATATAAAGGCGTGTTGAAATATAGTATCTTTTAACGCATCTATATAATTGGATATACCTATGAATTTAGCATCCGTAACTGTATTAAACTTACAAAATGATAAGTATATTCCCAGTATAAACGGTGCTATAAACCCTATCGTAAATGCCAGAAAAGTTGGCAAAGCAAAGACGGGAAGATATTTTTTAATTGCTTTTTCCATAAAAACCTCCTATTATTTTTTTCCTTGGTAATGCACTTGTTTAATAAAAAATATGCAAATATAATGACTTGTAGCTTAGAGGGTAACATAAACAATCGGTTCGAAACACTCCCTATTTTAATTATACTCGCAGTAGTGTTACAAATTGTCTAATTGCTTCTTACTATTGTTTATATTGCTGCAATCTAAACAAAAAGGACTTTATACAGTATATTTCCCACCAAAGCAATCATAACCGGAAACTATCAATACCTTCAGATTTTGAAGCTTTACTATAAAGAAAATATAAGTATAAAGTCCTTTTATTAAGTTTTATTCTTTATCTTTATTAGCTGCCGCTTCTGTAGCCCAGCCCTCAACAAAGGCTTTCTTTACCTCTGCCCAAGTATCATCACTTTGATTTGCCGCATAGGCTGTAAGTGCTGAACCAACACCATCCTTCCACTGCTCAGAAGGCATAGTGGTAAATGTCCATGTTACAGCTGTCTTACCGTCTGTTACATACTTATTAGCTATATTTACAAGTGGATTAGCTGACTCAAGATTAGACTTGAAAGGTATTACAAATCCCATACCGTCAGCACCTGAAGGCATAGCACCCTCTGTACCGCACATAGCCTTAACTGCAACTTCTGAGGTCACACACCACTTCATAAAGTCTAAAGTAGCCTTAATATCAGCCTCTGAAGCCTTGGAATTTACACACCAGTAATTCTCTGTACCTGTGCATAAACCTTGATTTTCTTCTCCATCTACACCTATGTATATAGGAAGCATTCCAAGATTCTCATCTCCAAGATCCTTTACATCACTGTAAGCCCATGTACCGTTTTGATAAAATACCGCCTTATTTGTTAAGAACTCTGAAACAGCATCATCTCCTGTCTTTGTGGAAAGAAGAGCCGGCTCTGTAGTTGAATTGTTGATATAAAGATCCCAAATATCACGATAATAATCAAGATATGTTCCCTTTATTGCATCAGTTGAGTCAATATGGTCAGCCTTGTATTCATAATATATAGGTAGGTTTGCCAAGTGAGTCTTGAATCTCCAGTCAGATGATCCGTCCATACCTGCTGAGGTAAATGCACTGAATCCAAGCTCTGCTTTTCTTGCTGTAATATCCTCAGCAACCTCTTTAAGCTGTGCAAAGCTCTTGATATCCTCTGCCTTATGACCTGACTTTTCTAAAAGCTCTTTATTGTAAATGATTCCATAAGATTCTATAACATAACCTACACCTGCGGTCTTTTCACCGTCCATAAGTGCAAAGTCCTTACTTGAAAGCTCATTAACGATATCCGTACCTGTTAAATCATAGCAGTACTCTTTCCATCTTTTAAGTCCTACAGGACCGTTTACTTGGAATAAAGTAGGTGCCTCAGTCTTAGCCATCTCTGATTTAAGTGTAGGCTCATACTGATTTGCCGCTGCTGTGAAAACTTTTACATTCACACCTGTTTCCTGCGTATAAAGCTTTGCAAGCTCCTGCCACTGTTCATCCTGCTCAGGCTTAAAATTAAGGTAGTATACACTGCCGCTTCCTGAAGAAGCAGTATCTCCGCTTGAACCTGAACCCGTGCTGCTTGATGAGCCGCCACAAGCACTGAGCAACATTGCACTTGCAAGTGCTAATGATAGAAATAACTTAGATTTTTTCATTTTAAAACCTCCTGATATAATATACTTTCTTTGATTTATATCTGACTCTAATGCTCTAGTAATTTATATTTTGTATACAGTATGTACAATTGTAATCGTTTACAATACTGTATTATCGTTATAATACTCCTTTATTTAAAGAAAAGCAATAGTATTGACTATAAATATAGAACAATTTTTTTATTTTTATCAACAGTTTAGGTGGGCAAATATATATATAGGCAATATGCCTAATAAAACCTTGCTTTTAAATAGAATATTATACATATATATCTATTTTTCTAATTCAGCTGATAATCTTAGTAAAATTTATCTTCGCCCAATCGCCTCATCTTATCTTTCTAAAGGTCAATTAATGATTTATCGGGGAGTTGGCAGCATAAACAATAGCCAGAAACACAAACATTAGTCAGAAACGATTGCACGGCAACAATTAAACAGAAACACTCCCTATTTCAATC
>ERZ773054.831-NODE-831-length-21013-cov-8.843306_pt1 | contig 21013 bp, 19 predicted proteins | sample MGYA00580630_ERZ773054 | MGnify/ENA primary metagenome ERZ773054 (study PRJEB29015, sample SAMEA2737994) | human oral metagenome | biome: human oral; feature: human-associated habitat; material: dental | place: China | collected 2115 ... | reverse complement strand
TTTGCTACCTTAACCCACCGTCTAAAGCCGGTGGGTTAAGGTAGCATTATTTCAATTATTTTTTTCTACATCAAAACTTCTTGCAATCTCATAAGTTATCATATTTTTCCTTTCTTTATAGTTCTGTTCAAATTTTATTTTTTGCTTATATTCCAACAACTCTAAACCATCTGCTTTTAATAATTCTTTGGCAAGAGTATGTATTAATGATATTTTCCTTTGCTCAAATTCCAATCTTACATACTGTAGATTATCCTCATTTTAAATACTACATCTGAAATGCAGTTATTAGGAAACATATTCCGGCTATAAGTGAAAGCGGAGTCATAACATATTTTTCTTTCCTGCTTTTTGAAATCATGTTCATAATAGTATTCAAAGATAGGTAAGCGGCAAAGAAGAAACAAATATATTTAGTAACCTTAAAAGACAGCCACAAGGGAATAAAACCTCCGGCTTGCAAAATAATTATCATTGCAAAAATTTGGATAGCCACTGAAATGACTGCCATAACTCTAAATTTCTTAGGTAAGATTTTATGTTGTCCACCCATTGTAAATTCTCCCAAAGGCAAACCGCAAGCAACAAGAATTGTCATAGTTGCTATAACTCCAAATATTACTGCACCTAATATTGAAAACATAAATCAATATCCTCCTTCACAAAATACACAAAATTTCAGTTACAAATTCTGATTCACCTATCTCTACAAACCGAGAATTACCGGAAACTAAAGTTTACAAATCATGACATAGTCATCTTCATTTTCACGAACAACTTCAAAACCAACTTTTTTATACATACTCACTGCATAGTTTATCTTTTGAACCGATAATGAAACTTGCTTATATTCTCGCTCTTTCAAGGTCAAAAGAATTTGTTTCATAAGTTCAGTTCCAATTCCCAAATTCCTATATTCCTTGAGAAGAGAAATGGAAAGAGAGGGTGTTGTGTCATCAATATGACCATAATCATTGATGATACGAGTCCATACAGCTCCTACTACCTTTCCATCAAAATCTGCAACATAACATATATCATCTTTCTTGCCAAAATCAGCAACATATATTTGTAAATCAGGATGTTCTATAATATCTTTGGACGGAGCTTGTACTCCTTCAGGAATAAAAATAGCCTCATATAGAAAAGTATTCAATAAATTGATTTCATTCTGCTTTAATTCTCTAATTATATAGTCCATGGTTGCCTCCGATCTATATTCTGTAAATTTATTATTTTATAAATCGGTAGAAATTCCACACATACTATACCTCCATACTTTTTGAGTTGATTCCACCACTTCTAATTCTCCATTAGACCAATCATCTCGTCAACTTCTATTTATCTATTCTTCCCACCTTATCGACCTAATGGTCAATAAGCATCCCTTGCTCAAAGAGCTTAGTCAATTATAATTTAACAACTTCACAAAGATACTCAAGTGCAAGCTCATAGCCCCTTACTCCAAATCCGCTTATCTGTGCATCACACACCGGAGCTATTACCGAAGTATGTCTGAAAGCTTCTCTTTTATGGATATGAGAAATATGTACTTCTATTTTTTTACAGGTAAATATCTCCAGTGCATCTCTTATAGCATAACTGTAATGTGTAAATGCCCCCGGATTTATTATAATGGCATCTACTCCTTTTAAGTATGCTTCCTGTAACTTATCTACTATCGCCCCTTCATGATTACTTTGAAAACATTCCAAATCTACATTAAGTTCCTTAGCCTTTTTTTCTAATGAATTTATCAAATCATCATAGTTTGTACTTCCATACTGTGTGGCATCTCTTAATCCCAAAAAATTCAAATTAACTCCGTTAATTAAAAGTATTTTCATCTAAACCCTCCGTATCTTTTAATATCTGACCAAAAGTATTGATTCCAAGATTTTATACAATGTTTTATAAAGCTATCTACATCTTATCTACTTTAATATTATAGACTGTCTTATAAATATTAATTCCTATGCTTTATAAAATCATCTACACATTAGCAATTTTATTTTAATACTATAGGCTGCCTTATAAATATTGATTGTAATGTTTTGCAAAATTATATTCAAAACTTGATTCCAAAATTTTATCCGACACTTTGCAACAACACATACACCTACCTAAGCCTTATCTTTAACCTTCTATAGTCTATCTTAGTGTGATGTTTTTTATCACAGGGAAGTTTTTTTATTCTATGCATATCCACATTGGCAAAACCCCTTTCTAAAAGATAACTCCTTAAACTTGTAAAATCCGGCTCTTTATCCGACTCTATGTAAAGCCTGTTTTTCCCATTATAATAAAAAAATGCACATTTTTTAATTGTTTCAAAATCTATAGTCAGACTTTGCTCTATAGAGTTGGCGTGAACTTTTTTAGAGTTTTTTATTGCATACACATCACAACGCCCCAAATAATAAAGTCCCTCATCCGTATATTTTCCGGCATCTCCGGTCTTGTGCCAAAAAATACCTGCCTCGTCTACAAAGGCATTTTTTCTTTCTCCGGCAATATACTGCCTTAAAATAGCCTTGCTGCTTACCATGATTTCATTTTTATCATTATTTTTAATGTCTACTCCCAAAGCCTTGGTTCCAAGGCAGGCTATTTTTTTATTTTGCAAATGCTTTATATATTCATCAAGTTTTGTCTTTGCTATAAGATTACACTCTGTAGCTCCGTAAATGTATACAATATCCGCAGACTTGTACTTTTCTTTTATAGCCCTTGCCTCATTTATATTAAGTATAGCCCCTCCTACATAAAGAGTTTTTAACTTGGGATAATAATTTTTTGTTCTAAAACAAAAGTCTGGAGAGGTCATTATCGTAGTAATCGGAACCTTTCTAAACTTCTCAAGCTTTTTATTAAGTAAAAAATCAAAAGGCAGGGAAAGGTTCACCCCACTAAGTACGGTACAAAATCCCTTTAATATATTTGCAAATGAATATATAAATGCGGTTGTCAGCACCATTTGTTCCTCTTCTTTGCCTATGTTGGACTTAACCAACTCAAGTTGTTCATATAAATCCTTATGTGTTCTAAGTGCTATCTTAGGTACTCCAGTTGAACCGCTAGTCATAGTAAGTAGTGCCGGACAGTCCTCTTCTATCTTCTCATTTGCAAACTTAGCTGCAACAGCACTTTCTTTAACATACTCTCTATCTATAAATATAAGCTTTTTAATTTTTCTTATGCTTGCAAATCCTAAGCGTAAAAAAGAAGATTTCTTTGATACCGCTATATAATCAGCCTTGTATTTTTTTAAGGTATCACTTATAAGTTTACCTCCTGCCCATATATCCACATACATTACAGATATACCCAGTTTCATACAAGCCAGCATAAAAACTACCAGTTCATAGGAAGGCGGAGTAAAGACAAGTATCCTATCTCCTTTTAATGCATTTAAGTTTTTCAACTCCATTATTGCCCCATTTACATCTTCATAAAGCTTAAAAAAACTTTTTTTAACAAGCCCCTTTTTAGCTTGATATATAAAGGCGGCACTGTCCTTTTTTTCTATGCAAATCTGCTCAAATTCTTCAATTATCCTGCTCACTTATTAAAACCTCTTTTTCTTGCTATATTCTGTTACAGTGTTTTTGATTTACTTATTTTGCAAACGATATAGCAAAAAATTCCTATAAAAATACGAATTATTTTCTCTAAAAAGCTTTTCACTCTTTTCCCTATGCAAGTAAAAGTCTTCTTTTCTCAGATACCTTCTGTTTTGCATATTCCAATAAGTAATCCTTGCATTATCATTACATATTTTGAGTAACTTATCAGTATTTTTCTCAAATTCTTCTTCACTTATATACTCAAAAATATCTGATAAATTCAAGAAATCAAACTTAAGTTCTTTATCTATCGAAAGTAAATCTCCATGCACTAATACAATTTTATCCAAATCAGCCTTTATTTTCTTAAAGTTTTCTTTTTTAAGGTATTCGGGCATGGCAGTATCAATAAATTTACCCCTTAATATATAGGACAGATAGGGATTGTTTTTATTAATCGTATGACTTATTCCAAATTCAAAACGCTTTTTTATATCATCCGCCTGACTTTTTTTCTCATCCACATACTTATAAAAACTTTTATCTCTTCCGAACCTTGCCATAAGCTTTACTCCAAAATACAGCTTAAATAAGGTTTTAAATCTAAGATTATCCATATATTTCCGGTAAAACTTTATCTGCTCCTTAGCAGAGTCCAGCCTGCAAAATTCTTCCAGCCTTTTACTGCTGCAAAAACAAGGGGCAATATATTTTCTAAATTTAGCAAAGTACTTCTCAAACTTACCGGAATGTATTATGCCTTTTTCTATTATTCCGATATTTTTTGAAAAATAATCGGCGGCTTCTTTAGAAAGACAATGTTTTAATTTTTGGAAGGTATGCTTTCTTTTATCACTGCCCAAAACTCCCAAAAACCTTAACATTTCATTGTAAGAAAGAATTCTAAAGGCAGCTATTTTTAATTCCATGCAATACACCTGGGTCTTATTTACATCAAATGCATATATTTTTTTAGGGTTTTGTAAAAGCAGGGCAAAGGTATTGTCCCCGCCGGAGATTACCGACAGTCCTATTTCTTCGCTTTTTATTTCTAAGGCTTTGGAAAGTATTATACTGTCCTCCCAACAATTAGCATATCTTATAAAAGAAAAGCTACTTTTTTTCATCATCCGCCTCCAAGATTTCTACCGTTCCCCTTATCCCGTCAACTCTTATCCTCATACCGTCTTCTATCCTCTTAGTTAATCCCCTTATTCCGACCACCAGAGTAATTCCAATTTCTCTGGCTATGACTGCCGAGTGTGAAAGTACACTGCCCCTTTCAATGATTATAGCCTTTGCCATAGGAAAAAGCACCGTCCAACCGGGGTCGGTTCTTTTTGCCATAAGTATATAACCTTCTATATCCGCATCTTCAGGCTCTGTAACATACTTAACTATACCTTCGACTACTTTTCCTCCACCTGCTACTCCTTGTAGGGTGCTTGAATCTCCTAAAGTAACTTCCTGCCTGCCAAATACCGGCAGCATATTCTCCTCTTTTACCTCACCGTAAAAATACATCCTCTCATAACACTCTTTTTCTTTATTTGCCAAATATTCTTTTTTTCTTTCTTCTATATTTCGTTTAATGTCTTCACAGGAATTTGCTTTTCCGTCTACAATATCAAACACTTCGTTTTTTTCAAGGTAGAATATATCTCTGTATTCTTCTATAATACCCTCTTTTTTAAAGTTTTTACCCATCTTTAAAAATATATTTCTGACTATGGAGTATATATATGTTCTTCTTAGCCTAAGTAACTCCCTGTTTTTTACAAAGTATTTTGTTGCATTCAGCAGCGGTCTTATATACATCCTCTCAAATGGGTTAAAATGCTTATAAAATTCTTTTATATCAAACTCTTCATCACTGTAAACAGTCGGAATCTTTTCCATGCTCAAATAATTTTTTATAGTCCTGAATAAAAAACTCGGATTTTCAAATAAGGTAACGGTCTCAAGTTTCAACTCTTCCATAGCCCTTGAGCCGTATTTATATATGTATTCCCTGATTTTTTTATTTACCTCGCTGTCTTTATGCATATCTTCAACAAGTTTTTCAACACTTGTTTTTTGATAATACTCCCGAAGTACTTTATCATTATTTATATAAGCAACTATATCCATTAAGGCAAGGCTTTGTTTAACACTTTCTACATTTCCCTGTTTTGCAAGTACCTTGGCTAAAAGTCCCTCATAATCGGAAATATTCTTTTTCTTTAGAGCTTCAGTTAAAATCCCCAAAAATACCATAGCCCCCATATCATTGCTTATGGGCGTGGTAAAATCATCAAGTATGCTCTCTTCCAGGTGTCTATATAAACGCTTAAGTTCTTTACTGCTATAATCTTCAAATGAGTTATTAAAGTAGTCTTTTGTAGTTTTTTCAAATTTATCAATAAAAGATAAACTGTCTTTTTTTATCCTCAAAAGCTTATGTATAAATCTTAGGTAAATTCTAAAAAGCCTTAGTTTTTGCCTTGTCCTTCCCTCTTTTAACTCAAGCTTTACCCCCATCATATTTTCCATGTATTTTTTATTTTTATTATATCCCGGATAGAGGGCGGTCATTTTATACCAACTGTTTAACCTGTAGTATACTTTGTTTTGGTAAAAGCATATCATATTTGCAAGGTCATCTTTTATAGATTCAATATCTTCCTTGGATATAAAAAAATTATTCAAGGTCTGCCTGTAGACCTTTTCATATACCTCTCTTGCAAAACTGAATGTAAGCAGCGTTGTCACACCTGAATAACTTTCTATAATATTTGAATTATCATATATGGTTCTGAATTGCCCCTTATCTATATGGCTGTATGCGGTGATAAGCCTTTCCTGTAAAACATAGATTTTTTTATTCTTTATAGCCAATTCTATATCTCTGGCTCTTTTTTCATCATAACTTTCTTCTATCCTTTTTCCGATATCGGCTATCTCTTTTATAATGTTTTCGCTAATTCCTATACTATCCGATGTGCAGCTTACCTTCCCAAGCACATCCACTACATAGTCCTCACTGTTTTCCTCTCCGGATACCAGTTTTTCTCCAAGCCCCCTTACCACACTTATAAGTGTTTCATCAGGGTTATTGGTTTGAGGATTGGTTGTAAATACCACTGCCGCAAAATCAGCTTCCACCATGCTCTGTATTATCACCGCCATTGCAAGCTCACCATTTATAAGACCATGTAGGGCTCGGTATTCCATAGCTCTGTCGCTAAAACAAGACAGATAACACTTTTTTATATAAGCAAAGACTTCTTCATTTATAACCACATTCAGGTAGGATTCCATCATGCCGGCAAAAGAATAATCAGTTCCGTCTTCATCAACAGCACTTGAGCGTATGGCAATTTTTTCATTATTATCAAACACTTCTCTGAGTTTAGTGCTGATTAAAGCTTTTAATTCAGGAGAAAAGTCTTTATTTTCAATTATTTTTCTTATTTCAGGAAGTTTGGTACTTTCATAGTTTACAAGCAATTCTTTATAGGCTTTTTTTTCTTCTCCAAGAAAGTCCCAAAAAACATCCGTATCCAAAATAAGAAAAATGGGCACATTGAACTTATTAAGGCTTAATCTCGCCAAATTATAAGCCTTAGCACCGACTTTATTTCTTTGCAGATTTTCCCTGCTTACACAAATCACACCCTCTTCCTCCTTTTGAAAAATACAAATACAAGAGAAATTGCAAATATTATCGCTAAAAATATCACTTCCGCTTTGCCAAAGTCAGATAGATTCTTATAGATTGATAAATAACAAAACGCACTGAAGACTGCCATAAATATTTGTAAAAATACAAATTTTTCCTCAGCAAGTGCCAGTGCCACTATAAGAACTGCACAGCTTGACCTTAATCCATAGGTAATAAAGTTAAGCCAAAGGTACAAAAGCATAGCTAAACCAAGTAAAATCTGTAACTTTTCTTTTTTAATTTTAACCTTTTTCGTTTCTTTATCTCTTTCATAGTCAAAATAATCATCCATAATCCTTAAAAGATACAAATGGGTAAATAAAACCGGAGTTAAACTTCGATATACATTCCTGCCTATAACCGCAGAAAAAACCATACCTAAAACAAGGCTTATTAAAAGATATACGAATATTCTGAACTTAAGAAAATATCTTATCACATCCATTTGCTAAACACCTTATTATACATCTTTGCCTTGAATAAAGTTACGCTGTCCTTTTTTCCAATATAATTAAATAATTCATCCATTTCCGACTGTGGTTTTTCGCTTAAAAGTTCCAACTCAAGCCTTTTCTTAGCCTCTTCCCTGCTTATTTGCCCATCCCTTACCAAAAAACTTAACTCCGGCATGGAATGTGCTCTGCCTTCGGCACATTGATAAATATACTTTGTAGCATGATGTATTCTGCAATCATAGTTAGTGTACTCGCCATCGACCTGCCAACTTGTCTTTTCTTTTAAGAACCTAACGATTTGTTCCTCATCATAGGGGTGATATAAAAAATACGCTACAAATTCTCTAAAATCAGTACCTTTTACATCTTTAAAAAGCATTTCTTTAACTTCCGCTCTAAGCCTTTTATCCATTTTTGCATCAATTTTTGAAAGTAAATTCAAATACAAAGCATCAAAATCAACTTCTCCCACCCTTTTTAGTCCGGCTTCAATTAAAGAAGAAAACACATCTTCGTTATACGCCCTAAACATTTGCTCAGGGCTTCTTCCATGTACTATCATTCCTGCATCTATTTTAGATGCAAGATTAATCATCGAAGCATAACCTATATATGAGCAGGCAATACAAGGAACTAACCACTTTTTTATAGAATAGCTGTAAAATCTCTTCAAAAGCTCCTTATCAAAATCTATATATTCATGTTCAACATCAAGCTCTTTTACTATTTTATCTATATTAGTTCTCGCTTCATCACTTAAAAAACCGTTATTCATTGTAAAGGCTTTGATTTTAAGCCTGTATTTATTTTTTAACTCATGCAGTACAAATACGCTGTCCTTGCCGCCGGATATACCTACCGCCGCATCATAACTGTGCTTGCCCTTTATTTTCTCAATTCTTTCTAGGAAAAGAGGTCTTAGTTTATCATAGTCCTTAAACTTCTCCTTCTCTTTTAAATAGTTTTCGCAAAAATTGCATATACCATCTTTGTTAAATCTTATATTTCTTACAGAACTGTCATTTACACATATCTTACACTCTTTTTTCATTCCGGTCTCCATTTTACTGTCCTTAGCTTATTACTATTTTAATTCTACTGTAATTAATTACAGCATAAATAATAAGCCAAACTACTCTATACCAACTCCTTAACATATACCGCATATCTTTTCTCATTTGATTCTATCTTCTTCTCAAATCTTTTAAATGTATCTTTTTGCTCACATTGGAAATGATATATCATATCTTTATAACCCTTGTTCAAAACCAACTTCCAACCAAGATACAGTAGTGCAGTGTATATTTTATGCTTTTGATACTTCTTTATAACTGCACTTGTCTTTGAAATAAAACCTTTGCCCAGAGGGTTTTCATAACCGAATACATAGCCTATAGCCTCAGTACCCTTATAGGCAATTATTATCGAAAACTTTAGCTGCTTTACCCAAGATAAATATAACTTTTCAAATATTTCATAGGGAATATCGGAATACAAATATGCATCAGAAAAAGCATCTTTTGAAATCTCATACACAACCTTTGCAACTTCCAAAGCCTCTTTATCTTCAAAGGTCTTAAAGCTGTATCCCTCTGCAAGCTTTTTTCTGTATATACTTTCACCAAGTTCAAACATGGGATTATTCATATCTATGCTCGCACTTCTGTAAGTATAAAGTTCCTTATAACCCAAGCCCTTGATTATATCAATATAGTAAGGAGGATTGTTACAATCAGGGTAAAGATTTAATTCGTAATTACTTATTGCAAACCTGTATGACATCCATGTATTGTAATTTATAGGTCCTACCAAATGTTTAAATCCAAGTCCTTTTGCCTTTTTCTCCAAAGCGGAAAATACCGCTTTTGCAGCTTCTTTATTATCGACAAGTTTAACAAAGCCAAACATTGCCTTATAATCTTTCATATTATTGTTTATTATTAAATAAGCCTCACAGCCATCTTTTTCGAACTTTTCATAATAGTCTGATAAAGTTAAAATCTCTAATTCACTGTTCATTGAAATCCCTCTTCTACTATCAGTAAAATTCCTGCCGCATTTTACACATCCTAATCATTAATTAACTCAAACTTCCCACACCAATAAGGTGTGTTGAACCTTGAAAATTCAATATTTCAGCCAATAAAAAAGGCATAAATGTGTTCCAAATGGTATAATAGAGTTGACTAAAACAAAAAACACCCAAGGAGATTTATGCCATGTCTATTTTACCACAGAATCATTCAGAAAAGGAAGTATTACTTGATTGTCTCATAATATTGCCGGCGATATAGGTTTATTTTCTATTAATTTTACCAATGACAAGATAATAATTAAACTTTAACCAACTAAAAAAGACCATAAATAAACATTTTAAATTATGAACCGATCCCCAAAAGTTAGACCTGAAAATCTAACTTATTGGGGTCACATCACTTGTTTACTTACAGCCTTTTTCTTATATGATACCAAACTTACTTCTTAATAGTAATTTCTTTCTCATTGCTCCATTCAGAGTATGCCTTGATTTTATTTTTCTCCTTATACGCTCTGACAAGACAATAATAAGTATATTTACTCCAGGATTTGCTGATATTCAATCCCTTGAATGTAAAGGAAGTTTTTTTGCACCTTTTATAAGATTTCCCCCCTGTCCTTCTTTCCTCTTGTTTTTTATTTTTTATATTCTTAGTCTTATATAACAAAAGACTTGAATACCACTATGATACCTTGCTACAAGGTCTTTTACAAGCTTTATTTTGTCTTGATAAGTGAAGGCGAATTGAAAATCTAACTTCCAATTGAACAAGAAAGTTCAGTTTTTGTGGAAAAATGATAAACTTTTTCTTGCTTAAAACGGGGTTTTGAAAGACGTTTTCAAACCAAAGGTAATTGAGTTATACATTTTTACAATGATACTTCCATCATCTAACCTAACATATATCGTTCAAACGTTAATGCTTCTTTTGCATCTCGATCAAGAGCCTCTTCACTAGTATCCGGAACAATATCCCGCCATACTTTAATATTCTGTCCTACCGTTCCTCCCTGCATTACAAACGGTTCCATTACCACCGCCTTGTCATAGTGAATCTCCCTTAGTGCTTCTCCGATTTCTCTCCAAGGCATTCTACCTTTTCCTGGCACCATACGATTACATTCTCCTGTATGAAAATGTCCAAGTAATTCTCCTGCCATGCGAATTGCAGCTCCAATACTCTCCTCTTCAATATTCATATGAAAAGTATCTAACATGACACTCACATTTGAGGCCTTCGGTTCTAACTGCCGTACACTCTTTACAAACTCCACACCCTCTTTGGCTGTATTCAAAACATGATTCTCAAATCGATTTAGACACTCCAAGCCTAGTACTTCGATTCCACATTCCGATGCAATCCTTCCAAGCTTTGCAACTCCTTCAATACCACGTTCCCAGTCACCTTTCTTATCCACTGGACCCGAATAATCAATCGGCCAACATGAATACAACGCTCCACCAATTAGCGTTGCACCAATTTGTTCCATCCTTTGAAACAACTCTGTGTAAAATCCAATGGCATGCTTTCGAACCTTCGGATCACTACTTGCAATGTTATTCTCCTTTAACGGCCCATATCCTACAGTAAGTTTGATATTCTTCTCCCTGGCATGCTCTTTCAGTGCCTTTAATTCCACAGCGCTATATTCCGGGAGTGGACCAGCAGCAATCTCAAGAATATCATATCCCAGCCTCGCCACTTTGTCTATATAATAATGATAATCACCATTCCACTCATGTTCCCAGTATGCATAATAGATTCCATGTTGCATTACTTGTTCCTCCTTCTATTTTACAGTAGCCTTTTTCACTCTCTTTCTTGAAACACTGATATTAAATACCAGTACAGCAAACAGTGCAATCCCCCAAATCATATCTCTATAATAATTGCTGATGGACGGGAACTGATTCAAATAGGAAGATAACATCTGTAAAATAATAACTGAAAAAGCAATTCCCGGTATATTACCAAATCCTCCATTCGGATTAATTCCGCCTAGCACAACAACTAATATGGTCTGCATTGTATAACTGGTTCCAAAATCTGCTTTTGCAGAATTTAATCGAGATAAACTTACTAATCCTGCTATTGATGATAGAATTCCGGATACCATATAACAATAAAGCGTTGTCATTTTTACATTAATTCCAGCAAATTTTGCTGACTTCGCATTTGTACCTACCAGATATACTTTATTTCCAAAGCTTGTCTTATTCATGAGCAAAGATAAAATGACTGTGCAAACAATAAATAAAATGAAAGGAAATGGAATTCCAAAAACCGTCATTGCTGATAGTATATTAAACTTTCCATTTGCCGATACAGTGCTTCCTCCTGAATTCACAATGGAAATTCCCAAAAACAGCTCATAACTTCCAAGGGTTGCCAGCATTGGCGGAATATTAAGAAAACTAATCAAAAATCCATTAAAGATTCCACAAGCTGTTCCAATCAACAATGCTACTACACAAGCAAGCAAAATTCCCGCCATATCGTTTGTACTATTCTGAATAATAAGACCCGCACTAATACCGCAAAGGTTTGCAATATATACTGTAGAAAGATCAATTCCTCCATTCAACATACAGATTCCCATCCCCAATGACATAAGACCATATTCTGTAAGTTGTTTTCCAATAGACTGCACATTTCCAACATTTAAAAACTGTGAGGATTTGGTCACTCCGGTAATAATAAGTAACACAAGCAGAATTAAAATCAATCTTCTTGAATTATCATCAAAAGGTAAGGTAATACTTTTATTTGCTTTCTTTATCACATTCATAATTACTTTACCTCCTTTTTCTTAACTGAAGTCTTTGATGCACGAATTGCCTGCATTGCAGAAATCGCTGTGCCAACAATGATAATTGCTCCAATAAACACTTTTTCCCAGTAAACTGAAATCCCAAGCAGAATCAAACTATTTGAAACCATTGTAAGAAGCAGTGTTCCAAGCAAACATCCACGTAGGGTTCCAATACCACCTGTCATACGAGTACCACCAAGTATAACTGCAGCAATGACAAGCATTTCTTCTCCTGCATATTCATTTGGCAGATAGAAGTAAGCCATCATTGCATAACAAAGACCTGCAATTGCGGCAATTCCTCCATTTACAACGAATACAAGAAATCTTACCTTCCCAACATTGATACCTGCACGTTCTGCACTGATCTCATCACCACCAACTGCATACACACTTCTTCCTGCCATAGTATAATTTAAAACCAGGTAAGCAATCACATAAAGTACAAGCATAATAATAAATACAAACGGAAGAGATGAACTTAGTCCTGATTCTGCATTGGTTACAGTAACAAGATTCAATTTACTCAGATTATATAGTGTTTTTGGAAGTTCTATTCTCCCTGCTTCAAATGCTCCAAATAATATACCACTACATACAGAAGATGTACCAAGTGTTACAATCAAACTATTAAACTTATATTTCACAATAAAAAAACCGTTGATACATCCAATCAGACATCCTACTGCAATTGAAATAATAAAAATAGTTATGGAATCTAAACTGTATGCATTTCCAAGATATACTGCAACATAAGCAGATAGTGCTGCTATAAGTGGGAACGATACATCCGCACCAGTACTTACAAAACTGAGCAATGCACAAATCGCATAAATTCCTGGTATTATCATAGAACGAACCAAATCCATTAAATTATTACTGGTAAAGAACTGACCAGAGCGTGCCTGAATAATCAATGCGAATACCACAATAATACAAAATACATAAAACTCTGTCTGCTTTACCATGCTTTTCATCTTTGATTTCATATTTTTACTCCTATATCGTAGCCTGATACAGATTCTCGTCTGTCAGATTTTCACCTTTAAATTCCTGCGTCATTTTTCCTGACTTCATAATCAATGCTCTATCACATAACGCTGTAATCTCTGCAATGTCATCCGACACAACCAACACTGCCATACCTTGTTTTGCCAGTTCTCTTAGCAATTTATGAATATCATATTTTGCGCCTATATCTACACCAACTGTCGGACCATTCAAAATAAGAATTTTGGGATTTGTTGCCAACCATCTTGCCAACACAACTTTTTGCTGATTGCCTCCTGAAAGTGTCTCCACAGGAAGTGTATGGTCATTTGTAGCAACTCCAATTTCCTCCACCCAGTGTGCAGACAAATCTTTTTGTGCAGATTCCTTTACTATGCCAAGTACTCCAGAAAGTTTCTTTAAACTTGTCACAGAAATATTTTTATAAATTGGTTGTGGAAGAAATAATCCTTCCGTCAAACGGTCCTCCGGCACTAAGGCCATACCATACTTCTGGGCATCTGTGACATTTTTTAACCGTACTTCTTCACCAGAGATTCGTATGCTTCCTGAAGTTGACTTTGACATTCCAAATAATACAAGACTTAGCTCTGTGCGTCCAGATCCCAACTGTCCTGCAATACCTAAAACCTCACCAGCATAAAGGCAAAAATTCACATGCTCAAATCCTTCAGCAGACAAATCTGTCACCTCTAACACTTTTTCTGCCTTCGATAAATCTTTTGTCTCTTTTATATGGGACGTATCAATGCTTCTTCCCGTCATATAGTATGTGAATTTTTCTTCTGTCATTTCACTTACTAGACATCTATGCACATTCTGGCCATTACGCAGAATTGTAATACTATCTGATATTTCAAACACTTCATCTAATTTATGAGAAACAAATAAAATCGTAATACCTTCCTTTTTCAATTCTTCAATGATACCAAATAATCGTGTAACTTCTTTTTTTGTAAGTGCTGTCGTTGGTTCATCCATGATGATCAGTTTTGCATTATGAAGCAATGCTCTTGAGATTGCAATTAGTTGTTTGTCTGCCACTGGTAATGTTTCAACTCTTGCGTCAAGATCCACATCAAAATTTATTTTTTTCACTGCCTCTTCGGCAATTCTTCTGAATTTTTGCTTATTTACAAACTTTTTCTTTTCTGCTAATATCTGATTAAATGCTAGATTTTCCATTACTGTCAAATTAGGAAAAATGGAAAAATCCTGATATATAACCTGTATTCCGGCAGCAATTGCATCTGCTGTTGACATATTATTATATATTTTTCCATCAATTTCGATTGTACCTTCATCAGGCCTATAGAACCCTGAAATCACTTTAATAATTGTGGATTTGCCACAACCATTTTCACCTGCAAGGCAATGTGTCTCACCCTTTTTTATAGTTAAGTCAACACCTTTTAATGCATGGACACCACCAAATGACTTATTTATATTTTTCACGCACAGAATATTATCTAACATTATCCTCACTCTCTTTCTAAACATTATATTTTATAGAAAATCCGGATAAACTTATATACATATGAAAATGGTTATTTACAGCTATATTCTGTTTATCTGGATTTTCTGATTATAGTTGAGGTTTTTTCGTTTTGTAAGGGTTTAGAAAAATTTTACATATCATTGATTAAAAATCATAATCATTAATATTATCTTTAGTTAAAATTAATGGAGCGTTGCCTAATATACAACGATTTGAACTTTTCTGAATTGTTACGCTCTCATAGCCTTTCTGTCCTAAATTGATGCCTTCTTTAATCTCTTCACCCGCCAAAATCATATAAGCAAGATTACACATTGCGTAACCAGCTGCTGCTGGATCCCATAAGCATACAGCACTAATGGTTCCACTATTTATATAATCTCTTGTTGCATTTGGTGTTCCTACGCCAACGATAGACACTTTATCAGTTAAACCTAATTCTTCTGTTGCTTGTGCCTCACCTAAGATATCAACAGAAGCTGCACCAGTAAATCCTCTAAGTTCTGGATTCGCTTTCAATAACTCTTTTGCCTTTTCATAAGCAGTATTTACCTTCTCAGCTGACTCTGCAGAAGGAACTGTATCATTGATTAAAGACATATTCTTATAGTTTTCTTTCTGATATGCATATTCCGCCTTAGAATACTCCATATGAGTGGTAGATGTCGTATAAGCAACCATCTGTGCATATTGCCCAGACTCGCCCATTGCCTTTGCAAGTTCCTGCATCATCGTGTTTCCAAAATCTTCTGCTGTAAATGCCTCTACATCATATAGAGTATTTTTCAAGTCAGAAGCTTCATGGCTTATTACAACAATTCCTTTTTCCATTGCATTTTGTAAAACAGATTCCAATGCACCCGGATCAATAGGAATAACACAAAGTGCATCTACACCTTGATTGACCATATCTTCAACTAGTTGAACCTGTGATGCTGCATCTGCGTTAGCAGGTCCTTTCTGAATAACATTTACTGTTTTTGCCTTACCAAATTCATCTACACCTACCTGCATGCGCTTAAACCAGTCAGATGTTCCATCCTTAACAACAACTGCGATAGTCCACTCCGAAGGAGCTTTATTTGACTTATACTTCGTCTCATCTAACAAATCTTCTTTTACAGTTGCTTTACTGCTATTTATACTACTGCCATTTCCTGAACCAGTATCTACTATAGAACACCCTGCCATACTAAACAACATTGCAAATAATAATACCATCGCTAAAATTTTCTTGCTCATAGACATATCCTCCTTAGATTTTTTAGTTTTCATTCAACATTCCTGTGACGAGCTTCCATTTTCTCCTTGGAAATACCCATTTCTTCACTAAGCATCATCACAATCACATCGAAAAATATTAATAATGCCTGTTCAAACTGATTCCCCATCATCTGTAATGTTGGTACATATTCATCTTCTGAATTATATACTGCCTTGTATGCTGTTGCCGGAACTCTCACAACCTTATCAGCAATTTCTATAATATGACCTTTAGCTGATGGAGTAATTAATAATAATTTTGCTCCCGTTTTCTTTGCATTATCACAAATAATATTCTCATGTGATACATCTGCACTTCCACAGACACAAATAAACAAATCATCAGGTCCCATAGAGGGGGTAGTATCATCCCACAGCCAATGAGATTCTTTTCCTAAATGCATTAATCTCATCACAAACTCTCTTGTGGAAAGGCCCTCCCGCCCCGCTCCTAACAAGAAAATTCTTTTTGCTTTCTTAATTTCATTCAGCAATTCCCTCACATTTTCATCACTCATCTTTGCAAAGACATCTGTTAATTCGTTTAATACAATTTTTGATAATTCTTGAAAATGATCCATATTACATCACCTCCTAGCATCTTTTACAGTCAAGGCGACTAAGAGCATGCATACCATCCTCATGTGTTCCCGTGTAGTCAGAGAATAACCATGCGCGAATCATTGCCAAGGTAAAATCAATTCCTTTCTTTTCCATAAACCATGCTCCAGTGCACAGTACATTTCCGTTATTATCGTTTTTACTAAGCACAGCCGGAAGTACATCATAACAAAGGACTGCACGTATACCTGGTATCTTGTTGGCTGCCATTGCCATTCCTTGTCCTGTTCCACAAAGAAGTATTCCATAATCACATTCTTTTTTAATTACCTTGTTAGATACGATTTCAGCAATCTCAGCATACTTACCGCCATCAGCTTCATTTTCTGATTCACAACCGACATCTACAATATCATATCCCTCACCTCTCATTCTCTCTAATAACTTACGGTAAAACAAATATGCTGCCGGATCACATCCCATTGCTAATTTCATAGTTTCTACCATCCTTTCTTTAAGTTTAATGTAACCGCTTTCATTTGTTTGTAATGATTAAGTGATTGTGTCACTTACCTGAAAAACACAATCACTCATTTAACTAAAATGTCTGATGTACCAGTGGAGAACTTAATATCATATGTTGATATGCCCCATCCGGTCGTTCAATTCGTTTCATCAATAACTCTGCTGCAGAACGCCCCAATTCATATGCATCACGCTGAATACAGTTATATGGTATTCCAAGATAATTCATCATGTCAATCTCATCTAAACCAATATGAGTATATAATGTCATATTTCCATTCGTATGTTCACAGACTGCCTGTATATATCCTTTACTCAACAGATTATTACAAGTAATCACAGCTGTTGGTTGTTTTTTCTGTGCTATCATTTGTTTTGTTACTTGATAACCTGATAACCTTGTGTAGGTGCCTTGATATACAAAATCTTCATCAAATGTTATATTGGCCTGTTCCAATCCATCTAAATATCCCTGAAAACGTTGTATAGAAAGTATACTCTCCTTTTCTCCAATAATGATGGCTATCTTACGGTGCCCTGCATCCACCAAAGCCATTACTGCTTTTCTCACAGCACTTTGATCATCAAAATGAACTACATCACATTGAAGTCCTATATCTCGATCCATACAAACTACCGGACAATCCAACCTATCAAGTTTACGTTGTAATTTGTCCAAAATACCAAGTCCAGCATAATTTACTGCCGGAATATATAACAATCCTTTAACTCTCTGCATTTTCATCATATCCAATGCTTTATAGTCAGATTCCTGATCATTATCATTACTGGAATACAGCAAAGACAAATTATTCTTATTTGTAATATCTTCCACCCCAGAAAACAACTCTCCAAAAAAAGTATTACTTATTTCCGGAACAATTACTCCAATTGTAGAAGAACTTTTCATAGAAAGATTTCTTGCCGCCTGAGAAGGGGAATAATGTAATTCCTTCATAATTTTAATAACCTTCTCCCTAGTATGTTTTTCTACAATGTCAGGTGTGTTCAATACTCTGGATACCGTGGCCTTAGAAACACCAGCCCGCTCTGCAATATCTGATATAGTGATATTACTTTTAATCATCATTGCCCTCCTGTGTAACCGTTTTCATTAATTAGATTATATCTATTATCACAATTATTGTCAATTATTTTTGATATTTTTGACATTATGAACAATTTTTATTCTTTTTACCCTTACTTTTATCGATTTTTTTAGCCATTTTTACCTAAAAATATTTACCCCCTGCAAATTTCGTCCCATCAGCATGAACATTTTGGTTGAACCAGTGTGGGCAAGTTAATTCAAACAACTTTCCAGCTTCTTACACAACTGTGCATACCGTTCGGTATACCGCTGTTCCTTAGTTTTCACGTACTTGCAGATAATAAGTCAGTCAAGAACATATATACAATTTACATATTCTTTTTACACATAGCCTTTGATTTCTTCGACCGTTTTCTTTTACACAAGATGTATATGTTTTACAACCCACTGCTTCATTTTGATACCTAACCAGAAACTATAAATATCAAGTGTAATAATACAGAAAAACCACCATTTAATATAGTTTCCAAAAAGCTGCAATCCACTTTTTCTTTGATACATACTGCCCAAGAAAGTCCCAGTCCAAGTGTCAAAACAGTAATAAAAATTTGTAGGATAGAATTGATAACAATTCCTAATAAACTGCCTGTAAATTTTGATTCCATAGAATTCCACTCCATATTTTTTCAATATCCTACCTTTTTTTCTAAGCTCATACAAGGAATTTAAAATTTCATTATAATGGCTCTTTTCTTGCCATGGCGTTTAACAATGGATTCATATTTGTGCCGTTGCTTAGCAGCGGAATGGAGATTAATATGGTGTTGTTGACCTGAAATTACTGCGTTTTTTTCTCGCTATTTCTGTCCATTTGCTCTCCCCTTACCATGACTTCTTTTACCCTTTACATAACGAACAATGCCTAAGATACTTGGAACAAGAATCATCACAAAGATCAAAATAGAAATAATATATCCATTCATCATCGCAGTCGATTCGAATTTTTTACTTATTATTATACTAGTACATTGAATATTAAATAATTGCTATATTAAACCGATGCAGCTTCATCTTCACTGATTTCATCCATTTTATACTTCCAGTGATATACCACAGGTTCTCGATTGACCTCATCGAAATACTGGTAAATTTGGTCTGCCAATTCCTGCTTGGAGTTGACACGAATGCCGCGAAGCATTTGCTTTGTCATTTTGCTGAAGAAGCTTTCAATCATATTTAACCATGATCCATGCTTAGGTGTAAACACAAATTTAAATCGTCCCTTTGGCATTGTATCCAAAAAGCGGCATGTTTCTTTGGAAGTATGAGCTGAGTGATTATCCAAAATGATTCTGATTGTATCCTGTGCTGGATATTTTTTGTCCAAAATCTTCAGAAATTCAATAAAATCAGAACTCTTGTGGGTCTCACTTATCAATGGGATGGCTTCTCCGGTAAGCAGGTCAATTCCAGCCGGCAAAGAGAGTGTTCCAAGACGTTTATATTCTGCGTCACGATACACCTCCCCATTTTCTGCGGTTGGACGTAAGTCCGGCGCAGTGTTGGAAATTGCCTGAATACCGGGTTTTTCATCGTAGGATACTGTGATTGTCAGTTTATAATCATCTGGAACAATGAGTTTACCATCTTCGTCGAACTGCATTTCAATCTGTTTATAAACAAGTAAAACATCATGCATTTTTGATTCAAAATCAGGATCACGCTTTTCACAGTAATACTTGATTTTAAATGGTTTAATGTTTTGTTCCTTGAGAAACTTCTGGATATACGGTTTCGTAACAGTTGAAAGTCTTGGATAACCAGCATCCTCTGCATACTTTTGAATATGTTTGTGAAGTGCTGTTAAAGTCCAAAGTTCCTGCGGATAACCAAGTTCAGTTGGTCTCTGACATGCAACGCTGATAATCCATGCTTTAGCATCATCGGTAATTTCTGATGGGCGTCCAGAACGCTGAATATCAAAAATCGCAGCATCAACACCACCTTTGTTAAATTTAGTAATACAAAGGCGTACTGTCGCAGTACTGATTGCAAGCTTTTCGGCAATTTCCTGGAATGTCATTCCATCGGCTTTATATAAAAGGATTCTGGCACGGTCTACGACTTGTGCCTGAATTGTTCTCTTTTTGGATAATGATTTAAGGTAATCCTTGTCTTCATCTGACAGGGCAAGATATGTTCTCTTCATAGTGTTCATCCCTTCTTAGATAACACTATTTTACCACATTTTATCCCAAAAAGATATATGGCAGTTATTTAATTTATATTATACTAGTGTAGTGTATCATTGATAAACAACTAAATGTTGTTGGTATGTTAAACTGTTTCATGATATACTAAAAAAAACGATGGTGATTTAAGATGGCAAGACCAAAAAAATATACCATTTCATTAACAGATGACGAATTCAAAAGACTGAGATCCGTCATGAACAAAAAGCAAACAACTAAAATACTCAAACTTCCCACACCTTTAAGGTGTAACGCACATTGAAAATTCAATATTTCA